>Ga0265327_10004357_pt1 | contig 12581 bp, 11 predicted proteins | sample 41621metaG_FD_202089 | JGI IMG/M metagenome (GOLD analysis project Ga0265327, IMG submission 202089) | Rhizosphere microbial communities from Carex aquatilis grown in University of Washington, Seatle, WA, United States - 4-16-21 metaG | ecosystem: Host-associated > Plants > Roots > Rhizosphere...
ATGAAAGAAATCGCCACCTATTATCAAGCAGCCCCAGGCGAGTTACTAAAAAACTGGCGATCGATGGGAGCAATTCCTTTAATGATCGGCACATTAGGACTGATAGGCAGATCTCATTTGCCAATTCTCTCCTACATGCTACTAAGCGCTTTATCTGTGATCTTGGGCCCAAAGTCGGATTGGTCGCGTTATTCGGTGCACCTGTTACCAATTTTTTATGTATACACCGCCGTTTGCGTCAGTCAATTTCAATTGACATTGAGCAAAAAAGCAAGTTCGATAACACTTGCAATAGTTGCCGCGCTCATGCTGGCCCAATCTGCGAAGGGCTACGCATTCAATTGGAAGAACATGACGGAACTCGCCAGACATCAAGTTTGCAGAAGGCATCTTGGCGAATTCATTCACACGCACATCCCGCAAACTGATTACATTGCATCATCAGACCTCGGCATCATATCTTACGCCGCAATCAATCATCGATTTGTGGATCTCATTGCATTGACATCTAGTGATGTGCTCGAAAAATATTCTCAAGGGGAAACCGCAGATGCCGTCCTCACTCAAAAACAAGTTAAATATCTGGCAGATACTTTCCCTGCTGACGAAAAAAATCGATTCAACACGCTGCTAGCACAATTCCCAAACATTCTCGAACGCTCGCACTTCCGCATCCTAGATGAAGAACCGATGTACAGGTGCTCTGCAAATGGGAAACTTGATTTCAGACTGACCAAGATATTGAACCCTGACGCCACCCTCCAACCAAATTCGCTAGATTAAATTCTGATCAACACTTACTGAAAACCAAAGCAGGTCGATTCGCATGAACAACATCAGAAGCGCTTTATACAAGTATGAACGGCGAGGCGTGCTTGCTGGGAAACGAGCGAAGAAGAGCTACGCTCAATGCGGGGAGGATCTGATCATAGATTTCGTTTTAAACGCTATAGGCATTCAGTTCCCCTCATACCTCGACCTGGGTGCTCACCACCCAAGCTACCTGAACAACACGTACATCTTTTATCAGCGAGGTTGCAGAGGCATCAATGTGGAAGCAAATCCAAACTTAATGCCTGACTTCTTTCAAAAGCGAAAGCGAGACGTCAACCTGAATATCGGGATCACCGACACTCCAGGCAATGAGGCTCTTGACTTCTATATCATGACCGCACCAACGATGAGCACGTTTTCCGAAGCCGAGGCGCGCCGCCTGGAACGTGAAAGCAGCATCAGAATCAGCCAAGTCATCAAAATCCCCACCGTCACCTTGGTGGACTTGGTGCATCAACATGCAGGCGACACCTTCCCTGATATTCTGACGTGTGACTTAGAGGGGCTCGATGAAATGGTTATTGAAAGCTTGAAGGCATTCAAGCAGCCTCAATTGCCAAAGATCATTTGCCTCGAAACAGCAACATTTCGCGAACATGGTTTTGGTTCGAAAAAAACACCGCTAATTGAAAAGGTGTGCGCCATGGGTTACACCGTCCACGCCGATACGTTCATCAACACAATATTTTGTCGTCAGGACGTCGTCAACTAAGTCACCGTAGCTTGAAGCCCCCGTTCGCACCAGCGGAACAAGGTGCACCCACAGATCCGCGTCGATGGCCGTTGCACCCCGATAATGCACAGCTTTCGCCATCACTCGATACCAAGGACCGTGCCCCATGAGCATGCTGAGCAACCTGGGTGAGCAAGTCAGCCGCCTTCACGACACCACGCTGAACGAAGCCGGGGGGCCTCCCGTCGCCACGCCCGTGGCTACGACGTCAAGCGACCGGTCATCCCTCCTGTGGCACTGGATCGGCACCAATCACTTCTTCAACAGCAGCTTGTGGGCCGAAGAGGACTTAGCCCGCCGCACGACGGTGAGCGACAGTGAGATTGCGCTGAACAAGCGTGCAATCGACAAGTACAACCAGGCCCGCAACGACGCCACCGAACGGGTCGACGAAATCCTGCTGACCGAACTCGGCTTGGTTGATGCGGCATCCGCTCAGACCGACGCACCCGTTTCCAAGGTTCCAGCCAACGCCCAACTGAACAGCGAAACCGCCGGCAGCATCATCGACCGCATGTCCATCATGGCGCTCAAGATCCACGCCATGCGCGCCCAGACCACGCGCACGGACGTGGACGACGCGCACCGCAGCAGCAGTCAGGTCAAGCTCGACAAGCTACTGCAACAGCGGCAGGACCTGGCATCCTGCCTGGATGCACTGATCACGGACACCCAGGCCGGTCGAGCCTATTTCAAGGTGTATCGCCAGTTCAAGATGTACAACGACCCACGCTTCAATCCGGCGTTGGTGGCGGAACAGGCCAAGGCCAAAGGCTGATGCGGGTCCTGATCGTCAAGACCAGCTCCATGGGTGATGTGGTTCATGCGCTGCCAGCTGTCAGCGACATGGCCAAAGCCATACCCGGCATCGAGATCGACTGGCTGGTGGAGCGTGGCTTCGCAGCCATGCCCAGCCAACATCGGGCGGTCCGGCGCGTCATCACGCTGCAATGGCGCAAATGGCGCAAATCCCTGCGCTCACCGGAAACGCGGTCTGCCCTGCGCGCATGGCGAAACGACATGGGCCGTGACCAATACGACCTGATCATCGATATGCAAGGGCTGCTCAAAAGTGCTGCCTTTGCCTGCTTCGCTCGAGGCCCGCGCGCAGGTTATGACTGGCACAGCATTCGCGAGCCCGTGGCGTCACTCTTCTACACACGCAAGGCACACGTTTCTCGCGGACAGCATGCCGTCGATCGCTGCCGCCAACTTGCCGCACAGGTACTCGGCTACCCCTTGCCCACGTCCCAGCCCGACTTCGGGCTCAAGGCCGCCCCCGAGGCCTGGACGCCGGGCCCCGGGCCCTTTGCTGTATTGATCCCCTGCGCCAGTCGCCCAGAGAAGCTTTGGCCTATGGGCAACTGGGTTCAGATCGGGCGGCAATTGAAAGCGCGAGGCTGGAACGTCGCCATCATGTGGGGAAGCCCGGAAGAGCTCCAGTTGGCGCAAAGCATTGCCAGCGAGGTTCAGGGCGCCGTGCCACCGTTCCTGACCGTACAGCAAGCAGCCGACACCCTTGCACAAGCTCAGGTGGTGGTGGGCCTTGATACTGGCATGAGCCACCTGGCAGCCGCGCATGGTCGCCCCACCGTCGGCATCTATTGCGACCATGAGCCTGGTCTCGCCGGCCTCGTAGGTTCGGGCCCTGTAGCCAGCCTTGGCGGCAAAGGGCAAACACCGACAGTCGAGCAGGTTCAGGTCGCTTTACAGCAGGTTCTCCTTCCTCAACCTCACTGAGTCTCTACAGCAGAGGGTGTCACAATCCCGCGCTTGGCACACGAGTTGCGCCAGGTGCATTACCAATCAACGCCATGGATTTCACTGACACCCGCAATCGACTGCTGAGCTATGTGCGCCCCCAATGGCGCATGCTGACACTGGCTGTTGCGTTCTTCCTGCTCAGCTCGGCCGTGGAGCCTGTTGTTCCCGCGTTGTTCAAGAAGCTCATCGATTCAGGCTTCAAGGAAGGCCTCAAGTACCCCCTGTGGGTTATCCCGTTGGTCGTCATTGGCCTCTTCGTGATTCGAGGCACCTTCAACTTCGCGGGCACCTTCGCCATGAATTCGGCGACCTCACTTGTTGTGCTCAACCTGCGGCGGGATTTGATGCACGCGTTGTTACGCGCAGACTCCAAGCTCTTTACTACCATCAGCCCAGGTGTTGCAGTCAGCAAAGTCATTAGCGACCCGCACGCAGCATCGGCCGCGATGAGCAGTTCGCTGATTTCAATTGTCAGAGATGCTTCGACTCTGATCTTTCTTGTGGCCTATCTGCTGTACGTCAATAGTCAGCTGACACTGCTTGCCTTCATATCCATGCCACTGCTCGCAGTGAGCGTCAAGCGCATTCGCAAGCGCTTGGATCAAGTCAGCTTGGCGCAATATCAAGCCGGACAGCGATTGGTCAACACCGTTGATGACAACGCTCGAGCCTGGCGCGTAGTTAGAACATTCGATGCCATGGATTTCGAGCAAGATCGCTTTGTGGCCGCAGCGACACATTACCGTCGAATGACGATGAAACAGGTGGCCACAAGCGCGTTGGTCACACCCATTACACAGGTTCTGGCAGCTATTGGTGTCTCCATCATCCTGACGCTGGCAATTTGGCAAGCCAGCAAAGGCGCCGCATCCATCGGTGAATTCGTATCCTTCATCACAGCCTTGCTGATGACCATTTCACCAATGCGCCATCTGACGGACATCTACACCCCCATCAGCGGCGCACTGGTCACACTCAAGGGTGCGTTTGAGCTGGCCGACGCGCCCCCCGAGCCCGACAACGGCACCGCCACCCTCCCCACCTGCAAAGGCCACATCGCCTTCCACAACGTCCGCCTGCAATACGAAGGTGCCAACCACCCGGCTCTCGACGGGCTCAACCTCGACATCCAGGCTGGGCAAACCATTGCACTGGTGGGCTCCTCAGGTGCCGGCAAGAGCACGGTGGTCAGCACCCTGCTGCGCTTTGCCTACCCCAACTCGGGCGACATCACACTGGACGACACCCCCATCGACACCCTGAAGCTGGCCAGCCTGCGCCGCCACTTCGCCGTGGTCTCGCAGGACATCGTGCTGTTCGAGGGTTCGATTGCCGAAAACATCGCCTACGCCAGCCCCAACGGCGTGGACCGCGACAAGGTCGAGCGTTGCCTGCGCGCCGCCAACCTGTGGACCCACGTTCTGACCATGCCCGGCGGCATGGACGCCGACATCGGCACCAATGGCAGCAAGCTCTCCGGCGGCCAGCGCCAGCGCCTGGCCATCGCCCGAGCCCTGTATCGGGATGCCGCCGTCTGGATTTTTGACGAGGCTACCTCCGCACTGGACTCCGAATCCGAAGCCGTGGTGCAGCGCTCCATCGAGGACCTGCGCGGCAGCAAGACCCTGATCCTGATCGCGCACCGCCTGAGCACCATCCGCAACGCCGATTGCATTTACGTGATGGCGGAAGGCAAGGTGGCCGAGCAAGGCACCCACGCGGAACTCATGGCACAAGGTGGGCTCTATGCGGGCATGGTCAAGATTCAATCTGCCCACTAAAGCCCTTTTCAACCCCGAATTTGCGCCCTTAACCGGGCATTAATACGGTTTACAGGCTCGCTTGAATAGGTAATGATTTACCTTTGATATTCAAGAATTGCCATTCCTGCAGTGAATTTACATGGCTGATCCGACACTGGCTGAAGCACCTGGATCCCTGTCTGGCGTAGCCCGCGTGCTGGTCAATGCCGGCAAGCTGGACGCCAAGGCAGCAGAATCCATCACCCGCGCCGCGCGCGAGCAAAAACGCAGCTTTGTGACCATGCTGGTCAACAGCGGCGCCATCAGCCCTGACGATCTGGCTCAAACGCTGTCCAAGGCGCTGGCCGTGCCCGTGATGGACCTGGCTGCGGTGGACGTTCAGCGGCTGCCCAAGGGCATCATCGACAACAAGCTGTCAGCCCAATACCAGGTGCTGGTGTTGTCCAAACGCGGCAACCGCCTGTTCGTTGCCGGTGCAGACCCCACCGACCAGGAAGCCATCGAGCGCATCAAGTTCGCCACCCAACTCACGCCAGAGTGGGTCATCGTGGAGCAGGACAAGCTCAGCAAGCTGCTGGAAGGCATCACCGCCACCACGGAAGAGCAACTTGGCGCCCTGGCCTCGTCCGATTTTGAATTCGACGTCACCGACGACACCAGCACTCAGACACCCGAAGCAGACGCCGGCGCCACCGATGTCGAAGACGCCCCCGTCGTGCGCTTCCTGCAGAAGATGCTGATCGACGCCATCAACGCCCGCGCGTCCGACCTGCACTTCGAGCCCTACGAATACAACTACCGCGTTCGCTTCCGTGTTGACGGCGAATTGCGCGAAATCACCCAACCGCCGGTGGCCATCAAGGACAAACTGGCCTCGCGTATCAAGGTCATTTCCAAACTCGATATCGCCGAAAAGCGCGTGCCGCAAGACGGCCGCATGAAACTGAAATTCGGCAACAAGGCCATCGATTTCCGGGTCAGCACCTTGCCCACGCTGTTCGGCGAGAAAATCGTGATCCGTATTCTCGACCCGTCCAGCGCCAAACTGGGCATCGAGGCCCTGGGTTACGAGCCCGAGGAAAAAGAGCGCCTGATGAAGTGCATCCAGCGGCCCTATGGCATGGTGCTGGTCACAGGCCCTACCGGCTCGGGCAAGACGGTGTCGCTCTACACCTGCCTGAACATCCTGAATCAGCCAGGTGTGAACATCTCGACCGTCGAAGACCCGGCCGAAATCAACTTGCCCGGCATCAACCAGGTCAACGTCAACGACCGGGCGGGCATGAACTTCGCCACGGCGCTCAAAGCCTTCCTGCGTCAGGATCCTGACGTGATCATGGTGGGTGAAATCCGTGACCTGGAAACGGCCGACATCGCGATCAAGGCCGCCCAGACCGGCCACATGGTGATGTCGACGCTGCACACCAACGACGCCCCCACCACGCTGACGCGGATGATGAACATGGGCGTGGCCCCCTTCAACATCGCTTCCAGCGTCATCCTGATCACGGCCCAGCGTCTGGCCCGCCGATTGTGCGAAAACTGCAAGGCCCCGGCCGACTATCCACGCGAAGCCATGCTCCGCGCCGGGTTCAAGGAAGAAGACCTCGACGGCCGCTGGAAACCATATAAAGCAATCGGTTGCTCAGCCTGTAACAACGGTTACAAAGGTCGCGTGGGCATTTACCAAGTTATGCCCATCAGTGAAGAAATACAACGCATCATTCTCACTCAGGGCACAGCTATGGATATTGCTGCCCAGGCCAAACGCGAAGGCGTGCGAGACTTGCGCGAGTCCGGTCTGGTCAAAGTCAAGGCAGGCCAGACTTCACTGGAAGAAGTCATCGCGGTGACCAACGAGTAAGTAGCGACGCATCGTCACGGAGTTCCGACACATGGCCACGGCAGCAGCCAACAAACCGCAAGAATTTGTCTACGAATGGGAAGGCAAGGACCGCAACGGCAAGCTCGTTCGCGGTGAAATGCGCGCGGGTGGCGAAGCCATGGTCGGTGCGACCCTGCGCCGCCAGGGCATCCTGGTGCAGAAGGTTAAGAAGCGCCGCGTCAGTGGCGGCAGCTCGATCAAGCCCAAGGACATCGCCATCTTCACGCGCCAGCTGGCCACCATGATGAAGGCAGGCGTCCCCTTGCTGCAGTCCTTTGACATCGTGGCACGGGGCTCGACCAACCCCCGCGTGACCAAGCTGCTCAATGACATCCGAGGCGATGTCGAGACCGGTACCAGCCTGTCGGCTTCGTTCCGCAAGCACCCGATGTACTTTGATGCGCTTTACTGCAACCTGGTGGAAGCCGGTGAAGCCGCTGGTATTTTGGAAACACTGCTCGATCGCCTGGCCACGTACCAGGAAAAGACGATTGCCATCAAGCAGAAGATCAAATCTGCGCTGACCTACCCGATCGCGGTGCTGGTTGTCGCCTTTGTGGTGGTGGCGGTCATCATGATCTACGTGATCCCGGCCTTCAAGGACGTGTTCACGTCTTTCGGTGCAGACCTCCCAGCCCCCACCTTGTTCGTGATGGGCATGTCCGACTTCTTCGTGAAGTTCTGGTGGGCCATTTTTGGCTCCATCGGTGGCGGTCTGTATTTCTTCTTCCAGACCTGGAAACGCTCCGAGGCCATGCAAAAACGCATGGACCGCCTGCTGCTGAAGATGCCCGTGTTCGGTGACTTGCTGTTCAAGTCCGCCGTGGCCCGCTGGACGCGCACACTGTCCACCATGTTTGCTGCGGGTGTACCCCTGGTCGAGGCGCTCGACTCCGTGGGCGGCGCGGCTGGCAATGCAGTGTTCGCCGAAGCCACCGAGCAAATCCAGAAAGACGTCTCCACCGGCACCAGCCTGACCACAGCCATGCAGTCCACCAACCTCTTCCCGGTGATGGTGTTGCAGATGTCCGCCATCGGTGAGGAATCCGGCTCGCTGGACCAGATGTTGGGCAAGTCCGCCGACTTCTACGAAGAAGAAGTTGACGAAGCCGTCAAGGCCCTGTCCAGCCTGATGGAGCCTTTCATCATCGTGATCCTGGGCTCGATCATTGGCGGCATCGTGGTGTCCATGTACCTGCCCATCTTCAAGCTCGGCCAGGTCGTCTGAGCAAGACTGCCATCCAGCGTTCAGCGACGCCGCCTTCATGTTTGACAATTTGCTGCCGGTTCTGACCGACATCGTGCTCACGCCCTGGGGCCTGGCTGTGCTGGGCTTGTGCGTGGGCAGCTTCCTCAATGTGGTCATTCACCGCATGCCTTTGATGCTGGAGCGCCAGTGGCAGACGGATGCGCGGGCCATGCTGGAGCTGCCCGAGGCTTCGGTAGACAAAGCCCCGGAGCCGCTCACCCTGTCCAAACCAGCATCCCGCTGCCCGAAATGCGGCCACCAGATCCGCTGGTACGAGAACATCCCGCTGGTCAGCTGGCTGGTACTGCGCGGCAAATGCTCGGCGTGCGGCACCCCCATCTCGGTGCGATACCCGCTGGTTGAACTGGCCACGGCAGCCCTGTTCGCCGCCTGCAGCTGGCGCTTTGGCGCACAACCGACCACCTTGCTGTGGTGCGGCTTTGTGGCCGTGCTGGTCGCAGCCGCCCTGATCGACTGGGATACCACCTTGCTGCCTGATGACCTCACCTTGCCCCTGATGTGGGCAGGATTGGTGGCCGCCGCGCTGGGCTGGAACCTGCCCCTCAAAGACGCCCTGTGGGGCACCGTGGTCGGCTACCTTTCCCTGTGGTCTGTCTACTGGCTGTTCAAGCTGACCACCGGCAAGGAAGGCATGGGCTATGGTGACTTCAAACTGCTGGCTGCCCTGGGTGCCTGGCTGGGTTGGCCCATGGTCCTGCCCATCGTGCTGGCCTCATCGGTCATCGGTGCGGTCATTGGCATCGGCATGAAGCTCAGCGGGCAATTGCGCGAAGGCGTCTACGTCCCTTACGGCCCCTTCCTGGCCGGCGCCGGCCTGGTGGTGACCATGGCTGGCTCTCAACGCGTTCTGCAATGGCTGGGCTGGGCCTGACCCCACCCCGGCAGCGCCTGACCATCGGCCTGACGGGGGGCATCGGCAGTGGCAAATCCACTGTCAGCCAGATGCTGGTTGACCTGGGCGCCCATCTGGTCGATACCGACGCCATCTCCCGCTCGCTGACGGCCCCCGGCGGCGCCGCGATTGATGCCATTGCCCAACACTTTGGCCCGCACCTGATCGACGCGTCCGGCGCCATGGACCGCACCCGCATGCGCGAGCTCGCCTTTGCGGATCCCGGTGCCTTGGCCCGGCTGGAGGCCATCCTGCATCCGCTGATCGGCCAGCAGGCGGATGCCCATGCAGGCCTGGCCCTCCCCGACCAACACATCGTCTACGACGTGCCTTTGCTGGCGGAATCAGGCCGCAAATGGAAGGACAAGGTCGACCGCGTGCTCGTGGTGGACTGCGAACCCGAGACCCAGATCGCCCGCGTCATGGTGCGATCCGGCTGGCCCCGCGAAGCCGTCGAAAAGGTGCTGGCCAAACAGGCACAACGCGAAATACGGCTGGCGCTGGCCGATCACGTGATCCTCAACGAAGGCCTCAGCCTGGAAGAGTTGCGCGCCGAGGTCCAGAAGCTCTGGCGTCTGTGGAACAATGGTGCCTGATCGCGTTTGAACGGCTTTCTTCAGGTGGCGCATTGATCCTCTACGAATACCCCTTCGGCGAAAGCATCCGCACGATGCTGCGGTTGGAACACCTCTTCAACCGCCTTGGCATCCTGATGTGGCGCGAAGCCCCTGTGGATCACCACTACGCCTTGTCGACCATTTTCGAGATCATGGATGTCGCCTCGCGCGCCGATCTCAAAAGCGACCTGCTGCGTGATCTGGATCGCTACAAGCTCCAGTTCCAGAGCTACCGCGGCAACCCGGCCATCCAGGAAAGCGCACTTGATGACGTGCTCTCGCGCATCGATCGCGTTTACAACAACCTGAACCAGTTGCCCGGCAAGGCGGGCCAGTCTCTCTCCAGCAACGATTGGCTGATGAGCATCCGCAGCCGCATCAGCATCCCTGGCGGCACCTGCGAATTCGACCTGCCCTCTTACTACGCCTGGCAACAAGAGCCCCCCGCCAGGCGGCAAGCCGACCTGCAACAGTGGGTCAGCACCCTGACCCCGCTGGCCGAGGCCCTCAACGTGATGTTGGGCCTGCTGCGTGACGCCGGGCACCCTCACATGGTGGCGGCGCCCTGCGGCCAGTACCAGCAGAACTTGAAAGACAACCGCAGCTACTTGCTGCTGCGCCTGCGCATCGACCCGGCGTTGGGCCTGATCCCCGAAATCAGCTGCAACCGCCTGATGGTGTCCATTCGCTTGATGCGATCCGACAGCGACGGTAAGCTCAAGATCGCGTCTGATCTGGACGCGGGATTTGAATTGACGCTTTGCGCGTAAGCGGAGGTCTTTTCGATGAGCACCGAGCGCGACGCTTCTTCGCCTGCTACAGGCAAAAAGAACCTTCAAGTGCGCTGCCCCTCATGCGGTGTGATGCACACCTACAGCACCGACAACCCCTATCGCCCCTTCTGCAGCAAGGGTTGCAAGGCGATTGACCTGGGTGCCTGGGCCAGTGAGCAGTATCGGGTAGAGGCCAAACCAACGACAGAGGATCTGACCGATGCCCCGGATGCATGATGCTGCTCTGCATCAAGAAGGCAGTGTTAAGCCCGCGCGTACAGGGCATTTTCAGCTTGCGTGATTGACTGAAAGCACTACGATGTACGAATGCTGCAGCGCAATAACTTCGCCCTCTTTTTTGACTCCTGCAACGCGCATTTACCCAATTTTTCGCCCTTACACTGGCATCAATAACGCCAGAGTGCCTGCGTAAGGCCAAGGCGCAACAAATAACGGGAGTGATCGTGTCCACAATGCTGACATGGCGGCTGGCGTCCATATTTGCAGGTAGTTTCATGGTGTGCGCCCTGCTGGTGCTCACGCAGCGCTGGCACGGCAGGCTCTCGCTTGACCATGATCTCGTCGGCGTTCAGAAAATCCACGCGAAACCCGTGCCCCGAGTTGGTGGTCTGGGGCTGGCTTTTGGGCTGATCATCGCCGTCATGATCGGCTACCTGACTGGCGGCACCACCTACCCCACCACGCTCGTGCTGCTCGCTTGTGCCACACCGGTCTTTCTCGCGGGGCTGACGGAAGACCTGACCAAGAAGGTTCGTGTGCGCACGCGGCTGCTGGCATCGTTCGCCTCTGCGGCCATCGCCATATGGATGCTGGACATCCGATTCACGGACCTGAACACGGTCTTCCTGGACTCGTTGATCAAACACCCCTTGCTTTCAGTTTTGTTTACCGTTTTTGCAGTGGGTGGCGTCACCCACTCAATCAACATCGTAGACGGCTTGAATGGCTTGGCCGCCGGCGCGGTGTCCATCATGCTGGCTGGGTTGGCAACCCTGGCCTGGTTGCACGGTGACATGCTGGTCATGAAGTTGTGCCTTTGGGGCATCGCAGCCATGGGCGGTTTCCTGTTGTTGAACTACCCGTTTGGCCGAATCTTTCTGGGTGATGGCGGCGCCTACCTCGCAGGCTTCTGGCTGGCCCAGTGCGGGGTGATGCTGCTTGAAAGAAACCCACGCATATCAGCCTGGGCCTTGATGCTGGTCTGGATATACCCGGTATGGGAAACGGTGTTCTCCATGTACCGGCGCCGCGTTCAGGACGGGGTGCACACTGGGCAGGCCGACCTGGGGCATATGCATCAACTGCTGTATCGGCGCCTGCGCGTCGCGCCGCAGGTCAATGCAAGCCCTGAATGGATCAAGCACGGCGTGGCCAGCGCGACCATCTGGGCAACAGTGCTTGGGTGTCAGGTGATTGCGGTCCTCGCCAGCGGAAACACGGTCATCACTTGTGCCGCGGTATGGTCTTATGCGGCTGGGTATGTTTGGGTGTACCGTAGATTGGCGCCGATCTCAGATTACGGTATGCCGCAGGCCATTCAAACTGCAAAAATTTAGTTCCAGACTGAAACTAACTCAGCCCGGTCACGGCGCAAATGTCGCTTTGAACGACGACAATTACGTGGCAACTACGGATGAGACTCTTTGTCAAACCCGCTAGGTTTTGTCAGATTAATTTGCCACCATGCTCAATCACAAGTCACTTCTCATTACGGGCGGCACAGGCTCGTTCGGCAAGGCCTTCGTCGCAACAGTTCTTCAGCGCTACCCTGACATCAAACGTCTGGTTGTCTACAGCCGCGACGAGTTGAAGCAATTCGAGATGGCCCAGGAATTCGGGGATGCCCGCTACCCCGCCATGCGGTATTTCATCGGAGACATTCGCGACGGAGCCCGGCTACATCGCGCGCTGGAAGGTATTGACGTCGTCATCCATGCGGCAGCCCTCAAGCAGGTGCCCGCGGCGGAGTACAACCCATTCGAATGCATCAAGACCAATGTACTAGGCGCACAAAACCTCATTGAGGCCT
>Ga0265327_10004358_pt1 | contig 12581 bp, 9 predicted proteins | sample 41621metaG_FD_202089 | JGI IMG/M metagenome (GOLD analysis project Ga0265327, IMG submission 202089) | Rhizosphere microbial communities from Carex aquatilis grown in University of Washington, Seatle, WA, United States - 4-16-21 metaG | ecosystem: Host-associated > Plants > Roots > Rhizosphere >...
TTCCCGGCCCCCTCAACTGGTGCGGAATGAGGATTCAACGTTGCAGAACCGTGGGACATGGTGTTGAAAACCTGGAAATCCGCGGAGTGCGTTCAGGAGAGCAGTCGATTTCGACGCGATTGGGCCGTCGAGAAACGAACATCGCCTGAACTGACAAGACGTGTGACGCCCCCATCTTGACAAACTGAATCCCGTTTTTCACCACTGAACGAACTTTTTTGAGACACATTACTCCAATTCACTGATCATCCGCGGTACAGACATATCCGCTCTGACCAATAATCATTCTTCCTGAAAGGAAGCACGCGAGCCTCCATGGGTGCAAGCGCATCCATGAATTTCCGTTCGGACCGGGGAATGCGGTTGAGCTGTGCATGAAGCGTCGAATCCCGCGATCCGGGATCAAGGCTTCGTGACTTGATCGACCCAGCGAAGGCCTGCACCCACCCGCGCCATCGACATGCACAGGGAGGGTGGACGCGATATCCTTTCCGGATCGACTCTTTCTCCGAATTGCACAGAAGCCCGTATGACCTTGATCGCCAACATCGCCGCGTACCGATTTGCCCCTCTCTCCAACCTGAAACCGCTCCGCGAAACGTTGCTACAGCGGACTCGGGAATGGTGTCTGCGGGGAACAATCCTGCTCAGCCCCGAAGGGGTGAATCTGTTCGTCGCGGGAGCCAAGGAGTCGGTCGAACGTCTGCTGGCCGAGCTACGGCAGGTCCCGGGTCTCGAAGACCTGCAAGCGAAATTCAGTGAGAGCGATCATCAGCCGTTCCATCGCATGCTCGTCAAAATCAAGCGTGAGATCATTGCCTTCGGCGTGGATGGCATCGACCCGGCTCGCCACCCCTCGCCAAAGTTGGCGGCGCGCGAATTGAAGAAGTGGCTGGACGAAGGCCGTCCGGTCACATTGCTCGATACGCGCAACGATTATGAGGTGAAGCTGGGGACATTTCAGAACGCATTGCCAATCGGCGTCCACCACTTCCGCGACTTTCCCGACGCCGTGCGCAAACTTCCGCCAGAAATGAAACAGCAACCGATTGTGATGTTCTGCACGGGGGGAATCCGCTGCGAGAAGGCGGGACCGTTCATGGAGCGCGAAGGATTCGAGCAGATCTTTCAACTTGATGGGGGCATCCTCAAGTACTTCGAAGAATGTGGCAATGCACACTACGATGGCGAATGCTTCGTCTTCGATCAGCGTGTCGGAGTCGATCCCACTCTGCATGAAACCGGAACGGCGCAATGTCATGCCTGCCAGACGCCGCTGGGTCCCGACGAGCAGCAGGATCCACGATTCGTGGAAGGGGTCTCATGCCCCTATTGCTATCGCAGCAGCGAGGAACTTCGGGCCGAATCGATCCGGCAGCGGCAGGCCGATATTCGCCGCGTCACAACTCCGCTTCCCGGAAGCGAACCGTATGACAACTTCCGTCCCGTCAAGATCCCGGTGGATTGCGACGGCCAGACTCTGCTGGACTGTCTTTGCAAACTGTTTCCGCATGTCCCGGCAGACGATTGGCGCCGGCACTGCGACGCAGGACGCATGATGAGTCCTGCCGGAGGCGCCGCCGGTTCGGGACATGTCGTGCGCACGGGAGAACGTTACCTGCAGCGCAAGCCGGGGACGATCGAGCCTGATGTGAACGTCGACATCCGGATTCTGTTCGAGGACGAAGCGATCCTGGTGCTGAACAAGCCTGCTCCGCTTCCCATGCATCCCTGCGGCCGGTTCAATCGCAATACTCTGCAATACATCCTGGGCGAAGTATATCAGCCGCAGTCACCCCGACCAGCTCACCGACTGGACGCCAACACGAGCGGCGTGGTGGTGTTGTCGCGCACCCGGCATGTCGCCAGCCTGGTGCAACCGCAATTTGAACGGGGTGAAATTGAAAAGGTCTACCTGGCTCGAGTCCACGGGCATCCCCCGGACGACCAGTTTGAATGCCGCATGGCCATCAGTGACAACTCGGGCGAGTTGGGATCGCGTGATGCCGTGATGGATGGGGGCCTGCCTGCTCATACAAGTTTCATCGTCAGGCAGCGGCTTGCCGACGGAACGTCGTTGCTGGAGGTGACTCCCTGGACGGGACGAACCAACCAGATTCGAGTTCACTTGTGGCACCTGGGCTGGCCAATCTGCGGCGATCAGACGTATCTGCCAGGACGAATCCTGGGAGAGACTCAGACACACTCGATCAGCGATCCACCCCTGTGTCTGCTGGCCCATCGAATCACGTTTACACATCCGCTCTCGCGACAGCGAATGACATTCGAATCCGAATTGCCGGACTGGGCCGTTGGTGGATAGAGTGGCCGGGACATTCTGACACAATTCCTGCTCACCGAAGCCTGTGCCCATGAGTTCGACTGCCATTGAACCCGTCCTGACGCCGTCCGTGAAAAATACGGACTCCCACGGGGTTCGTGTCTGGTTTCCCATAGTCCTCCTTTCGGTCTATTGGGGAGCCGTGCTGTTCATTCACAACACCGACATGGCGATGTTCCCGAGGTTCATTTCCCGTTGCGTCGCGTGGGCGATAACAGTGCTGGCATTTCTCGGTTGGTGGTTATTCAATCGCCGCATAAATCTGCGTGACAGATTTGCCGCGGTGGCCTGGTTTATCGTGGTCCTTGTCGTGGCAGGGATCTTGGGACATCCGACGATTATCCTGGTCCTGGCGATCCAGGGAGTCCCAACCCTGTTCACCGTCTGCACGATCTGGCTGATCGTGAGTCGTCGCTGGTCAAAGCCAGCCCGGCGGATCGGCTTCCTGGCAGTACTGCCACTGACGCTCATCCCGTTTGAAGCCTTGCGCTGTGAAGGAATCGACGGCTTTCAGCGGACGACAGTGCGCTGGCGGTGGACTCAATCGGCCGAGGAACAATTCCTCGCCTCCAAGCCAGATGCAGTCCTGAAGCCGATCGCCGCAGGTCGTGAATGGACAGTCCGACCCGACGATTGGCCGGCATTTCGCGGCGTCAACCGGGATGCCGTTGTGACTGGAGTGAGACTCGCGGATGATTGGAGTACCCAGCCCCCCCGATTGATCTGGAAGCAGGGACGATACGGCCACGGGCAACTGATCCTACTAGCCGACCAGGCGCGATTGCTGATTGCGACGGAATCGGGTGAGATGGTCCAGGTCGCGGCCCGGCCTGATCGGTTTGAAGAGCTCGGCCGCTTTCAGGCCATTGAAGGAAAACTCTGGAATCACCCTGTCATTGCCGAGGGGTCATTGTTTGTCCGGAATGGCGAAGAAATCGCGTGCTTCGAATTGCAGGCCAAGCCCGGGAAGTAATCGCGGGATCTGCATCCGACTCACGATCGCGAAGACAACATCCAAGGAACCACGAAACATGGTCACGCGCGGCGCGCTTGTCTTGTCGATTTGTCTGGCCTCACTGTTCTCAATTCAGGCGGCTGATGATCCTCGTCGGCCCGCAGCGATTGAAGCGTTGGAAGTTCCCGTGGTCCCGGCAGAGCTGATTGCGAGACTGGCCCAATACCAGAGCATCCGTTCTGCGGCGTTTCGTGGCTGGGCTCCGGATGGGACTGGAATTCTGATTGCCACGCGTTTTGGCAATGCGGCACAACTGCATCGCGTCTACGAACCGGGCGGGCGGCGCGAGCAGATTACCTTCTACTCGGAACCCGTATCGGGAATATTTCTACCACGCGCGACCGACGGGTCGATCCTGATGTTGATGGATGCCGGGGGAAACGAGAATGACCAGATCTTCCTGCTGGATCGACAGCGGTTTCAAACCGTTCCGCTGACAGACGGAAAGTCTCGCAACAAGCTCGGCGCGGTTCGCCGCGACGGCGCGGCCGCCGTGATTACCAGCAATGAGCGCAATGGGCGTGACATGGACCTGTACCGGATCGATCCGCGTCAGCCGGGCGTGGCGCGACTGCTGATGCCCGTCGACAAACAGACCTGGAATGTGCACGACTGGTCCCCCGATGGGCAGACTCTGCTGATTTCACGCTATGTGTCGGCCAACGAGTCGTATCCGGCGCTGCTCGACATCGACAGTGGAAAGCGGACCGACCTGCCGCGCCCCACGGATGAAAAGGCGGCCTTCGGCGCCATGGCGTTTTCCGCCGATGGCAAATCGCTCCTGATGGCAACCGATTCCGGCGCGGAATTTCTGCGACTGGTCCGCCTGGACCTGGCCTCGAAGAAATTCCAGGAACTGACCGATGACATTCGATGGGATGTCACCGACGTGGCGGTCGAGCCGGAATCGGGAGATGTTGCATTTACCGTGAACGAGGATGGGGCCAGTCGACTGTATCTGCTCCCGAAAGGGGTCGGGCCGCGGCGAGAACTGAAGCTGCCCCTGGGAATCCTGTCGGGCCTGGAGTTTTCTCCCGACGGTCGACGACTGGGATTCACGCTGGCACGACCGGATGCTCCCGCGGAAGCCTATTCGTTGAGCCTGAACGCGGGGGAATTGACGCGATGGACATTCAGCGAAGTGGGTGGATTGAACCCTGCGTCGTTCGTCGCGCCCACGCGAATCCAGTTTCCGTCGTTCGACGGCCGAATGATTCCCGCCTATTACTTTCAACCGCGAAAAAGGCCCGTTGCCGGCGCGGCGAAATTGTCCGTCCCCGTCTACATCAGCATTCATGGAGGACCCGAGTCACAGTATCAACCGTTCTTCTCACCCATCATCCAGTACTACGTCAATGAACTGGGGATTGCGGTGATTTGTCCGAATGTCCGCGGGTCAGCCGGGTATGGCAAAACCTATCTGCAGTTGGACAACGCGGAAAAGCGCGAAGACAGCGTGAAGGATATCGGCGCACTGCTGGACTGGATCGGCCGCCAGCCGGAACTCGATTCGTCGAGAATCGCAGTCGCGGGGGGATCCTATGGAGGCTACATGACGCTCGCCACGCTGACGCACTACGGGAATCGCATCAAGGCGGGAATTGACGTCGTGGGGATCGCGAACTTCATCACGTTCCTGGAGCGAACGGCCCCCTACCGGGTCGATCTTCGTCGCGCGGAATACGGGGACGAGCGAGATCCGAAAATGAAAGCCGTATTCGAAAAGATCAGCCCCCTCAACAATGCTGAGAAAATCACAGCCGCGCTGCTTGTCATTCATGGCCGCAACGATCCCCGCGTTCCCTTCTTCGAAGCCGAACAGATCGCCGCTCGCGTTCGCTCGGCCCATCGTCCGGTCTGGACCGTCTTCGCGGACAATGAAGGACATGGATTCAGCAAGAAGGACAACAGCGATTACGCGAGGGCGGTCGAGGTGCTGTTTCTAAAGCAGCACCTGGGGTTGGAATGATCACCCTGGTATTGGAATGATCACCCTGGTAGTGGCGTGAGTGCGGATGATGCGGATGTCGTGTTGGACGGGTCGCGCCGCCCGCAGCCACGACTGCCGAGCGGTGGATGCGGCTTCGAATCCAGGAATCGAACGATGATCAATCGAATCGCGAACGGCCGCACGGATCTGGTGTTTGACTGGATCAGCCAGGGCGGTTCTCCATCATCGACGGATGAGGACGGTTTCTCGCTGCTGCAATGGTGCAGCTATTACGGGGATGTCAGCGCCATTCGGTTCCTGCTCGCCAACGGTGCGGAGCTGAAATCACTGGGAGAGAATCTCGGTTTGAACGGCGCCGCGTTTCATGGTCATTGGCGGTTGTGCGAATTCCTGCTGGAACAGGGGGCCGACCCAAACGGCCCACTGGACGACACCGGGGAGACACCCTTGCATAGTGCCATCAGTTCATCCAGCCGGATGGCAATGCCACTGGTCGTGAACGTGTTGTTGAAGCATCGGGCGGATCCGAATCGTGTCACGAAGCCCGGAGTCGAGACGGGGGCGTTCATGCGCGATTGCCGAACGAAAGGAGAGACTCCACTGCATCGCGCGGCGGCCTTCGGGGATGAGGTAACGATCCAGCAATTGCTGGATTCGGGAGCCCGGCGCGAGGCTCGTGATGTGCTGGGGGACACTCCGTTCAGTTGGAGAAGCTGGTACGGACGTCCCGATTCGCTCCTGCAACTGCTGTGTTACGGTGAATTCTCAATTCATCCTGGACGCGAGACGATGGACTTCACGCTGCTGGGACGACCCTGTCCCTGATGAAAATCTTTCGTCATGAGATGAGCGCCATTTGCGCGCATCTTTACGTCAGCGACCAACGGGAGCGGCGCTTGCAGCTTCCGAGCGGTGGCTCGAATTGAGTTGAGGGCTCTGCCCTCATTAGGGCGGCGCCCTCAATCCCATTCGACCTGCCGTCCGCAAGCCGGGTGCGTTGCCTTACCGGCCGCTCCGCTTGCGGGCGATGAATTCCAGCTCGTTCCCCTGGCGGACTTCAAAGCTGTCCGGGGCGATGCACAGTCGTTCAAACTCGAACTGCGGCAGGAATCGTTCGAGCACCTCGGGCTCACTGATCGCATAGGGGGGCGAAGTCGGTTTGTTGTGAGCGTAGAACAGGCCGATCAACAGTCCCGCGGGTTTCAGGGCTCCTGCCACAGCCGCGATGTATTCGTCGCGTCGAGCTGGATCGATGGCGCACAGGCAGGTGTGCTCGAGGATGGCATCGAAGTGGTTCGGCCAGCGTTTCGCCATGTCGAAGACATCTGCTTCCACGGCGGAAACCTCCAGGTTCAGGTCGCGACACTGTTTCGTCACGGCGGCGATCGCTTCCGGAGCAAAATCGATCGCGGTCACCTGGTACCCCAGCCGGGATGCTTCGAAGGCTTCATGACCTCTCCCGCAGCCAATCACAGCAAGATGAGCGCCGGGCGCGACCACTCCCTCGCGCAGCATTCTGGCGATGGGGGGTGAGCAACTCCCCTTGTCCCAACCGGCATCATTGGTCAGGTAAAGCGTATTCCAGTAGCTCGGATCAGAAACGTCGCTCGACATTGGTGTATCCGTATCAGGGGGACTGGCTCCGTCCGCGGTGCCTGTCCCCGTTTTATTCTTCGTTTTGTTCCCCGTGGCGTTGAGGGCACTTCCCTCATCAGGGGGCGACGCGTCCATCCCGGATGCGGATCAACAAGTCACCGGATTGAACGTGTTCCTGTTCATGGGTGACGACCACGACGGTCGACTGCTGTTCCCGGCAGAGTGATCGCAGGTCCGACATGATCGCCGCGCCGTTTTCGGAGTCAAGTTCCCCGGTCGGTTCATCGGCCAGCACCAGCTTTGGTTTCTTCAGCAGAGCTCGAGCAATGGCGACTCGCTGCTGTTCACCACCGGAAAGCTGATTGGGGCGATGCGTCAACCGGTCGCCCAGTCCCAGTCGCGTCAGCAGGTCGGTCGCCTGTTGACGCAGCGCGGGGTCGACGCCCCGTGGCAGGTACGGGACCAGGGCATTGTCAACGGCCGACAGATTCGACAGCAGGTTAAAGCTTTGAAAGATGAACCCGACTTCGTCCCGCCGGAACCCATCCCGCTCGCGCGTGGTCATTTTTCCGAGCAGTTTTCCGGCAACTTCAATCGTCCCTCCGGTGGGCTCATCCAGCGCTCCCAGCAGGTACAGCAGCGTGCTTTTTCCACTGCCAGAGGGTCCGAGAATGAACGTGAACGACCCGGCGGGGATCTGGCACGATACTCCGCGCAGGGCGTGGACTTCCAGATCGCCCCGGCGGTGGACCTTGGTGACATTCTGCACGTCGATCATCCGATTCCTTTCGCGGTGAAACCGCCGCGCCTACCTGTCAGCCACAGCGACGCGGTGTGCGCCGGCCGCCCAGTCAGGCCAGCCCTCCAGCCGCCGTGGCCAAAACCTCTCTTGGTCGATTTTGAGCCTGACATTATCATCCATCCGCTGTAGTCCGTCGACCGACTTCGACTTCCTCGGAAGGAATGTTTCGATGAGTGCGCCCCAATTATTCCGTCAGACTATGTCATTTGCCTGTTGCGCGCTCGTTGCCTTCTGCCTGTCGATGGGTGTCGCCCATTCCCAGGATCCGAACAAGGACGCCGTGGAAGACGCCAATGCGACATTGCAGGCGGTCGGGGGGCTGGGCGTCGGACACATCCAGAGTTCGCTCGGCCTGATCGGTGTCACGGCGGACGCCTTCGCGAAGGATGTCTATACAGCAAAACAAGTTGAAGACTTGATGAACGGGACGATCAACGGAATTGAAGCGGTCAAGAAACTGCTCCGTCGCCTGCAGGAAACCGATTTATCGGATGACGACGAAGAGTACATCGATCGCATGATCAACGTTTACAATGCCCTGCAGAAGGAAGCCAAAGCGCTGATTGCGTTTGCGAAATCCAAAAAGCCCGCCGATGCCGAGTTATTCGATGCGGCCCGCAAGGCGGCTGTGACAAAATTGGGACAATTGACCGAAGACAAGAATTCCGGCGATACACCCCAATAGCCTGTCCCGCCCAGCCGTGGCACATGGCCATCGAAGGCAGGACTGGTGTTGCGTCAAAGCCAGCAATGAAGGTGCCACTGGTGGCAGCTTCGGGCCACCAGTGGCTGCAACCCCTTTTTGAGCCACTGGTAACGAAGATGCGACCAGTGGCATGAATTGAGGCAACCCTCGTCTTTACCTTTTGACAATCAACTACTTCGCCATTTGCAGCAGATCGGCGCCGACTTCGACTCTCAGCTTGATCCCCGAGGCCACCGGTGCGATCTCGACGTTCAGCTTGTCACCCGGTTTGCCAGCCACCTTTTTGGCCCGGGAGATCAGGTCTTTATCGTTCTTTTCGAGCAGCACCACCAGGGCGGCTGGCTTGACCTGGATCGCGATCGGTGAGACACCCTTGCGTGCGGGTTTCCCCGACTGATCCAGCGCCTGCTTCAGCGCCGTCAGGTTGTCGCTGCCTGCCGAAAGCCACACACTGTCGGGCTTGAATGCCAGGTGCAACGGTTCGTCTCCCAGCAACTCGTCCACGTTTTCATCGGCATCGAGCTGATGGATCCGGGCTCCCGAGTGCTTGGCAACGTCCAGCTTGATCTTGTCGGCTCCCGGTTCATCCTTGGCCAGTTCGAGGATGTCGTCCAGCAGTTTCGCGGCGTCATTTGCATTTGGCATCCGTACTCCGCTCAGAACTCGAACGCCCCCTCCGCGACCCGCCTCAATCGCGACGCCCCCATGCAACGATCCTGACTTCACCGCCCCTTTGGCGATGTCGATCAGGCGTCCTGCAAACTTCTGGGCAAGCTCCTGGGCTTCCTCGTTCAGGTCGTCGTTCTTTTCGATCTCCTTTTTGGCGACCTTCTGAATCGCGTCAAAGGCCCGTGTCACTTCGACTCCGTCCTGGGGAAGCAGGCACGAGAAGATCACTCGCAGCGGCGCATCGTCTGAGCCGAGTGCGGCGAAGGCTGGCTGAATCTGTCCGTAGGCCGACAGGGTCTTCGCCAGGGCCGAGTTGGACTTGCCCGTGACACCAAAATCGAGGGCAGCCAGACGTCCCTTCTGATCGACATTCAACCCGAGCGTCAGCTTGTCCCCATCCTTCACAATCGCCTTGAGAGGCTCGACCACCAGCTTGATGCCAATTTCGCGTCCCACCTGCTCGGCTTCATTTTCGGGATCCGGTTCCTCAGCGAGCCCATCGCGGACTGCGGATTCCAGTTGGACCAGAAACAACTGCTTCAGTTGATCTGGGACACCCGCCACGTTGACTTCCAGCGCCAGATCATAGTTGGCATTGGAGATCTTGATGGGATCCGGCAACTTCGACAGATCCGCGCCGGGGACACTCAGAAACAGGTATTTGCCCGAGATCTGCCCAACGAGCCTGGTGCCATTGAACGTCATGGTCCATTTGCCATTGGCATCTTTGAAGTCGGGCGTGATCGTCTTCAGCAGTTCGATCAGGTCGTCCTCGTCCGAGACAGGCAGGAAGGCAACCGGCGCCGCGGGTGGACCGCCGGCCGTGGCATTCCAGTAAATCCCGAAGGGCTTTGATCGGTCGAGCCCGGCCAGCCCCTTGCCGCCGGGAAGACCTTCGACGAAGTTCTCAAACTTCTCCTTGACGTCGTTCTGTCCCACTTCCGCACCAACGAACTCCGCGTCTTCCACCAGCGCATCGATTCCGCGCGTGGAAAACACGATGGTGGGTTGCTGGGCATGCACCAGCGAAACCATTACGGCGGTGATCAACACCGACAACCCTGCACTCCGCCATCCAGTCTGTCGCATTGGGTTCCTTTCAGGAACGCAGAGGAATGAGTTCAAATCGGGCGACATCATAAACAGGCGGAAATCGAAAACGAAGAGATTTGAACCGCCCGGCAGGCACAACGGCATCGCACGTCCTCCCTGATGTCTGAACCCTCATTTCCCGAGGGATTCATCGCGGCCAGCGCCACGTCGTCAGAGAAAATCGGCCACGACCCGATCCGCGACAAACCGCCCTTCCCTCGTCAGACGGATCCCGGATTCGGTCTCTTCCAGCCAGCCTCGACCTACGTTGGAACGGATGGCCTCACCGGCGATGACATCAAGATCGAAACCAGTGGACCGCAGGTATTCAACGCGCGAGATCCCCCGGATGCGGCGGAGCCCCAGGAACAGCAGTTCACGAGCGCGATGAGACGGTTCCAGTTCTTCCGCGTCGGCAACAGGAGATTCTCCCCGTTCGATTCGAGCCAGCCAGCCCAGGACGCTGCGAATGTTGGTTTCACGACGACCATTCAGGTATCGCGCTGCTCCGGGTCCGAACGCCCAATATTCCTTCCCGGCCCAGTAGACTTCGTTATGACGACAGGCGAATCCCGGCCTGGCGAAGCTCGAGATCTCATATTGCTCATAGCCAGCCTGGGACAGCACCGACATCGCGAGCGCATACTGATCCCGCTCGGTTTCCTCGTCGATGGGGGTCAACTCGCCCCGATCCCGCCGGGTTCCAAATGCGGTTCCCGCCTCCCAGGTCAGCCCATAGGTGGAAATGTGCTCGGGATTGAGTTGAATCGCCTGGTTCAGCGTGTTCACCCAATCTTCACGGGACTGATCGGGAACGCCAAAAATCAGGTCGAGCGACAGGTTCTGAAATCGGCGCCGCAACCGGCGACAGACGTCGCCGATGTCCTGTTGCGAATGATCCCGCTCCAGCAGCGTCAGCGCCTGGGAAGAAAACGACTGGACTCCCAGGCTGATTCGCGTGACCCCAGCCTCGGCCAGGAGGTCAATCTTTTCATCCGTCAGGTCAAGCGGATTGGCTTCAACGCTCACTTCCGAGTCCGGCGCCAATCGAAACCGACGGAAGACGATCTGAAACAGGTCCCGCAATTGATCGCACGAGGGGTGCGTCGGTGTTCCTCCTCCGAAGAACAGTGTGTCGAGTTCCACATTCCGCCGCCCCTGCAGACCCGTCTCCAGTTCGCGGTCCAGTGACTTCAGGTAATCGCCAATCAGATCATCGCGACCGGCAATCAGCGTGAAATCGCAGTACCCGCAGCGATGGGCACAGAAGGGAACATGGATGTACGCGGAACGTGGGAACACGAGTCTCTGGTGGATTTCGAGAGAAGGAACGGCCTGGCGATCACCTCGACTTTGTACTGCGGCGGGCAGGCAGTTGGCCAGCAACAGGCCTGTCTGGTTCGTCATCAGGCAGGTCGACTCCTTGCCCGACTGGTGGGGTTCGGGTATGGTTCTGGCTACTAGCCGTCGCCCTGCCAGACAGCCCGCCAGACGCAAATCGATCCCGACACGAGGATTTCTACCATGATGATTCGGTTGGTCTGTACCTGCCTGTTTTCGCTGACCACGATCAGCGTGTTCGCCCAGGGATCGCAGCCCGATCCACTCGACTGGCCCTATTGGCGCGGTCCGGAGATGAATGGCATCTCGCGCGAGAAAGGGTTGCCCGATTCGTGGACTCCAGAGGGCGAAAACGTCATCTGGAAGAGTGCCGAACTTGGAACCCGTTCCACGCCCATCGTGATGAACGGCCACCTGTACACCCTGGTTCGCCATAACCCGGGGACGAAGCAGGAAGCGGAAAAGGTCGTTTGCGTTGACGCCGCCACCGGAGAGAAAAAGTGGGAGAACGTTTTCAACGTCTTCCTGTCGGACGTTCCCGACACCCGCGTGGGGTGGTCCAGCGTCGTCGGTGATCCGGCCACAGGCGATGTCTTCGCCCAGGGTGTCTGCGGATACTTCCAGTGCCTGGATGGCAAGACCGGGAAAGTAAAATGGTCCCGGTCGTTGAGCGAAGAATATGGATTGCTCAGCACCTATGGGGGCCGGACCAACTTTCCGATCATTCACGAAAACCTGGTCATTGTCAGCGGCGTCGTGATTGGCTGGGGCGAAATGGCCCGCCCCGCCTACCGGTTGATCGCCTTCGACAAGCGGAACGGCCAGTCCGTCTGGTTCCAGAGCACCCGCCCATTTCCCGAAGACACGACCTATAGCGCTCCAGCGATCTCAGTGATCAACGGTCAGGCGCAATTGGTCGTTGGCAGCGGTGACGGCAGCGTCTATGGGTTTCAGCCCCGCACCGGCAAGCAGATCTGGAACTACGACGTCTCACTGCGCGGCATCAACACGGGAATCACGTTCGTCGGCAACTCCATTCTGTGCGGCCATAGCGAAGAAAACCTCGAC
>Ga0265327_10004359_pt1 | contig 12580 bp, 12 predicted proteins | sample 41621metaG_FD_202089 | JGI IMG/M metagenome (GOLD analysis project Ga0265327, IMG submission 202089) | Rhizosphere microbial communities from Carex aquatilis grown in University of Washington, Seatle, WA, United States - 4-16-21 metaG | ecosystem: Host-associated > Plants > Roots > Rhizosphere...
AGATTTTTGATGCGGAAGCTCCATTCACCGCGCGTGGCTGTGCAGCCCAGGCCTGGAGTGTCGCCGAAGTGCTCAGGGCGTCTGCGAAGATTTCGCAACAAAGTCGCTCAAGCAACACCTGATCCCTGAATAAGGATGCGGATGTTACTCGTGGGTGTTGGATTCAGCAGACCAGTACCGTGTATCGGGTCGCCTGCGGTGATTTCCCCGGCGTTGAGAGCTGACGCGTGATTTTTCTCGCATGGCGGCCATTCCAGGTACTGAAACGTCCGATTGAGGGACACGAACTGATCCGCGATTGACCATGTCGCTCAATGATTTGTCTGAGCTCTATGGCGGATGTTGTATGGAGCCTTGCTGACGAAACAGCGATCACGAGAAACTTGAAATTGCCTTGGGACTGTGGCGCCAATCAGTTCCCGTTGTAAATGGCTCAGTCTTTCACGGTTGCACGATTTCCATTCGGGAAATCTCCGAAGGGGAACGGTGGAACTGGATTCGCGGCATCCCGATTGCACCCGGAGCAGTCCATTGCCGGATGCGGGCGTCACGGATGTGGACTTCAACTGCGTATCTCATGTAAAGATACCGCCTCTTCCTTTGACGACAGGCACTGGCATTGTAATGGAGTCACGTGCCATGATGTTTCGCCACACCACCGCCGCAATGGTCTTGGGAGCCTCGACCCTGCTCTCTGCCGCGATTTACGGACAGCAGAATCCTCAACCAGGCCAACCAGCTCAGCCGGGCCGTCCGGCTGCTCCGAATCAAACGAATCCTGCTCCGCGAACGACGACCAACGCACCTATGACCGTGCAAGTCAATGAGCAATCCATGGCCGCGTGCCTGGCGATTGCCAATCAGGAGGAGATCGCGATCGGGCAGTTCGCTGTTGAACATGCCCAGAAGAGTGACGTCAAACAATTTGCAAAGATGATTGTCGAGGATCATCAGGCATTTCTAAAGAAGCTGCAGAAATTCACACCCGTGGCTCGCGAAGAAAGTCTCGCTCAGGGAACCGCCGCAGCAGCACAGGTTCAGCCAGCTGGCGGCGCAACCCAATCGCAAACTGGAGCGACGATTCAACAGACGGCCGGCCAGGCGAATGATGGCCGACAACCGGCCGCAGTCGACATGATTCAGCTTCACCGCGAAATGGCCCAGCAGTGTCTGGCCGACTCGAAGAAGAAAATGACCGAGAAGGATAAGGACCACTTTGATGTCTGCTTCATCGGCCATCAACTGGCGAAGCACGAGGCGATGAAAACGCATCTGACCGTGCTTCAGCGGCATGCCTCGGGCGAATTCGCCCAACTGCTGGCCGAAGGAATCAAGACGACTGACAACCATCTGAAGCAGGCTGAGAAGTTGATGGAGGATTTGGCGCACCATAACTCACGGGACAGCAAGAGCGACAAATCAGACCGAAGCGAAAAGAGCGGCGAAAAGTCGGATCGTAGTCGTGATAAATAATCGCGGCCTGTCGGCAGGTACGTGGGCAACGCTCTGAACAGCGCAAGCCTTAAGAGCCGAGGAGGAACTTCCTTCTCGGCTCTTTCTTTTTTCTTCTTCCGGGAGGGAAATCGATCGCGTGGGCGACATTCGCGCAAATTGATCGCTTGCCCTCCAGACAAGAAGTCATTGTCAGAATCACAATCAATTTCAATTCTCCAGTCGCCCCCTCCGCGCGGTCGCTGCAGCGGAAACCAATAAAGGCGTAGGCGATTTTCGACACATTTATCGCCGTTGATCTGTGTGGATTTTGCAGACAACCTCGAATTCTCCATGTGGCATTTGATTTGCTTAATGGCCCTTTTGTCATGGAATTGGGGTTTGAAAAAGGAGTGGATGACCATGTTGCGGATCGGAATTGTCTCACTGATTTGCTCCCTGGTGTTTGGAGTCTTTGGATTCGGGGTCGATGCTCCTTCCACTTGGACCTGGCAGAAGAGTTCGTTCGTTGCCTTCTTTCTGCTGGCGGTATTTTCATTCGTCGACAGTGAACTGCAACGCCCCTCGTTGTTGTGGGAAGTTGTGGACGAGCTTCACCGGAAGCGACGTTCCCGCGCGCGGCAGATCGTCCGCATGCGCCAGACTCAATAAGGATCTGGTCCGGAACCCGCCACGGAATTGAACGGAAGCGAAGGTAACCGTTCACGGGCAAGCGAGGGGGACAGACCCATTTTCACGGACAAACGGCGCTTCGGAGGCTGATCGCGTCCATGGAAGATCTTTGTTTTTCGCCGTGAAAATGCGTCAGTCCCCGACCCGTGAACGGTTACAAGCGAAGCGTGGCTGGCCGAATGGGAAATGGGCTCTGCAAGCGACGGTATATCCCTCAAGTCTGCTCTCCGTCGAATCAGTTCGACGTTGCTGCTGCAGTGGCCATTCATTGGCGATCATTCGCGGACTTGAGCACATCTCACCGAGCACTCAATGCCCGGATTTCTCTCTTGGGGTTTTAACGCCTCTGCGACTCCCTTCGAATCTTGTCTGACAATGCGACATTCGCCGCCGACGAAACCTGGATCTGTCCCCAGACAATTCGAATCCGTGATCGCGGTCCTTCAGCAGCTCTTGGTTGAAGCACGTCGATCCAGGCCGGCTCTACAATCGCACCCCAATGGAAGTCGATTGCCGGAATGCTGCTCGTCGAACCCATGAACTTCCAGAACGATCAGAGAAGTACCAATCCAGTGATCGGCGATGACTCATTGGCCGCTCTAGTTCCACTGCGCGCGACTCCGTACCAGGACTCCGCATTGAAAGACGCATGAAACTTCTTTCGGGTGAAAACTTCAAACGGAGGGCGGCAATTCACTCTAGCTTCCTTTGGTCGCAACACGTTAGGCATGTTGAATCACGCGGAGCAGGCAGTCGCGATACAACAAACTTGATGCCTCGGCAGATGAGTTCGAGAAGCACGGCATGACGATTGCCTTAGTCCAAATACAGGATTCGAGACACCTGTCGTTGGCCTGGCATTTCAGGTTGGGCGGCTCGTGGTTGGCAAACTCACCAGGCTAAGGAATGCATCATGGTCAATCAGCAAACGTTGTCGGGAAACTGGAACGAAGTTAAAGGAAAGTTGCGGAAGAAATGGGGCCAGTTGACGAACGACGATGTTCAAGTATTTGATGGCAACGTGGAACGGCTCGTGGGAATGATCCAGCGTAAAACCGGTGAAGCAAAAAACGCGGTGGAAGAGTTCCTGGAACAGGTTTCCAGCAGCAGTGCAAATGGGGTCGGTCAGGCTGCTGAGGCGGTTCGTGACTTTGCCACCGGCGCGGCCTCGCAAGCTCGCGATTATGCAACCCAGGCCGCTGGCCAGGTGCGCGAATACGCAGGCCAGGCGGCCGAGGCCATCGAGCAGAAATCACATCAGGCCATGAATACAGTGCGCCAGGGTTATCAGGAAGCCGAACGCGCCGTTCGAAGTCGCCCGACCGAATCGGTGGTCGTCTGCTTCGGCGCCGGAGTGCTGACAGGGTTGTTGCTGGCGCTGACGTTTCGACGCTAAGTGTCGGAATCAGGCGGCCCTTGACCTTAATTGCACTGCACTCCCTGGCGATCCCGGTCAATCACACTCTGCTTGGCCGGTGTACAGCCACTGTGCCTTTTTGAAATGGAGTTTCTTATGAACGCTTCTGAATGTTCCACCGGTTCGTGTGATCTGAATCAGATCCCCGACAACGTCCGCGGCGCTGCGACGGAGATGTTTCAGAGTTATCCAGGGTTGTCTTTGATGATGGTGTTCGGTGTCGGTGTTGGGATCGGGGCATTACTGGGCGAGATGATGCCTTCCCGTATGTTCCGGTCAGAAACCTCGGCCGAGCGTATTGGACGGCAAATCTGTGAAACGCTGCACATCAATCCCGGCTTTCTTCAAAGGTGAGGCATGTCGTCGCACAATACGGCCAACGAAATCCAGCGAGAGATGCGCCAGGTTCGTCGCGATCTGGGTGACCAGGTCGACGAACTCGTCGACCAGGCGCGCCAGATGACGGAGGACCTGGTCGACTGGCGATCGTATGTCAAGGCTCATCCGTGGCTCTATCTGGCCGCGGCAGCGGGTGTAGGGTATTTGATCATGCCAACGCGTGTCACGGTGGATCGGCCGGTGGCCGATTCACTGGCCGAACTGGCACGAACCGGGGCGATCAAGCTCGAAGAGCCTGTAGCCGAAAAGTCGCTCCTGGATCGTGCCGTCGACATGGGGATCGCCGTGGCATCGAGTACCGTGCTGCAACTTGGGATGAACTGGCTGAATCACCGGTTGACCGGATTAGTCGCTGCGGCCATGGCGCCGAAGTCTCCCATGGGCGACATGGGTTCGGAACCCCGCGGACCGTCCTCGAATCATTGACCTTCAAACCAAGGAATTCACCATGGTTTCCAACGGAAATCGAATCAGCGAACACTTGCCGACAACCGAGTCGGTCTCTCCGATGTTGTCGGATCTTTCAGAAACCGCGGAACAATGGCTGAAATCGGCGCGCAGCTTTGTCACAGAGCGTCCGGTGGCTTGTCTCGTGGGGGCCTTTGCGACAGGAGTGGTGATTGCATGGTTTCTCAAACGAACCAGGTAAAACCGGCCGGCAGCGAAGAGTCGCCGTTGCAAACCGTCGCTTCGACGACTGGCAGCTTCGCGGAAGATGTCATTACGCTCGCGGAACTGCAGGCCAGGCTACTGCAACTTGATGGCGCGGATTGGGCGCGTGAACGGCTGCGACCGTTCATCTTCGCCTTTTTCGGCGCCGGGATTGGGCTGGGGCTGGTCCCAATTGCGCTGTTGACTCTGGCTGCCATTCTGAATCAGTTCGCGAACTTCACCTACGCGCAGTCATTGGGAATTGCGCTGGTTGTCGGCGCTGCAATCAGTGCTGCCATGATGCTGGCGGCCTATTCCGCGTTGCGGAAAGCTGCTTCACCGTTCTCCCGAACACGCGGCGAATGGGATGCCAATCTTCGCTGGCTGCGCAACATGATCCGCCGCCAGGGCCGGCGCTGGTGAACTCGCGCCGGCATGAAAAACACGCAGTACGCGTTTTATCGGAATCCAAACCAAGGAACAGACCATGAGTTCGACGACCACTCAAGCTCCATCGAAACGCGAATCCCGACCGGTATCAAAGGGCGAACACGATCCCTGGCAACCCCTGGATGACCTGGTGGCGTCACTCAGGAATTATGTGCGCGAAGAGCCCGACGTGGCGGCGTGCATTTGCCTGGGGGTTGGCTTCATCCTGGGTTGGAAGCTGAAACCCTGGTGAGTGGATGCAGAAGCCGGGCGCGAACGCCCAGCGGCCGTTGAGGGGATGACCTGGGTCGGAACCAGTTGCCCATCAGCCGCCACGCATTAGCGTGCGGTTTCTGATGGCGCGGCGCGTGATTGCGACTTGCGCTAGAAGTCGTGGGCCAATCTCATCCCAAACCCATGGATGGGGCCGGAACCGGGGGCGGTCGGGCTGTTCAATGAGTTCCGGTCCATGTAGACGTAGTTCGCCTGGATCTTCATGTTGGGGTTCAAGAACCAGTTAACGCCCAGCGTGCAATCCCAGACCTGGCCTCCGTTGAGCGGCTGATCGTTCAAATCCAGTGCGGAATAGCGTGCCAGAACCTGCCAGGCGCCCCAGCCCTGCTCGGAACAGTCGTCGGGGAGCAATCGCGAATTTCGACGGGGAATGACACGTCCAAACGCGGCATTCTTCTTGTCGTATTCGCGATGCTCACCCGTCAGGAAATACGACGCCATGACATAATACCCATTGGACATGTACGTCCCGTAGTTGACCGTTCCCGCGGTATTTCTGGCATTCTGAACGGCGGACGAGATGAATTCCGACTGAACTTGAAATGAGCCCAGGACCAGCGATGCTTCAGCAGCCATCAAGTCCTGCGAATTCCCCAGGAATACGCCCGTGTCGGCGAACACCGGATCATAGGCGGCCGGACCATTGCGAAGCGAACCGCGAGTTCGGATTCGCATCTGGTCATTGAGCAGGTCTCGATAACTGAAGGCCGCACCAACATGCAGCAGGCGACGCCCCTCGTCTTCGTTCCAAATCAGATAGGTCAAACGCCCATCCAGCGCATAAGCGGCGTCGGCGACCCCATACGTGAAGACGTTGACGATATTCTTGAACACTCCGGCATGAAACAGCCCCCGGTCATCGTCGCCGAAATGGCGATAGAACGAGACCCCGGGAGTGAAACCATTGTTGAACGGGCCGGTATACGCATCCTGGTTGAAGGAGCGTTCCATGAAATCCAGGTAACGGCTGCTCGTGAAGTGCTCCAGGCCAATCGGTTCCTTCTGGTTACCGACGCGAATGTTTTGGAAGACCGGAACTTCGTGGAATGTCCAATATAAGTCCGTCGGCGCGGTCACATTGATCACGTTGGCCGCAGAAGCAGGCTGTGACGGGACGCCGCCGATCAGACCCGCATTGTCGTTCACACTGTTGACGAAGTCGTACTCCATGACGTATTCGACGGTCTTGTAGATCGTACCTTCCATCCGGAATCGGGCGCGACGGAAGTCGACGGCGTCGGCATCTCCGGCGCCATTTCCCTTGCCGAATGCCGCGGGATTGTCCGCGAGCCAGACGGTGTCCAACTGGGTTCGGCCACCAAGATGGACCGAGAAGTTCTTGTCGGGAGACTCAAACGTCAGCTGATTCTTCCAGGTCCCTTTGAACAACTTGGGATCGGGCTTGGAATCCTTGGGCGTGGAAAGCTCGGCCAATCGGGCTCGCAATTGCTCGGTTTCCATTTGCTGAGCTGAGAATTGTTGCTCAAGGTGCCGTAGTCGGTCTTCCAATGAGAAATCCGCCGGTGGCGGAGTAGGTGGTGGTGGTGCCTCGGAGTCAGTCAGTTGCGAGAGGGAGGGAGCTGATTCAAACAGAGAAGGCGTGGTCCGCAGAAACGGTTCCGGTGGAATGGGGGCCGTCTCCTGCGCTCCGGCAGGAATTGCGCCTCCAACCATCAGCACAGTCATCGCGAGTGCGAAGAGCCATCGATTCGCTGATGGGACAGTCCGAAAACAACGTTTTGAACTGACTGTCGTCGCGATGCGCATCATATGACGGACTTTTCAGCGGCCAGTGGATTGCCAATAATCGATGAATGTATCGGTTGTAACGATCTTGCGGATGAATTCGGGTTTATCGATAAATTCATAATTCCTCATCCACCGAATGTGGCGCGATCTGGATGCTTGTGATGACACGCAGATCCCGCCGGAGCATGATTCATCAAGCGGATGCCGCGATCGACTCACTGATTCGAGTTCAACTGGCACTGTGAACCGGCAGAAAAGTCCTTCGCCGGAGGAAGTGCGCAATTTGCGCGCCATGTGCTGTCAGCGAGTAAGCGTTCACGGGTCGGGGACTGACGCATTTTCACGGCGAAAACAAACAGCTTCCATGGACGCGATGCGACTCCGAAACGCCATTTGCACGTGAAAATGGGTCTGTCCCCTTGCTTGCCCGTGAACGGTTACGTCAGCGATCAACGCGAGAGACAGTTTCCGCTTCCGAGCGGTCGCTCGAATTGCGTTGAGGGCACTCCCCTCATTTGGCGAGTTCGCACAACGCCTGTACTACGGGGGCATTGGCCTCGGGAAACTTCAGTAACTGCAGTTCTTTTGCCGGGACCCAGCGAAATCCGTGATGGTCGACGTCCACGTCCTGGACGTCCAGCGGATGACAGAGAAAGAAGTACAAATCGACCGTCGCGTGCGGATAGACAAATTCGCGGTTGAGCAGCAGTTTCTCCACCGAGATGGCGAGGGCCGATTCCTCCAGGCATTCTCGAATGGCGCAGGCGTCGGGAGGTTCATCCGGATCGCACTTCCCGCCGGGGAATTCGGCATACCCGGGCAGGGGACCATCGGGTCCGCGTGTCCCGATCAAGTAGCAGCCGGCATGCTCAACGACCGCAATCCCGATCCGCCTGGGTGGAAGACTCATGGCGACTCCGTGCCTGCCAGCAGTCCGATCCGTGGTGGGATCGGACCGCCGGAGTTCCGATTTCAGTCATCCGTTCCGTAACCGTTCACGGGTCGGGGACTGACGCATTTTCACGGCGAAAACAATCACCTTCAATGGATGCAATGCGACTCCGAAATGCCGTTTGCCCGTGAAAATGGGTCTGTCCCCCTCGCTTGTCCGTGAACGGTTACTCCGTTCCTCAAATGCGTCCATTCGAATGACGATTCATTTGAGGTCTGAAATCCAACAAGACCGTCATCCACATCAAGCCAGCTTCGCATCGGCCGGAGGAGCCCCCATGACGTGATAGCCGCTGTCGACATGCAGTGTCTCGCCTGTCACGGCGGTCGACATGTCGCTCAGCAGATAGATGGCACTCTTTCCGACCTCTTCCAGCGATACGTTGCGTCGCATCGGAGACAGGGCTTCATACATTGACAGCATCGTGTCGAAGTCTTTGACCGCCGAACCCGACAGGGTCTTGATTGGCCCGGCACTCAGACCATTCACCCGGATCTTCTTCTGTCCCAGTTCATGCGCCAGATATCCGACGGATGAATCGAGCGCGGCCTTGCAAAGTCCCATGACATTGTACCCGGGAATCACGCGTTCGCCGCCAAGGTACGTCAGCGTCAGGATGCTGCCGCCGTTGGGCATCACTTCCGCCGCGCGCTTGCAGACGGCCAGCAGGCTGTAAACGCTGATGTCCATCGACATCTTGAATCCTTCGCGGCTGCACCCGTATACGGGCCCCTTCAGATCGTCGATCGGAGCATACGCGATCGAATGGACCACGAAATCCAATGCACCAAACGTCTCTTTCGCGGCGGCAAACGCGTTGTCCAGGTCGGAATCGACCTGGACATCACATGGCAGGAACAGCTTGGGGTCGAATTGTTCAACGGCCTTGCGGACGCGTCGCGCCATCTTGGGGTTCGTGGGATCCTTGTCGGGCAGGTGAGTAAAGCCGAGTTGTGCCCCTTCCTTGTGCAATTGTTCCGCGATCCCCCAGGCGATCGAATAGTCGTTCACCACGCCCAGAACCAGACCGCGCTTACCGTCCATCAAACCCATGTTCCCAATCCTCCTGCTGCCGGACATCGCGTGTGCGAAGCCGGAACTGACACCATAAATACAATCGCCCAGAATTCGGCATCGTTGCCGAACGCCATTCCAAGTTTGGCCGTCACAATAGCGACCGACGCCTCAACCGGCAACTGCCGACAGTTTCTTGCGTTGCGCTGCTGCATGGGGTAGCGTCACCAGTGGAAAACCATGAACCGCTGTTCTCGTCGACCGTGTTCCGCACCCGCTTTTCCGATCCGAATCGCCGCACGAATTTCAGCCGACATGAAACAGCAATTTTGAATCACCAAGCGAATCGTCCGCCTCAATCTTCACCGCGGATCCCGTCAACTGGCGGATGCCGATAGTCTGGAATCTCTCATGCCGAATCGCGTCACCCTGATTCTGCTGATCCTGGCCCTGTCCGGCGCCTTTGCCCACGCGGCGGATTCGCCCGCCGATCAATTCAAGATGGCGCGTGAGCACCTGCAGCACGGCAGGTACGACGAAGCGCTGGAACTGCTTGAGCCACTGGCCGCGGCCGGGAGGGACATTGATGCGACCGAACTGGCGTTGGCGCATTGCGAAGCGCTGCACTCCCAGGGCAAACGTGAGGCCGCGGAAAAGGTCATTGACGAGGCTCTGAAGAAAAACAGCGAATCGGCTGACCTGCACGCGATGCGAGCGCAACTTCACTTCGAGAGAGGACAATCGAAAGAAGCGGGAGCGGAGGTTGAGTCCGCCCTCAAGCTCAATACCGATCAGTTGCTTGCGAGACTGATTCAAGCCCACTTGTTCGCGGAGCGAGGTGAATTGAAACAGGCGGACGAAGGCTACCGTTGGTTCGTCAGGTACTACAATCGACGTCAACCGACCGATGCCAACTCGTTGCTCTTCGTCTGCCGCGGGGCATCGCAGTATGCTCGCTGGCACGGCGTGTCGCAGATCTTCGACTTCTGCGTCAACACTCTCTGTCCGGACGCGCTGAAAGCCGACAAGCAGTCGTGGCAGGCTCACCAGCTTGCCGGTCAACTACTGCTGGAGAAATACAACAAGGCACAAGGGCAACCGGAACTCAAAGCGGCTCTTGCGATCAATCCGCGTGCTACCGATGTCCTGGTTGCCCTGGGTAAGGCCGCAGTGAAGGACTACGACTGGGACGAGGCCGAGGCGCGCTGCCAGCAGGCCCTGGATATCTCGCCCGGACTTCCCGCGGCGCTCCGCATCCTGGCAGAATCGAAGCTCTATTTTCGGGAACTCGATCAGGTTGAAAAACTCCTCACCGATGCGCTCAAGGTAAATCCCGTCGACCAGGAAACGCTGGCGCTGCTCGCCACGTTAAGACTGATGCAGGATGGCTGGCCGGATATTGCTCGACTGAAGCAACTGGTCAGCCACCTGGACCACATTGCCGATCTGAAGCTGGAATCGCCGACCCGCTTTGAACAGATCCTGATCGAGGTCGCAGGTCGAAATCCGCGGCCCGGGTATTTCCTGACGATCCTGGGTGAGCAACTCGATCGGTTTCGTCAGCACACAGTTGCGGAACCGCTCTTCAAGCAGGCGATCCTGTTGATGCCGCAATTGTCCGAACCCAAGACGGCACTCGGGCAACTCTACATGCAGACCGGTCGCATGGAGGACGCGAAAAAATTGCTGGATGAAGCCTTCAAAGCGGATCCGTATCACGTCCGGGTCAGCAACATGCGCAAGGTTCTGAAGGTCCTGGATGACTACTCCACGATTACCACCGAACATTTCGTGATACGCGCGGACAGCAAGCTCGACAAACTTCTGGCGCGGTACATGGCCGAGTACCTCGAAGAGGTCTACCCGGAATTGACGGAACTCTTCGGGTTTGAGCCTGAGCAGCGAACTCAAATTGAGCTTTACAACACGGCGAAGGGGCTTTCCGCACATCAATGGTTCAGCGCCCGGATGGTCGGTCTTCCCTGGGTTCAGACGATTGGAGCGTCAACGGGAGTCATCATTGCCATGACCAGCCCTTCGAGTCTCGAAGAACCCCTCAACTGGGCTCGAGTCATGAAGCACGAATTCGTGCATATCCTGACCCTGCAGCAGACCAACTTCAACATCCCTCACTGGTATACCGAAGCCCTGGCCGTTCGCTCCGAAGGGTATCCGCGGCCCGTGGAATGGAACAAGCTTTTGCTGGATCGCGTTCCCAAGGGAGAACTGAAGAACCTGGACACCCTGAGCATGGGATTCATCCGGGCCGGCAACCAGGCGAACTGGAATTTCGCGTACTGCCAAAGCGTATTATATGCGGAATACATGGTGGCACGATTCGGTGAGCCATCACTCGCGAAACTGCTGGATGCCTATCGCCGAAACCTCACGACCGACCAGGCGATTCCCGAGGTCTTCGGCGTCGACAAGGCCGACTTCGAGAAGGGGTATCGTGAATACCTGAACAAGGTCGTGGCCGAGATTCGCGCAACAGACGATGAGCCGGAGTTCCGGCCGAACCAGATCGAGAAAAACTACGAGAAGAACAAGCAGGATCCGCAGGCCGCAGCTCGGTATGCCCAACTGTTGCTGTTCATCAAGAAGCGGGATGAAGCTCGGAAGATTGCCGATGAAGTTCTGAAGAAAGATCCTGCCAATCCCGTGGCGGCGTTCGTGATCGCGGCATTGCTGCTGCGCGACGAAAAGCCGCTCGAAGCGCTGAAGGTTCTTGAGCCTGCCTTGAATACCGAGCATCCGAATCGACGTGTCCTGGAATTGATGCTGCGAACCCGATTGAAACTGAACGACGCCGAAGAAGCCTTCAAACTGTGCGAACTTGGCAAGCAGCATTTCCCTTATAACAGCGACTGGTGGAAGGGGACTGCCGCGGCCGCCAAGCTGACGGACGACAAGGAGAAGCGGAAGGCGGCATTGAAGACACTGACCACGATCGAGGCAGATGATCCGGCGCCGCGAAAGGCACTGGCGGAAATGGAATTGGCCGAGAACAATTTCGAAGAAGCCTACAAGTATGCCCGCATGACCCTGCATATCGATGTCCTGGATGCGGATGTCCATCGCTTGCTGGGCGCGTCACTGCGCGGATTGAAGCAATACCCGCGAGCCATCGTCGAATACGAAACGGCGCTTGAGCTGAAGCCCGCGGATGTGACGCTTCAACTCGGACTGGCAGAAACGCTGCTCGAAGCCGACCGAAAGCCGGATGCAAAGAAGTTGGTGGACAAGATTCTGGAAAAAGACCCGTCGAATGAAGCCGCGAAGAAACTGAAGGAGCGGCTGAGTGACTGAGGATTGCCTCGCACCGACCAGATTCCGCGAGACAGTGTTTCTCTTCGCCCGGCCGAAATCACCCCGACTTCGTTTCAACGGCGGATTGCAGGAAACCGGCATGGCAGACATTGACGAGAATGAATCGGCAACTCGGGTTCCTCGGTTCGCTCGGCGAATAGTTCACCTGCTCCTGACGCTGGGATTCCTGGCCGTCCAAATGGGAGCCGCGCCGCAGTTTGATTTTACTCAGTCCGGAGGCA
>Ga0265327_10004360_pt1 | contig 12577 bp, 10 predicted proteins | sample 41621metaG_FD_202089 | JGI IMG/M metagenome (GOLD analysis project Ga0265327, IMG submission 202089) | Rhizosphere microbial communities from Carex aquatilis grown in University of Washington, Seatle, WA, United States - 4-16-21 metaG | ecosystem: Host-associated > Plants > Roots > Rhizosphere...
GGGATTGTCGGTGCCGAACCCGGAGAGGGTGATCACCCGGATGCCCCGCGCCCGCGCCGCCTCGACCGCCCGCAAAATGTCGGGAGAGCGGCCAGAGCTGCTGATGGCCACCAGCAGATCGCCGGAACGGCCGTGAAACTCGATCTGCTTGGCAAAGACGTTTTCAAAGCCGAGGTCGTTGCCGAGGCAGGTGAGCGCCGCGCCATCGTTGAAGGCCATCGACCGGATGCCGCCGTTCTTGCTGTAATCGATGGCGACGTGGCTGGCGATGCCGGCGCTGCCGCCGTTGCCGATGAAGATCACGGTGTTGCCGCCCTGGTGGGTCGAACGGGCGATCGCACCCGAACGGGCGATCGCCTCGGCGGCGGGCACGACGGCGCCGGAAAGATCGGTGACGGCCACCCCGGCCAGGGACCGGGCCAGAACCGTCAGGTAGCGATCGAACACCTCGGCGGAAGGAAGCGGGGCTGCGGCGGGCGTCATGTCGTCGTCTCCGGGTGGGAACTGGCGGAGAAAACTTTAACGGCCTTCAGCCACCGACGGCAAGGCCCGCCGGCCGAAACGAAAAAAAAGACCGGCCCGGACACACGCCCCGAATCCCGACTTTCACCCCCCCTCTCTCAAAAGGTTGGCGGTCGCGCCGGTCTCTGGCATAATGCCCAGAGAAGAAGATCGCCGCGTCCGTTCGAACACTTCACCGGATTGGTCAACAATGAACGATTCCCAGATTTTTCCGGCTCCCATCCTCGAGATATGCCGTTCCATTTCAAAAGATGAGTTCAAGCCAAACCTCGAAGAAGATGTTGTATATTTTCGTCCCGAAGCTCCATTGTCCCGGCCGTTTTCCCGATTGCTTATCGATGATTCGGTAAGCAACCCTGGGCTGGTGCGGCCTCCCGGCAAAGACAAGACCTTCATCGCCCACTTCCACAACGCGCTTCTTGTCCACGATGCAATGTGCATCGTGACGGCGAGCAACCGGGTCCCGCCTCCCGACGTTTGGGACGACTACTCGATGTTCGAAGCCGTCGCTCATTATCATAACCGCGCCACCCCCCGGGCGGCGTTTCCCGTCACGTGGACGAAACAGGCTCTCCATAATGAGATGGAGTATTATATCCAGAAATCGGCATCGATCTACGCAACCATGGCCAACGGTCCCCACGAAGAGATCAGGTGGGCAAACGCCGTAAAGGGTCAGGCCCCGGAGAGGCCGAACATATCCGTCGGGAGTCCCTATATCCTTCTCTCGAATACGCCATCCAATTCTTATTTTAATTTCATAATGGATATCGTTCCCCGGCTATGGATATTCGACGAGTTTCCGGAGCTCCGAGAGTGCCAGATCGTCATTCCTCCTCTCGGCGAAAAATTCGAGCAGGCTTTGGCCGATCTGGCCGGCGTCCCGCGGTCGCAGTTACTCGTCATCCCTCCCGACGCAAATGCGCGCTTCACGTTCAAGCATCTGATCTTTCCCTCGGCCGTGAGCGACCGGATGCTGAGCGCCGAGCGGCTGGCCTTCATCCGCACCAGGATCACCGGCCGTCCGGCCACGCCGATCGGCACGCCCCGGCGCCGCATCTATCTTTCCCGTTCGGACCGGCCTTACAAAACCGTCGCCAACGAAGCCGAGTTGCAAGCCGCCCTCGAGCCCTATGGCTTCGAGACCATCATCGGCTCCGAACTGTCGATCGCGGAACAGGCGAAGATTTTCGGGGAAACGGAAATGCTGATCGGGGTCGGCGGCGGCGGCTTCGCCAACACGATGTTCATGCCGCCCGGATCGATGGTTCTGGAGTTGTCCCAGGCCACTCCCCCCGTCATGGGCCAGAAGCGGCAGCTCGTCATGGAACTCGCCAGCCTGAACCAACTCCATCACATGGTGCTGACGTCGCATACGGATGTTCACAATCTGCCCCGCATGATCTTGTATCCGGTCCCGGAGTGCCCGACCTCGATGGTCTATGATGCCAAACGGGTCTGCAAAGCCGTGGAAAACTGCCTCGCCATGCTCCAGTGCCAAACTCGGGCGGGAGGTCTCTGGGCGGAAAAGGCCTGTGCGTGATGGACGCCGCGAGGAGAGGCGGGCCACGAACCGCTTGACCTCGCCGCGCAACCCGATGATCCTGCCGACCAGGAAACCGCGCAGTCCGAGCCTCTCCCGGCGTCCGGCGGCGACCTGGAAAAAGCGGCGGCCGTCAGAGACGGCGACATCCGCGACAATCGGGATCAACTTGGCCCCCGACCGTCTGTGGCAACGCATCCGCGCTGCAGGGCCGGGCGGACTGAGACGAAGCGAACAATGGACATGCCGGATGCCGCTTTGATTTGTTGTGCCGTTCGGCCGGATCGGCCGACATCGTGCTGCCGACGCTGACGCCACTCTCTATCGGGATTCGAGAAACACCATGACCAATGCAGTTCAAGCCAAAAAAACCTGGAACGTCCTGGTAACCGGCGGCGCCGGCTATGTCGGGGCGATGCTGGTGCCCAAGCTGCTCGAGGCCGGCCACACCGTGACCGTGCTCGATCTCTACATGTACGGCGACGACGTCATCGATCCCCATCCCCGGCTGCGCCAGGTCAAGGGCGATCTGCGCGACGCCGCTCTGGTGAAGGACGCACTGACCGGCTGCACAGCGGTGATCCATCTCGCCTGCATCTCCAACGATCCCTCGTTCGAGCTGGACCCCAACCTCGGCAAGTCGATCAACTACGACTGTTTCCGGCCGCTGGTCAAAGCCAGCAAGGCCGCCGGGGTCAAGCGCTTCATCTACGCCTCGTCCTCCAGCGTCTACGGCGTCAAGGTCGGGGTCGAGGTCACCGAGGAGCTGTCGCTCGAACCGCTCACCGACTATTCCAAGTTCAAGGCGATGTGCGAGGTGGATCTGGAGGAGGAGCGCGAGCCCGGCTTCGTCACCCTCACCGTGCGGCCGGCGACGGTGTGCGGCTATTCGCGGCGCCAGCGGCTCGACGTCATCGTCAACATCCTGACCAACCACGCCGTCAATCTCGGCAAGATCACGGTGACCGGCGGCGATCAGAAGCGGCCGAACATCCACATCGACGACATGGTCGCCTTCTACCTCAACGCCCTGCAATGGGACGACGCCCAGATCGACGGCAAGATCTACAACGTCGGCACCGAGAACCACACGGTGAACCGTCTGGCCGAGATGGTCAAGACGGCGGCCGGTCCCCAGGTGGAGGTGGTGGTGCAGCCGACCAACGATCCCCGCTCCTACCATATCTCATCGGACAAGATCCGCCGCGACCTCGGCTTTACCAACAAGCGCACCATCGAGGACGCCATCACCGACCTGATCGCGGCCTTCAAGGCCGGCAAGCTGCCGGACTCCCTGACCGCGGCGCGCTACTACAACATCCGCGTCATGCAGCAGATCGGCCTCAAGTGACGGCGAAAATCAGAGTGGATATGGAATTCATGACCTCTCAGACCTCCCCAGAGCTGTTGCGCCGGCTCTATTACGACATGCTGCGCATCCGGCTGATCGAGGAAGCCATCGCCGAGCGCTACGCCGAGCAGGAGATGCGCTGTCCGGTCCATCTGTCGTCGGGACAGGAGGCGATCGCGGTCGGCGTCTGCCACGGCCTGCTGCGTCCGAGCGATCAGGTGGTCAGCACCCATCGCTGCCACGCCCACTATCTGGCCAAGGGCGGCGATCTCAAGCGCATGCTGGCCGAGATCTACGGCCGGGCCGCCGGCTGCTGCGGTGGCAGAGGCGGCTCGATGCATCTCTTCGACGCCGCGGCCGGCATGCTGATCAGCCTGCCGATCGTGGCCAGCTCGATCCCGATCGGCGTCGGCGCCGCCCTGACCATGAAGAAGACCGGGCGCGACGACGTCGCCGTGGTCTTCCTCGGCGACGCCTCCACCGAGGAGGGGGTGTTCCACGAGAGCATGAACTTCGCCGCCCTGCACCGGCTGCCGGTGATCTTCGTCAGCGAGACCAACGGCTACTCGGTCTATACCGGCCTTTCCAACCGCCAGCCGGTGCGTCCGGCCACCGACCTCGCCCGCGCCCACGGCATGCCCGGGGTCAGCGGCGACGGCATGAACGTGCTCCAGGTCCGCGACATCACCGCCGAGGCGGTGGCGCGGGCCCGCCGCGGCGACGGTCCGAGCTTCCTCGTGTTCGAGACCTATCGCTGGCGCGAGCATTGCGGCCCCAACTACGACAACACCATCGGCTACCGCACCGAGGCCGAGTATCTGCAATGGCGGACCCGGGATCCGGTGCCGGCGGTGCTGCGCCGGCTCCAGGCCACGGGCGCGCTCGACGCCGCCGAAGAGGCGCGGATCACCGAGGAGATCACCAAGGAGATCGACGAGGCCTTCGCCTTCGCCCGCGGCGCTCCCCTGCCCGACCCCTCCACCGTCGGAGACCACCTCTATGCATGACCCGCGCATTCTCACGGCGGCCGAGGCGATCCGCGAAGCCACCGAGATCTGTCTCGAGCGCGATCCCCGCGTGTTCGTGATCGGCGAAGGCGTCGCCGATCCCAAGGCGATCTTCGGCACCACCGCCGGCCTTTTGGAGCGCTTCGGCGCCGAGCGGGTGATGGAGATGCCGGTGGCCGAGAACGGCCTCACCGGCGTGGTGATCGGCGCCGCCCTCACCGGTTTGCGCCCGATCCTCATTCATCAGCGGGTCGATTTCGCCCTGCTGGCGGTCGAGCAGATGTTCAACAACGCCGCCAAGACCCTCTACGTCACCAACGGCCGGCACCGGGTGCCGCTGGTGATCCGGATGATCGTCGGCCGCGGCTGGGGCCAGGGACCGGCCCACTCCCAGGGGCTGGAGGCGATGTTCTCCATGGTGCCCGGCCTCAAGGTGGTGATGCCGACCTCGGCCCATGAATCCAAGGGCATGCTGATCGCCGCCGTCGAGGACGACAATCCGGTGCTGATGCTGGAGCACCGCTGGTCGCACTATGTCCGCGGCGACGTGCCCGCCGGCCACTACACCGTGCCGCTGGCCGGCCCGCACCGCGTCGCCGAGGGCGACGACGTCACCATCGTGGCCACCTCCTACATGCTCTACGAGGCAAGACGCGCCGCCGACACCCTGCGCAAGGCCGGGGTCGGCGTCGATCTCTTCGATCTGCGGGTGCTGCGTCCGCTCGACCTCGCGCCGATCATCGCCTCGGTGCGCCGCACCGGCCGCCTGCTGACCTGCGACACCGGCCCCCGCCTGCTCGGCATGGGCGCCGAGATCGTGTCGACGGTGGCCGAGCAGGCCTTCTCCTCGCTGCGGGCGGCGCCGGGCCGGCTCGGCCTGCCCGACCGGCCGACCCCGTCCAGCCACGCTCTGGCCGAAAGCTATTACCCCGACTCCCTGGATGTGATCGACGCCGTCTGCCGCATGCTCGACGTGCCGGCCGAGCGCATCCGGCCCCACCGCGAAGCCCTGGCCGCCGAGCTGGCCAAGCTGCCGGTGGATATTCCCGATCCGGCCTTCCGTGGGCCGTTCTAAGCCGCTTCTTTCGCCCTGCCGAGGAAAAGAGATGAAGGTCCGCTATTCCTACCTGCCCCAGCAGTTCGCCGACATCGACGACCTGCTCGCCGAGATCAAGGCGTTCGTGCCCACCGGCGACTTCACCCTCGGCAAGCCGCTGACCGAGTTCGAAGAGCGTTTCGCCAAGCTGATCGGCACCCGTTACGCCATCGGCGTCGGCTCGGGCACCGACGCCATCAAGCTCGGGCTCAAGGCGGTCGGCGTCGGCCACGGCGACGAGGTGATCACCGCCGCCAACACCTTCATCGCCACCGTGGGCGCGATCAACGAGGTCGGGGCCAAGCCGGTGTTCGTCGATTGCGACGACACCTTCTGCATGGATGTGAGCAAGGTCGAGGCCGCGATCACGCCCAAGACCAAGGCCATCGTGCCGGTCCAGTTCACCGGCTACCTCACCGACATGGCAAAGCTGATGCCGATCGCCGAGAAGCACGGGCTTCCGGTGGTCGAGGACGCCTGCCAGGGCATCCTCGCCGCCCAGAACGGCCGCAACGGCGGCACCTGGGGCGCCACCGGCGCCTTCTCCCTGCACCCGCTGAAAAACCTCAACGTCTGGTCCGACGGCGGCGTGGTGGTGACCGACGATCCCGAGCTGGACCGCCGGCTGCGTCTCCTCCGCAATCACGGCATGCGCAATCGGGACGAATACGAGATTCTCGGCTACAATTCCCGGCTCGACACCATCCAGGCCATCGTCGGCAACTGGCTGATCGGCCAGACCCACGGCATCACCAACAAGCGCATCGCCAACGCCGCCTATTACGACCAGCACCTGGGCGCGCTGCCGCAGATCCGCATCCCGCCGCGCCGGGCCGACATGCGGATGGTCTACCACCTTTACATCGTCTTCGCCGAGGACCGCGACGGGCTGCTGAAGTACTGCCTGGAGCGCGACATCGAGGCCAAGGTCCACTATCCGATCCCGCTCTATCTCCAGGACTGCATGAAGGCCCTCGGCCACAAGCCGGGCGACTTCCCGGTCACCGACCGTCACACCACGGAGATCATCACCTTCCCCACCGACCAGCATCTCAGCCGGGAAGAGCAGGACTTCGTGATCGAGACCGTGAGGGCCTATTATGCCCAACGCTGAAGCGGGCCGGCGGCCGGTCCCCTACGTCAATCTGCCGGCCCAGTTCGAAGAAGAGCGGGAAGAGCTGCTGGCCACCGTCACCGCCGCCCTCAAGCGGGCCGACTTCGTGATGGGCGCGGCGGTGGGCGAGCTGGAGCAGGCCCTGGCCGCCTATCACGGCGTCAAGCACGCGGTGACGCTGAATTCGGGCACCGACGCCCTGATCCTGGCCATGAAGGTGCTGGGGGTCGGCCCCGGCGACGAGGTGATCACCCCGGTCAACTCCTTCATCGCCTCGACGGCGGCGGTGGTTCATCTCGGGGCGCGGCCGGTGCTGGTCGACGTGCTGCCCGACCAGAACCTCGACCCCGAGGCGGCGGAACGGGCGGTCACCGCCAAGACCAAGGCGATCATGCCGGTCCATCTCACCGGCCGCATCGCCGACATGGACCGGGTCAACGCCATCGCCAAGGCTCACGATCTGGCGGTGATCGAGGACGCGGCGCAGTCGGTGGGCTCGCGCTATCGCGGCCGGCTCAGCGGCACCCTCGGCGACATCGGCTGCTTTTCCGCCCACCCGCTGAAGAACCTCAACGCCTGCGGCGACGCCGGTTTCCTCGTCACCGACCGCGACGACGTGGTCGAGCGGCTGCGCCTGCTGCGCAATCACGGCCTCGTCGACCGCAACACCGTGACCGAGTTCGGTCTGGTCTCCCGCCTCGACACCCTCCAGGCCGCGATCCTGCTCATGCGCCTCAAGCGGCTGGACTCGGTGCTGGAGCGCCGCCGCCACAACGCCGCCCGCTACCGCTTGCAGCTCGATCCCCGCTTCGTCTTCATGCCGCCCTGCCGGGAGCACGAACACAACACCTTCCACACCTTCGTGATCCAGGTCGACCGCCGCGACGAGTTGCAGGCCCACCTCACCGCGCTCGGCATCGGCACCGCCATCCACTATCCGGTGCCGATCCATCTCCAGCCGGCGTCCGCTCACCTCGGCTACAAGGCCGGAGACTTCCCGGTGGCGGAAGCGCAGGCTAGGCGCATCCTCACCCTGCCGGTCAACCAGTCCCTGAGCGACGCCGACATCGACCATGTGGCGGCGGCGGTCAACGGCTTTTACCACGCATAGAAGACCTTCCTGTTTCCCTAGTTGCGGGGAAACAGAATACATATTAGCATGTCAGCCTACTGCTCGATCACCCTGCGTAATGGAATGCCTTGATGACTCACGACCCGTCGCCGTTGACTTTCCTTGATTACGATCAGCTTTTCACGGATTACACGACGACGCTGGGAACCAAGTTGCGAGGACATGGCGCAACCCAGGATTATCTTGAGTTGTGGGTTCCGGACGAGGATGTGGTCAAGAGCCTGATCGCCATGGTCGACGCCACCCTCACCGCCGGGCGGCGAAGTCTGGCATTGTGGCTGAAACCGGGACTACTCACCGACGAGTCCATCGCCCGCCTGCGCGCCCAGGCCGCCTCCGCCGGTCGGCTGGATATCCGCGCCCGCGACGGCGGCCACGAGGTGATCTTCGACGATCTGCGCACCGCCGCCGCCATCGACGCCGCCGCCACGCAAGCCCCGGCGATCGACAAGGAACGGCTGGGCGTTGCCGATCGCAGCCGACCGAGCTATCCGCTGCATCCCGATCTCGCCGCCGGAGCGGCCCGGCTGACCGCCGGTTTCGACCACGAGGGCGAGGCGCCGCCGGTCCCGGCCGAGACCCGGACCACCACCGTCTTCGACGGCGCCGCCCACCTCACCCTGGCGGTCCAGGGTGACAATCTCACGGTGATCGCCGCCCGCCACCGGGACGCCTCGTCGCCGGAACTGCGGGCGGTGCTCGAGATCATGTGCCGCGAGAGCGAGGGCCGGCCACTGGCCGATGTCGCCGAACACACCGTGGTCCGCACCATCGCCGCCCTGCGGCAGGCCGCCGGCGGCAAACGGCCGGTGGCCGGGATCATGCTCGCCGCCAACGCCGGCACCGCCGTGGTCGCGGGGCACGCTCTGGTGCGCCGGGCGGCGGCACAGCTTTTGCCGGCGGATCAAGGCATCAACTTCTTCGAAACCGCCCCCTCCTCCCGCTGGCAGGCGCAGGACCCGGCGATGCGGTTGGCCGCCTGCGGCACCGCCATCGGCCGCATTCTCGGCGACCTCGGACTGAGCGGCGACAGCGTCGAGCCGATCGCCATCGAACGCGACCTGCTCGGCCACGACGTCCGGCTGCTGGTCCGCTTCGGACAGGCGGTCGAGGTGGCCCGTCAGGCCCCGCTGATCCGCACGCTGGAACGGCGCCTCAAGGCCGAGGTCGAACCGAAGTTGCAATTGTATCTTGAGCCGCGCAAGGACAACAATCAGCTGCGCAGACTATAACCGGTTCCCCGGCCCAAGACCCTAGACGGAGATCGTACAAGATGACCGGGACCCCCGATCGCGCCGCCCCCCCCACCGGTGGGCTGATCCTGGACGGCACCAAGATCGCATGGCACGAGGACCGCATCCGCGCCTGGGAGCGGGGCGAACGCATCGCGCCGATCACCATCGACATGTCCCTGACCCGCGCCTGCAACTATGGCTGCCACTATTGCTACGCCATGCTTCAGGAGAACGACCGCAAGGACATCGACCAGAAGGTGATCTACGCCTTCCTCGAGGATTGCGCCGAGATCGGGGTCAAGGGCATCAGCCTGGTTTCCGACGGCGAAAGCTCGATCTCGCCGGTGTTCATCGACACCGTGCGCTACGGCAGCGAGTTGGGCATCTCGATGGCGGTCGGCACCAACGGCTTTGTGCTCAACGAGCGTAAGCTCGAGGAAATCCTACCCCATCTCACCTATCTGCGCATCAACATCTCGGCCGGCGAACGGGCGCGCTACGCCGAGATCATGGGCGTCAAGGAGCACTGGTTCGACCGCGTCTGCACCAACGTCCGCGACATGATGCGGATCAAGCAGCGCGATGGCCTCGCGGTGACCGTCGGCCTCCAGATGGTGCTCATGCCCCAGTACGCCGATCAGGTACTGCCATTGGCCCGTCTCGGCAAGGAGCTGCGGCCCGACTATCTGGTGATCAAGCATTGCAGCGACGACGAGGACGGCACTCTCGGCGTCGACTACGACGGCTACGAGCGCCTCTACGCCCTGCTGCACGAGGCCGAGGCCCTCTCCGACGAAACCTACAAGGTGGTGGTCAAATGGTCGAAGATCGCCACCGGCCACCGGCGCAGCTATCAGCGCTGCTACGGCCCGCCCTTCATCATCCAGATGTCGGGTTCGGGGCTGGTGGCGCCATGCGGCATGTTGTTCAACGAGCGCTTCAAGAAATTCCACATCGGCAATATCTGCGAGACCCGCTTTCGCGACATCTGGCGCAGCGACCAGTACTGGGAAGTCATGAACTATCTCGCCTCCCCCGAGTTCAACGCCCAGACCATGTGCGGAACCCTGTGCCTTCAGCATAAGGTCAACGAATTCCTCGACAGCTACCAGAAGACCGGGGCCGTATTGCCCGATCTTTCGGGCGAGCCGCTGCCGATGCATCTCAACTTCATCTGAAGGCGGGTAGCGGTCGCGACCCAACGGCGACCGGGGAGCAATCCTGTTGCGGTGCATGCCTTGTCATGCTACCCGTTCCCCTGCCCTGATTTTACCAATTCCGACACTTGCGCGCCCATCCGGCGAATAATCCCTCGTCAGGATACGGCGCTGAAGCCGATGGTGCCCTAATGAGCGATACTCGGATTTTCTTTTCCTCCATCCATGACATCTGCCGTCCGGTTTCAAAGGACGAATTCACCCCGCATATTGATGAAGACATTATCTTTTCTCGAGCCGAAGCTCCTCAATTCCCGCCGGTTTCCCGGCTGATTACAGACGACCGGGACGAGTTTGTCGGCTGCCGCACCGTTTACAACACCAACACCGGCGCCGGACCGATGTTGTTGCGCCACGCGGGCCGGGGCGCCAGCTTCGTCGCCCATCTCTACGACGCGACCCTGGTTCACGACGTGTTGTGCGTCATCGCCTCGGGCAACCGGGTGGTGTTTCCGAACTCCTTCAACGAGTTCTCGATGCACTGCGGAATCGAGCAATATACCGGCCGCTCGAACATGACCCACGTGGTCCTCAAGACCGGAGCCCACGGCGAACGGGAGTGGGAGCATTACCTAAGGGAGCTCGCCCCCCAGGCCCGGGAGGTGGTGATCGGCAATCCACACATCCTGATGTCCAACCTGGTTTCGATGAGCTACTTCCACTTCATGCTCGACGTCGTGCCCCGGCTCTGGATATTCGACGAGTGGCCGGAACTGCGAAAGCTGCCGATCGTGATTTCACCCATGGGGGAGAAATTCGAAACGGCCCTGGCCGAGCTGATCGGCATTCCGCGCTCGCAGATACTGGTCATCCCCGGCAATCTCCTGGCGCGCTTCGTCTTCAAGCATCTGATCATCCCGTCGGGCCTGTGCGACCGGATGATGACCCGGGAGCGCCTCGCCTTCATCCGGGCCAAAACCGCCGGCACCGCGGCAATCGCCACAACGAAGCCCTGGCGCCGCATTTACCTTTCACGCGTCGACCGGCCCTACCGAACCGTCGGCAACGAACTCGACGTCAGAAGGGTGCTGCAGAGCTACGGCTTCGAAATCATCATCGGCGCCACCCTCTCGGTTCCGGAACAGGCGAAGCTCTTCCGCGAAACCGAGATGCTGGTTGGGATCGGCGGCGGCGGCTTCACCAACCTGATGTTCATGCAACCCGGGTCGGTGGTCCTGGAACTGACTCAGCGCCACCCGTCCGTGGTCGACGGCGGCAATATTATTTTCCTGGAACTGGCCAGCCTGTGCGGACTGAACCACCTGATGCTGTCCTCGCAGTGGGACACCCACAACCTACCGCGCGGCATCGTCGACGTCTGCGCGGAACATCCGCTTTCAATGGTCTATGACGAGGGCCGCCTCCGCGCCGCCGTCGAGGAGGGCCTCGCCTTGATCGGCACCACGGCGTGAGGAAACCGAGGAAAGGGCGGCGGACACACAACCGGGAATAGGCTTGCGACGTCGTAAGTCCAGGCCGACCCAGCCTCCCCCTTCCCTTCGCTCGCCCGCCCCCCCCTCTTATTGCCTATCCCGAGAGCGCGCAATGCCGTCCCACATCATCCTGCTCTGCCCGCTGTCAGACGCCGTTTATCTCATGACCTTCCTCAATCTCTACAATCCGGGGCTCGTGATCAAGGTCGCGCCGGACAAAGCCACCCTGGAAGCCCACCTGGCGAGCTCTCCCGCCGACGTCCGCCTGATCGGATTTTGCACGCCGGTGATAGTGCCCGCCGAGACCCTCGCGCGACTGGCTGGGCCGGCCTACAACATCCACCCGGCATCCCACGAGTATCCGGGAAAATATCCGGCGGAGTTTGCCTTCTACGACCACGCCAAACGGTTTGGGGCCACGGCCCACGAAATGGCGGCCCAGGTCGACACCGGCCCAATCGTCGGCGCCATCTGCACCGACGCGCCGCCGATTGCAAATTTGCCTTGGTTCCTTCATGTCGGCAAGCAGGCGGCGGTCCGGCTGTTTTTCAGCATGGCGCCCGCCTTTGCGACCTCACCCGCGCCGCTGGAACGGCTCCCCCTCGCCTGGGGCGACCGCCGTTGTGGTCAAAAGGACCTGGACGCGTTGTGCGCCCTGCCCTCCGACATCGACGAGGGCGAACTCGAGCGCCGCATCGCCGCCTTCTCTCAGATACCGGGCGCTCGCTTCCACACCCTCTTCCGCGGACGCCGTTTCGACTTGGCGCCGCAATCCCCTTGATCACGCGCCTCCGGCTGATACCGCCGAGCACAATGATTGACCCATCACCGATGCCGGGCGGCGGTATCGGGCCGCGACTGCGGCCCCGCGCCACGTGGCGCGAAGCCAAGGGCGCGGATGCCTGCGCCGGCGAGTGAGGTCCCGCC
>Ga0265327_10004362_pt1 | contig 12573 bp, 3 predicted proteins | sample 41621metaG_FD_202089 | JGI IMG/M metagenome (GOLD analysis project Ga0265327, IMG submission 202089) | Rhizosphere microbial communities from Carex aquatilis grown in University of Washington, Seatle, WA, United States - 4-16-21 metaG | ecosystem: Host-associated > Plants > Roots > Rhizosphere >...
GTTGGGTTGTTTATCTTCGCCTTTTTTACGCCGGCCATCACCCCACCGTTGGCTGCTCACTCGTCCGACACCGAGCCGAGATTTAGAAGCGAGATCAAAAACCGCGCCAGCGTCGCCACTTCTCCCTCTTCGCCACTGTCACGGTTTTTGCTTTCCCTGGGTAGGGAATGCGCTGGCGCGCACGGCACGATGTCTCCCGAAAATGTGAAGCGAGCAGCCAACGGCAGGGTGACGGACAGCGGTTTCAAAAAAAAGCTATGAAAACAACAAATACAACGATTGAAGCGTCAGCTCCGGCGAATGTCCGGCCATCGTCGGTCTCAAAACATCAGGCCAACCGAGGACTGACCACCGATGCGGTCTTAAACTGCTTGCGGACAAAGTTGCCCCAGCAATATGAACTGGCGGAGGTTGTCGGCAAGTGGGTTTGGCTAGACGTGTCGCCAGCGAGAAAGCCGATGCTGGCAAAGGTGCTTTGGTCTTTGGGCTTTCACTGGAATCAGCGGCGCGGCGTCTGGCAGCATCCGTGCGGCAGGTTTGACCCGCTCGGCTCTCATCCCACCGACCCCCGCGCCAAGTATCGCAGTTATTTTCCCGCCGACGTTTTACCCGCTTGAACCCATGAAAATAAATCCGCCTCAACTCAGCACTGGCACTGTCAGTGAAACTGTCAGTGAAAAATGTAAAATTACAGTGAAAAATTGTGGCGGGTTAAAACAGATAATGGTTGAAACCCCAATAAAAACCGCTATTTTATGAGCACTGTCTCATGCCAAGCAGAGCAATCCCGACAGCTGGCTCCATTTTTACCGCTATTTTTCATCAGATCTGTAAAAGAAAACATCAGAAATATTTGGAAGTTTGAACCCTCGAAAGGAAACCCAATGAAACGAATGATTCTGGCCGTGGCGCTTGTTTGGGTGATGCACCCCTCGCTGGTCTTGGGCGCGCCGATTGATGCCGTCGGGTCCCGGAAGGCCTGCCCTTTTCCGCTTCAGGATGTTCGCCTGCTCGACGGGCCGTTCAAGACTGCCATGGAGCGCGATGCCAGATACCTGCTGGAGATTGATCCTGAACGATTGCTCCATAATTTCCGCATCAATGCCAAGCTGCCCTCGACCGTTGAGCCTCTGGGTAATTGGGAGGCGCCGAAATCCGAATTGCGCGGACATCTCACGGGACACTACCTTTCGGCGTGCGCTCTGATGTATGCCAGCACTGGCGATGAACGCTTCCGGGAGCGCGCGGCATTGTTGGTCCGTGAACTCGCCAAATGCCAGGCCGCTTTGGGCACGAACGGTTACTTGAGCGCCTTTCCGGAGTCGCTGTTTGACCGGTTGGAAAAGGGTGAGAAGGTTTGGGCGCCTTATTACACGTTGCACAAGATTCTGGCGGGCCTGCTCGACGCGCACACGTTCTGCGGTGATGCGCAGGCGCTCCAGGTGGCGACGCAGTTTGGCCGCTGGGTGGTGACACGCACCGATCGGCTTGGCGACGATCAGCTTCAAAAGGCGTTGGAGATAGAACATGGTGGCATTAACGAAAGTATGGCCAATCTCTATGCCCAGACTGGCGATAAGTCGTTTCTGATGGCCGCTCGCCGCCTTGGCCATCGGCAGGTGCTCGATCCGCTCGCTTCGGGTGAGGACAAACTTGCCGGTCTGCACGCCAACACCCAGTTTCCCAAGGTGATTGGCGCGGCGCGGCTTTATGAACTCACCGGCGAGGATCGCTATCGCAATCTCACCGAGTTCTTCTGGGATCGCGTTGTGAACCATCACAGCTACGTCACCGGCGGGAACAGCGACCACGAAGGTTTTGGTCCGCCGGACAAGCTTAATGAACGCGTCAGTCCGTTCACGGCGGAAACCTGCAATACGTACAACATGCTTAAGCTGACCCGCCAGGTGTTTTCGTGGGATGCGGCGGCGGTCCAGGCGGATTACTATGAGCGCGCCCTCTACAATCATATTCTGGCCACCCAGGACTCGCGCACGGGCCTGATGGCTTACCACCTTCCGGTTTACGGCGGCTGGTTCATGCCTTACAACACCCCCAACGATTCCTGCTGGTGCTGCACCGGCACCGGCTTTGAGAACCATGCCAAATACGGCGACAGCATTTACTGGCATGATGCGGACGGGCTTTTCATCAATCTCTTTATTCCTTCTGAGCTCAACTGGCGTGAGCAGTCAGTGATCTTGCGCCAGGAAACTCGCTATCCCGAAGCCGACACAACGCGCCTGGAACTGTGCTGCGCGCAACCTCGTACAATGGCTTTGCGCATTCGTTATCCGGCTTGGGCGGAGCGGGGCATGGAAATCAAAGTCAACGGCGAAACTTTCCCGCACCGTGCCAGGCCAGGCAGCTTTGTTTCCATCGCTCGAACTTGGAAGACGGGTGACCGCGTGGAGGTGAAACTGCCGATGAGCCTGCGGTTGGAGCCGATGCCGGACAATGTCACCCGTGCCGCCATCTGTTATGGCCCCATCGTGCTGGCCGGCGAACTCGGCACCAATGGCATCAACCCACCGATGCCTTACGCCATCAAGCAGAGCGATTTTTTCAAAGGCAAACAGCCGATAATGCCGGTGCTGTTGGCAGCCGGCCGCCCGGTCGGTGACTGGGTTAAGCCGGTTACTGGAAAACCGCTTACTTTTCGAACGAAAAATGCGGGGCAGCCCGCCGATATCACCCTGGTTGCCTTCTACGCCCTCGCGCCCCAGCGCTACAGTCTCTATTGGGATATTTACACGCCGGAACAATGGCGGAAACGCCAGGTCGCCGAAAAAGAAAGCGAGCAGCGGGCCAAAGAATTGGCGAAACGGACTTTTGATTCCGCTGGCATCGGCGACGCTCAAGTTGAGAAAGCCCATAATCTGCAAGGCACGAACTCCGATACCAAATCAGCCACTTCCTTCAACCGTCCTTACCGCGCGGCGGGCAGCGGCGGCTGGTTTTCCTATGATCTGAAAGTCCCGGCGGGCCAGCCCGTCAAGTTGCTCTGCACGTATTGGGGAAGCGATGCCGGGCCCCGTAAATTCGACATTCTGGTCAATGAAACCCGGATTGCCACCGAAAAACTCAGCCAAAAACATCCCGGAGAATTTTTTGATGTCGAATATGCCTTGCTGGAGGGAATGACCACTGGGCAATCCAAGATCACCGTGAAATTCCGAGCCGGTCCCGGCCAGATTGCCGGTGGACTTTTTGATTTGCGCGTGCTTAAACCAGACAACTAACGATGCCGTTCCTCGGGCCGCGTCACCCAGCCTAGGGTGTCACCGGTTTACCAGCAGTCGGATGCGATCCTTTTTCTGTTCGTCACCCTGCAACTTGTCGGCGGTTTGCAGCAATGCCGTGTCTTTCCAGTTTACGCCCGCCGATAAAATAAGCGGATACAGCGAATCGCTTTTGTAGCCTTGAATCTCCTGATACCCCCACTTTTTTGCCGGGTCGGAAAACTGGGCGACAAAGTTAAAGGCTTTTCGCAGGCTGCGACCGTCCGGCGTGGTGTAATTCCAAAGATCCACGCCGGCATGTTGTCCGGCCGTGGCGAGTTGGAAGAAGGCTTCCAGATTGAAGACGGAATAGTGGAATGACTTGGTGCGCTTCAGTTCGAGCGGCATGCGTCCGTCAACTTCAATTTGGGCGGCAATTTGCACTTTGCCCGATTCGGCCAGTGTTTTGCCAACGTCCGGACGGTTTACAAACAGGGCGTAGGTGGACGTCTGGGCGGCAAACCAGACGCCATGGTTGTTCTTTGCGCGCTGCTCCAGCTTGCCTTTTTCACTGTTCAGCAGCCAATCGGTATATTGGCCGAACCAGGCCTTGAGCCCCTTCAAATCCTCGGGCGTGAGGTTTTTTGATCCGGAAAGCAGGGTGATGGCATCGGGGATTCCGATCATGCCCACGGTGTCAATGATGCCGGTGCCGGTGACCTTGTCGCGTCCGGGATTGACTTGGGCATAGTTGAGATTCGGATTCATCCGGGTGGCCTGATCCAGATACCATGTTTTCAGGAGAGTCGTGGCGTGACCGGCATAGGATTCGTCACCGGAAAAGTAGTAAGCCAGGGCGAGAATTTCGATGGCTTTAAATATTTTTCCCGCCCGGCCCGGGTCGTAGGCATCCGTCGAACGTTCCGGATTGGATACCCCGTCTTTGCTAATGTAGGGCAGCCCGTTGGGAGTGTTCGGATTGGGCCAATAATAGGGTCCGATGGAATAGAAATCGTGCTTGTCGCCGCTGGCCGGCGTTTTGGTTTTATCCATCACACTGGCCGGGCGGACACTCATGGCTTTTTGTGCATCGCGCAGCAACCGATCATAAGCCGCCTTGAGCGGACTGTTTCCGGCGCGGACTGAATCGCGGGCCTGGGCCAGCGATTCAGCATTCATCAGGATTAAATCCAGTTTTGCCTCGGCCGCGGGGCTGACCGTAACCAGGGCCATGAGCGTCAGGGCAAGGATGAGGGAACAATTTTTCATGGCTTAAAGCGGAGTGAATTTTTCTTAATTGGGTTGTGAGTGTGTCTCAATTTTGCGCGTTTCAAATGCGAATTGCAATGGGCGGTTGTCATTCCGCGGCACATTTAGGCTAAGGTGGTGGTGGAAATTTGAACTGCAAAAGTATTTTTCGGAACTTGGCGGGATAAATCGCGAGTCGCACAAATGCCAGCTTCATCTTGTCGTTAATGGTTTCCTGAAGCATTATATTGGACAAAATTAACTCTGGTCCGGACGCTTGATGAAAACCCAAGGTGTGAAAAAAATTATTCTTTCGATCATGCTGTTGCTGGGCAAGGCCGGTTTTGCCCAGCCCGTGGTGGTCGATTCCGACGCGACGAACCTCTTTGCCGTTGGCGTTGCTGCGACCAATTATTCTTGGTCGCTCGATGGTGTGGCCGTTGGCGGCAACAGCAATTCCTATGCTTACACGCCGCCGATTTTCGATGTCGGCACGCATTATCTCCTGGTGAATCAGATTTTGCCCGGGCTGGTGAACTCCAACACGGGCTGGGCGGTGCGCGTCCGCATTCCGCTTCCGGTCAGCGGAGCAAATTATTACGTCGCCACCAATGGCGCGGACACGAATGTCGGCACGTTCGGCGCGCCGTTCAAGACGCTGGAGAAGGCGCGCGATACGATCCGGTCGCTGGCGCGGCCGTTGCCCGCCGGCGGCGTGACGGTGTGGCTGCGCGGCGGCACTTATTACCGCACTAATACCTTGATGCTGACCAACTTCAACGATTCCGGTTCGGCGCTTGCGCCCATTGTTTATCGCGGTTACTCCAACGAAACCGCGGTCATCTCCGGCGGCAAATCACTCGCCGCGACCAATTTTGTTCTGCTGGACTTATCGCAGACCAATCGCGTCGCGCCCGGAGTGAACCCGACCAACATTTGGGAACTCGATCTGGCTGGCGCCGGCATCGCGCACGCGACCAATTTTCCGGCGGACTTTAACCAGTGGACCACGTTCAATACCTATAACCAAAGTGTGGATGGCGGTATGTGTGAGTTGATCTACAACGGCCAGCGTCAGTTCCTCTCGCGTTACCCGAACCATAGTTTGGTCAACGATGATTTGTTTACGACGAACATGATGATGGACGGCGTGGCGGTTGGGCGATTGAATCCCGGCACCACGCTGGCTTGGAGCGGCGACAGCACCAACTATCTGAGCTACCCTGGGACTTATACCAACAGTGCGGGTGTGCCGGTGGCGGTGGGCGGCGCTTTCTATTGCAAGAGCAATGACGTTTCCCGGTTTACCCGCTGGCAGTCGGCGCTGACCAATGGCGGGCTCTGGTTGCAAGGCTATTGGCGTATCCCGTGGCAGATTGACGGCATCAAAATCATCGGCTTCGATGTAACCAACCGCGCCGTGCTCCTTGACACCAACGCACATCCCGGCGGCGGTATTGCCAGCAAATATGCCCGGCCGGTCGGTTATAAGACCGAGCCGTATTGGGCGCTAAACCTGCTCGAGGAGATGGATCAGCCGGGCGAATGGGCGGTGGATTTCAACCGGAAGAAAATTTATTTTTACCCGCCCGGCCCGCTGGCGGACGGCAGCGTGGTTATTTCCGACTCTGGCTCGCCGCTGGTGCAAATCGGCGGCAAATTCGGCGTGATCAGCAACGTCGTTTTCCAGTCGGTGAATTTCGAAGCCGCGCTCGCGCAGACGATTTTGATCACGAACGCGATGAACAATCTCGTGCTCGGCTGCAGTTTCAACAACGTGAATAATTACGCCGTGGACATCAACGGCGGCGGCACGAACGGCGTCGTCAGTTGCAACCTGCAGAATCTGGCCGGCGGCGGCGTACTGCTGCGCGGCGGCATCGAGTCCGCCAACCCCGCGCTGCGGGTGCCAGCGCACGATTTCATCGTGAACAACGTCATCACCAACTTCGGGCGCGTGGTGCGTGTTTATGCGGCGGCGGTGGATGCGGGCTTTGGCGGAGCCGGCGGCTCGGGCGGCGGCGGCGGACACACGGCTTGCGTGGGTATGCGCACAGCTCACAACAGCATCAGCATTTCTCCGCATGGCGCGGTATTGGTGGGCAGCTGGGACACGATTCACGAATACAACGACATTTCCCGTTATCAACTTTGCTCCGAAGATCTCGGCGCTTATTACAGCTACGATTATGTCTGGCAGCATGGCAATCACACGTTCCGTTACAACTTTCTCCATGACTCGCCACTGGGCAACGGCATTGACTTTGATCAGGATCATCCGCAGATGCATATTTACGGCAACATTATCAAGCTGAACACCACCAACACTTATCCGGTCGGCAATCAAACGGCGGGGGACGGCATTCGCTACCAAAACGGGACCCAACTCACCAACGGCAACGAGCAAACCATTGAATGCTACAACAACCTATCCATCAACTGCCACTGGCCTGCCATCTTCGAAGCGGCGCTGCCATCGGTCATCGGGCAAAACGCGGGCATCGCCTGCAGCAATGGATTCGTGTGGACGCTGGTGGTTTCCAACTCGCCCTCGAATTTGTTCCAAAGCTCCACCGCCGCCGCCATGCAGACTGGCCCCAATCTGTCTTACGCCAGCGATCCGGGGTTCATCAACGCCGCCACTAATGATTTCCGCCTGGTCCCCTCGTCGCGAATCTATTCGGACCTGCCTAATTTCCAGCAGATTCCCTTCGAGCTCATCGGCCTTTACAATGACGAGTTCCGCACGAACGCCGGCGGTTACCCGCCGTTCATCGTGACCAGTAGTGCCACGGCCGTCACCGGCACCAACGCGGTCTTCAATGGCTGGCTCTACTTCCCGCAGTTTGAATCAAATACCACCGTCACCGTTTATTACGGCCCGACGGATGGCGGGAGCAATGCCGGTGCTTGGCTGGCGTCCGCGAATATCGGCGTTCTACCGGCCGGTCCGTTGAGCGCGTCTATCACCGGATTGCCCGGCGGCACGAATTATTTTCGTTTCTATGCGGCGAACGCCTTTGGTTCGTCCTGGTCGCCGGCCAGTTATTCCACGGTCACGCCCGCGACGGTCATCACCAACGTGACCCCGAGTCAGGCCGTTTTATTAAACAGCGTTGTGAACCTAAGCGGGCAGATCATCGCGACCGGCTCGCTGTATCCGGCTATCGGGGAAACCATCAGTGTCACCATCAACGGCTCAACGCAGTCGGGCACCGTAACCAACAGCACCGGAAATTTTTGGGTGGCCTTCAACACGGCCGGCATTCCTGCCTCGGGTTCACCCTATGCAGTGAACTACTATTATGGCGGCAACGGCAGCATTTCCAGTGCGACCAATGCCGGCACCGCGCTGACGATTGCCCCGCCAACGGTTTTGTGGTCCGGCGCCGCCGGCACCAATTTTGAAACCGGCGGCCTCGGCGGCAACTGGAGCGATTATGCCGCGCCCATCAACGATCTCGTTTTTTCCACCGCGATCTTCGGCGGCGCGCCCACCAGCAACCAGCCGTCGCTGACCACCAGCCGCAGCATTAAAGGGTTGAGTTTCGGCGCGACCAACGGCGGCTGGACGCTCGGGACCGGATCAAAAAATTATTTCTTGAGCCTCGGCGCCGACGGCTTGTCCAGCCTCGTTCAGAGTAACGGCACCAATGTCATCGGCGCGGGACTGAATGTCGCGGCGAACCAGACTTGGCAGGTGGGCACGGGCGGCACGCTGCTGTTCACCGGCGCGATCACCAACGCCGCCGCGCCGGTCACAAATTATTCGCTGGCTCTCAACGCCGCCGGGGCGAACGGCACCGTGATTCTGAGTCCGGGCGCGGGGAATTTCATCAAGCTCACCGGCACGAACGGCGCGGCCGTGCTTCAGCTCGCCAACGGTGGTCTGTTGGCATTGGGCGGCGACGGCGTCACCGCCCCGGTGACGACCAGCACCAATTACATCGTCAATGCAAGTTCTGGGCAGGGCATGCTGGCGATTGTAGGCAGTGCGAGCAAGTTGCAGGTCAACTCGGGGGTTTGGAACTTGGGCGATTTGAATGGCAATAATCCGGCGGCTGGTCTCGCCCAATCCGCGACGCTGGAAGTCAACGGCGGCGTCATTAATTTTGCCGGCATGCGTTACCTTGGAAGTTGCGTGATCAATGTCAACAACGGCGTCTTGAAATCGGCGAACACGAATAATCAGGTCGTGAACAATAGTTTTTTTGCACCCGGCTTCTTCAACGGCACCAGTCCGGCAAGTGTGAACGTGACGGGCGGTTTTGTGGATTTGGCCAAATCGGGGTCGGTGGGTGGGACGTGCAACGGCATCGGCTTCGGTTCCAGCACGCTCTTCAATCAGAGCGGGGGCGTCGTGCAAAACGGCGTGACGCCCGGCAGTAGCACAACCAGCACCTTCCAAATCGGCGGGCTGCCTTACACCAAAGGCACGACCAATAATTCAAGCGCGCTAACGCTGGCCGGCGGCACATTTGTCAGCGCTGGCACATTGCAGGGATCAACCAACGCCGGGCCGGGCAGCATGAATAATTTCAATTTCATGGGCGGCGTGCTCGCGGTGCAAAGTTTTAACGCGACCAACCTCGGCTCCAGCCCCACCGCCACCGTGACCGCGAACCAGACCAACGTCTCGCTCGCCCTCGGCACGCTGGCGAATTACGGCGGCGTGCTCGCGCCGGGCAATCTCGGCGTGCCCGGCAAAACCATCATTCTCGGCAGCTACGCCGTGTCCAACAGCGTGGCGGTGCTGGCCATCGACATCGGCGGGACGAGTCAGGCGAATGCCTTTCAAAACGGCGCGACGAATTATGACTTCGTCGCCATCACCGGCAACGCGGCGCTCGGAGGCAGTTTGAACGTAAATCTCATCAACGGCTTTGTGCCGGCGGCGACGAACAGCTTCATCATCCTCACCAACGGCGGCAGCCTGAGCGGCAGCTTCACTAATCTTGCGGGCGGACGCGTGGCGGTCACCAACCTTCCCGGTGGCAGCTTCGAAGTCGCGACGAATGGGTCGAAAGTGGTGTTGACCAACTTCGGCATTTTGCAGGCGAATTTTTCCGTCAGTGCCACGAATGGCTCGACGCCGTTGAGTGTGACGTTCACGGATCTTTCGACGGGAAATATCACCAACCGGTTTTGGAGTTTTGGTGATGGCGCTGCCACCAACACGACGGCGACCAGCCTGGCGCACACCTTCACCAGCGCGGGCACGAATCAGGTGACGCTCATTGTCAGTGATGGGCTGTGGACCAGCACCAACTCGCTCGCCCTGGTTGCGGTTGGGGCGCCCGTGCCGCCGTTGATTGGCGGCATCAGCTGGTTCGGCGCTCAGTTGGTCATCGCCGGCACGAATGGGGCGGCGGGCGAAAATTATTATGTGCTGGCAACGACCAACCTGTTTTTACCCATGACCAACTGGGACATTATTTCCACAAACCAGTTCGGTCCCGGCGGCAGCCTTAATTTCACCAGTCCGCTGAACCCCGGTTTGCCGCAGATGTATTATCGCCTCCGGCGACCTTAGTGTTTGATCAACGGGCGCCCCGGGGCTGCGTTTGGCCCGCCTCTTTCCCGGCGATAAATGGCCTTGCCTTTTGCGGGATTGAGGAACACGCTGCCCTGATTTTGCACGCTGAATTAACGAAGAAATACTGCTGGTTTCCGCGTCCGGGTTTTGGTTTTTAATTCCCGGGTGTTCGCGGCATAATCACTCCGCGTAATCATTCCACCAGCAAGACCGAAACAGTCGAAGGCATTCCAGCTGGATGAACTTCATTTCCGACAATGAAATCTGGCCGCGGCGGATCGCGAGAATATCGTTCGCGATTGGCGGGGGTATTTCATTGCTCGTGCTGCTGGCCTGGGCGGCGGGTTTTTGGCGGATTACCGTCTGGGGGAGTGAGAGTGTTCCCATGGCTCCCAGTGCCGGTATTTTGCTGCTGGGGTTGACGGTTGCGGCTTGGCTGGGACAGTGTTGGCCGGAATCTAAGGCGATCAATCGGTTTGGGCGGGCGGTGGGATTGGGCGTGCTGCTGCTGAGCCTTCTGACCTTGGGTAAAATCTATTTTGGCCTGCCGCTCCCGCTGGAGGCATGGCTCACCCGCTCGACCGATGCTGCCGGGCAGCGAATCCCGGTCGGCCATGTTTCTCCGCTATCCGCCCTAACCCTGCTGCTGAACAGTCTGGCTTGGTTGCTGGTGTTGGCTGCGAGTCCGGCCCGCCGCTGGTGGCGGCAGGTGGCGGCCCTTTTGGCGCTGGCGAGTCTCGTGATCGGTTTGGTGGTGATTCTGGGCAATGTGATGCAGGTCCAGTTGATTTACAATGGCACGGCCAGCAAGCTAATGGCCACGCAAACTGCGGAGGTGGTCTTTTTTGTGGGGCTGGGCCTGTTGCTATTGGCGGGCACGGATGTCTGGCCGCTGAATTTCTTTTTCGCTCCATACCAAGCTGCCCAGTCTGGCCGCCGGCCGGTCTGGGGTTTTCTGGCCATTGCCCTGTTGTTGACGGCGCTGATCGGAATCATGGGCGGATTTTATTTCAAACAGCAGCAAGCGGAAGCCCGCCGTGCCGCCCAGGAAGAACTTCAGGCCATTGGAAATTTCAAGATCCGGCAGATTTCGGACTGGATGAACGAGCGGCGCGGCGATGCCGAGACGGCCGGCAACTACAAGCAACTATCCGGCCGTTTTCTGTCCGATCCGGGAAACCTCAATTTGCGCCGGGATTTAATCCAATTGATGAATGCTTATCGGTCGGCGAGTGGTTACAGTGCGGTGGTTTTATTTGACTCGCGGGGAATTGCCCGGCTGGCGACCCCGACGAATGCGGATCAGCAGGTTTTCTTTAGTGCTGAGTATGTCCAAGCCACGTTGCGATCCCAGAAAGTGATCATTACCGACCTGCATCGCGCCCTGTCCGACCAGTCGATTCATTTGAATCTGCTGATTCCGATTAGAACGAAGTCGCAGGTGGATCCGTTGACGGACGGTGTGTTGCTGTTTGATGTTGATCCGTACCGTTTTCTTTATCCGCTGGTGCAAAGCTGGCCTACTGCCAGTCGCACGGCGGAGACGTTGCTGGTTCGGCGTGAAGGGAGCGAGGTGCTTTTCCTGAATGATTTGCGGCATCGCCCTAAAACCGCCTTTCAACTCCGGCTGCCCATGAACCGCCCCGATCTCCCCGCCGCGCTGGCGGTTCAAGGCAAGGAAGGCGTGATCGAAGGCGTGGATTATCGCGGCGTCAAGGTTTTGGCCGTGACGGGTAGAATCCCGAACTCGCCCTGGTTCATGGTGGCCAAGGTGGATCTGGATGAGATTTACGCTCCGCTCCGTCAGCAAGCCCGGATGACGGGATTGTTCTTTGGGGCCTTGATTCTGGCATCCTTTCTGGTCGCCGGCATGCTGTGGCATCAGCAAAAATTGTTGTTTGCGCAACGAGAACTGGTTCAGCGCCAGCAGGCGGAATCACTGCTCCGTGAAAACGCCGAGAAATTGAACGGGCTTTTTTACCTCTCACCGCTGGGCATTGCCTTGTGCGACCTGCAGGGCCGCTACCTGGAATTTAATCAGGCGTTTCAGGATATTTGCGGCTACTCCGCCGAGGAGTTAAAACATTTGGATTACTGGAAACTGACGCCGAAAGAATACGCGCCTCAAGAGGCGCTGCAACTGGCGGCCATGCAGGAGACCGGCCGCTACGGGCCATATGAAAAGGAATATCTTCACAAGGACGGCCGCCGGGTTCCCTTATGCTTGAACGGGATGTTGATTACCGGTCGGGACGGGCAATCTTACATCTGGTCGCTGGTGGAGGACATCACGGAGCGCAAAAAAGCGGAAGCCGCCTTGGCGCAGGAGCGGAATCTCCTGAACAGCCTGGTCACGAACATTCCCGATCATATTTATTTCAAGGACCGGGCCAGCAAATTTATCAAGATCAACGCGACGCAGGCCAAAGCCTTTGGTTTGCGCGACCCCGCCGAGGCGGTGGGACGAACGGATGCGGAATTTTTCCCCGTTGACGAAGCCCGCGAGTATTACGCCGATGACCAGAAGGTGATGATCACCGGGGGACCGCTGGTGGATAAGGAGGAAAA
>Ga0265327_10004363_pt1 | contig 12573 bp, 9 predicted proteins | sample 41621metaG_FD_202089 | JGI IMG/M metagenome (GOLD analysis project Ga0265327, IMG submission 202089) | Rhizosphere microbial communities from Carex aquatilis grown in University of Washington, Seatle, WA, United States - 4-16-21 metaG | ecosystem: Host-associated > Plants > Roots > Rhizosphere >...
ATGCACACGCACGAGCTCAAAGCTCGCCCTCGGCGACTCGTCGACGGGAGCCCGGCGACCGCCCTCGCCCTTGCTGGAGCCTGCCTCCTGGCGCTTGCGGTCATCTGGGTGATCGCCCAGCTGGTCCCAGCGGCGCACACGAAGGACGCGGTGATCCTCAACGAATTCGTCTCGTTCAACCGGCCGCGGCTGGAATCGCTGGGGAACTTTCTGCTGCACCTGCTGAACCCGTCGCTGTTCATCCTGTGGGGCTTCGCGCTGGTGGCCGTGGCGGTCGCCCGCGAGCAGCCCCGGGTGGCCGTCGCTGTCGTCGCCGTTCTCTGTCTGGCGCCCCTGACGGCGGACATCCTCAAGCCGCTGCTCGCTCACTCCCACGCTCAGATCGGCTATGTCCAGATCGGCGCCGCCTCCTGGCCCAGTGGGCACTCGACGGCCGCCTCCGCCCTGGCGCTCTCGGCGGTCCTCGTCTCGCCCCCGTCGATCAGGACCGCCGTTGCGACGCTCGGCGCGCTGTTCGTCCTGGCCGTCGGCGGAGCGCTCCTGATGCTCGCCTGGCACATGCCCAGCGATGTCGTCGGGGGATGGTTCGTCGCCACCTTCTGGATGGCTCTCGCGGTGGCTGCCCTCCGCGCTGCTGAGCGCCGGCGCCCGACCGGCGTGGCACAACGCGAGCCCGGCTCGCCCCCCGCCGTCTCCTAGCCCGTCGAACCAGCGGGGGAGGGGCCGTCACCGGCGGCGTGTGCGCCAGGCTCCCAGAGCGGCTCGGCGCCCGGGCCCTCCTGCTCGGCGTTCGCTGCACGACCGAGGATGAAGAAGAGGTCGGAGAGGCGGTTCAGGTATCGAACGGCCTCCGCCGCGGAGGGCTCGTCGATGGCGATCGTCCTGCGCTCGGCGCGACGGCAGACCGTTCGGCAGACGTGGAGGTGGGCCGATGCGGGGGTGCCCCCCGGGATGACGAAGGAGCGCAGCGGCGGGAGATGCTCGTTCACCTCGTCGCAGGCCTGCTCGAGCCAGGCCGTGTACTCCGACCCGACCCTGAGCCGGCCGCGCCCCTGCTCGCCCTCGTCGTCGGGGGCAGGCGGGACCGAGAGGTCGGCGCCGACATCGAGCAGGTCGTTCTGCACCCGCTTGAGCCAGGCGGCGAAGCGATCTGGCATCCCCGGGGCGAGCAGCGCCAGGCCGATCGCGGCGTTCAGCTCGTCGACAGTGCCGTATGCCTCGACTCTCGGATGGAGCTTCGAGACGCGGCTCATGTCGCCCAGGTGGGTCTCCCCGCCGTCACCGAGCTTGGTGTAGATCCGGGTCAGGTTGACGGTCATCGGATTTCGAGTGTCGCACACCGGGACGGCGACCATCCGTGGGATCGGATACGTTCTCGCACCTCATATGCGGATCGGAGTACCGAAGGAGACAGCGGCGGGAGAGCACAGGGTTGCCCTGGTGCCCGAGGTGATCGGCAAGCTCAAGGCCAAGGGCCTCGAGGTCGTCGTTCAGAGTGGGGCCGGAGACGACGCTCTGCTGAGCGATGCCGCCTACATTGCAGCCGGCGCCACGGTTTCCCCCGACGCCGAGCAGGTCTGGGGCTCGGACGTCGTCCTGACGATCGCTCCGCCGGACCCGCAGGCGATCCGCGGATTGGGCACAGGCTCGATCCTGATCGGCTTCCTTGCTCCGCTCACGAGCCCGCAGACGACCCGCGCGCTCGCCGATGCCAAAGCCACGGCCTTCGCGATGGAGGCGATCCCCCGGATCTCCCGCGCACAGGCAATGGACGCTCTCTCCTCGCAGAGCAACGTCGCCGGATATCGGGCGGCTCTGCTGGGTGCCGAGGAAATGGGCCGCTTCTACCCGATGTTGATGACCGCCGCCGGAACGATCCCGCCGGCCAAGGTGCTCGTCCTCGGCGTCGGCGTCGCCGGTCTTCAGGCCCTCGCCACCGCCAAGCGCCTGGGCGCGCGGACGACCGGCTATGACGTCCGCCCCGAGGTCGCCGAGCAGGTTGAATCGCTCGGTGCACAGTGGCTCGACCTGGGGCTCGAGGCGAGCGGCGAGGGTGGCTACGCCCGCGAGCTGACCGAGGAGGAGCGCGCTGCCCAGCAGCAGGCGCTGACCGACGCGATCAAGGGCTTCGACGTCGTCATCACCACCGCCCTCGTGCCGGGGCGCCCCGCACCCAGGCTCGTCACGGCAGAGGCCGTCGAAGGCATGAAGCCGGGCTCGGTGATCGTCGACATGGCCGGCGAGGCCGGCGGAAACTGCGAGCTCACCTCTCCCGGGGAGACGGTCGTCCGCCACGAGGTCAAGATCGTCTCGCCCCTGAACCTGCCCTCCACCATGGCCGAGCACTCGTCACAGCTGTTCGCACGCAACGTGCAGGCACTGCTGGAGCTGTTCGTCGATGAGAACGGTGCGCTGCAGCTGGACTTCGAGGACGAGATCGTCAAGGGTTCCTGCATCGTGCGAGACGGCGAGATCGTCCACCCCGGAGCCAAAGCGGCAGTGGAGGCGGCACAGTGATCATCGCCAGCGTTCTCACGACAAACCTCGCGATCCTCGTCCTGGCCGGCTTCATCGGCTTCGTGGTCATCTCGAAGGTCCCGAACACCCTTCACACGCCGCTGATGTCCGGCACCAACGCGATCCACGGGATCGTGGTGCTGGGTGGCCTGCTGGTCATCGGACTGTCCGGCAACGACGCCTTCAACAAGATCATCCTGGTGATCGCGATCGCCTTCGGGACGATCAACGTCGTCGGCGGGTTCCTTGTGACCGACCGGATGCTCGAGATGTTCAAGTCCAAGCCCAAATCCGGCGGGGACGACGAGGGGAAGAGCTCATGAGCCTGCCCCTGGCGTCCAGCTTCCTGCAGGACGAGAGCTTCCTGGACGTCCTCTACATCATCGCCTTCGCCCTCTTCATCCAGGGTCTGCGCGGCCTGTCCGGCCCGACCACCGCCGTCCGGGGCAACCGGATCGCCGCCGTCGGCATGGCGATCGCGGTCATCGCCACTCTGCTCAACCCCAGCGAGGGAAACTGGGGCCTGATCGTGATCGGCGTCGTCATCGGGACCGCCGTCGGGATCCCGGCAGCGCGCAACGTCAAGATGACCGCCATGCCCCAGATGGTGGCGCTGTTCAACGGCGTCGGCGGCGGGGCTGTGTTCCTGATCGCATGGGCTGAGTTCCGTCGCCACGGCTCCACCTACGGCGCGCACACGGTCCACGTCTCGACCGGCCCCTTCTCGTCGCTGACGATCACCGGCGGCGCGGCGCCGACATACATCGCGATCTTCTCGGTGTTCGCAGCGATCGTCGGGTCCGTCTCGTTCTGGGGCTCGAACATCGCCTTCGGCAAGCTTCAGGAAATTCTTCCCGGCCGGCCCATCACCTTCGGGCGGGCCCAGCAGTGGGTCAACCTGCTTCTGCTGGTACTGGCGCTCGCCGCCGGCATCGACCTTGTCGCGGGGGCTCACTCCGAACTCGTCTTCGTCGGGATGCTGATCTGCGCGGCGCTGCTCGGGAACGCCGTCGTCCTGCCGATCGGCGGCGCGGACATGCCGGTCGTCATCTCGATGCTCAACGCCTTCACGGGCCTCTCCGCCGCCGCGACGGGGATCGCTTTGAACAACACCGCGCTGATCGTCGCCGGGATGATCGTCGGAGCCTCCGGAACGATCCTTACCAACCTGATGGCCGTTGCCATGAACCGCTCGATCCCTTCGATCATCGCCGGTGGCTTCGGTGGCGGCGGTGTCACCGAGGGCGCCAGCGGCGCCGGGGAGCACGCCGGAACCGTCCGCTCCACGACCGCATCCGACGCGGCGATCCAGCTGGCCTACGCCAACCGCGTGGTGATCGTGCCCGGCTACGGAATGGCCGTCGCCCAGGCTCAGCACGCGGTTCGCGAGCTGACCAAGGAGCTCGAGAAACGCCAGGTCGAAGTGAGCTACGCGATCCATCCTGTCGCCGGGCGAATGCCGGGCCACATGAACGTCCTGCTGGCCGAGGCCGACGTGCCCTACGACCAGCTGAAGGAGATGGAGGAGGCCAACCCCGAGTTCCAGCGGACCGATGTGTCGCTGGTGATCGGCGCGAACGACGTCACCAACCCGGCCGCCAAGAACACGCCCTCCTCGCCGATCTACGGCATGCCGATCCTCGAGGTCAGCGACAGCCACTCGGTGATCGTCATCAAGCGCTCGATGAACCCCGGCTTCGCGGGCATCGAAAACGAGCTCTACTACGACCCGAAGACCGAGATGCTGTTCGGCGACGCCAAGTCGGCCGTCTCGGAGATCACAGCCGAGCTGGCCAACATCTGAGCCTCGCGGGGCTGCCCGAACCGCCAGTCGCTCTGCGAGACTGCCCGGGTGATCGAGCGCAGCCAGGCGATAGCCGCTCTCGCGGCGGATGAGTTCGACCTCGTCGTGGTTGGCGGGGGGATCACCGGTGCGGGCGTCGCCCTGGACGCCGCGTCCAGGGGGTACAGCGTCGCCCTGGTCGAGCGCGCCGACTACGCCTCGGGCACCTCCAGCCGCTCGAGCAAGCTTGTCCACGGCGGCCTGCGCTATCTGCAGAACTTCGACCTCGGGCTCGTTCGCGAGGCGCTGCTCGAGCGCCAGCTGATGGTTGCTCTGGCCCCTCACCTGGTTCGCCCGCTCCCGCTGGTCGTGCCGGCCTTCGAGGGCGCGCGTCCTGATCGTCTGGTCGGCGTCGGGCTGAACCTCTATGACGTGATGTCGGTCGATCGTGATCGGCTGCGTTCCAGGCGCGCTCGAAGGGCTCGCTCGGAGAAGGCCCAGTCCGAGGCGGCGGCAGCCGGAGTCCCGGGGGAGGCGGCCGAGTCGTGGAGTCCCGACCGCCACCGTGTGATCAGCGGCGAGGAGGTCCTCGAGCTGCTGCCCGCCCTGGCCGGGCGCGAGCCGACCAGCGGCTACCTCTTCTACGACTGTCAGACCGATGACGCCCGCCTCGTCCTAACCGTCCTCGGCGAGGCCGAGCGGTTCGGAGCCGTCTGCGCCAACCGGCTCGACGTGACTGGTCTGCTCGAGACCGATGGTCACACCAGCGGCGTCCAGGTTCACGATCTCGAGAGCGGCGAGCACTTCGACCTGAGGGCCGCCAACGTCGTCAATGCCACCGGTGTCTGGGCGGATCAGCTGCGCCCGCAGGAGCTCGCCATCGAGGCCGAGCTGCCCAGGATCCGTCCGAGCCGAGGCACGCACGTGACGATCTCCAGCGCCGACCTTCCGCTGGTGGGTGGGGCGATCGTCCCGGCAGGGTCGGGCCGCTCGATCTTTGCGCTCCCCTGGTTGGGGCACACGCTGATCGGAACAACCGACAACGACTATGAGGGCAGCCTGGAGCATGTCGGTCCATCGACTGCGGACATCGACTATCTGCTCGACGCGGTCAACAACTTCTTCGGCACATCGCTCGTCCCGCAGACCCTCACCGGGGCGTTCGCCGGCGTCCGCCCGCTGATCTCCACGGGTGACCCGAAGAAGTCCGTCGACATCTCGCGCAAGGCCGAGCTGTATGAGACCTCGTCGGGAATGATCACGATCACCGGCGGCAAGCTCACCACCTGGCGGCGGATGGCCAAGATGACAGTTGACCGCCTTGTCGAGCGCGAAGCGCGAGAGGCGGCCTGCCGGACCCACGAAATCCCGCTCGGCCAGGCCGTTTCGCCGGAGAGCCTGCCGAGAGTCGAGGGCGTCTCGCCGGACGCCTACGCCGCGTTGGCCGGGCGCTATGGCCATGCGGCGCACGAGGTGCTGGCGCTCGCCGCGGAGCGCGGCGAGCTGGCTCAGCCGATCGTGCCGGGCTCACCCGACCTGCTCGCCGAGGTGGCCCTGGCGGCCAGGCGCGAGCAGGCGCGCAGCATCGGTGACGCTCTGCTGCGTAGAACCCGGTTGGGTCTGCTTGCCGCCCGACAGCTGACCGGCCCGGGCGCGGGAGAGCCGGGAGGCGAACGGCCGGCTGTTCGGCGTGTCGGAGATGTCCTGGCGCGCGAGCTCGGCTGGGACGAGCAACGGCTGAGCTCCGAGCTCGAGGCCTTCGCCGAGGAGGCCCGGGCCGAGGGCATCGCACCCGCCGCGCCGGACGCTCGGGAGCCGGCCGGCTCCACCGCCGACGGCGCCGCGTGAGCGCGCCGCGCCACCGGCTGCTGGCCGGCGATCTCACGCTCGAGCTGGGCTCGAAGCCCCTCTTGATGGGGATCGTCAACGCCTCCCCGGACTCGTTCAGCGACGGAGGCCTGCACTCCACGCTCGATGCCCAGGTCGAGCTTGCCCGCCGGCTCCTCTCCGACGGGGCCGACATCCTGGACGTTGGCGGGGAGTCGGCCTCGACAGGGCGGCCTCCCGTCGAGATCGACGAGGAGATCGGACGGGTCGTGCCGCTCGTCGAACGACTGGCCGGCGAGCTCGGGGCGCTCGTCTCGGTCGACACCTACAAGCCGGACGTGGCGGCCGCCGCGGTCTCCGCCGGGGCTCGGATCATCAACGACGTCAGCGGACTGCGCGACCCGCGTCTGGCGGAGGTCTGCGCCGAGACCGGAGCCGCCCTCGTCCTGATGCACACCCGGGCGGCCCCACGCGAACGCCTCCAGGACCCGGACCTCTACGAGGACGTCATGGGGGAGGTGCTGGCATTCCTCGCCGACAGGATCGAGCTGGCCCTCAGCCTGGGCGTCGAGGCCGACCAGCTGATCGTCGACCCGGGGCCCGACTTCGCCAAGACGCCCGGCCAGACGATCCGACTGCTGGAGGAACTGGCCCGACTGCACGAGCTCGGCAGGCCGCTGCTGCTTGCCGTTTCGCGCAAGGACTTCATCGGGGCGCTGACCAACCGCGGCCCTCGCGAGCGTGGGGCCGGAACCCTCGCGGCGCTGGCCCACGGCGTCGAGCGGGGCGGGCACATCTTCCGCCTGCACGACGTCGCCGCGGCGGCGGACTTCTTGTGCGTCCGCGCGGCCCTCGAGGGCAACCTGACGCCCGCCGGTGACCTGGCCCTGGGCGAGGAACTGCGCTACGACAGGCTGGCCGAGGGCTGACGCGGCGAGGGCCCGGGGGGCCCTGCGGTGTTCTCCACGCCGCACGAGCCGCTAGGCTTCTCCTCATCACGGGTGCCCGCCGCTGACCAACGCGGAGGGACGCCAACCGCCCTACCACCAAGAAAGAAGGAACAACTGATGGCTGTACTCGAACGCTCCGAGCTGGAGGCGAGCCCGCTTGCCGACCTCCACGCAATAGCCGATCAACTAGGACTCGAGGGATTCAGGCGCCTGCGCAAGGCCGACCTGATCAACATGATCCTGGGTGAGCCCACGACCGAGGCCTCCGACTCCGGTGCAGATGACGAGGACGCCGACGAGGCCCCCTCGCCCCGTGCCCGCAAACGCCGCTCGCCGCGGATCCGCCGCGGCCGGGGTGGGGAGGACGCAGATGACGCCGCCGCCGAGCCGACGGCAAAGGCAGACGACGACGACGGCGCCGATGAGGACACCGAGTCCTCCTCCGCCCGTGGCGCGTCCTCCAGCTCACGCCGCGGGCGTGGACGCGGCTCCCGCGAGTCGGGCGGTCGCGAGTCGAGCGGTCGTGAGGCCCCGTCGCGCTCTGCGCGCTCAGAGTCGGGATCACGCCGTGGAGGGGCCTCCAAGGAGGAAGACGAGGGCAGCGGGAAAAGCGCCGACGGGGTCGTCGAGGTCCTTGGGAACGGCTCGGCCTTCCTGCGCGTCGATCCGCCGGAGCCTTCGGACGACGACGTCTACATCTCAGCCGCACAGGTTCGCCGCTGCGAGCTCGTCTCGGGCGACCGCGTGAGCGGTCCCGTCCGGACACCCCGCCGCTCCGAGCGCTACCCCTCGCTCGTCAGGGTCGACACGATCAACGGCACCTCGGCCGACGCCGTCTCCGACGGCGCGCGCTACGAGGACCTGCCGGTGGCCTGGCCCAGCGACCGCCTGACGCTCGGGGCCAAGAACACGACACTCGAGGCGATCGAATGGCTCACGCCCCTCGGCAAGGGCTCGAGGGCAACGATCGTCGGTGGCCGCGGCTCAGGCAAGTCCGAGACGCTGCACAGCCTCTACGAGGCGCTGCGCGAGGCCGACGGCCTCGAGGTGACGGTCGTCCTGGCCGGCGCCCGTCCCGAGGAGATCGCCGACTGGCAGGGCGGCTCCGGTGCCCCCGCCGCGGCGCTCAGTTTCGCGGCCTCGTCGGACTCCCAGGCGCAGGCAATCGAGCGGGCCCTCGATGCCGCCAAGCGGGTCGCCTCGCGGGGCGGTGACGCCCTGGTGCTGATCGACGGCCTCGATGGAATCCAGGGGAGCGCCGCCCGCCGCGCGATGTCCGCCGCGCGCAATCTGCGCGAGGCCGGCTCCTTGACGGTCATCGCGACGGCCTCGGCTCCGCTGGGAGGCGAGACCACCGTCGTGGCGCTCGCGTCAACCGGCGGCCAGCCGGCTCTGGACCTGGTGGCCAGCGCGACGCTTCACCCCGAGCTGCTGGTGGGCGACGACGGAGCCGAGGCGATCGCCAAGGCCCGCGCAACGGCCATCGAGGCGAACTAGAAGAGACTTCCCGGGCGAAGTAGGGGGTCGCCGGCCAAGTCAGGCGAGGACGCAGCAAGCGAAGCGTGCGCCAGCACGTGAGCGAGCGAGGACAAGCCTGACGCCGCGCCGGCGGCGCCCTACTACCGGCGGTATGCGACCCGGCCCCATGAGGGCTCGGGTGCCAGCTCGATCGGCTCGCCGGAGCTCATCGAGCCCGGGTCGGTCGGCTGGACGTAGGCGAAGCTGCCGGTCTCCTCGTCGAAGGTGACTCCGAGCTCGCCCTCCTTGACCCGCTGGTCGAGCCAGGCGCCACGGAAGACCAGGCGCCGCAGCCAGTGGACCAGGGAGCGCTCAGCGGGGCCGATCAGCTCGGGCCAGCAGTCGTTGACGTGTTCGCCGAGACCCGATGCGGGGTCGATGATCTCGCCGTTGACGGCCAGGTTGACCAGGTCTTCGAGCTCCTCCTGGCCGAGGCGCCCGCCGACGAAGCCGAGCTTCAATGCAGCCTGCTCGCAACGCTGGGAGAAATCGGCCTCGTTGAAGGTGAACCGAAGCTCGCCGTATTCGAGGACAAAGTCCTCTCCGGAGTCGTAGTTTTCGCGTCGGGCGGTTTCCATGGGAGTGCTGAGGTCGCTGAAATGCGGCTCGTCGGGATCATACGGCTGGTTCCTGCCCGGCCGTCTGTGATGAATGGGATTTTGCACGCCCAGAAGCGGGGAAGGGTGGCGTCGGGGCCCCGCTCCCGCAGGTACCCTCACGACTCATGGCAAGGCTGACCCAACACGGGCTGAAGCGGGTTCTGGGTACGAGCGCGCTGTTCTCGACGGCCTACGGGAACGTCGGCTCGTCGATCTACTACGCCCTGGGCCTGGTCGCCTCCTACGCCCTGGGCCTGACCCCGATCGTCTTCCTGATCACGGGGGTCATCTTCTACCTGACGGCCGCCACCTACGCCGAGGCGACGGCCATGTATCCCGAGGCGGGCGGCTCCTCATCCTTCGCCCGGCATGCCTTCAACGAGCTCTGGTCCTTCTTCGCGGCCTGGGCGCAGATGCTCAACTACACGATCACGATCGCGATCTCCGCGTTCTTCGTGCCTCACTATCTGGGCGGGCTGTTCTGGCCGGCTCTGCAGCACGGCCCGGGCGACGTCGTCTTCGGAATCGGCGTGGTGATGCTGCTCTCGGTCGTCAACGTCGTCGGTGTCAAAGAGGCTGCCGGCCTGAACATCGTCCTGGCCGTCACAGACCTCGCCACCCAGCTTCTGCTGGTGGTCGTGGGGATGCTGCTGGTGCTCTCCCCGCACGTCCTCGTCGCCAACGTCCACCTCGGCGTGGCGCCGACCTGGAGGAACTTCCTGGTGGCGATCCCGGTCGGGATGATCGCCTATACGGGGATCGAGACGATCTCCAATATGGCCGAGGAGGCCAGGGACGAGACGAAGACGATCCCCAAGGCCATCAAGGCCGTCGTGGCGGCCGTCTTCGCCATCTATGCGGCCCTGCCGATGGTCGCCCTCTCGGCGCTTCCCGTCACCAAAGGCCCCAACGGCGAATACACGACGCTGCTCGGCACAGACGAGGCCCACGGGGGTTTCGCCGGGGATCCGGTGCTGGGGATCGTCAAGCACCTCCACCTGGGGGCTCTGCAGTCGGCCGGGGAGATCTACGTGGGGATCCTTGCCGCCACGATCCTGTTCATCGCCGCCAACGCGGGGATCATCGGCGCCTCACGGCTGGTCTATTCGATGGGCCTGCATCGTCAGGTTCCCGATCGTCTCTCCCGGCTGCACCCGAAGTTCAGCACGCCCTGGATCGGGATCCTTCTGTTCGGCACGGTCGCCTGCATCACGATCATCCCCGGACAGGCCGAATTCCTGGGCAACATGTACGCCTTCGGGGCGATGCTCTCGTTCACGATCGCCCACCTCTCGGTGATCGTCCTGCGAATCAAGCAGCCCGATGTGCCACGCCCCTACCGCGGCCCCGGCACGCTTCGGGTGGCGGGCCGCGAGCTGCCCCTGTTCGCCGTCCTGGGGATCATGGGGACCGGTCTGGCCTTCGTGGTCGTGACGATCCTCCACATCGGCGTGGCGATCGCCGGAATCATGTGGCTGTCGCTGGGAATGGTCGTCTATGTTCTCTACCGCAAACGACTCGGCCTTGACCTGCGCACGACCACTCGGGCTCCGCAGCCGAGCCGCCCGGTCGACTTCGCCGAGTTCGACTACCGGACGGCCCTCGTGCCGATCTTCGGCAGCGACGTCAGCGCCTCGGCGCTGGGGGCGGCCTCCAAGCTGATCGGCGAAGAGGGCGTCGTCTACGCCGTCTTCGTGCTCCCCGTGCCCAGCCAGCTCTCACTCGACGAGGGGCTCGAGGAGGAGGAAGCTCAAGGTCGATCCGCGCTGGAGAGCGCCCGCATCAAGGCCCGCCGTGCGGGGATCAAGATCCACACCGGCCTGATTCGCACGCGGAATCCGGGGGCGGCCCTGGTCGAGCAGGCCGAACGGGTGGGCGCCGACGTCATCTACTGGTCGACCATCCATGCGTCCCTGGATGAGAAGAAGATCGGCCCGACTGCGACCTACCTTCTCTCGAAGCGACCCTGCAGGGTGATCATCGAGACGGAGAACGCCACTCCGCCCGAGCGCGTGCCGACGCCTGTCTGAGGCGGCGGGGCATCATGCTGTTGCGATGACCACCGGTCGTACCTCCTCGCTCCAGCTGCGCTCCAAACGCCCCTCCGCTCTGCTGGGCGTCTTCGTGTCGCTTGTCGGAGTGGCCGCTGCGACGGCCCTTATCTACCCGCTGAAGAACGTCGCGCCGGTCGACTCGCTCAGCCCCATCTACCTGCTGGTGGTCGTCGCCGTCTCGGTCTTCTGGGGGTGGGCCTTCGGCGTCGTGACGGCCGTGCTGAGCGCCGTCTCGTTCGCCTTCTTCCACCTTCCCCCGGTGGGGCACTTCACGCTGTCGGACAGCCGCGACTGGATCGGCCTGACGGCCTTCGTCGCCGTCGCCACGGCCGTCGGCCTGCTGGCCGAGCTGGCGCGCTCACGAGCGCTGGAGGCCGATGAGCGCAGGCGCGAGGCCGACCTTGCCAGCGAGATAGCCCAGCTGCTGCTGGGGGCAGATCGGCTTGAGGATGCGCTGCCGCTCGCTGCGGAGCGTCTCGCAAGTGCGATCGGAGCCCCGCGAGCCGAGATCGTCCTTCAGGAGGAGCCGGGGGAGCCCGCCGGCGGAATGGTGGAGATGACGCTGCACGGTCCGGATGGGCCGATCGGCATCCTGCGCCTGCCGGCGACGATCTCCGAGGCCGACCGAACGCGGGTGCGAGAACGGGTCCTTCCCTCGCTCGAGTCGATCCTTGCGGCCGCGATGCACCGGGCCGCCCTGCAGGCGGTGCTCGTCGAGACGGATGCCCTGCGCCGGAGCGATGAGATGAAGACAGCCGTCCTGCGATCCGTCTCCCATGACCTGCGGACGCCTGTCACGGCCATCCTCACGGCCACGGAGACGCTGGACCCTGTCCTGCCGGAGCCCGAGAACGTCGCCGAGGTCCGGGACGTTGTCCTCGATGCGGCGACCCGGCTGTGGCGCCTGATCGAGAAGGTCCTCGACCTGTCGCTGCTGCAGGCCGGCCATGTTCACCCGGGGGCGGCGGTCTGCTCGATCGAGGAGGTGCTGCACGAGGCGGTCGAGCAGACGAGCCAGCCGACCGGGACGTTCCAGCTCTCGATCGAGCGTGACCTGCCGCTGCTGCATGGCGATCCCGCTCAGCTCGAGCGGGCCTTCGCCAATGTCCTGGAGAACTCAGCCAGATTCTCCGCGGGAAAGCCTGTCTCGATCCGCGCCAGAGCGGTGACCGGGCGGCTGCGGGTGCGGATCGTCGACCAGGGGCCGGGGATCACCCCGGCCGAGCAGGAGCGGGTGTTCCTGCCCTTCTACCGCGTGGACGGTGCCTCGCGGGGTCATCACGGGTCGGGGCTGGGACTCGCCATCGCCCGGGGCTTCGTGGAGG
>Ga0265327_10004364_pt1 | contig 12571 bp, 11 predicted proteins | sample 41621metaG_FD_202089 | JGI IMG/M metagenome (GOLD analysis project Ga0265327, IMG submission 202089) | Rhizosphere microbial communities from Carex aquatilis grown in University of Washington, Seatle, WA, United States - 4-16-21 metaG | ecosystem: Host-associated > Plants > Roots > Rhizosphere...
GGGCGTTGACGCCGAACCGGCCCGAGGCCACCTGCTGGGCGCGGTTGCGGGGGCTCCAGCCGATCAGCTCGGGCAGCTCCCCGCCCTCGCCGTTCATCGCCAGGATGTCCAGCCGGGCGGCCGCCGCCAGGTACGTGCGGAACGCGCTCTCGCCCTGCGAGCCAAAGGACATCGCGCTGATCACGAACGGCAGGGCGTGGTCGCCCACCGTCAGGTCGACGGCCTCGGCCGGTGCCGGGTCGGTGCCGGCGCGGAACTCGAGGAGGTGGCGAAGGGCGACCGGCTGCTCCGCCTCGAGCCCGGCGGCGAGGGTGGCGAACTCCGCGTAGGGCGTCTCGCCCGCGGCCACTCCGCCGGCGGCCTTCCACAGCCTGGGGGCCATCCGGAACACCTGGGCCGGCCGCTCTCGCACCTGCACCCGGGCCGGCGTCTCATCCGACCCCGGCAGCAGCGCCGGGCACGGGAACTCGGCGGCGATGACCGGCGGCAGGCCGACCGAGACGAACGCCGGCCCCCAGCCCGCCAGCTCGTGCGTGCCCATCGTCGAGAGCACCTTCTCCAGTCCTGCCTCCAGTGCCTCGCAGAGCTGGTCGATACGCGCGGCGCCGGCGACGGCGTACATCTGGTGAGGCTCGACCGCCACCGCCCCGACGCCGAGGGCCAGTGCGATGTCGTGGAGGTTGCGGATCGCGCCCGAGGCCAGTCCCAGCGACGCCTGCCGGTCGAGGCGCTCGCTGCGCAGCCGGCGCATGCACCGGGCCAGCGCCAGGTGCGGATCGGTCCCGTCCGAGCCCAGCATGCGGTCGTCCAGCAGCACCAGCTCGGCACCGTGGCGAGCGGCCTCGGCCACCCGGTGCTCGACCCCGTCGGCGATCGCCAGCCGGTGCCAGGGAAGGCCGAACCTCGAGCGCAGCAGCGGCGAGCGCAGGCGCCACATGCGTGCGGGCCGGCCGGGGTCGGGTCGGCGCCCCGCGACCACCTCCAGCGAGAACAACTCGCGTTCGCGGTCGCGGTCGATCGCCGGGTTGGTGACGACCGCGACCTCTTCCTTGAAATGGTCGGACACGCCGGCTCCGGGCGCGAGCGCCGCCAGCGGCCCGTCGTAGCCGAGCGATCCGATCGGCTCGCGCCCGGTCTCGGCCATCTCCTCGGCCAGCTTGACGTCGTCCCGTGTCCAGCCGTAAGCGGCCGGGTGGGCGGCGGCGGGGCGGCACCGGGAGGGCCGCGCCCGCCGGTAGCGGGAACGGCGAGCCGCGCCGGCCAGCGGGCTGGAGAGAGAGGGTTGGGAAAAGCCCGCCGGCCGGCGCAGATCGATCGTGGTGCGCTCGCCCGCCCCGAGCGCCGAAGGTTCGTCGTCGAGCTCGCTGACGTGGAGGACGCCCGGCTCGGAGGACAGCCACAGCTCGCCCGGCGTCGACAGCCGCCACAGCGGCCGCAGCCCCAGCCTGTCGACCATGCCGACCAGGCGATCGCCTTCGCGGACGATCAGCGCGGCGGGCCCCTGCGCGAGCGGGCCGGCCACAGCGCGGTGGTAGCGCTCGAGCGCCGACTCCGGCGCGACCGGCGGCAGCAGCATCGCCAGCACCTCCTCCAGCGGGATGCCGCGGGCGCACAGCACCGCCACCAGCAGGTCGAGGTCCTGGGTGTCGCTTGCGCCCGGGATCGGCTCTGCGCCCAGCGACGGCAGCTCCAGCCGCAGCCGACGGATCGTGTTGATCTCGCCGTTGTGCGCGATCCGCCCGAACGGCTGCACCCGCTCGAACGCCGGCAGCGTGTTGGTGGAGTAACGGCTGTGGGCCACCGCAGCCCGGGTCGCGAACAGCGGATGGGTGAGGTCACCGGCAAACGCGGCCAGGCGGTCAGCGCCGGACAGCGCCTTGTACACCGCGCTCGACCGCGACAGCGAGGCGACGTGCACGCCGGCCGCCTCGATCCGCATCCAGGCGGCGAGCAGATCCTGGTTCCCGCCGACGAGCAGGGCCGCCTGGTACAGCTCCGGTGTTCCGTCCCGCCCCTGCTCGCCCAGCGCCGAGCCGTCGACGTCCTGCTCGATCAGCGCGATCGGCTCGAGGCCGGCAGCGGCCAGCGCCCGCTCGGGGTCGCCCCCGGCCAGGTGCGCGACCGCGAAGTGCGAGGAGTAGGGCACCTCCGACCGCAGCCGGTCGGCCCACAGCCGGCGTGGGATGTCGACCTGGACGCCACAGCCGTCGCCCTCCCCGTCGACCGCACCGGCGCGGTGCGCCATCCGCTCCAGGGCGCCCAGCGCGTGGCGCAGCGGCCAGCGGGAGGCGCGGCCATCGCGCGCGACGACGGCGGCCAGCGCGCAGGCGTCGTGCTCGGGCAGGGATCGCCGATCCATCTTGGAAGTGAATCAGATGGTTCGTATGATGTCAAGTATCGAAACATTTGATTCACTCGCAGCCGACCGACAGACAGGCTAGGGGCCGCCGCTCAGCCCGTAGGTGACATAGCAGCCGGGGCTCCGCAGCACGATGATCCCAACCTCGGGAACGTTGGCCGGCGCGGCCCGCGTTCGTCGCTCCAGGATCGGGAGGGACGACCCGAACAGCATGGGCACCGAGCCGATTCGCTCTGCGGCGCCGCCCCGCAGCGGGGTCTGTTGGCGCGCAAGGCAACCGGTGGGTGAGATGTAGTCGCGCCCCCGAAAATGGACGGTGCGCGGAAGCCGCGTCGGATAGGGCAGCGCCCAACCAAGGAAACCGGCGACCCCGGGCGCAAGGAGCAGCCAGACGGTGCCCAGCCCGATCAGGAACACGATCAGCTTCAGACCGCGCCAGATGAACACGTCAGTACGTCCCGAACTGCTTCCAGAGCTGCTCGGCCGCATCCAGCCGGCGGCCGGTCGAGCGGCCCTGGCGGACGGCGATCTCGGCGGCCAGCGCCTCCAGCAGCACGAGTCCCGACGCGGAGGAGTCGAACTCGCCCCGCTCGGCGGGCGGGCAAACGAGCACGTGGGTCGCCAGGCCGGAGGCGGGCGCCAGGGGGTCGTCGGTGATCAGGACGACCGGGGCGCCAACCTCGTGGAAGGAGCGCACCACCTCCGCCGTTACCTTGGCGTAGCGGCGGAACGTGAAGGCGAGCAGCCGGTCGCGCGGCTCCAGGTCGATCAGCTGATCGGCAATCGCAGGCTCGCCGGCGGCGATCGGCCACACGTTCGAGAGCAGTGGGTTCAGCAGGTAGTACGCGTACTCCGCGAGAGCCGCCGACTTGCGGTGGCCGAAGATCCCGATCTTGCCGTTTCCCCGCCGGAGCAGGGCGACCGCCGAGGCGAAGGCGGCCGTGTCCACGCCTGCCGCGAGCGCTGACAGGTCAGACTGTGCGCGCTCGATCCAGCGCGGCAGCACACCATCAGCCGCAGCCGGCGCCATCGACCGCACGCCGGACAGCCGGTCGACCGCCTCGGCGCGCAGCGCCTCGTGCAGCTCGCCGAAGCCGCCGAACCCGACCCGCACCGCGAACCGGACGACCGCCGCCTTGCTGACGCCGGCACTGGCCGCCAGGGACTCGGCCGTCTCGAACGGCGCCTGGGGGTAGTTGTCGAGGAGCTGCCGGGCAATCCGGCGATCGTTTGGCGAGAGCTGGTCGAGGTGGGCGCGGATCTGGGCGGCGACGTCGGCGCTCACGCGCCGCCCCACCCCATCTCATAGGGCTTGCCCGGGGCAGCCCCGAACGAGTAGATCAGTGTGTCGTCAGCGGTGGCAACCGCCGAGCGGCTCACCTCTGGCGGCACGACCACCATGTCGCCGCCGGCCAGTGTGAAGTGATCGCCGTCGACCAGGAAGTCGGCGGATCCAGCCGCGACCAGGTACAGCTCCTCGTGGCCGGAGTCGGTCTCGTCGTGCTCGTCGATCGCCGTCTCGCCCGCGGCCGCGGTCACCGCGCTGGTGCCGAACGAGGTGATCCCCATCTCGCGCCGTACCGATCGCCAGCCCGGGGGGCCATCCGACCACGCCGACCCCATCGTGCGGACGTCCGCCGCCACATAGGCCCGGGGCGCCCCTTCGCGGGGCGCATCGCCGCTGTGGTCGGGATCGATGCCGCCCGCGCGATCCCAGTCCGGAGGCTGGTAGGGCGCTCCCGGCCGGCCGCCCACGAACACCACCCGCGTGCCGTCTTGCAGTGCCGTGGCGGAGCGGTAGGCGACCGGCTCGACGACCGCCGCCCAGCCCTCGTGCAGCTCGACGCTCTCCTGGTCGACCACGAGCTCGATCGCACCCGCGACCACGACGTACAGCTCCTCGTCGCCGGTCGCCTGCTCGGTGTGACCCTCGATGGCCGTCTGCCCGGCATCCGCGTCCTGCACGTTGATGCCGAACCCGGTGATGCCCAGGTGATGGCGGACAGAATGCCAGTCAGGCCCGTAGTCCTCACGAACGGGGCCGATCTCGGAGATTGAAGCGGTGCGGTGACGTCTGGCGACCATCAGACCGCCAATGCTACCGGGGGAACCGGGCGACCCCGGCGGCTCCGTGTGGCGCCACCGGGGTCCCGGCTTCGGGGTAGAGCTTGGGTACTAGTCGTCGGTCGGCTCGTCGCCGGCGTCGCCCTCGGGGGCGTCCTCCGGCTCGGCCGGGCCCTCGGCGGGCACGAGGTCCACCGGCGGCGCGTCCGGCACGTCGACCGGCTCGATCACCTGCAGGTTGACCTCCTCGTCGCCCTCCCGGTGGTCGACCAGCACGGTCGATCCCGGGGCGAGGCTGCGGCCGAGCACGAAGTCGGCCAGCGGATCCTCGATGTAGCGCTGGATCGCGCGGCGCAGCGGCCGGGCGCCCATGGTCGGGTCGTAGCCCTTCTCGACCAGCATCTCCTTGGCCGACTCGGTCAGCTCGATCGCCACCTCGTGCACCTTCATCTGCTCGCGGAGGCGCTTCATCAGCTGGTCGACGATCGACTTGATCTCCTCCTTGGACAGCTTGTGGAAGACGATCACCTCGTCGATGCGGTTCAGCAGCTCGGGCCGGAAGACCTTCTTCAGCTCGCCCATGATGCGGTTCTTCATGTCGTCGTAGCTGACGCCGGTCTCCTCCTCCTCGACGCCGAACCCAAGCGTGGTGTTCTTGGCGATCGAGGCGGCCCCGATGTTCGAGGTCATGATCACGATGGTGTTCTTGAAGTCGACGTGGCGCCCCTGGGCGTCGGTCAGGCGACCCTCCTCCAGCATCTGCAGGAGGATGTTGAACACGTCCGGGTGTGCCTTCTCGATCTCGTCCAGCAGCACCACCGAGTACGGCTTGCGGCGGACGGCCTCGGTCAGCTGGCCACCCTCGTCGTAGCCGACGTAGCCCGGGGGCGAGCCGACCAGCCGGGACACGGCGTGCTTCTCCATGTACTCCGACATGTCCACCTGGATCATGGCGTCCTCGTCGCCGAACAGGAACTCGGCCAGCGTGCGTGCCAGCTCCGTCTTGCCGACGCCCGAGGGGCCGAGGAAGATGAACGAGCCGGTCGGCCGCTTGGGATCCTTGATGCCTGCGCGGGCGCGGCGGATCGCCTTGCTGACGGCCTCGATGGCGACGTGCTGCCCGATGACGCGCTTGTGCAGCTCCTCCTCCATCCGGATCAGCTTCTGCGACTCGGCCTCGGTCAGCTTGAAGACCGGGATGCCCGTCCACATCGAGACGATGTCCGCGATCTCCTCCTCGCCGATCTCGGCCTGGTCAGCGTCGCCGGACGACTTCCAGTTGTCCTCCATCTCGCGCTTCTGCAGGGAGAGCTTGCGCTCGCTGTCGCGCAGGTTCGCGGCCTTCTCGAACTCCTGCGACTCGATCGCGGCTTCCTTCTCCTTGCGCACGGTCTCGATCTGCTCGTCGAGCTCCTTGTGCACCGGCGGCGCGGTCATCAGCTTGATGCGCATCCGCGAGGCCGCCTCGTCGATCAGGTCGATCGCCTTGTCGGGAAGCTGCCGCTCCTGGATGTAGCGGTCGGACAGCTCGGCGGCGGCCTGCAGGGCCTCGTCGGTGATCCGCACGCGATGGTGCGCCTCGTAGCGGTCGCGCAGCCCGCGCAGGATCTGCACGGTGTCGTCGATCGAGGGCTCCTCGACCTTGATCTGCTGGAAGCGCCGCTCCAGGGCGGAGTCGCGCTCGAGGTACTTGCGGTACTCGTCGAGCGTGGTCGCGCCGATCGTCTGCAGCTCGCCGCGGGCCAGAGCCGGCTTCAGGATCGAGGCCGCGTCGATCGCGCCCTCGGCGGCGCCGGCGCCGACCAGGTTGTGCAGCTCGTCGATGAAGAGCACGATGTCGCCGCGCTGGGCGATCTCCTTCATGACCTTCTTCAGCCGCTCCTCGAACTCGCCGCGGTACTTCGATCCGGCGACCAGGGCGGCCAGGTCGAGCGTGTAGATCTGCTTGCCCTTCAGCAGCTCGGGCACCTGGTTGGACGAGATGCGCTGCGCCAGCCCTTCGACGACGGCCGTCTTGCCGACGCCCGGCTCGCCGATCAGCACCGGGTTGTTCTTGGTGCGGCGGGACAGGATCTGCATCACGCGCTCGATCTCGTTCTGGCGGCCGACGACAGGGTCGAGCTTGCCCTCGGTCGCCAGCTTGGTCAGGTTGCGACCGAACTGGTCGAGCAGCTTGGAGCTCTTCTGCCCCTTCTCGCCAGACGCGGACGCGCCCTGGGCGCGGCGGCCCGGGCCCGACAGCATGCGGATGATCTCGTTGCGGATCTTCTCGGCGTCGGCGTCGAAGTCGAGCAGGATGCGGGCGGCGACGCCCTCGTTCTCGCGCACCAGCCCGAGCAGGATGTGCTCGGTGCCGATGTAGTTGTGACCCAGCGACAGCGCCTCGCGCAGCGCCAGCTCCAGCACCTTCTTGGCGCGCGGCGTGAACGGGATCTGACCGGTCGTCACCTCATCGCCCTGACCAACGATCCGGGCGACCTGGGCGCGCACCTCCTCCACGGTGATGTCGAGCGAGTCCAGCACCCTGGCGGCAAGGCCCTCTTCCTCGCGAAGGAGACCCAGCAGGATGTGCTCGGTGCCGATGTAGTTGTGCTTGAGCGTGCGAGCCTCGTCCTGGGCCAGGACAACGACCTGTCGGGCACGCTCTGTGAACCGTTCAAACATCCTCGTGCCCCTTCCTTCCTCGCTCGGAAAACCGATCTGAATGAATGCCTCGGGCCGGCCTGTCAACCTGCCCTGCCTCACGGCGGGGTGACAGTCCGGTGTCGGGGAGTAGACCGGAACAACTATAGCACCCGGCTTTCTGGCCCCTCATGCCGCCTGTCGGTGGGTCGTGGCCGAGTATTCGGCGCTTCGGACTCCCACCTTGAGGGGTTATGCGGTGGTAATCCGCGGCCGGATGAGTCAGGATGTCTGCGTGCGCTTCCGAGTCGAGCATTTCCGCGCTCTCGAGTCGTCCGACGCGCCTCTCGGGTATGCCTACGTGCCGACCGGCGAGGTGGAGGAGGTGGAGGCTCACGGCGAGTCCGAGGCGGCCCAGCTGGCGCTCACCCCGAGCGACGAGACAGGCGACCTGGACACGGTCGGCTACGACCCCGCCCACGGCCTCTACGGCCTGCCCGGCGAGGACGAGGCGGTCAAGGTCACCGCCGTCTAGAGCGCGGCCCCTTGTCGTAGACCCGACGATCTACCAGGGTGCCGCTGCGCACTACCGACGCGGCCGGCCGCCCTACTCGCCCCAGCTCGAAGCGCTCCTCACGGAGGCGCTCGGCCTCGACGGGAGCGGCAGGCTGCTCGACGGCGGCTGCGGCCCCGGGATCCTCACGCTCCGGCTCGCTCACCTGTTCGACCAGGCGGTCGGCCTCGACCCCGACCCTGCGATGCTCGCGGAGGGTCGGCGGACGGCGAAGGAGCGATCGATCACAAACGTTGGCTGGGTCGAGGCGATGGCCGAGGACATCCCCCAGGCGGCGCCAGGGCCGTACCGGGCCGTCACCTTCGGCCTGTCATTCCACTGGACGGACGAGGTGCAGGTCGCCGAGGCGGTGTACGACGCGCTGGAGCCGGGCGGCGGCCTGGCCCTGATCGCCCATACCGTCGGGGGACGGCCCGTACCGCCGAGCCCCGGGCCGCCGCCGATCCCGCACGAGGAGATCGAGGCCCTGGTCGAGCAGTACCTGGGACCGACCCGCCGCGCCGGCCAGGGCACCCCGCCGGTGCGAACCCACAGGTTCGAGGACGTCCTTCGCCAGACCCGGTTCGGTGCGCCGCAGGCACTCTTCGCCCCCGGCGTACCGGATCTCCTCCGTGATACCGAGAGCGTCCTGTCCGGTTACTTCTCGATGTCTTGGGCGGCGCCGCACCTGTTCGGCGATCGAGCGGAAGACTTCGCCGCCGAGGTACGGGAGCTGCTGGCGGCGCGATCCCCGGATGGACTCTTCTGGGACTGGCCCGGCGACACCGAGGTCATCCTCGCCCGCAAACCCTGAGGCTTACCGCTCGCGGAGCAGCGGGAACAGGATCACTTCGCGGATCGTCGGCTTGTTCAGCAGCAGCATCATCAGGCGGTCGATGCCGATGCCGACTCCCGCCGTGGGCGGCATGCCGTACTCGAGCGCCAGCAGGAAGTCCTCGTCCATCGGCTGCGTCTCCTCGTCGCCCGCTGCCGCCGCCCGCATCTGCTCCTCGAATCGCATGCGCTGCTCGATGGGGTCGTTCAGCTCGCTGTAGCCGTTCCCCAGCTCCATCCCGCTGCAGAGGGGCTCGAACCGCTCGACCAGCGTCGGGTCGTCGGCCTTCCGCTTGGAGAACGGCGACAGCTCCACCGGGTAGTCGACGATGAACACCGGCGAGGTGGTGCGGGCCTCGACGAAGTGTGCGAGCAGGTGGTCGACCGCCTGCGCCCAGGTGTGGTCGCCGGAGGTGTCCATGTCCTGCTCCCGCATGAACGCCACCAGCCGGTCGCGGTCGCGGTCGGCCAGCGGGTCGATGCCCGCCTCGTCGATGATCGCCTGGCGCAGCGTGCGCCGCGGCCAGGGCGGTGACAGGTCGAGCTCGCTGTCCACGGCCGCGCCGGCAGCCGCGACCACCTTCTCGACCAGCGCCATCCCGTCGCGGTAGTCGGCGTAGGCCTGGTACCACTCGACCATCGTGAACTCGGGGCTGTGCTTGAAGCTGACCGACTCGTTGCGGAAGTCCTTGCCCAGCTCGAACACGCGCTCGATCCCACCGACGATCAGCCGCTTCAGGTAGAGCTCGGTGGCGATCCGCAGATAGACGGTGCGGTCGATCTCGTTGTGGTGGGTGGTGAACGGCTTGGCCGCGCCGCCGCCGTAGAGCGGCTGCATGACCGGCGTCTCGACCTCCACGAACCCGTCCGCCTCGAGGGTGGCGCGGATGGCGGAGACCGCCCGTGCGCGCGCGATCGCGTCCGCGCGCGACTCTTCACTGGTGATCAGGTCGACGTAGCGGTGCCGGTAGCGGAGCTCGGTGTCGGACAGGCCATGCCACTTGTCGGGCAGCGGCCGCAGGCACTTCGCCAGCAGCTCCCAGAAGGCCACCCGCACCGTCAGCTCGCCGCGACGGCTCTGGAAGACCTCGCCCTCGACGCCGATCACGTCACCGAGGTCGACCTCGCTGAACTGCCCGTAGCGCTCGGTCGCGTCGATCGTCGCCTGGAGCTGGATCTGGCCCGACGCGTCGACCAGGTCGAGGAACATCGCCTTGCCGTGACCGCGCCGGCCCATCACGCGGCCGGCCAGACGCACCCGCTCCCCCGTCTCGCTGCCAGGTTCGAGGGCCTCGAAGCGGCTCCGCACGTCGGCCGCGAACGTCCGCGACTCGAAGCTGGCCGGGTAGGGATCTACGCCGCCCGAGCGAATGGCCTCGACCTTGGCCAGCCGGTCGTCGCGAATCTGTGCCTCGGTGTCTCCCGCGTCGCTCATGGCGACGCGGAGTCTACGCCGCCTTGATGGACATGATCTGCAGGCGCAGCGCGCCCGCAGGCACCGATACCTCGACCACGTCGCCCTTCTTGTGGCCGAGCACGGCGCGCCCGACCGGCGACTCGTTGGAGAGCCGCTTGGCAGAGGGGTCGGCCTCGGCGGAACCGACGATCTGGTACTCGACGGTGTCGCCGTCGTCCAGATCCTTGACCTTGACCTTGGAACCGATCGAGACGACGTCCTTGGGAATGTCCGAGGTGTCGATCACGCGAGCGGCGCGGAGCTGCTCCTTGAGCCGTGCGATCCGCGACTCGAGCAGGGCCTGCTCGTTCTTCGCGTCGTCGTACTCGGAGTTCTCGGAGATGTCGCCGAACTCGCGGGCCTCGCGGATGCGGTCGGCCACCTCGCGACGCTTGGTGGTCTCGAGCTCCTCGATGGTCGCCTTGAGCTTGTCGTAGCCGTCCTGGGTGAGGATGACATCCTTGTCCACGATTGGATCCTTCTCGCTTGGAGTGTGGCCCTGTGCCGGAGCCTGGAGACAGACGAAACGGTGCCCGCCTAATCCAGGATTTGCAGGACATTTCCTGGCGGCCGACACCGGGGGACGCGGGATTATAAAGGAGCCCCCGGGATGGGGTCAAGTTTCCGGCCATCCGTTATCGGCGCCGGGAGGCCGGACTTGAGCGTTCAGTATCGTGCAGATGTGACCGAACTCGCATCAACCTGGCACATCGGCCCCGTCGAGATCCCATCGCGGGTGGTGCTCGCCCCGATGGCCGGGGTCTCGGTACAGGCGTTCCGCCGCCAGGGGCGCCGCTACGGAGCCGGGCTGGTCTGCAGCGAGATGGTGTCCTCGTGCGGGCTCTCACACGGTAACGAGCGCACGCTCGGCTACCTGCGGATCGCCCGCGACGAACACCCCCTGGCAGTCCAGATCTTCGGCTCCGAGCCCGAGCGGATGGCGGAGGCGGCGCAGATGGTGGTGGCCGCTGGGGCTGACATCGTTGACATCAACTTCGGCTGCCCGGTGCGCAAGGTGACCAAGACCGGCGCCGGGGCGAGCGCCCTGTCCGACTGCGCCGCATCGACGGAGCTGGTCTCGGCGATCGTCGAGGCCGTCGACGTTCCGGTCACGGTGAAGATGCGCCGCGGCCTGCGCAACGGGTCGCGCGACGCCCTGGAGCTGGGGCCGCGGCTCGAGGCAGCCGGCGCCGCGTCGCTGACGCTGCACCCACGCTCGGCCGAGCAGATGTACACCGGACGAGCCGACCACGCGCTGACCGCCGAGCTGGTCGAGCTGGTGTCGGTGCCCGTGATCGCATCCGGCGACATCGTCGACCGCGAGAGTGCGAGCCGCATACTCGAGCAGACGGGCGCCGCGGCCGTGATGGTCGGCCGGGGAGCGCAGGGCAAGCCCTGGGCGCTGCGGGAGATCGCCGGCGGCGAGTCGTGGGAGCCGAACCGCGCCGAGGTGATCGCCGAGCTGGTGCGTTTCATGCGCGAGGTCGAGCGCGAGATGGGCAGCCGCTCCGTTGGGTTCCTGCGCAAGTTCTACGGCTGGTACCTGCGCGGGGCCGTCGGCGGCAGGGAGCTCCGGGCCTCGATGATGGCCTCCACGGAGGTGTCGCAGGCCGAGACCGTGCTCCTGCGCTGGTGCCCTGAGGCTGAGCCGCTGCTGAGCGAGATGGAGCGCGAGCTGGACGCGCTGCCAGACGCCGAGACCGACCGCCTGCTCGACCTTCCCATCTCGATCTACGGCGGGGGATAGGCCGGACGGTGGGCGACCAGCAGTGTCCGACGTGTGGCCGGCCGCTCAACGCCCACAACCGCCACGTGCGCTTCCAGCGGCCCGACGTCGTCCTTGGGATGTCGGAGGAGGAGCTCGAGGGCAGGGTCTGGGGGCACGAGCCGTTGCTCTCGGTCAGGGGCGTTGGCTGCTACGTGCGCACCCTGCTCCCGGTCGCGCTCGCCGGGGGCCATACGGTGACGTTCGGCGTGTGGCTGTCGGTCGCCCCCGAGGACCTGCGGCAAGCCTGGCCGATCTGGCACGAGCCCGAGTACGCCGACCTCCGGCTCGAGGGTCAGATCGCAAACGCGTTGCCGCCGTGGGGGCAGCAGCTGGTCGGAGCGCGCGTGGGCACCGAGGTGCGAGAGCCGATACACGTCCCCTACGTCTGCCGCAGCGAGGACCCGCTGGTGTCGCGAATCCTCGTGGAACACTGGCCGCACGACGACATCCTCCCGGCTCTCCCCGCCTGAGCCCTGCGGCTACTCTGCAGGCGATGGTCATGCGCCCGACCTACAGCGTCCGCATCGAATACTGCGTGCCCTGAGGGGCGACGCCCAACGCGGCCGGTCTGGCGGCGAAGATCATCGGTGGTTGGGGCCCGCTCCTCAAGGTGGTCGAGCTGGTGCCGGGAACCGGCGGCGTGTTTGATGTCCACCTTGACGACGAGCTGATCTTCTACAAGAAGATGATCGGGCGCTACCCGCAGCCGGACGACGTGCTGCCGCTGATCCGCGAGCGGATCGGCTCGGAGGTGCTTGACGAGGACGACTAGTCCGGATCGGTGATCCCAAATCCGCGCGTGCCTGGTCGCGAGTTCCGGCTGACTATCCGGGCTTCGCCCGGCGAGTCAGCCGGCCTCGCTGCGGCGCGAACCGTCGCCTGGGTGTGTCCCCCTTCCGGGGTCTGCTTGGATAG
>Ga0265327_10004365_pt1 | contig 12570 bp, 11 predicted proteins | sample 41621metaG_FD_202089 | JGI IMG/M metagenome (GOLD analysis project Ga0265327, IMG submission 202089) | Rhizosphere microbial communities from Carex aquatilis grown in University of Washington, Seatle, WA, United States - 4-16-21 metaG | ecosystem: Host-associated > Plants > Roots > Rhizosphere...
GTGATCCTCCCTGGGGTATTGCCTGAGCTCTACCGTGACCAGCGCATCCTGCTTGGCTGGGCATGGACCTATCTGATCGTGGCAGAGCTGATCGGGACCTCATCTGGCATTACCTGGTTCATTACCCAGCAAGCGCGTTACCAGCATTTCGACAATGTCTATGCCGCCATTTTCATGATCGGTCTGCTCGGCCTCGGTGGCGACCTGCTACTGGCTGCGCTCGGCAAGCGGCTGTTCCGCTGGGATCGTCCGGCCAATAAGGAATAGATGTGAACATGACTCAAGCTCAGCCAAGTTATCTTGAACAGTCTGAAGCGGTGCGGGATCGTTTTGATCGCCTGAAGTCGCGTGAGGTCATTCTGGAAGTGAAGCATCTGGGCAAGGATTACAAGACTGCCAAGGGGGCTGTCACTGCGCTACACGACGTCAGTTTCAAGACGCATCGACGCGAGTTTGTCTGCGTGATCGGACCTTCGGGCTGTGGAAAGTCGACCCTGATCCGCATTCTGGCTGGGCTCGAAACCCATACTTCGGGTGAAGTTTTGCTCGATGGCAAGCCCGTCACCGGGCCGGGGCGTGACCGTGGCATGGTGTTTCAGGGCTATACCCTCTTTCCATGGCTGACGGTGAGAAAGAACGTCATGTTCGGCCTCGAGATGAACAACATCAGTGCCGTCGAAGCAGGCCGCGAGGCCGATTTGTGGCTGGAACTGATCGGACTGGAAAAATTTGCCAACGCTTACCCGCATGAGTTATCGGGTGGCATGAAGCAGCGCGTGGCCATTGCTCGTGCGCTGGTCAACCAACCCCGTATTCTCTTGATGGATGAGCCGTTCGGGGCGCTGGACGCGCAATCCCGCGTCAAGATGCAAACGCATCTGCTGGAGATCTGGCGCAACATCGACATTACCGTGCTGTTCATCACTCACGATCTGGACGAAGCCATCTTTCTCGCTGACCGGATTCTGGTATTGAAGGCACATCCTGGCGAAGTGCAGGAACTGATTGAAGTGCCGGTGCCGCGTCCCCGCAGTGCCGGGCAGTTCACCAGCGCTGAATTTCTCGCCACCAAGGCAAGGCTGGAAGCTCTGATCCATCCCCATGAACCGGCACCGGAGCCGGATGCGGAAGTGAAACCGCACATGATCCGATTCGTCAACGTCGCAGACAACGTGGAGTGATCATGACAACGCAATGGTCACACAGCACCTGGGAAGAAATGCCAGCCAAGCTGGCGATTTCGAACAACAGCGCGATTCTGCCGATTGGTGCTACCGAACAGCATGGCCCGCAACTCGGATGCGGTATGGATTATGTGCTGGCGGATATCCTGTGTCGTGCAGTCTCCGAGCGTGTACAGGTGCCGATGTTGCCGGTCATGCCTTACGGCTGTTCGGTCGGCCATAGTCAACGCTGGCCCGGCACGTTGGCGGTGTCGCCGATTACGCTGATCAACCTCATCAAGGAAATAGGCGACTGGACGTATCACAGCGGCGTGCGGCGTCTCTTTATCGTCAACACCCACGTCACCAACGCGGCACCGTTGCGCTGCGCGCTCGAAATGCTCCGTAGCGAACACGATGACATGATGGTGGCGGTATTCAATTCCGGAACGCTGAGTCCGCGAGTGCGCGAATTTCATCACGCCGACGGCGACGACTGGCATGCCAACGATGCTGAAACTTCGTTGATGCTGGCCAAAGCACCCGAGATGGTGCGCCCAGACAAGATAAGCAACGCCGATGATCCGGATCGCACCGCTGGGATGGTGTTTGCCCACCCCGTCAATCGCACCAGCCTGAATGGCGTCACCGGCAAGCCCAGCATCTCGACGGCCGAAAAGGGCAATACCTGGTTTTCCTGGATGGTGGAAGACCTGAGCCGGTTGATCCGCCAAGGCATGCAGGAAGCCCCGCCGCTGCCGCACTCGTATTTCAGTCATGCGCATCACTAATGAACGAATCTTGAAAGGATTGCAATGACGAAGTCAGCAGCAGAAATCGCAAAAATCCAGGGAGACCTGAAGGCGAAAGGCGTGAAGTATTGCATCGGCGCTTATGTGGATATCCATGGCGTACCCAAGGCCAAGGTCGTTCCCATCGACCATCTGCCGCAGATGGCAGCCGGTTCCGAGCGTTACACGGGTTATGCACTGGATGGGCTGGGTCAGGCGCCGAGCGACGATGAATTGAATTCCATTCCTGATCTTGACCACATCATTCCGCTGCCTTGGGAGCAGAAAGTGGCCTGGATGCCGGCCGATAACGGCTTTCAGGGCAAACCTTACCCGTTGAATACACGCGTGGCGCTGAAAAACGTGCTGGCGCAGGCTGCCGAACTGGGCTTTGGCTTCAATCTCGGCATCGAGTGTGAAATTTATCTGCTGAAGCAGGAGGCCAATGGCACGTTGTCAGTGCCCAACCCCGATGACAAGCTGACCAAGCCCTGCTACGACGTGCGTGGCTTCATGGACAATTTCGGCTGGCTGGACAAGATGGCGACGGCGATCAACGACCTTGGCTGGGACTTGTATTCCTTCGACCACGAAGACGGCAACAGCCAGTTCGAGTTCGATTTCAACTACAGCGACGCGCTGACCATGTGCGACCGCTTCACCTTCTTCCGCTATATGGCAAAACATTACGCCAAGGAAGAAGGCTTGGTAGCGACCATGATGCCAAAGCCGTTCGCCGACAAAACCGGGACTGGCGCCCACTTCAATATGTCGCTATATGATCTCAAAACCGGTAAGAACCTGTTTGCCTGTGATCCCAAGGATGACCCGCGCGGCATCGGGCTGACCACGCTGGGTTATCAGTTCATCGCCGGTATCCTCAAGCACGGCCCTGCGCTGTGTGCAGCGTTTGCGCCGACAGTCAACAGTTACAAGCGTCTGGTGCGTCAGGGCAAGATGAGCTATTTCAGCTGGGCACCGGTATTCAACTCCTATGGCTCCAACAACCGCACCAACTCAGTGCGGGTGCCGGCGGGTGGTGGTCGTTGCGAGTCGCGCAACGCCGATGGGGCGGTCAATCCGTATCTGGCCGCCACACTCGCTTTGGCTGCCGGGTTGGAAGGCATTCGCGAAGGGCTTGACCCCGGTGCTCCCAACGAAGACAACCTGTACGCGATCCCGGAAGAAGAACGCCTGAAGCGGGGCATCGATTTTCTGCCGCAAACCTTGCAGGAAGCCGTCAGTGTGTTTGCTGCTGATCCGCTGGTGGAAAAGACCTTGGGCAAAGAGTTGCGCGACGAATTCATCACCTACAAGACGCAGGAATGGGAAACCTACCACCTGACGGTCAGCCAGTGGGAAATCGAGCGCTACAGCTACATGTTCTGATATTTGAAACACAAATGAACCAGAAACTTAAAACCCGACCGGTCAATCGTATCAGCATCTCGCTGCCGGACGATTTGCAGGCAGACGTCGACGCGATGGTGGCGACACGAGGCTTCGGTAGCCGCTCGCAGGCCATCAATGACATGCTGCGTCAGCACGTTGCCGACCACCAGCGTCAGATCGGCGACGAGGTCATGGTCGGTACCATCACCATTTTGTATGACAACACCACGCGAGGTCTGCAGAAAGCGCTGGCAGATCTTCAGTATCGGCACCTGGATGAGGTGATCAGTTCGCTGCACGTGCATTTGATGCACCACCAGACCATGGAAGTGATTCTGGTGCAGGGCCCGGCACAAAAGGTCCAGGCGATCGCCGATCAGATCGTCACCCTGCGTGGGGTCGTGACAGGCAAGTTGCAAATGATGGCGGCAGTGATTCCGCCATTGCATCCGATGACAAAACAGAAACAACAAGGAAGCCAGCAATGAAAGATGTTTTGTGGGAAGAAACCATTCCCGGCGGCAACCACTGGTCCGGCGTGCTGCGCCGTGGCAGTGCGTTGCGACTGACCGACCTTGAAGGCGGCGCTAACGTTTCGGCGCTGTTTTTCAATCGCGAGGAAAAGCTCGAACGCTACAACATGCCCGATACGCTGAAGGCCCAGCACACGGCATTTCTGACGACTGGTCACGTCTGTTACTCCGACATGGGTCGGGTACTGTGCTCGGTGATCGCCGATACCGTGGGCTGGCACGATACGATCTGCGGCGTTTCAGATGCAGCGCTGATCGAACAAAAATACGGTCAGGCCAATTTCCAGACACATCGCAACGAGATGTATCGCAGTGGCAAGGATGGCCTGCTGGTTGAGCTTGGCAAGTGGGGCCTGGGCAAGCGCGACCTCGTCGCCAACGTCAATTTCTTCAGCAAGGTCAATGCTGACGATGCTGGCGTGCTTCAGTTTGTGTCAGGCCACAGTAAAGCGGGCGCCAACGTCGATCTGCGCTTTGATATGGATGTGCTGGTGGTGCTGGCGACGGCGCCGCATCCGCTCGATACCAATCCGTCTTATCAGCCGGCGGCAGTCAAAATGACGGCCTGGCATGCCGGGCTGGCCAGCGCCGATGACGGTTGCCGCAACGCGTGCCCGCAGAATCAGCGCGGCTTCATCAATACCGAACGATACTATGCGAGTTGATCTCATGCTGACCACGAGCAAATTGACACCTGAAACTGCTGTTCTGGACGAGGTCTGTGCCGCTGGCGAACCCTGGATGGGGCTGGTCAAAAAGGGCCAAGTGTTCCGCATTCTCGACCTTGAAGGCAATCAGGCGGTAGATACCCTGTTTTACAACGCCGATGATCCTGAAGAGCGTTACAGCGCGGTGGATACCATCCAGCGTCAGGGCAGTCTTTACCTCACCACTGGTTCTGTCCTGTATAGCAGCGAAGGCAACCCGATGCTGACCATTGTTGCCGACACCTGCGGCCGTCACGACACCCTGGGCGGGGCCTGCGCTGCAGAAAGCAACACGGTGCGCTACGACCTCGAAAAGCGTCCCATGCACAGCTGCCGCGACAACTTTATGCACGCTCTCGTGCACTGTCATTGTGCGGTGCACCGAAATATGACAAAACGCGACATCACGGCCAATATCAATTTCTTCATGAATGTGCCGGTCACGCCCGAAGGTGGCTTGTCATTTGCCGATGGCATTTCAGCGCCCGGCAAGTACGTGGAGTTGCGCGCAGAGATGGATGTCGTGGTGCTGGTTTCCAATTGTCCGCAACTCAATAATCCCTGCAATGCCTACAATCCGACCCCAGTACGCATGCTGGTATGGGATTTGCGAGGGTAATGATGCTGCCGGGACGACCCAGCAAGTCATCACAATGAGGCGGGACGACCCGTCCGTAGTCACGGGAGCAGCCCATGTTCAATAAAGTCCTGATCGCCAATCGTGGCGAAATCGCGTGCCGCATCATGCGCACGCTGAAGCGCATGGGGGTGGCCTCAGTCGCAGTTTATTCTGAAGCAGATGCCAACGCCCGTCATGTGCTGGAGGCCGATGAGGCCATCTGCGTCGGCCCTGCACCTGCTGCAGAAAGTTATCTTGATGTTGACAAGATTCTTGCTGCCGCCAAATCTACAGGTGCGCAGGCGATTCACCCCGGCTATGGTTTCTTGTCCGAAAATCCGGCTTTTGCCGAGGCCTGCGAAGCGGCCGGCATCGCCTTCATCGGTCCCACCCCGCAGCAGATGCGCGAATTCGGCCTCAAGCACACCGCCCGCGAGCTGGCTGAAGCCAATCATGTGCCGTTGTTGCCGGGGACCGGCTTGCTGGCCGATGTCGTACATGCACAGGCCGAAGCGGCGCGTATCGGTTACCCGGTCATGCTTAAAAGCACGGCAGGCGGTGGCGGCATCGGCATGCAGTTGATCTGGAGCGCAGATCAGTTGCATCAGGCTTTTGAATCGGTACAACGCCTGTCACGTGCCAATTTCAAGGAAAGCGGCATCTACCTTGAAAAATACGTGCAAGCCGCACGCCACATCGAAGTCCAGATTTTCGGCGACGGCAAAGGTCAAGTGGTGGCACTGGGTGAACGCGATTGTTCAGTTCAGCGTCGCAATCAAAAAGTCATCGAAGAAACGCCTGCACCGCATATTGCCCAACCGGTGCGTGAGCGACTGTGGGCCACTGCCGTCAAGCTCGGCAGCGCGATCCAGTATCGCTCGGCAGGGACGGTCGAGTTCGTGTTCGACAAGGATAGCGGCGAGTTCTATTTTCTTGAAGTAAATACCCGCTTGCAGGTTGAGCACGGTGTGACGGAGCTGGTCAGCGGCACCGATCTGGTCGAGTGGATGATTCGTCTGGCTGCCGGTGAGCAGTTGCCACTGGAGGCTTATCGCCATCAACCGGACGGTCACGCCATTCAGGTTCGGGTGTATGCCGAAGACCCCAACAAGAATTTCCAGCCTTGCAGCGGCGTATTGACCGAAGTGGTATTCCCCCACAATGCCCGTATCGACACATGGGTTGAAAAGGGCAGCGAGATTTCGCCGTTCTACGACCCACTAGTGGGCAAGGTGCTGGTGCACGCCAAGGATCGCGATGCGGCCGTTGCCAAAATGCGTTCGGCACTGGCCGCAACGAGGTTGGCCGGCATCGAGACCAATCTGGAGTATCTGCGTCAGGTGTTGGCTGATACTGTATTTCCAGCCGGTGAGCAGGTGACGCGTTACCTCAACGGCTTTCACTATCGCCCCGCTACCATCGATGTGCTTGAGCCGGGAGTACAAAGCACGATACAGGATTACCCAGGCCGCCTCGGTTATTGGGCTGTTGGGGTGCCGCCTTCAGGCCCGATGGACCATCAGGCATTCCGCTTCGCCAATAGGCTGGTGGGCAACGAAGAAGGCGCGGCCGCATTGGAATTGACGCTGATCGGCCCGACCCTGAAATTCAACAGCGATGCCGTGATTGCGCTGGCTGGCGCGCCGATGCTGGCAGAGCTGGATGGTCAGGCGCTCGCCTTGTGGCAATCTCATAAGGTCAAAGCTGGCAGCGTGCTCAGGCTGGGCAGTATTCAGGGTGCCGGATGCCGCTGCTATCTTGCGGTACAGGGCGGTTTTGATGTGCCTGATTATCTCGGCAGCAAGGCCACATTCACCCTCGGCCAGTTCGGCGGGCATGGTGGCAGGACGCTACGGGTAGGCGATGTGCTGCATCTCGCCTGCGTGGATGGCGAAGCGAGTGTCAGTGCCACTTTGCCGGTTGCGATGGTGCCTGATTACAGTCACGCATGGCAGATTGGCGTTTTATACGGCCCGCATGGCGCACCTGATTTCTTTACCCCATCTGACATCGACATGTTCTTCGCAACGGATTGGGAGGTGCACTACAACTCCAACCGAACCGGCGTGCGCCTGATCGGGCCGAAACCGGAGTGGGCGCGGCAGGATGGCGGCGAAGCCGGTTTGCATCCCTCCAATATCCACGACAACGCCTACGCTATCGGCACCGTCGATTTCACTGGCGACATGCCAGTGATTCTGGGTCCGGATGGCCCCAGCCTGGGTGGCTTTGTCTGCCCGGCGACCATTGTGCAGGCCGAACTCTGGAAAATGGGTCAGCTCAAACCTGGCGACACTGTGCGCTTCAAGCGCCTGACGCAGGATGAGGCCAGCCGCATGGAGGAAATACAGGACCGCCAGATTTCAAGCTTGCAGCCTGTCAGAGTCAGTGCACGATCCATCCTGGCATCGTCGGATAGCCCCTTGCTGGATCGTATCCCCGCAAGCGATCAGCAAATTGCCGTGGCCTATCGGCAGGCGGGCGACAAGAATCTGCTGGTGGAGTATGGCCCGCTGATGCTGGATCTCAATCTGCGCTTCCGCGTGCATGCACTCATGCAGTGGCTGGAAGGGCAGGCGATTCCCGGCATACTCGATCTCACCCCGGGGATTCGCTCGCTGCAGGTGCATTACGATAGTCGTCAGCTGGCGGTGAGTCGCCTGCTGGATATTCTGGTGCAGGCTGAGCGTGATCTGCCGGCCATCGAGGATATGGAAGTGCCGACCCGTATCGTGCATCTCCCACTGTCATGGGATGACGCGGCAACGCAGCAGGCGATCGAGAAATACATGCAGTCAGTGCGCAAGGATGCGCCATGGTGTCCCAGCAATATCGAGTTCATCCGCCGCATTAACGGGCTGGAAAGTATCGAGCAGGTGAAGGACATCCTGTTCAACGCCAGTTATCTCACACTCGGCCTTGGAGATGTTTATCTCGGCGCACCGGTAGCAACTCCGGTTGATCCTCGTCATCGTCTGGTGACCACCAAATACAATCCGGCACGCACCTGGACGCCGGAAAATGCCGTCGGCATCGGCGGGGCGTATATGTGTGTCTATGGCATGGAAGGTCCGGGCGGCTATCAGTTTGTCGGCCGCACGATTCAGATGTGGAACCGCTGGCGCCAGACAGCCGATTTCACCGATGGCAAGCCCTGGCTGCTGCGGTTTTTCGACCAGATCCGTTTTTATCCGGTTTCGGCCGACGAGCTGTTGCAGATGCGTGAAGATTTTCCGCGCGGCAAGTTCAAGCTCAAGGTTGAGGAACAGACCTTCAGGCTCAGGGACTACAACGCTTTCCTGACGGCCAACGCTGATTCCATTAGCACTTTCAAGGCCACACAGCAGGCGTCCTTCGAGGCCGAGCGTGACCGCTGGATTGCTACCGGGCAGGCCAATTACGCCAGTGACCATGACGTGGCCGATGCCGCCACCGATAGCGAACTGGATTTACCACCCAATAGCCGCGCGGTTGCATCTCACGTTGCCGGCAATCTGTGGCAGGTCAAGGTCAAGGTGGGCGATCTCGTGAAGCAGGGCGACGCTGTGATCATTGTCGAATCCATGAAAATGGAAATCAGCGTGACCGCCCCCGTCGACGGAAAAATCACCCATGTGTTCTGTCACGAAGGCAGCCAGGTGGCGGCCGGGCAGGACCTGTTCATTATTCAATCGGAAGACTGACATGCGTACATCCCTTAATCTGAGCATCAAATCATTACGCGAACGTTATTTGTCGGGGGTATTGACGCCTGCGGCGCTGGTGGAACAACTGGACGCGGCACTTGCGCTGGAAGATACGCACAACATCTGGATCAGGCGCCTCAGCAAGCAAGAAATGCTCGTCTATGCCAAACGGCTGGAGGGCGTTGATCCGACCACATTGCCGCTGTATGGCATCCCATTCGCCATCAAGGACAACATCGATCTGGCCGGTATTCCCACCACGGCTGGCTGCCCGGAGTACGCCTACACGTCGGAGAAAAGTGCCACGGTGGTGCAGCAACTGATCGATGCAGGTGCGATCCCGGTCGGCAAGACCAATCTCGACCAGTTCGCCACCGGCCTGGTGGGTACGCGTTCGCCCTACGGCGCTGGTCGGAACAGCATTGATCCCGAATACATTTCAGGTGGTTCAAGTGCGGGATCTGCTGTATCCGTGGCGCTTGGTTTGGCCAGTTTCAGCCTTGGGACGGATACTGCCGGTTCCGGTCGCGTACCGGCAGCTTTCAACAATCTGGTGGGACACAAACCCACGTGCGGCCTGATCAGCACATCCGGCGTAGTGCCGGCCTGTCGCACACTCGACTGCGTGTCGATTTTTGCCAACAATGCTGAAGATGCCGCTGCCGTACTGGCGGTGGCACAGGGGTTCGATGACGACGATCCTTACTCACGCCCGCTTGCAGCGACAGCGAAAAATCTGGGGGCCCGTTTCCGGTTTGGTATTCCCCGTGAAGATCAACTTGAATTCTTCGGTAATACCGAAAGTCCGGCGTTGTTTCGTGCGGCCGTCAACAGGCTGGAAGCGCTCGGCGGCGAGGCGGTGACCATCGATTTCGCACCATTCCTGGAGACCGCCAGACTGTTGTATGAGGGCCCGTGGGTGGCAGAACGCTACGCAGCCATCAGGGCGTTTATCGAATCCAGACCTGAGGCGTTGTTCCCCGTTACGCGGCAGATCATCAGTGGTGCTACCCGCTTCTCGGCGGCCGATACTTATGCTGCGCTGTACCGCCTCAAGGCGCTGCAGCGCAAGAATGCACCAATATGGAACGACATCGATGTGCTGCTGACGCCTACCGCAGGCACCATTTACAAGATCGCTGAGGTGGAGGCCGATCCGGTACGCACCAACAGCAATCTGGGTTACTACACCAATTTCATGAACTTGCTCGATCTGTCGGCTATCGCGGTGCCAGCTGGGTTTCAGCGCAATGGCCTGCCATTTGGCGTGACGTTGTGCGCACCAGCATTCAGTGATGGCATGCTGCTCGATCTTGGTGCACGAGTTGCACAGGAGACAAAATAATGACGACTGAAACCACCGTGCAGGTTGCTGTCTGCGGCGCTCACATGACTGGCTTGCCGCTCAACGAGCAATTGTTGAGGTTGGGTGCACGACTACAAAGCAAGACCATGACTTCGCCAAATTACCGGCTTTACCATCTGGCCGCATTCCAGCCCCCGCGGCCCGGAATGATACGAGTCCGGAGTGGCGGGCAGCAGATTTCCTTGGAAGTCTGGGAGCTGCCGTTGAGCCAGTATGGTGCGTTTGTTACTTCCATCCCGGCCCCGCTGGGCATCGGCAGGCTGGAATTGGCCGATGGTAGCTGGGTTCAGGGTTTCCTTTGTGAGCACTATGCGCTGGATGGCGCTGAGGATATCAGCCGGCACGGCGGCTGGCGGCAGTTTCTCGCGGCTGTATCAGGCAGCTAATTCGTTCCGTGCGAGATGCACCACGCTCAGTGTGTCTCGTATCCGCAACATGTCGCAAAAAAGTTTCATGTCTGAAATGGCCCTGATTTGGTGAAGGCGCCCCAGATTGGTGCGATATCCAAAGTTGTCGCTCCCTCGGCCGGTAATTTTTTAGTTCATTGATTATTAAGGTTTATGTGAAAAATATAAGCAATTTTTCACGATAAGCAGCCATTTCTCCCATCAAGACGGCGATGAATTTCGCTTCCAAGGCACAATCATTGTGCATGATTTCAAAGTTGCACCATTTTGAATCAACGCAATATATGGTTTTTTTAATTATAAGTTTTCATATACATTTGTAACTGCATGATTTTCATGGAAATGAATTTCTGGCATGGGTGTTGCTTAGATATAATTGCTCGAATTGTTTTTATCTCGGTTTTTTTGAAAGGAATTGCAAATGCGCAAATCACTATTATTCACAGCCTTGCTTAGCGCGGGTCTTTCCATCCCGGCCGTTGTTCTGGCTGACGATGCAGCCGCTCCGGCCGCTGCTGCGGCTCCTACCCCAACCTGGACATTCCCAGGTTCCGTTTCTCTGGTAAGCGATTACCTGTGGCACGGTCAAACCCAAACATGGGGCAAGCCAGCTATTCAAGCCGGTATCGAGATCGATCATGTTTCCGGTTTTTACGCTGGTGTATGGGGCTCTAACGTTTCCAGTCACTGGCTGCCTAACGCCAATCTGGAAACTGACTGGAGTGTTGGCTTCCGTAACACTTTCGCTACGGATTTCAGATATGACGTAGGTGCAACCTATGTTTACTACCCAGGTGGCAATTTCAACAAGGCTGCCATTGGTATTAACCCAGCTACTGGTGCGCAATACTACGAGTCTTCAAAGCTGAACACTGTAGAACTCTACGGTATCCTGGGCTGGAAATGGTTCTCTGTTAAGGGTGGCTATAACCCGACCAAGTTCTACGGTTGGAATCCTAATAACTCAGGCGCAAACCTGGCTCCTGCTTCGTTCAATGGTGATCCACATGCAGGCGTGGATGCTGGCGGCAGCACCAGAGGCTCCGGTTATGTTGTCGCTAGTGCAAGCTATGACATCCCTGCCGTTGCAGGCTTGAATCTGTCAGGTGAAGTGGGTCGTCAGATGATTGCTGATAGCTCAAACCTGGATTGGACTTGGTACAAGGTTGGTCTGACAAAGAGCTTTGATGGTGGTTGGGCTGTGAACGGCGCTGTTTCAGGTACATCAGGTACTGATGCATACCATACGTTCCTGTCGTTCGATAATCCATCGATCGGTACTGAATCTAAGACCGTTGACAAGACTAAGGTCGTGATTTCTCTGACCAAGAGCTTCTAAGCTTTACCAGTAACACGCTAGTGCAATATCCGGCGGGTCGGACGAGCAACCTGATCCGCCGATTTAACACACTCATCTCAGGAGACATCCATGAAATTCGTATCCGCCATCATCAAGCCGTTCAAGCTTGACGAGGTGCGTGAGGCGCTCTCTGCCATAGGCGTGCAGGGCATCACGGTCACCGAAGTCAAAGGATTTGGACGCCAAAAGGGGCACACGGAACTTTACCGTGGCGCTGAATACGTCGTTGATTTTCTGCCCAAGGTCAAAATTGAGGCCGCCATCAACGATAACCTGCTCGACCAGGTCATTGAAGCCATCGAGAAGTCTGCAAGCACCGGCAAGATCGGTGACGGCAAGATTTTTGTATTCGATGTTGAACAAGTCATTCGCATCCGCACCGGTGAAACCGGTCCGGACGCTCTATAAGGAGCAAGTCATGAAGCGCTTTATTTCTGCTCTGATGTTGTTGAGTACGCTGGCATTCAGTGGCATGACGCTGGCTGAAGATGCGGCAGCACCAGCCGCCGCCCCCGCTGCAACAGAAGCTGCCGCTCCGGCTGCTGC
>Ga0265327_10004366_pt1 | contig 12570 bp, 9 predicted proteins | sample 41621metaG_FD_202089 | JGI IMG/M metagenome (GOLD analysis project Ga0265327, IMG submission 202089) | Rhizosphere microbial communities from Carex aquatilis grown in University of Washington, Seatle, WA, United States - 4-16-21 metaG | ecosystem: Host-associated > Plants > Roots > Rhizosphere >...
CGCAGCATCGCGGACCAGGCGCGCACCATCCGCATTCCGGTGCACATGATCGACACCATCAACAAGCTGCTGCGCGTGCAGAAGCAGTTGGTGCAGGAGTTGGGGCGCGACCCCACGCCGGAAGAGATCGCGGAAGAAATCCACCTGCCCGTGGAGCGCGTGCGCGCCGTGCTGCGCATGAGCCAGCAGCCCGTTTCCCTGCAGACCAAGATCGGCGACAGCGACGGCGACACAGAGTTCGGCGATTTCATCGAGGACAACGCCTCGGCCAATCCCATGGAGCTCACCGCGCGGAACCTGCTGCGCGACAAGCTCAAGGACGTGCTCGACAGCCTCACGGAACGCGAACGCGCCGTGTTGGAACAGCGTTTCGGCCTGGCCGACGGCAATGGCCGCACACTGGAAGAAGTGGGCCGTCAGTTCCACGTGACCCGCGAGCGCATCCGCCAGATCGAAGCCAAGGCCCTCCGCAAACTCCGTCACCCCACCCGCATCAAGAAGCTCGGCGGATTTTTCAATACGCAATAGGACCGGGTCCATTCACAGCGCGGAGGATTTTCTGTGGACGATGCAAGGAATCGTCCGGTTGGCGGGTAATTGCCCCTGACCATGAAAGCGGCGGACATGAGGCTTTGCGCGGCCATTGCCATGTCCGTCATGGGTTCGACCGCCCATGCGGAGGACTTCTTCGCGTCAAAGATCGAACCCCTGCTGAAGGAGCGCTGCTTCGAGTGTCACTCGCACAGTTCCGGGAAGATGAAGGGCGGGCTGACGCTGGACTCCAAGTCGGGCTGGGAACAGGGCGGTGACGATGGGCCGGCCCTCCTGCCGGAAAAACCGGACGAAAGTCTGCTCATCAAGATGGTGCGCTGGTCGGACGCGGACCATCAGATGCCTCCCAAGAAAAAGCTGCCGGACGCAGAGATTTCACTGCTGACCGAATGGGTGAAGCGCGGCGCTCCTGATCCACGCAGCTCCATCGCCCGCAGCGTCGCTCCGCCCACGGCGCAGAGCTGGTGGTCGCTCAAGCCGCTGGTGAAATCCGCTTTACCAGACGGTGGGAATCATGCGATGCAAAATCCGGTAGACCGTTTCATCGGTGCGCGGCTTGCCGAGAAGAAGATCACGCCTTCGCCGGAGGCGGACCGCGCCACGCTCATCCGGCGTCTCTATTATGATCTGCACGGACTACCGCCGTCCCCGCAGGACGTGGCGGACTTTGAGCAGGACAGTGATCCGCAAGCCTATGAGCATCTCGTGGACCGTCTGCTCGCCTCGCCGCGCTACGGCGAGCGCTGGGCGCGGCACTGGCTGGATACGATCCATTTTGCGGAATCCCACGGCTGCGAGCACGATCATCCGCGCGACCACGCATGGCGGTACCGCGACTACGTCATTGAATCCTTCAACCGTGACACGCCATGGCCGCGCTTCATCCGTGAACAACTCGCGGCGGACCACTTCTTTCCGGCCAAGCCGCGTCTCACGGCGGCGCTGGGATTTATCGGCGCCGGCCCCTTTGACCTAAGCGCCTTCGGCACCGCGCCCATCTCCTTCGATTATCTGGACCGCGATGACATGGTGACGCAGACCATGGGCGCGTTTGTGAGCACCACGGCCAACTGCGCCCGCTGCCACGCCCACAAGTTTGATCCCATCACGCAGGAAGACTACTACTCCCTCCAGGCGGTGTTTGCCGGCGTCGTGAAGGGTGATGTGGAGTATGACGAATGTCCGGACATCGCACGGAAACGGCAACGCTGGCAATCGCTGCTGGAAGCCGCAGAAGCCTCCAACAAGGCGGTGCTGTTGACGGAAGAAAACGAGGCCATCACCAATGATTGGGCAAAGAACCACGGCCCGGCGGTAAAATGGGAACCGCTTCCGATGGAAAGTTTCATCAGTACCGGCGGTGCGGTCTTGAAGCGCGACGCCGAGGGCGTGGTGATGGTTTCGGGACCCAAGCCGGACAAGGATGTGTATGTGATCACAGGAGCCCCGACGCTTGGCAAAATCACAGCCCTGCGGCTCGAGGTGCTGACGGATCCATCGCTGCCTCACGGCGGACCGGGCCGGCAAGAGAACGGCAACTTCCACCTCTCCGAGTTCGAGGCCAAGGTTTTTCACGCCGGCGCGGCGCAGGCCACGCCACTGAAGATCAGCCGCGCCACGGCGGACTTCAATCAGGCGGGATGGGGCATCGAGCGCACGATCGATGGCAAGGATGACACGGCGTGGGGCATCTATCCGCAGGTCGGCAAATCTCACCTGGCTGTCTTTGAGCTGGCCACGCCGCTCACCTTGGCGCCCGGGGACAAACTGACGGTGACACTCCATCAACTGCACGGCCAGTCCCATGTCATCGGCCGCTTCCGGCTCTCGGCAACTTCCGAATCCGCCGCGCGCGTGGAGGCGATCTCAGATCTCACCGTCGCCGCCTTGGCCCTACCACCACAGCAGCGCAGCGAGGTTCAGCGGCTCGCCCTTGCCGCACACGCGCTGCGCATTCGCGCGCATGAGGAGATGCAGAAGCTGCCCGCGCTGTCGGTCGTCTATGCCGCGGGCCGCAAGGTGAACGTGGTCGCCGCCAAGGCCATGCCGCAGAATCTAAGCAAACCGAAAACGGTGCATGTGCTGACCCGCGGCGATTTCGACAAGCCCACGGCGGAAGCCAAACCCGGCGCGCTTTCCGCCATCAGCGCCCTGCCAGCGCGCTTCAAGCTCGCGAATCCCGATGACGAGTCCCAGCGTCGAGCCGCGCTGGCGGACTGGCTCGCCGACCCCAAGAATCCGCTCACCTGGCGCAGCATTGCCAACCGGATCTGGCACCATCATTTTGGACGCGGACTCTGCGACACCCCGAGCGACTTTGGACGCATGGGTGGAGTTCCCAGTCATCCGGAACTGTTGGACTGGCTCGCCTGCGAACTGCGCGAGAGCGGTGGTTCGCTGAAGCACCTGCACCGGCTGATTCTCACCAGCGCAACTTATCGGCAGGCCAGTGACTCCCGCGAGGGGCCGGCAAAATTGGATGGTGAGAATCGCCTGCTCTGGCGCCAGAATCGCCAGCGCATCGACGCGGACAGCTTCAAGGACTTTGTGCTCGCCGTCTCCGGAAGCCTCGACCTCACCATGGGCGGACCCAGCGCGCAGCAATTCATCAGCAGCGAGGGCATCCAGGGAACACCCAATCTGGATTACAACGCCTACAACTGGAAACAGCATCCCGTGCAGCGGCGCAGCATCTACCGCTTCACCTTCCGTGGCATGCCTGACCCGTTGATGGAAACGCTGGATTTCCCCGACATGAGCCTGCTGACGCCAGTGCGCGGTTTTTCCGCGTCGCCGCTGCAATCGCTCGCGCTCTACAACAACGCCTTCGTGCTCCACTTCTGCGATGAACTGGCCCATCGTACCAAGACGGCGGGCGGTGATCTTCCCACCCAGGTACGCACCGTGATGGGAAAATTGCTATTGCGCGCATTGGACGCAGAGGACGTGCATGACTTCACCCACTATGCGCAGGCACACGGCCTCGCCGCGCTGTGCCGGGTGCTCATCAACTCGAATGAATTTCTCTTCGTGAATTAAATCCTTCCTGCCATGCCCCCTTCCCCTTTCTTCACGCGACGCGATTTCCTCGGCGACATCGGCGGCGGTTTCATGGGGCTGGCGATGGCGCAACTGTTGGCTCGCGAAGCCGGCGCCACGGACGCTCCTTTGCCCAAGCCAGAGTTCAACGGCGGGCTGCACCATCCCGCGAAGGTCAAGCGCGTGATCCAGCTCTTCATGAACGGCGGCGCCAGCCCGATGGACACCTTCGACTACAAGCCGGCGCTCGCGAAGCTGAATGGCCAGCAGCTCGGCTCAAAAAAGAAGATCGAAGGCGCCACCGGCATGCAGGGGCCACTGATGAAAAGTCCCTTTGATTTCAAGCAATACGGCCAGAGCGGGCGCTGGGTGAGCACGGTCTTTCCGGAGCAGGCGAAGCTGGTCGATGAAATGGCATTCCTGATGGCGATGCAGAGCCGGACAAATGTGCACGGCCAAGGCGCCTATCTCATGACCACCGGTTTTCTGCTGCCGGGCTTCCCCTGCATGGGCGCGTGGATTTCCTACGCGCTGGGCCACCTGGCGGACAACCTGCCCACCTTTGTGGTACTGCCGGATGCACGCGGCCTTCCCTACAACCAACGTGGCTGCTTCTCCGCCGGGTTCCTCCCCGCCATGCACCAGGGCACGGTCATCAATGCCGCGTTGCCGCAGCCCGTACCCGACTTGTTCGCCTCCGACCAATTCTCCTTTGCCTCGCGCGAAGCCGACCGCGAGGGCCTCGCGTTGCTCGACAAGATGAATCGCGCGCATGCAGCGCAGCATCCGGGAGACTCGCGGCTCGACGCCCGCATCGCCAGCTACGAACTCGCGGCCAAAATGCAGCTGAGCGCGCCGGAGGCCTTTGACGTGATGCGCGAGCCTGCGTCCCTGCGCCAGAGCTATGGCATGGACAGCAAGGTGACCGAGGACTTTGGAAGGCGCTGCCTGCTCGCCGCACGCCTGGCGGAGCGTGGCGTGCGCTTTGTGCAGGTATGGAGCGGTCCCCAGGGCGCCACCAGCAATTGGGACAACCACGCGAACGTTCAAAAGGAGCTGCCTGTCATCGCCTCCAGCGTGGACAAACCCATCGCCGCGCTGCTGCGTGACCTGCGCTCCCGCGGACTCGACAAGGACACACTCGTTGTATGGACCACCGAATTTGGCCGCACGCCCTTTTCTCAAAACGCAATGGGCCGCGATCACAATGGCGGTTCTTTTGTAAGCTGGCTCTGGGGCGCGGGAATCAAACCTGGCGTAGCCCATGGACAAAGCGATGACTGGGGCTACCAGGCGGCCGAGGGCAAAACCACCGGCTACGACATGCACGCCAGCATCCTCCACCTTCTCGGGATTGATCACAAAAAACTGACCGTCCGGCAAAACGGCATCGACCGCCGTCTCACCGATGTGCATGGGCAGGTGATCCGCGAGGTGCTGGTGTAGAGAGCTTCACCAAAGCAGCTTGCCGCCATCGATGGTTATCACACTACCCGTCATGAAGCTGCTGGCCTCACTCGCGAGATAAAGCGCAAGACCGCCGATTTCCTTCGGCTCGCCCCAGCGCCCCAGAGGGATGCTGGAGGCCACTTCCGTTTCGAACGCGGGCTTCTCCTGGATCCAGCGACGATTCGCATCCGTGAGGAAAGGACCCGGTGCGATGGCGTTCACCGTGATGCCGTACGACGCCCAATCCGCGGCAACTGCCTTGGTGAACATCACCAGCGCACCCTTCGCCGTCTCATAGCTGCGGCCGCGCATGGCCTTACCGGGCCAGAAGGCGTTGATTGAGGCCACATTGATGATGCGCCCCCAACGCCGTGGGATCATGGCGCCGCCGATAAGCTTCGTGCAGACGAAGGCCGAGGTGAGATTCAGGTCCATGAGACGCCGCCAGTCTTCGAGCGGGAGGTCTTCGGTCGGCGTATTGATGCGCCGGCCACCGACATTGTTGATGAGAATGTCGATGGACCCGAAGTCACGCAGCGCCTTGGCACACATCTGTTCTGCCTGCTCGGGCACCGACAAATCCGCCTGCAATGCAGCGGCGGTGATCCCCTGTCCTCTCAGTTCGTTCACTGCAGCCTCAAGATGTTCTGTGCTGGAGCCACTGATGATGAGTTCCGCGCCCGCCTCGCCCAGGGCACGCGCCATTTCCAGGCCCAGGCCGCGTGTTCCACCGGTGACAAGTGCGCGGCGGCCATGGAGGCGGAATTGATCGAGAACGGACATGAGGAGCGAATGTTCACGGCGTCCGCGTGCGGACAAACGGTTTCTCAAGTCACCCAAAGCGGCAGCAGAAAAAGGCTTGGCAAATTTTGGCGGACTGACATGCTCAAAAATCATGCGCTCCTCCAAGCTGCACACTGCCGCCCTGCTGCTTTCCCTCTTGTGCCTGCCGACGATGCGCGGCGCGGAACCCAACGGAACGCAAGCCGCCTCTCTGCTTGGATTCACCGACGAGCATGCTGCAGCACAACTCGCGCTCGAGAAAAAATTCGATGCGTTGATCAACGCCGCCGATCAGGCGGTATGGCTGGAGCAGATGGCGTCCGCGCCGAACCATGTCGGCTCCCCACACGACAAGGCCAACGCCGACTTCATGGTGGCCAAGTTCAACGAGTGGGGCTGGGACGCGCACATCGAGACTTTCCAGGTGCTCTACCCAACTCCGAAGAAGGTCGCGGTGGAATTGGTCGCGCCGATCCATTTCGTGGCGAAGCTCCAGGAACCGGAAGTTCCCGGTGACCGCAGCTCCGCAAAGATCGCAGAGGAACTGCCGCCGTATCATGTCTACGGCGCCGATGGCGACGTGACGGCGGAACTCGTTTACGTGAACCAGGGCATGCCGGACGACTACAAGGAACTCGCGAGCCACGGCATTGATGTGAAAGGCAAGATTGCGCTCGCCCGCTATGGTGGTGGCTGGCGCGGGCTCAAGCCGAAGTTTGCCCACGAGCATGGCGCCGTTGGCTGCATTGTTTACTCCGACCCGGCAGACGACGGTTACGGCGCGGGCGATTCTTATCCTAAAGGAGCTTTTCGTCCCGCCGACGGCGTGCAGCGCGGCTCGGTGATGGACATGCCGATTTATCCGGGTGATCCGCTCACGCCCGGGGCCGGTGCAACGCAGGATGCCAAGCGCCTCACGCTTGCGGAAGCGCGCACGCTGATGAAAATTCCCGTTCTGCCGATCTCCTACGCAGATGCGCAACCACTTCTGGCCGCGCTTGGCGGTGAGGTGGCGCCCGCAAATTGGCGCGGTGCGTTGCCCCTCACCTATCACTTCGGACCGGGCCCCGCGAAGGTGCATCTCACTGTTTCGTCCGACTGGAGCCTCAAGCCAATCTACGATGTTATTGCCACGCTGAAGGGCAAAGAGCGGCCGGATGAATGGGTGCTGCGCGGCAATCATCACGACGGCTGGGTGTGCGGAGCGAACGATCCGCTTTCCGGAAACATCGCGCTGATGTCCGAACTGAAAGCGCTGGGAGCACTGGCCAAGGAAGGATGGCGGCCCCGGCGCACCCTCGTCTATTGCAGTTGGGATGGGGAGGAACCGGGACTGCTTGGTTCTACCGAATGGGCCGAGGCGCATGCTGACGAATTGAAGCAAAAGGCTGTGCTTTACCTGAACTCCGACGGCAACGACCGCGGCTTTCTCAATGCCGATGGCAGCCATTCTCTGCAAACTCTCGTCAACCAGGTGGCGGCATCCATCAAGGATCCGGAAACCGGCGCCACGGTGCTGGAGCGGTTGAAAGCTCGAATAATGGTCCAGGGAAACAAGCCCGGCGCAAAGGAAGAGGCAAAGCGCGTTGCCAAGCTCATCGCAGGCGGCGGCTCACCGCCGCTCGATGCGCTGGGCTCCGGCTCCGACTACACGGTGTTCATCGATCACCTCGGCATCGCCTCCCTTAACTTGTCCTACAGCGGAGAAGGCGAGACCAATGGCGTCTATCATTCCGCGTACGATTCATTTGATCACTATTCGCGATTTGGCGACCCGGGCCTGGTGTACGGCGCGATGCTCTCCAAGACGGCGGGCCGGATGATCCTGCGCATGGCGGAAGCGGACGTGCTGCCGTTGCGCGCCACGGACTTTTCCGAAACGGTGACGCACTACGTCGAGGAAATGCACAAGCTCGCGGACAGCATGCGGGAGAGCACTGATCTCCAGCACCGCATGCTGGATGAAAAACTTTACATTCTTGCTGCTGACCCCACGCATCCCTTTCAGGCGCCGGAGCGCGACGCTGCCGTGCCGATGCTGAACTTCGCGCCGCTCGACAATGCCCTGCTGAGCCTGAAAAAATGCGCGAAGGGCTGCGACGAGGCACGCACAGAAGCAATGAAAGCGGGGCTGAAACTCAGCGACGCCCAGCGCGTGGAACTGGACAGCATGCTGCGCTCCCTCGAACAGGCGCTGCTCAACCCCAAAGGTCTGCCCCACCGCGACTGGTACCAGCACATGATTTACGCGCCGGGCGCCAAAACCGGCTACGCGGTGAAGACGCTTCCGGGCGTGCGTGAGGCCATCGAGGATCGGCGCTGGGCGGACGCGGAAAAGTTTGCCGTGGTGATTGGCGAGGCGCTCGGCGCTTACTGCGACCAACTCGACAAGATCACTGCGCTGTTCAAGTCTGCCAAGTGACTGGGATTCTTTAGGAAGAACGCAGTGCCCGCAGCGTAATCTTGCGCCATGAAATGCTTCGCCGCACTCCTTTCGCTGCTCTTCTTGACCACCGTGAACGCCCAAGAACCCAAGCCACTACGCGCCGGCATCATCGGCCTGGATACCTCACATGTCATCCATTTCACGGAAACGCTGAATAGGGGACCGCAGCCGCCCAAGGTCTCAAAAGAGCCTGACCCGGCGGCGGTGCAGAAGGTAGCAGGGGTGCGCGTGGTAGCCGCTTACCCGAAGGGCAGCCCAGACATCAAGTCCAGCACTGACCGCGTGCCGGAGTACACCCAGAAGTGCAAGGACATGGGCGTGGAAATTGTGGATTCCATCGACGATCTTCTGAAGAAAGTGGACTGCGTTTTTCTGGAGTCCAACGATGGCCGCGTGCACCTCGAGCAGGTGTTGCCTGTGCTCAAGGCAAAGAAGCCGGTCTTCATCGACAAGCCAATCGCCGGTTCCCTGGCGGACACCATCCGCATCCTTGACGCCGCCAAGAAAGCCGGCGTGCCCATGTTCTGCTCTTCTTCACTGCGCTTCGGCAAGGCGGTGCAGGAAGTGCGCAACGGCTCCATCGGCAAGGTGATGCACGCCGAGACCTTCAGCCCGGCGCACCTGGAAGTCACCCATCCTGATCTCTACTGGTACGGCGTTCATGGCTGCGAAGCCCTGTTTACCGTGATGGGCACCGGCTGCAAGAGCGTGAAGCGCGGTGAGACCGAGGACAAGAAGATCATGGTCACCGGGACCTGGGACGGCGGACGCACGGGCATTTTCCGTGAGGAAAACGGCGGCAAGAGCGAATACGGCTCCGTCTCGCGCAAAGGCTACGGCGGCAAGGCCGTGGGCGAAAAGGGCGAAGCGAACATCGGCAGCTACGATGGCTACGACGTTCTGCTGTTCGCGATCGTGAAGATGTTCCGCACCGGCATCTCGCCAGTCCCACCGGAAGAGACGCTGGAACTTTACGCTTTCATGGAAGCGGCTGACGAGAGCAAGCGCCGTGGCGGCGCGGAAGTGACGCTCAAGGAAGTGCTCGACAAGGCGAAGGCGGAAGTGGCGGCGAAGCCGTGATTCTCCGACAGGAAGCGCCCCCTCGCATCGTTGCAGGGGGTCATGAGATTCGCGCTGCTTCTGCTCATCACGCTCTCGTCGGTTTGCCTCGCGGCAGACCGGCCCAACTTTGTCATCATTCTGGCGGATGACATGGGCTACGGCGATCCCGGCTATCACGGAGGACGGGCCAAGACACCCACGTTGGACAAGCTGGCGGACGAGGGCATCCGGTTGGAGGCGCACTATGTGCACCCGATGTGCAGCCCCACGCGCTGTGCCCTGCTGTCCGGGCGCTACGCCAGCCGCTTTGGCGTGACCGCGGCGCAGAATGAACAGGCCATGCCCTTCGGCACGCCGACCCTGGCCTCCATCTTGGGCGGCGCAGGCTACGACACGGCGCTCATCGGCAAATGGCACCTCGGCTCGACGATGGAGAGCGTGCCCAACAAGTTCGGGTTTGGTTACAGCTACGGCTGCCTGGCAGGTGGATGCACGCCGGACACCCATGACTACAAGCGCGGGACCTTCCAACAAACATGGCACCGCAACGACCAGTTCATCGAGCAGAAAGGCCACATCACGGACCTGATCACGCAGGAAGCAGTGCAGTGGATCGACCAGCGCGGCGACAAGCCCTTCTTCCTTTATGTGCCCTACACCGCAGTGCACGTGCCCATTGCGGAACCGGAGAAATGGGTGGGCATGAACCCGCAGATCGAAGATCCGGGCCATCGGCTCTACGCCGCGGATGTGTCGCACTTGGACGACTGCGTACGGCAGATCCTCGCCTCGCTGGAAAAGAAAGGTGTGCGGGACAACACCCTGGTGCTCTTTTTTAGCGACAACGGCGCGCACGAACAACTCAGCAACAAACAGCCGCTCTATCCCGGAGACGACACGCGGCCGGACGTGAAGGTGGGCGGCGTGAATACCCCGCTGCGCGGATTCAAAACGCAGGTGTATGAGGGAGGCCTCCGCACGCCCGCAATCGTTTATTGGCCCGCGAAGTGGAAGCCTGCGAAAATCAACCAGCCTCTGAGCGTCACCGACTGGCTGCCCACCTTCTGCGCGCTGGCGCACGTAGCACTGCCAGCAAACCTCGCTCACGACGGCAGCGACATCAGCCCGCTGCTCTCAGGCACAGTCAGTGAAGCGGCGTTCCATCCGCACCCCATCTACTCTGTGTCCCCCGGCTTCAAGGCACGCATGGTGCGCAATGGTCCGTGGAAGCTGGTGGTAAATGGCGAGAAGAGCAAAAAGAAAGAGAAGGCAGGCAACAGCGACATGCGCGAACTCTTCAATCTCACGGACGATGTCAGTGAGAGCAAAGACCTGCTCGACGCACAACCGAAGATCGCGGAAGAACTCAGCGCGCTGCTGCAGGATTTTGCCAAGGACGACAAACCCTCCGTCAAGGCAGCCAAGGATTAGTAACACAGCCGTCCTGGCTGTGCCGTCCCACAGGCTGGAAGCCTTTGTTACCAACTCACGCGAATTCCGCGATGACCTCGATCTCCACCAGCGCACCGAGCGGCAGCTTGGCGACCTGGATGGTGGAGCGGGCGGGCTTGTGGCCTTCGTATCCCGCTTCGTAAATCGGGTTCACTTTGGGGAAATCAGCCATGTCCTGGAGGAACATGGTGGACTTCACAACGTTCTTGATCGTCAGCCCGGCGCCGGAAAGCACGGCCTTGATGTTCGCGATGACCTGCTGCGCCTGGCCTTCCACATCGGTGGCCTCGATCTTCCCAGACGCGGGATTGATCGGAATCTGACCGGAACAGAAAAGGAGATTGCCAGTGCGGACCGCTTGGGAATAGGGACCGACAGCGGCGGGGGCGTTGGGTGCGGAGATGATCTGCATGTTGCGAGTGCGTTTAGGGGTTGGAATGATGGGCGGCGCGGACCGCGTCCGTGTAGAACTGATTGCCAGAGCCGACGGGCAGGCCGAGGTCGCGCGTCAGCAACCACAGGTCGCTGCGATTGATGTAGCGGGGCAGACCTTCAGGCGTCGCCACGAATTCGTTGCAGGCGAAGCACATTTCGAAAACGCCAACCACCTTGCCGTTGGCATCATAGAAGACATAAGCGTGGTGCGGCTTGTAGCAGCCACCCGCGTAGGCCTTGGGCTGGGAGATCGTAATGGCATCCAGCAGACGCTTCGTCTGCGCGGCGGTGAGTTTCACGCCTTTCGGGTCCATGACGCCCTTGTGCATGCGGCCGTTCACAAAGAAGTGGCGGGAGAACTCTGCCGTGTAGTCGTAGCAGAAGCCGCGCACCTCAGTGAAGGGCGTGCCGGGCCAATTCACCCGGGTGCCAGGTTCCGGCGAGGGGCCTGGAGAAAACCGGGAGTTTCCGGCGCAGGAGGCCAGCAGCAACGCGGCAAAGGCAGCGGCGACGGAGGGGAGGAAGCGGAGAGGCATGGGCAGGCTGGTAGCTACAAAGCATCACGGCAGCGTCAAATGGAACTCCGCGTCTGTGGTTAGGAACTGCCTTGTGGTCATTCGGGAAAGCCCCGCGACCAGCGGTCGCGGCCACAAAGCTAGCCGCGGATTGGCAGTTGAAACATCCGGGATGAAACCGGAAGGTCGCGGTTCGATGCCGCTCAATTTCGTCCGCTTTAAGCACGCCCGATTCACCGCGCGCTTCCCCGATACCTACCGCTACTCCCGCAGCCACTACTGGATGGCCGCCGTGGATGGGGAAGCCGGCCTCTGGCGGGTGGGCTTTACCAAGTTCGCCACGCGGATGCTGGGCGAGTTGGTGGAGGCTCAGTTCAAGGTTAAGGAGGGCGAGACCATCGCCCCTGGCGAGGCCATCGGGCACGTGGAGGGCTTCAAGGCGGCAAGTGATGTCTTGTGCGTCATGCAAGGAACCTTCGGGGAAATGAATCCCGCCCTCCAGGTGGACGCTTGTATTGTGAAGAGCGATCCCTATGAAGTCGGCTGGCTCTACTCAGCGCGAGGCGAACCCGAGGAAGACTCGCTCGACGTGCACGGCTACATCGCCCTGCTCACGGAAACGATCCAGCGCATGGCCGAAGCGGGACATGGCGAAGAAGGCGCGGAGGAGGAATAACTGCTGGAACCGAAACGGTGGCTCATGCTGGCTCTTCCTTCTCCACATAAGCAGTGGCCTCATCCTTTCCCCTAGGCCGATTCAAGGGACTGCCTGCAAAGGGATGGCTTGTTTTCTGCAAAAAGCTGGGGCACGAGACTGCGCCACGCGCGCTTGGTCCT
>Ga0265327_10004367_pt1 | contig 12567 bp, 10 predicted proteins | sample 41621metaG_FD_202089 | JGI IMG/M metagenome (GOLD analysis project Ga0265327, IMG submission 202089) | Rhizosphere microbial communities from Carex aquatilis grown in University of Washington, Seatle, WA, United States - 4-16-21 metaG | ecosystem: Host-associated > Plants > Roots > Rhizosphere...
CACCAGAAGTACTGCGCGTGCGGACAGACCACGCCCTTGGCCGGGCCGGTGGTCCCGGAGGTGTAGAGGATCGCGAGCGGATCGCCGGGCTGCACCGCGGCGGGCGCGATCGCCTCGCCGCCTGGCGGCCAGGGCACGAGCCGGATGCCTTCGGGCGGCTGCCACGTGCTTGCGGCTTCGCCGATGACCCAGATCTCTCGCAACGCCGTGCGGCCGAGGTCCGCGGTCTGCAGCCGTTCGAGCAGTTCGGCCTCGATCACCAGCAGCTTCGCCTCGCTGTTGGCCAGGAAGTATTCGAGCTGCGGGCCCATCGACGCGGTGTTGACCGGCACCGCCACGGCGCCGAGCCAGCCGGCGCCGAGGAAGGCTTCGAGGAACTCGATCCGGTTGCCGCTCATGAGCGCCACCCGGTCGCCGCGCGCCACGCCGCATTGCGCCAGTGCGCCTGCTCGCGCGGCGGCGGCTGCAGCGGCATCGGCATGCAACCAGCTGCGGCCCGCGACCTTGAGCAACGGACGCTGCGCGAACTGCGCAACCTGCCGCTGCAGCATCGCGGGCAAGGTGCGCTGCGCGGCCGGCAGCCGGCGCGGCTCAGTCGTCATCGTGGGAGCCTCCGCCGAGGTAGGTCGCCTGCACGCGCGGGTCGCTCTCTAGTTGCTCGGACGGCCCCGACAACGCGATCTCGCCGGTCTCCAGCACATAGCCGTGGTCGGAGCTTTCGAGCGCGGCGCGCGCGTTCTGCTCGACCAGCAGGATCGACACACCATCGTCGCGCAGCTTGCGCACGATCATCAGGATGTCGCGCACGATCAGCGGCGCCAGGCCCAGGCTGGGCTCGTCGAGCATCAGCAGGCGCGGCGCGGACATCAGCGCGCGGCCCACCGCGAGCATCTGCCGCTCGCCGCCCGACAGCGTGTCGGCGCGCTGCGAGCGCCGTTCCGCCAACCGAGGGAAGCGCTCGTACACCTGCTGCAACTGGCGCTTGAGCGCGACGCTGCCCAGGCGCTTGGAGTAGGCCCCGAGCTGCAGGTTGTCGAGCACGCTGAGTTCGCCGAACAGCTCGCGCTTTTCAGGCACCAGGCACAAGCCACGCTCCACGCGCGCCTCGACGTCGAGCCCGTGCAGGTCCTCGCCTTCGAACTTGAGCAGGCCCTTGCTCGGCAGCAGGCCCATCGCGGCGGCCAGCAGCGTGGTCTTGCCGGCGCCGTTGGGGCCGATCACCGAAATGATCTGGCCGTGTTCGAGGTTGAGCGAAACGCCGCGCACCGCATCGACCTGGCCGTAGGAGACATGCAGATCGCCGATCTCGAGCATCGCCTTGCTCATAGAGAACCTCCGCGCAGCAGCGCTGCGGTATTCGCCTTCGGAGCGACCGTGCGGCTCATACAACGCTCCCCAGATACGCCGCCTGCACCCGCTCGTCGGCCCGCACCGCCGAGGGCACGCCCTCGACCAGCTTGGAGCCGAAGTTCATCACCACCAGCCGGTCCACCAGTTTCATCACGAAGTCCATGTCATGTTCGACGATCAGGATCGTCACGCCGTCGTCGCGCAGCTTGCGCAGCAACTCGCCGAGCGCCATCTTCTCCTTGCGGCGCAGGCCCGCTGCGGGCTCGTCGAGCACCAGCAGCACCGGGTCCGCGGCCAGGGCGCGCGCGATCTCCAGGATGCGCTGGGTGCCCAGCGGCAGGCTGCCCGCGAGCTCGTGCGCGCGGTCGCCGAGGCCGATGCGATCGAGCTGCCGTTGTGCCTCCTGCAGGATCTGCCGCTCTTCGGTGCGGTCGAGCCGCAGGCCGGCCTTCAGCACGCCCGAGTTCGTGCGCGAGTGGGCGCCGAGCGCCACGTTGTCGAGCAGGCTCATGTGCGGGCGCAGCTTCACGTGCTGGAAGGTGCGCGCCAAACCCAGCCGCGCCACCTTGCGCTGCGGCAGGCCGGCGATGTCCTGGCCCAGGAAGCGCACCTGCCCGGCGGTCATCGGCAGCGTGCAGGTCAGCAGATTGAACATCGTCGATTTGCCGGCGCCATTGGGCCCGATCAGGCCGACGATCTCGCCCGCCTTGACGTCGAAGCTCACGTCGTTGACCGCCACCAGCCCGCCGAAGCGCTTGACCGCGCCGGTCACCGAGAGCACGGGCGAGCCGCGATCGGGCAGCGTGCGATGTGCAAGGGGCTCGACCGGCGTCGACGGCTCCCGTGCCGCCGGCGCACTGAAACGGCCGCGGGTCCAGCGCCGCACGAAGCCCATGAGGCCCCCGCGCGCGAAGTGCAGCAGCAGGATGAATAGCGTCGCGAACGCCACCGCCTCGAGCTGGCCGGCGCGCTGCGTGAGCATCGGCAGCACGTCCTGCAGGCCGTTCTTGAGCACCAGCACCAGGGCCGATCCGACCAGCGCGCCCGCCAGCTGCCCGAGCCCGCCGGCGACCGCCATCAGCAGGTACTCGATGCTGGCGCGCACGTCGAACGGCGACGGGCTCACGAAGCGGTTCATGTGGGCATAGAGCCAGCCCGCCAGGCCGGCGAACAGCGCCGCCGTGACGAACAGCGAGAGCCGCACGCGGTAGGCATCGGCACCGACACTGGCCAGCAGCGTGGCGCCGCCGCGCAGGCTGCGGATCGCCCGGCCGGGCCGCGACTGCAGCAGGTTCTGGCTGAACAGGAAGGCCAGCCCGACCAGCGCCCAGATCAGGTAGTAGATGGCGCGCGGATCGGCCAGCGACCAGCCGCCGATGTGCAGCGGCGGAATGTTCGACAACCCGGTGTGGCGCCCCAGCGCGTCGACGTTACCGAACAGCATCGCGATCGACAGCCCCCACGCGATGGTGCTGAGCGGCAGGAAGTGGCCACCCAGTCGCAGCGTGAGCATGCCGATGGCCAATGCCGAGAGGCCGGTCAGCAGCAGCGCGAATGCGAGGCCGATCCACGGCGACATGCCCTGCGTGGTGGTGAGCCAGGCCGTGGCATAGGCCGCGATGCCGACGAAGGCCGCCTGCCCGAAGGAGGTGGCGCCGCCGATGCCGGTCAGCATCACCAGGCCCAGCGCGACCAGCGCGCCGATGCCGATGTCGTTGAGCAGCGAGACCGTGAAGTTGCCGGCCAGCATCGGCGCGACGGCCAATGCGACGACCACCAGGCCGATCCAGAAATTGCGCATGCGAAGGAGGCTCATTGGTCCACCTCGTCTTCTTCCTCTTCCGAATGCACGCTCATGAAGGAGCGCAGCATCAGCACCGGGATCAGCAGGCTGAAGACGATCACGTCCTTGAGCGCACCGCTCCAGAACGAGGCAAAGCTCTCGACCACGCCGACCGCGAGCGCACCGACTGCGGTCATCGGGTAGCTCACGAGCCCGCCGATGATCGCGGCCACGAAGGCCTTCAAACCGATGATGAAGCCGGAGTCGTAGTACATGGTGGTGACGGGCGCAATCAGCACGCCGATCAGGCCGGCCAGCAGCGAGGCGCTGCCGTAGGCCAGCAAGGCGGTGCGCGCCGGCCGGATGCCGACCAGACGCGCACCGACGCGGTTGACGGCGGTGGCGCGCAGCGCCTTGCCCGCCACCGTGCGTTCGAAGACCAGGAAGAACAGGCCGCTCAGCACGATCGCCGCGCCGACCATCAACACCACCTGGCCGCTGACCGAGAAGCCGTCGCCGAGCGTGATGCTGCCGCCCGCGAGCGGCTGGGTGCGCGAGCCCTCAGGCCCGAAGAACAGCAGGCCGAGGCCCGACAGCAGGAAGTGCAGCGCCAGCGAGACGATCAGCAGCACCAGCACCGACGCATCGGCGATCGGCTGGAACACCACGCGCGCCAGCAGCGGCGCGATCGGCACCACCAGCACCACCGTCACCGCGATCTGCACGGCCGCCGGCATGCCGGGCCGCGAGGTGGCCCAGGCCAGCAGGCAGGGCAGCAGCGGAAGCACGCCCCAGGCGAGGATCGCCTTCGGCACCTTGCGCGCCTCGCTACGCCGCAGCAGGCTGCCGACCTCGGTCAGCGTCGCCAGTGCGGCCAGCACCATGACCAGGCCGATGGTCGGCGGCAGGCGGCCGGTCTCGAAGGCGGCCAGCGTCAGCGCGGCAAAGGCCGCGATGTCGCCGAAGGGCACGAAGACCACCCGCGTCACAGAAAAGATCAGCACCAGCCCGAGCCCCGCGAGCAGATAGACCGCGCCGTTGGCGAGCCCGTCGATGCCCAGGATGAGCGCCACGTCCCATGTCATTGAAATGCCCTTCGCATGATCGTCCTCAAGTTGCAATTTGTCGTCTTGTCGGCGCGCCAGGCCGGCGCCGGGCCGCCCCAAGGCGGCCTGCGGCCCCCTCGGGGGGCAGCGACCCACACGCAGTGGGGAAGCGTGGGGGCCACATTCAGGGGGCGAGCTTCCACTGGCCGTTGTCGAGCTTGACGATCACGCGGGCGCGTTCGTCCACGCCGTACAGGTTGCCCGGCTTGAAGTTGTAGACGCCGTGCGTGCCCACCACTTCCTTGGTGCTCGCGATCGCGTCGCGCAGCGCAAGGCGGAACTCCGGCGTGCCGGGCTCGCCCTTGGCACGCGCGGCGGCATCGGTGAACACCAGCCAGCCGTCGAAGGAGTAGGCCGAGAAGGCGTCGCTGGTCGGCGCGTTGTTGACCTTCTGGAACGCAGCGCGGAAGTCCATCGCGATCTTCTTGGTCGGGTAGTTGTCGGGCAATTGCTCGGCGACGATCACCGGGCCCGTGGGCATCAGCGCGCCCTGCCCGGCCGCGCCGACCACGCGCACGAAGTCGGGGTTGATGAGGCCATGCTGGCCGTACACCGGACCCTTGAAGCCGCGCTCGGACAGCGCCAGGAAAGGCAGCGCGCCCGGCGTGCCGGCGCCGCCGGTCATCACGGCGTCGGGCTTCATCGCGACAAGCTTGAGGATTTGACCGGTGACCGATGCATCGGCGCGTGCATAGCGCTCGTTGCCCAGCACCTTGATGCCGGCCTCTGGCGCCGACTTCATCAGCGCGTTGTAGACCAGGTCGCCCCAGGCGTCGGAGAAGCCGATGTAGCCGACCGTCTTGACGCCGTCTTTCTTCATGCGCTGGACCACGGCGTCGATCATCAGCTGCGTCGGCTGCGCGACCGTGAAGACCCAGGCGTTCTCGGCCGCGTCGAGCTGGATCGGCGTGAGGCCGATCATCGGCACCTTGGCATCGCGGCCCACCTGCGCCATCGCGATCGCGGCCGGCACGCCCGAGGTGCCCATCAGCACGTCGACCTTGTCCTCCTCGACCAGCTTGCGCGCATTGCGCCCGGCGGTGGTCGGGTCGGAGCCGTCGTCGAGCACGATGAGCTGGATCTTGCGGCCGTTGACCTCCGGCTTGTAGGCCAGTGCCGCCTGCATGCCCTTGGCATAGGGCACGCCGAGCGAGGAGTTGGGGCCGGAGAGCGACACGCTCAGGCCGACCTTGAGGTCGGCCGCGATCGCCGCCGCGGAGAGGCCGACGCCCAGCGCGGCCGCCAGCGCGCTGCGGGTCAAGGTCTGCATCAAGCTCTTCATGTCGTGGACTCCTGGTGGGTGGAATGGATGAGCGGATCGCTCAGATGAACAACTGGATGGCCGGCAGCGCCTGCCCGGCATTGAGCAGGTCGACGCGCTTCTGCCGGATCGCCCAGCCCGAGGCTGTGCGCACGAGCAGGTGGCGATAGCAGCCGGCGAGCATTTGCTGCTGGTCGCCGCGTGCCTCGACATAGAGGAAGGGCGTGCGCAACACGAGCTCGCCGCGTTCGGCGTCCTCGCTCTCGATGCGGGAGCGCTGCAGCACGTGCTGGCAATGGCTCGCCGGGTGCTGCGAATGGGCCCGCGGATTCTTCAGGCGCTCGATGCGCAGCTGCAGCAGCAGCCGGTCTTCATACGCGAGCGAGTTGTGCGAGAAGGGATCGGCCTGCGCCGCGCCCTGCAGTGGCACCCAGTAGTGGCCGTCCTCGGCGAACAGCGCCAGCCAGTCGTCGAAGCGGCCGGCATCGAGCAGCGCGGCCTCGTCGGCGATGAAGTCTTCCGGCGCCGTCATGCCGCAACCCCCATGTACCGGGCCCAGGCGCGGAACTGGTTGCGCATCAGCAGCTCGTTGGTGCCGTTGGTGGTGATCGTCGACTGCTGCAGTTCCGACGGATCGAAATTGCGGTGCAGGCTGACCCACTCGTTGCCATCGGCGCGCAGGCCCTGCTGCATGCTCTCGAACAGGTGCACGTCGTCATGCGCCACCACCGACATCGGCGAAAAGACCAGGCGGTTGTAGTTCATCGCACGCTCGAACAGCAGGTCGGGCGCACCGGCGGCACGAAAGCTCCAGGCCTCGATCAGCGTGCGGTTGGCGGCCAACGGCCGGATCACGCGGATCGCCTGCGGCGAGCCCTTGACCGACAGGCTGGGGAAGAACACCGAGTTCTGCGGCGAGCGCTGCAGGATCTCGGCGGCCCGCTCGGCGCCATGCGCGTCGCGCATTGCCTGCTCGTAGTCGGGCAGCTGGGCGTAGTTGGAATGGATGCTGAAGTTGACGCCCAGCACGCTGTGGCCGTTGGCGAACACGCGTCCGCCCATCTTGTCGAAGAAGTCGTAGCCCGAGCCGAAGGGCAGGATCTGCTCCATCGCCATCGGCTTGGGCGCATCGGGCGCACGGCCCTGCCACAGCGCATCGGCGGCCTGCGTCGCCGATTCGTGCGTCGACATCGGATGCACCGTGTCGTTGATGTTCTCGAGGTACATCTTCCAGTTGCAATGGATGACGTTGCGCAGCACGCCACCGCCGACCGTGAGCCGGCCCTCGGGCGAACGGTCGACCATGTTGTCGATCGCGCCGAGGACCTCGCCGAAGTAGTCGCTGAACGCAGGGCCCTCGTCGGCCAGGCGCGCGAAGACGAAGTCGCGGTAGACCTCGACATGCTGGAGTTCGGTCAGCCCCTGGCCCGACTCGCACTCGCGCAGCCGCGTACCTTCATAGCCGCTCTTGAGCGGGATCGCGAGCGGCGCGCCGTCGAGCTTGTAGGTCCAGGCGTGGTAGGGGCAGCGAAAGAACTTGCCCGTGTTGCCGCACTCGTCGGTGACCAGCCGGCTGCCCTTGTGGGCGCAGCGGTTGTAGAACACGCGCACCGCGCCATCGGCCTGCCGCACCATCATCACGGGCCGGCCGGCCAGCTCCAGCGACCAGAAGTCGCCGCTGTTCGGCACCTGGCTCGCGTGGCCCACGTAGAGCCAGGTGCGGGCGAAGAACCGCTCCTGCTCGAGCGCGAACAGCTCGTCGCTCAGGTACAGGTCGCGGTGCACGCGATCGTCCTGGACGAGCGCTGCGATCGCGTCGGGCTGGTCGCGGTACTTGCTCATTACGGCACCAGCTTCCACTGGCCCTTCTCGCTGCGCACGATGACGACCGCGCGCTCGTCGGAGCCATAGCGATTGTCGGGCTTGAAGTTGTAGATGCCGTGGGTGCCGACCAGCTCCTTGGTGCTGACGATCGCATCGCGCAGCGCCGTGCGGTAGGCCGGCGTGCCGGGCTCGCCCTTGGTGCGCGCGGCGGCATCGGCCAGCAGCAGGTAGGCGTCGTAGGTGTACGACGAGAAGGCATCGTTGGGCGGTGCGCCGTTGGCCTTCTGGTAGGCGCTGCGGAAGGCCATCGAGACCTTCTTGATCGGGTTGCTGTCGGGCAGCTGGTCGGCCACCAGCACCGGGCCGCTGGGCACCTGCAGGCCTTCGATCGAAGCACCGCCCACGCGCACGAAGTCGGCGTTGATCAGGCCGTGCGTGCCGTAGATCTGGCCCTTGTAGCCACGCTCCGCCAAGGCCAGGTAGGGCAGCGCGCCCGGCGTGCCGGAGTTGCCGGCGAACACGGCATCGGGCCGGGTCGAGATGATCTTGAGCACCTGGCCGGCGACAGAGGAATCGCTGCGCGCGTAGCGCTCGTTGGCCACCACCTTGATGCCGGCCGTCTCGGCGCTCTTCACGAGCGAGTCGTAGGCCAGGTCGCCGAGCGCGTCCGAGAAGCCGATGAAGGCGACCGTCTTCACGCCCGACTTCTTCATGCGCTCGACCACGGCCGACACCATCAGCGGGAAGGGCTGCGACACGGTCACGGTCCATGCGCCCTCGGGGCCGGGAATGGTGACCGGGGTCGGCGAGATCAGCGGCGTGTTGAGCTCGCGCGCCACCGCCGCGATCGCCATCGCACCGGGAACGCCCGAGGTGCCGATCAGCACGTCGACCTTGTCCTCGACCACGAGCTTGCGCGCATTGCGCCCCGCGGTGGTCGGGTCGGAGGCGTCGTCGAGCACGATCAGCTCGACCTTGCGGCCGGCCAGCATCGGATGCTCGGCGATCGCCGCGCGGATGCCCTTCTCATAAGGAATGCCAAGCGCCGACACCGGGCCCGAGAGCGAACTGATGAAGCCGACCTTGAGGTCCGCGGCCCAGGCCTGGGCAATGCCCAGCGCGAGAACGGAGACGGCGGCGATGCGGGAAAGTTGCTTCATGTCAGGGAACCAGCTTCCACTGGCCTTTTTCCAGTTTCACGATCACGCGCGAACGCTCGTCCGACCCGTAGCGGTCATCGGGCTTGAAGTTGTAGACACCGTGCGTGCCGACCAGCTCCTTGGTGTTGACGATCGCGTCGCGCAGCGCCACGCGGTAGGCCGGCGTGCCGGGCTCGCCCTTGGCGCGCGCAGCGGCATCGAGGAACAGCAGCCAGGCGTCGAACGTGTAGGCCGAGAAGGCGTCGGTCGGCGGGGCGCCGTTGGCCTTCTGGTAGGCGGCGCGGAAGTCCATCGCGACCTTGCGGATCGGGTTGGAGTCGGGCAACTGCTCGGCCACGATCACCGGACCCGTGGGCGCCAGCAGGCCCTCCACCGACGGGCCGCCGACGCGCACGAAATCGGGGTTGATCAAGGCATGCGTGCCATAGATCTGGCCCTTGTAGCCACGCTCGGCAAGCGCGAGATAGGGCAACGCGCCGGGCGTGCCCGAGGTGCCGGTGATGACCGCATCGGGCTTCATCGCCACGATCTTCAGCACCTGGCCCGTGACCGAGGAATCGGCACGCGCATAGCGCTCGTTCGACACCACCTGGATGCCGGCCGGCTCGGCGCTCTTCTTGAGCGCGTCGTACACCAGGTCGCCCCAGGCGTCGGAGAAGCCGATGTAGCCCACCGTCTTGACGCCCGACTTCTTCATGCGATCTACCACCGCACTGACCATCAGCGGCGCCGGCTGCGGCAGCGTGACCATCCATGCGCCGTCGTCGCCCGGCAGGTTGGCGTTGGCGATCGAGATCAGCGGCGTCTTGGTCTCGCGCGCCACGGCGGCAATCGCGAGTGCGCCGGGCGAGCCAGCGGTGCCGATGATGACGTCGACCTTGTCCTCGTCGATCATCTTGCGCGCATTGCGCGCGGCGGTCGACGGGTCCGAGGCATCGTCGAGCTGCACCAGCTGGATCTTGCGGCCATTGAGTTCGGACTTGTAGGCCACCGCGGCCTTCATGCCCTTCTCGTAGGGGATGCCCAGCGAGGACACCGGCCCCGACAGCGAGGTGATGAAGCCGACCTTCAGGTCGGCAGCCAGCACCGTGGCGTGGAAGGCACCGAAGCCGGCTGCAAGGCCCGCCAGTGCGCAGAGTCGGGTCAAGACTTTCATGCAAAGCTCCTCAGGTTGGAGACGAACGTGGAACCGCGGACTTCAAACAAGAACATGATTTATGAAATGTTTAAGTGTCAAGAATACTAATGAAGCAAGGGTGTGATTGCAAGCGGATGAACCATGCATTCGTGGACGTTCGGCGTCAGAGCGCCAAGCTTCCGACGCTGGTGCCGCCACAGACGTACAGCACCTGCCCCGTGACGAAGCTGTTCGCGGGATCGGCGAAGAAACGCACGGCCCGTGCCACGTCTGCGGATTCACCCAGGCGCCGCACGGGCACCGACGCCGCGAGCGCACGCTCGCGCTCGCTGCCGGCCTCGACGACGTCATGGAACATGTCGGTGCGGATCGGCCCCGGCGCGACCACGTTGACCGTGATGCCCTCGGGCGCGAGTTCGAGTGCCCAAGTGCGCGCCATGCCGAGCATGCCGGCCTTGGTCGCGGAATAGCTGGTGCGTGTCTGCAGGCCGAGCGCCGCGCGTGACGACAGAAGCACCACGCGGCCGAAGTGCTGCGCACGCATCGCGGGCAACGCCGCCTGCACCAGCTGGATGGCACAACCCAGGTGCAGGTCGACCAGCGCGTCGAGGTCGTCGAGCTTCACGTCGGCAATCAGCGCGGGCCGAATCACGCCCGCGTTGTGCACCACGGTCGTCACCTCGAAGCGCCGCACCAGCTCAGCGGCGGCCTGCGCGGTGGCCGAACGGTCGGTGAGGTCGACTTCGATGCTGTGCAGCTTCGGATGATCGATGCCCGCGGCACGGCGCGCCAGGGACACGACTTCATAGCCCTGGGCCAGCAGGTCCTCGCAGATGGCACGGCCGATGCCCGCGCTGCCACCCGTGACCGCAGCGACCTTCGGCGCGCTCACGACGAAGCTCCCACCAAGGCCAGCACGCGCAGCGGACTGCCGCTACCCTTCTCGATCTTGAGCGGCGGGCAGATCAGCACGGCGCCCGCGGGCGGCAGCAGGTCGAGGTTGCTCAGGCACTGCAGTCCGTAGCGCCCCGCGCCATGCATGTAGTAGTGACAGGGGTACGGCGGGCGCAGGTGGTAGCCCTGGCCGGCATCGGTGCCGATCGCCTCGGAGCCGAAGCCGATCACGTCGCGTTCCTCGACCAGGAAGCGCACCGCCTCGGTGCTCGGCCCCGGCGTGTGCTGGCCGGTCTCGTCGAAGTTCTGGTAGGCCTCGGGGTCCTGCCGCTTGGACCAGTCGGTGCGCATCAGGGCCCACGCGCCTTTCGGGATGCGGCCATGGCGGCTCTCGTAGCGCTCGATGTCGGCAATGCTCAGCAGGTAGTCGTCGTCGCCCTTGACCTGCTCGGAGCAATCGATCACGCAGGCCGGCGCCACGAAGTGCTGCACGGGAATGGTGTCGACCGAGTTGTTGGGCAGGTCGCGGCCCGAGATCCAGTGGATCGGCGCATCGAAGTGGGTGCCGGTGTGCTCGCCGCACGAGAAGTTGTTCCAGTACCAGCCCGGCCCGCGCTCGTCGTACTTCGACACCTCCTCGATGCGGAAGGGCCAGCACTGGCCCATCTCGGGCGGCAGCGCGATCTGCGGAAACTCGGGCGTGAGCGTCTGCGTGAGGTCGACCACGCGGATGCGGCCGCTGGCCATCGCACTCACCAGGCCGCCGAGGATCTCGGCGGCGGACATCAGTTCGTTTGTCGTCGTCATCGTGTGTTGCTCCTGCTTCTAGCCGCCGGCCGCGAGTTCGCGTTCGAGGATCTTGGGGTTGTCGCGCCAGCGCTCCAGCCACTCCTGCGCCACGTCGCCCGGATAGACGTCTTCGACGCCGTCGCGCAGCGCCTTCACGATCGCGTTGGCCAGCGCGCTGCCCGCCAGCTTGGGCGGCGGCGTGTGCTGGTTCCATTCGTCGTCGATCGGGCCCGGGAACACGTTGACCACGCGGATGCCTGCAGGCCGCATCTCCGCACGCAGGCACTGGGCGAGCGAATGGGCCGCCGCCTTGGAGGCGCTGAAGGTGCCGTGCGGCGGGAAGTTGCTGAGCGCATAGATCGACAGCAGGTTGACCCAGGCGGTGGCGCCGGTCGCACCGTCGGCCGAGCGGCCCTTGAGCGCCGGGCCGAACTCCTGCGCCAACCGCAGCAGGCCGAAGTAGTTGATGTCCATCTCGGCCTTGGCGACGTCGGTGCCGCGCCGCGCGCCGATGCCGAAGGTGCGGTGCACCTCGGCGTTGTTGATCACGATGTCGACCTTGCCGCCGATCTCGCCGGCCAATTCGCTCACCGAGCGGCCGTTGGTGAGGTCCAGCGGCACCAGCGTGACCTGCGGCAGCGCCGAGATGTCGTCCAGGCCGCCCATCTTCTTCCAGGGCTCGGCATGGCCGACCCAGACGATGTCGGCACCGGCCTTGACCAGCGCCCGCACGATCGCCTGGCCCACTTCGGTCTTGCCGTCGGTGACGAGCACCTTGCGGAACTTCGGGTCGCTGGTCATTTCTCTGAGCATCTTGTCGTCGGCCATGTGGGCGCTCCCTTCATTCGGAAATCCAATCAATACCGCCTGTCCGGCGCGGTCGAGCCGGGCGCCCACGCGCACGCGCGCGGGCGCCTCGCCCACTTCGCCATGCAGGTGGACCATCAACGTCGGTCCGGCGTCGAGATGCACCAGGCCCAGGCGCCACGGCAGACGTTCGCGGAAGAACAGGTCGTTGCTGTGATGCAGCGTGGTGCTGCTGAGCAGTTCGCCCTCGCCGCCCTGCTCGCACCAATGCAGGTGCGGCGACAGGCACTTGTGGCAGGCCTCGCGCGGGGGGTACTGCACGGTGCCGCAGTCCTCGCAGGTCTGCAGTTCGAAGCGGCCCTCCGCGGCGGCGGCCGTGATGCCCAGCGCCACGCGCCCTCGGGCCCAGGGCGGCAGGTTCATCTGCCGGGTGCGCAGCACCGGGTTCTTGCGCT
>Ga0265327_10004369_pt1 | contig 12562 bp, 10 predicted proteins | sample 41621metaG_FD_202089 | JGI IMG/M metagenome (GOLD analysis project Ga0265327, IMG submission 202089) | Rhizosphere microbial communities from Carex aquatilis grown in University of Washington, Seatle, WA, United States - 4-16-21 metaG | ecosystem: Host-associated > Plants > Roots > Rhizosphere...
GGTAGAAATATTTTCCCTCGAGCAGTAAATCCAATTCCTGCCAGTGCGCGCCATCGGCGGAAAAAATGTATCGCGCTGTCACGCCGGTGGAATCTGGATCGGTTTGCAAAACAACATTGCCGCCTACGAGTCGGCCCGCCGGTTGTAAACTGGCCGGTGCGCCAAACAACCAGTGCAGGTCGCGGGCAACGAACCGGCGGCTCCAGTCCTCCCGGAACAGCGGTGTGACCTTAAGCAGTTCGCAGTCGCCATTGGCTTTTACGCGCAAATCCGTCACTACGCCAAAACTGCTGACGATGGCGAGATGATATCCGTTGGTGGGCGAAACTTGCAGCAGTCCGTCACAGGTGAACTGCTTGCCCCCGGCGGTGACGATGGCGCGTTGCGTCGCCCGATACCGTGGCGGGAAAAGGTTTTTAATCCTCTGTTCCGCTCGCAAAAATGCGGTGCGGTTGCTTCCGTTATCCAGAAAAATGGCAGGTGTCGCAAAATGATTTCGGGTGGCACAGCCGGTGGCCCAGGCGGCGAGCAGTGCGATGCAGAAAATATTTATGGCAGCTCGGACAGGCATGGCGTCAGGGCTTGGCGCTGGCGGCGGCCCGGATTTTCTCGATGTCCACGGGGGCGCTGCGGTCAAAAGTCTTCGACGGCAGTTCTTGGTTCACGACCTGTTCGCTGAACTGGATGTCCGTGTAGTCGCCGCCATTTTCACGGAGCAACACGCGCCGGGTGCCCTTCAAATCCGCTGCCAGGTGCACCTCGATGGCGGCCATCATTTTGCGCATGGACTCGTTTTTGGGGACGAGCGTGATGACGATGGCGTCGGATGTGTTGGTGACGGTGGCGGCATAGCTGCGCTGGTCGCTGGCAAAACGACCATCCATCACACCGGCGATCTGGGAAACGACATTTTGCAACGCATCGCCAAGGCCGAGGTCCAGTTTCTTCCATTTCTCATCCGTCCACTCGAACTGCGCCACGCCGGAACCGTCGGAAACCAAAATGGATTTATAGGGGGCCGTCGTTTCCCAGCGGATCTGGCCGGGCTTTTGAAAACAGAGAAAACCCTCCGAGCGCAGCGGCTCGTTGAAGAGCGACAGATGCCGCTCCTGCACAAACCGCGTGAAAATCGTCCGCGCCTGGCTGGTTGCGCCGGCGATCTGGGCCAACGAAATTGGCGCGTTGGTCTGCGCCGGCACACCTGTTGGCGTCAGCAACATCGTAAATAGGATTGGAACAAATCGATTCATGTTTCAGCGACCAGTTCGTCCAGCCGCACGCATTGGTAGCCTTCGGCCTCCAGTTTGTCCAACAGCAACGTCACCACGGCCAGCAGCCGTTCACGCGGCACCCCGGCATCGTGCAGCAGGAAAATTGCGCCCGGCCGGAGCTTCCGCAGCAGCCGTCCCGCGATCTTTTCCGGCGGGTCGTTCCGCCGGTCCAGTCCGCGCGCCGTGTAGCCGGTCACCTTCAAGCCCAGTTCGTGCGTCACGCGGAAGACGCGCGGATTCGTCAAGCCCGCCGGCGGGCGGTAGAATTCCGGCGAGCGGCCGGTGGCCCGGTGAATCTCAGCCTGCGTCCGTGTCAGTTTTTCCCGCAAACGCGCCACGGAATAAATATTGGTCGCGGGGCTGTGCTTGAACGTGTGGTTCTCGACTCGGTGGCCCTCGGCGACCATGCGCCTCACCAGTTCTGGTTGCCGGGCCACGCGTTTGCCGATACAGAAAAACGTGGCGCGGGCTTTTCGCTGTGCCAGCAGCGCGAGCAGTGCCGACGTGTTTTCCCTGTCCGGCCCGTCGTCAAAGGTCAGTGCGATGATTTTGCGTTTCGTCGCCACGCCGCAGATGCTGTGGCCGAACATCTGCCATTGCGGGAAGGAAACTCCCAGCCCGACCAGCGTCCCGGCCAGCGAGCAAATTCCAGCCAGCCACCACAGCCGCGCGTACCCGTCGGCAAATATGAACGTCAGCGCCACGGCGACCAGCGTGGCACCGAGAATCATCCGGTATCTGGTCAGGCGCGGAGGCAACACATTCCTTTCGTTCCCGTCGGCGAGAGCGTGAGCAGCACCACGGTTTTGCAGGCGCGCTCCGCCGCAATTTCTCCGCGGACCAAGCCAATGGCGGTGAAAAAGCCAAACGCCGACGCGGAATGATGTTCGCCGCCGACATGCTGGTAGGTGTCGAGTAAAATCTCGTGTCCGGCTCGCCGGGAAAACTCTGCCACCAGCCCGCGATAAAATTCAGTCTGCGCCGGAACATTATTCGCACCGGTCAGCAGCAAATCAACTTCGCCCGGGGCAATACCATCGCGCTCCAGTGTTTCGAGAATCCAGTTCGCTTCGGCCACGGCGTCAGGCTTTTCACTGCGACCAATGCGGATGGCGGAGACAAATGCCAGGGGTGTCGCCGCCGTTTCCTTACGACCCAGCGTGAATAGGGCGCAACCCTCGCCCGGCAGCGACCGTTGCGAAGTTTTATTCCGCCCGCGCCCGCGGATGCCGGCGGCGAGATGATACTGGTTCAACTCGTCCGCCGCCCCGACGAGTGCGAGTTCCGCCCGGCCGGATGCCAGTTCGTTGGCCCCTTGCCAGAGCGCAGTTTCAAAAGAGATTTCGCGCTGCACCGGCGTTGAGTTCAGGCCGGAAAGTTTGAGTTCAATCGCCACCTGCGATGCCAGGGAATTGTGGACGGAACTGGTGAACAGCGCGGGGCGCGGGGCGCGTTCGTCCTTCAAAATCAGATTTTCCACAAATGCCGCCGTATCCGTCAGTGAGCCGAGTCCGGTGCCAATGACCGCGCAGATTTTTTCCGGCGTGGTGGTGCCGATGAGTTCTGCGCCCAAGGCTTTCTTGGCGGCGACCAGCGTCATCTGCTGGATGCGGCTCAACTTGCGGCGCTTGGCCGGTTCGATGATTTGCTCCGCACCGAAGTCGCCGCAGGCGTGAACCTTCGCTTGTGCCGTCGGGGAAATTGCGGGAACCGGAAAGGGCGAAGCCGCTGTGCCGCCGTTGCGAAAAGCCTCCGCGATTTCCGCGAGCGAATTTCCGGCGGCGCTGACCACTCCCGTGCCGAGGATGGGGATGCCTTTTGATGTAGCGGCTTCTCGGCAGAGCGCCGCATGCTGATCCGCCGGATAATGGCGGCGCTCTGCCGAGTCGACGCTACGCCCGAACACCAGCGCCACGTTGTTGCCGCCGAAGCCGAAGGAGTTGCTCAAGATGAGCGAAACCGGTTGGGCGCGGAATTCCTTCACCGGCTCAAGCCCGAGTCTCTCGTCGGCGACTTCAAAGCCGGGCGTACCGGGGATGGCTTGTTCGCGCAGCGATTGCACCGCCAACACGGCCTTGATCGCGCCGCTTGCCGCCAGCGTGTGGCCGAAAAAATGTTTCACCGAGGCGAACGGCGGCACCGCGTCGCCGAACAGTCTTTTCAAGGCGCGCATTTCCATCGCGTCATTGTCTGGCGTGGCGGTGCCGTGTGCGCTGACAAAATCAATTTCGCCCGGCTGCAGACCGCCGCGTTTCAGCGCCTGCTGCATGGCGGCGAAAGCGCCGCTGCCTTCGGGCTGCGGCGCGGTGGCGTGAAAGGCATCGCAACTTGCGCCCCAGCCGGCGAGTCGCGCCAGAATCGTCGCCCCGCGAGCGATGGCGGTTTCCTCGGCTTCGATGACGAGCATGGCTGCGCCTTCGCCCAGGCTGATGCCGGTGCGCCGGGAGTCGAACGGCCGGCAACCGTTCGGGTCGAGCAGCAGGAGTGAGCCAAAACCGTTCAAAGTAAGCCGTGATAACGAATCGCCTGCGCCAGCCAGCATCACGTCGGCCTCGCCTTGTTCAATCATTTCGGCGGCGGCGAGAATGGCCATCGCCCCGGCGGAGCACGCGGTGGAAAACGTGGCGACCGGGCCAAGCGCGCCAATTTGCTTCGCGCACAAATCCGCCGTACTGGCGCATTCGTGGAAGCGCAGCGGGCTGAAGCGATGTCTGTTTTTACGGAGGAGCGCGGTGAGAACTTTTTCCGTTCCCAGCATCCCGCCGACGGTCGAGCCGAGCATCACGCCGACACCCGCGGGATTGATTGGGCCCAGACCGGCAGAATATCCGGCGGCCGCCAGCGCCTCCCGCGCCGCGATCCAGGAGAGTTTGTCTGAACGCGAGCCGCGCACGTTGCCGGCGAGATTTTCCACGTCATCGCATACTTGGCCAACCAGATGATTGCCAAATCGGGGTGAGGGGAAAAGTGTGAGCGGGCCAAGACCAGAGCGGTTGACGCGGATGGATTCCCAGACGGACGCCACGCCACAACCGGCGGCGCAGATGATGCCGGTGCCGGTGATGACTGGAGTGCGTCGGGACATCAGGTGCGGTTGGCCGCGACAAAATCGGCGAGCGCGCGGAGTGAGGCGAACGCCTTGTCGGCGACCGAGCGTTCGGTGATGACAATGCCGTAATCCGATTCCAAAATCGCCACGAGTTCGAGTGCGTCAATGGAATCCAACTCCAGCCCCGTGCCGAAAATCGGCTCGTCAGCATTGATGTCTGCCGGGGTGACACCCTCGAGGTGAAACCCCCCGATAATCTTGGTTTTCAGTTCTTCAATCAAGGATTCCATATCTGTATGGTGCAAGCGTAACTTTCCGTGAATTGCTTTAGCAAGCGCGTTCCGGTGCGGAACACAGTTTCCGGCACGCGTCCACGAGCGCGCCGCCGGTGAATTGCTTTTCGCGCGGTGACTTTTCGGCAAGGCCAACCAACAACGCTGCGCCGTGCCAGCCGCGGGCCGAAAGTTTTTCTGGGAACGAAAGGGCATTTACTGTGGAGCGATTTATCGCTTCGATGCCGAGGCACAAAACCATTTCCGCGTCGCTGGCGCGTAGCCATTCGGCGGCTTCAGTCAAAACGCTGGCTCCTGCCGCGTCCGGCGAAATAAGCGACAGTACCGGGCCTTTCAGCCGGTAGCGGATGCAGAGTTCACCAATCACGGTGCTCGGCAGCGTGTAGGCAAAAATGCTTGGCCGCGGCGTCTGGGCAAACCGGATGTCGGTATCCAGCGAGCCGGTGAAGCTTTCAACGCATACGCCGAGGCGGTCGCGACGCGTGTCGGACAGGGCGTCAAAATTCACGGCCAGCAATTCCGCCGCCATGAAACCGAGGCGGCACATCAAGTCCATCCGCAGAAAACGAGATGGATCGGAATCCGACAACAGCGACCAGTGCAAACCTTCCAGTTCTCCTCGTGACAAATTGCCGGCGAGCACCGCTGGCCACGCGCGCAACCCGGTCTGGTCATTGCCAAACCCTTCCGGGCCGAGATAGCTGGCGGCGTGGATGACGAGGTTGCTCATGGCTGTTCCTGTTCCAAAATCACGGCCGCGTTGGTGCCGCCGAAGCCGCAGTTCATTTTCAAAATCCGTTTCACATGCACCGCTGGCTGGGGCGTGGCTAACAGTGATGCCGGCGCAACCGGATCCCGTTCACGCAGGCGCGGGGTGCCGGGCAATAAATTATTTTGCATTGCCGTCATGCAGAGTGCCGTTTCCAGGATGCCGGCTGTGCCGAGCGTGTGCCCGAAGATACCTTTGTTGGAACTGAATGATGGCACGTGATCGCCAAAAACGGAGCGCAGGGCCAGCGACTCCATGGCATCGTTATAGGGCGTGCCGGTGCCGTGGGCATTGACGTAATCAATCTGTTCCGGCGTGAAATCCGCCTTCGTCAGTGCGCGCTGGATGGCGAGCGCTAGACCGGAGCCGTCGCGTGACGGGCCGGTGAGATGATTGGCGTCGTTGCTTGTCCCCCCGCCGGAAATTAAAATGGCCGGCGACGAAAGTAATTCACGCTTCACCAGCACGATGGCCGCCGCGCCTTCGCCGAGGCTCAAGCCGATGCGCGATTGATCGAAAGGCCGGCAGCCTTCGGGGTCGAGGGACTTTAGCGAGTTGAAACCGGACAAGACGAATTGCGAAATCAAATCGACGCCGGCGACCAATACCACATCGGCGAGTCCGCGCCGGATGAGCGCTGTGCCTTGCAGAAGCGCGCTCAGGCCGGAAATGCAGGCGGCGGAAACGCATTGCACCGGGCCGCGACAATCAAATGCTTCCGCGAGATCGGTGGCGAGAAACGACGGCTGGATCTGGCGTTGGGCGATGGCGGAAACCGGCTGTCGGCGGACGAGATTATCGAGCGCCTCGATGTTCGCCTTCGTGGTCGAAAGGACAAAACCGCGTCGTTGGGGAGGAATGGAATCCAGAATGTCGCTGGTATTTTCAGCGGCTTCGCGCAGCGCGGCGGCGGCGAAAAGAAAGGCGCGCGAGTCAGAGTGAGCGGCATCGGCGGCGCGCAGTTGCGCCACGGTTTCGTCTGGCACAAAGCCGGCGACGATGCTCTGGCTGGTTTTGCCGACGACCAGTTCCCGGCGTTGCAGGGCGCTGGTGTTCGCCGCCACCGCGCGTTGCAGCGATGCCAGGCCGAGTCCGGTTGCGCAGACCGCGCCGCCGCCGGCGATGGCAATGGCGGGTTCGTTCACGGCTGTTTCCAAAGCGATTCCCACGAGGTGAGACGTTCAATCATGAAGGGTGGCCAGTTCAGGATCAATTCGCCCGTCGGAGTGGTGAAAACCTGGCTGGTGCTGCCGGTGGCAAGCAGGGTGGCTTCACTTTCGCGGCGGATTTCGTAATCGAAGTCGAGCCGGGCGCTTTCGGATTTCAGCAGGCGCGTGGTGACGGTGAGCATATCGGACAATTTTGCGGGCGCGAGAAAATTCACTTCCACATGGATGACTGGAATGGCGATGCGCTGCTCAATAAACGTTGGGTAATCAATGCCCAGCCGCCGGCCGAAGGCGCGCCGGCCTTCCTCAAAATAATTAACATAATGCCCGTGCCAGACGATGTGCAGGGCGTCCACCTCATTAAAGCGGACGCGCACGGTGCTCTGGTCCTCGATAAAGGCGCGCGGTGTGCCGCGCCGGATGGCGCGGCTGCGGGCGGGATTGTCAGTTGGGTTCATGGCGTGGATTTTGCCGCAGTGGTTGCGGCGGCGGATACTATTTCAGTCTTCACCGGCGCGGGCGTTTCGTCCCAAAACGGAAAAATGTTAAACCATTGGAACGGGTATTGTTGGGCCACGTCGGCAAGGCGCGAGGCATATTCGGCGACGTGCGGCTGCAGGGCCTCGGTGCCGGCGCGCAAGATTTCGCGGGGAATAAATTTCGCGGGGAACGAAAAAAAGCGGTAGTGGCCGAGGCGTTTGCGGATGACAAAGGTCTGGAAAATCGGCGCACCGCTCACCGCCGCGAGCAGATACGGGCCGACGGGAAAACGTGCGGAGCCGCCGAGAAACGGCACGCGCAGATCCGCGCCGCCGAACGAGCGGTCGCCGAGCAGACAGACGATTTCGCCGCGTCGCAAGGCCGCCGCAATCGGAATGCTGCGTAGTGGATGACCGTCGGTGGCGATGAGGTTGAATTGTTTCGCCGCGAGCGCCTTGCCGAACAGCTGCCGAAGCCGGGCCTCGTCTTTTTCCAGCACCACGACATTGACGGTTTTGCCGAGGCGGCCCAGCAGGTGTCCGCCGATTTCCCAACTGCCGACATGTGCGCCAAGCAGAATGACGCCCTGGCCGCGATCCAGATAATCTTTGAAGAGAAATTCACCCTCGTGGGTGCATTCGATTTTGGTGCGGCTCATGATGACCGCGAGCCGGTCCAGCAGCGTGACGCCGAAGGAGAAAAAATGGCGATAGACCAGCAGCGGCCATTTCCAGAACGGCTGCGGCCCGAGCGTGCGGCGGAGAAAATCCTTTGAGCAGCGGTAGCCGGACGGATTGCCGAGCGTGAAATAAGCGGCGACAAAAATCAACAAGACATAGGCCCAGCGGACGCCGAGCCGGCGGATGAGCTGGACGAAACACCAGTTGCCAAAATACCCGCCGCGGGTGCGCCCCGACCAGCGGATTGCGGGTGCTTCGGGAGAATTGCCGCCGCTCATAATCGGTCACGGAGCCGGCGGGCGCGGCGGGAGCAGTTGTTTTTGCGCCGCCGGCGAACGAAGTAGTTCGTTGACGCGCGCGATGTCCTCGAACAGCGGGCGGTCCACCGAGAGTTTTTCCGAGACGCCGCGCACGAGGCTGTGTAGCTTCGCGTAGTCTGCGCCCATCAGGTCGCCGCCGCGCAGATCGGCGGCCTGCGCGAGTGCGAGCGCCTGGATGGCGGCCAGCTTCCAGACTTTTTCCGTCAGCTCGCGGGTCATGCGGGCGGAGATCGTGCCCATGCTGACAACATCCTGGTTGTTCGCGTTGGTAGGAATGGTCTGCACGCTGGCGGGCGCGGTCAACAAACGGCAGTCGGCCGCGAGCGACGTGGCGAGCAGTTGCACGCCCATGAAACCGGAGTTCAAACCGGAATCGCCGCCGGCGAGAAGCGGTGGCAGGCCGAGGCTGTAACGCCAGTTGACGAGCCGTTCCAATTGACGTTCCAGCAGCAGCGCGCATTTGGCAAGGCCGAGCCGCAGATAGTCGCATGCCATCGCGATTTGCTGGCCGTAGAAATTACCGCAGTGGATGATGGATTGGGTTTCGGGGAAGGCCAGCGGGTTATCCGTGGAGGCGTTTAGTTCTCGCTCGATGACCTGCTCGATATGCCAGAGCGATTCCTGAAACGCGCCAAGGATCTGTGGCGAGCAGCGGACGGAATATGGGTCTTGAATTTCCACGCCCGGCGCCACCGGTTTGGCGTGCGCGCCCCATTGGTGCTCGTCAATTTCCTGCTGGTATTTCGGATGCGTCCGCAGATGCGTGGCGATGCGCGCGGCCACGGCGGATTGCCCGCGAAAACCGCGCGCCTTGTGAACCTGTTCGCAGAGCACTTCCGGCGAGGCCCAAAGCGCCTGAAACAGATTCGCCGAGAGCAGTTCGCTCCAGCTCAACAGCTCAGCGGCTTCGCGCACGGCGAGCACGGCAAGGCCGGTCATCACGGACGTGCCGTTGACGAGCGCGAGGCCTTCCTTGCACTGGAGCGTGACGGGCGCCAGACCATTTTGCTTGAGCGCGTCGGCGGCGGTCAGGCGCTGGTCGCCGATGCGGACGTGGCCGAGGCCGACGAGCATCCGCGCCATGTGCGCGAGCGGCACGAGGTCGCCGCTGGCACCGACGGAACCTTCGCTGGGAATTTCCGGAAGAATATCGCGGTTCAGCGCGGCGACGAGCAGATCCACGACTTCGGGCCGGATGCCGGAATAACCGCGCGTCAGCGCATTGGCGCGGGCGACCATGATGGCGCGGGTTTCCTCGGTCGAAAAAAGTCTGCCCTGCCCGACGGACAGGTGATGCAGCAGGTTCAACTGATGCTGCTCCAAGTCTGCGGTGGAGACGCGCGTGCCGCTTAACGGGCCGAAGCCGGTGTTGATGCCATAGACGGCGCGCGGTTCGGCGGCAACTTTTTCCACGAGCGCGCGGCTGGCGAGCATCCGTTCGCGGGCGGCGGCGGGAATTTCGCAACGGCGGCGGCGGTGCGCGATTTCCCAAACGTCGCCCAGGGCCAGGTCATGTCCCGTCAGTTGAATCATCGTGCGGCGATGGTATTCAATTCAGCGGCGAGACGGCAACTGATTCGGCTGGCGAATCAGCGAATTTTCTTCAAGCCCTTCTCGGCGTCCTTGATGATGCGGAACCAGAAATTGCGGAAGCCAAAACCCGTTGCCCGGCCGGTGATGCGTTCGGACGAAAGCACCGCGCGGGTGCTGATGTCAAAGGCCACGACATACACCGCGCCTTCCCCTTTTTTATCGAGCTTGATCAGGCGATCCACGATAAAGACCACAGCGACGCCGCTTTTATTTTCCAGTTTGTAGCCGCGCACCGACTTGGCGATGGCATCCGTGGTGATATGCGAATCACGGATCGTATCGCTCGCGCCGGGGGAGTTGACGATCTGGCGGGCGGTGGCGGACTTGTTGACGGCCATGATGCCGGCAATGTCGGTGACGATGGTTTTGCCCAGGTCTTTTTCCATGAAGCTCAGCCGTTCCTGCAGGACGAGATTATTCCATGCGTCGAGCATGCCGGGAAAAATACCTTCGGGATTGGCAAATTCACTGGGGCCGATCAGTCGGGCTTGCGAATAATCGAGTCCGACCCAGATCACCTTGTCAGTGGTGGCGAAGACGTTTTTGGTTTTATCAGCGGCAAAGGCGCTAATTCCGAGCGTTAGTATTGCGAACAGCAGCAGTTTTTTCATAAATGATCCTGTGATTTAGATTGCGGCAAAAGCTTGAATCAATTGGCGGTCGTTTGGCAAGCCAGTTCCGGTTTTCAATCGGTTTTGGTTATGGCTTCCGGCCAAACCGGCACAAAGTGAAACCATTGATCCGGGTAGCGGCGGATTTCCGGCTCGAAGGCGGAAAGAATCTGCTGCGTGAATTTTTGCCGGTTCTCGCGGCTGCCCAGCGCGGCGCGGTCATAGGTGAACTCCGGTAAAATTCGTGCGGCATAACCGTCGGCTTCACGCGCCACCACCACGCCAAGCACCGCGCAACCGGAGGCGCGGGTGAGCTCCGCCGCCGCCACGGAAGCGCGGAAGGGCTGGCCGAACAAATTCACTTCCACGGCTTTCGCCTCCGGTGGACGGTCAATGAGCAGCGCCACGTTCTCGCCGGCCTGCAGCCGCTTGATGATCTCCACAAAATCAAAGCCGTTGCTGCCAATGACGAACGTCTCGATGCCCCAGCGGGCGCGCGAAGCCTGACGCAATTCCGTCAGCCCGTCGCCGGGTTCCGCCTGCGTGAGCACCACGATCTTGATGCCGCGCTGGCCGAGCAATGCGCCGCCGAGTTCCCAGTTGCCGAGGTGCGGCGTGAGCAGCAGCACGCCGCGTTTTCGCGCGCAGGCATTTTCCAGAATGCTCCAATCGGTGCCCGCCGTGAGCCAGCGATCCATCGCCACGCCGCTTTCAAACCGCCAGAGCTCGGCGAGTTTCAACGCAAACTGGCGGAACAGTTCGTATGCCTTGCGCTCCGCCATCGGCCGGTCATGGCCAACCGCGGGAAGTAAATTCTGCACGACAACTTCGCGCCGTTGCGGCTGCAACCGATAATAAATTTCCGCCACGCTGACGCAGATGAATTGCAACACGAAGCCCGGCAGAAATCGGACGCAGGCCAAACCGGCTTTCCAAAGCCAAATGCGATAAAATACCGACGGTGCCGACTTTGGGTTTTGGACTTTGGACTTTGGACTCAACTTCACCCACCACGCTGGCAGCAGAAAAATAGAGATCAGCATGTTTGCCGCGATACCGGTCGCACAGATTTTGCCGAGGCTCGCCATGCCGGCGTTGCCCGACCACGCAAGCGAACCGAACCCGGCGATGGCTGTGCCGCCGCACAGCAGCAATGCGCGACCGATAGAGCGTCGCACTATCACGAGGTCGCCGCCGTGCCGCCGCAACGCGAGCTGCATGAAGATGCCGTAGTCCACCCCCGTGCCCAGCAGCAGCGGCACGGACATCAGGTTGAGCAAATTCCACGACCAGCCGAGCACGGCCATGACGGCCAGCAGACAAAGCCCGCTCAGCAGCAGCACCGCGAGGCCGAGGAAAATTTCCGCGGGCCGGCGAAACGCCAGCCACAGCGACGTCAACACGAGCAGCACCATCGGGGTGACCACCGCCCACATTTTTTCCTGCACCCGTTGGAGTGTGCTGGTGCCGAGCAGGCTCCAGCCGGACAGCAGAATTTTGTTTTGCGCCAGCTGCGCCGACAAATTTGCCAGGGCCTTGGAGTCCGGGTGATGGGTGGCCGGATAGACCAGGCCTATGACAAACCATTGGTTGTCGGCGCGGGTGACAAAGCGTTTGAGCAGCCAGCGGCTCACCTCATTGGTTGGCCAGACCGTGCCGGTGGCGAGGGCGGCGCGCGACCAGGTGCGGGTTAATTCATCGGTGAGAAACAGGGCGTTGGTGTTAAAGCCCGCCGCCAGCGCTGCCTCGCTCAAGCGCGTTCGCTGCCCGGTGAACCAGGCGGCGGTGATGCGGTTGGAAACCTGATTTTCCGGCCGCGGCCACAGCGCGGTCGGCAGTAGAAACTCACCGACAACTTTTTGTGAGCGCGCCGTGTTCAATGCCTTTTCCGCCAGCGTGAGGCGCTGAAAAATTTTACTTTCGTCCTGGCCGGAGATGATGACCCACAGCGCGTCCTGCGGAATGCCCATCTCGGTGGTGATTTCCTCCAGGGTCGCCTGCGCCTGACTATGCTGCGGTTTCAGCGCGTCAGCGGTGTGGTCAAGTCCGGGACGGTGAAAAAACAGAATGGTTCCAGCCACGATGACGAGCGCAGCCGTCAGCCACAAAATTCTTCGGCTGGGAAAATTGTTCGCCGGCGCGGCGGCGGGCGTTTCGCGCGGCGGTATAAAATAGCTCCACCAGTTGGCTGCAACCGGCGCGGCCGTTTTTCGGCGGCTGGGAAAGAGCGGTGGCAGATAAATCATCACCATCACCAGCGCGGCCAGCGCCACCCCGATGCCGACGAGCGTGCCGAGCTGCGCGAGGCCGGGCAGGCCCCCGAAGTT
>Ga0265327_10004370_pt1 | contig 12559 bp, 8 predicted proteins | sample 41621metaG_FD_202089 | JGI IMG/M metagenome (GOLD analysis project Ga0265327, IMG submission 202089) | Rhizosphere microbial communities from Carex aquatilis grown in University of Washington, Seatle, WA, United States - 4-16-21 metaG | ecosystem: Host-associated > Plants > Roots > Rhizosphere >...
AGGAAGAGGAAGAGGAAGAGGAAGAGGAAGAGGAAGAGGAAGAGCGGAGAGCGGAGAGCGGAGAGCGGAGAGCGGAGAGCGGAGAGCGGAGAGCGGAGGGCACTGCCATGGGTGCCGCTCTTCCCCTGATCACTGCTAACTGATCACTTTTCACTTCTGCTACGCTTTCCCCATCTCGCCGGCGCGGCGGACGGCGGCCCCGATGGCGTCGATGAAGGCGGAACGGACGCCATTCCGCTCCAATTCGGCGAGGGCGGCGATGGTGGTGCCGCCGGGGGAGGTGACCTGGTCCTTGAGAACGGCGGGATGGAGTCCGGTTTCCAGGACCATGGCGGCCGCGCCGAAGACGGTCTGGGCGGCGAGCCGGATGGCATCGGCGCGGGCGAGGCCGGCCTTCACGCCGCCATCGGCCATGGCCTCGATGACGAGGTAGATGTAGGCCGGGCCGCTGCCGGAGACTCCGCTGACGGAATCGATGAGCTTTTCCGGCATTTCAAAGACGAGGCCGACGGCGCCTAGCAAACGCCGCACGGCTTCGGCGTCGTCGGCGGTGGCGCGGCTGCCGGTTGAGAAGGCGGTGGCTCCCTTTCCGACCATGACGGGGGTGTTGGGCATGGTGCGGATGAGCCGGAAGGTCTCCGGGGCCGCGTCTTCCAGGGTGGTGAGGGTGAGGCCGGCGGCGATGGAAATGGCGAGGCGGGGTTGTCCGTTCGCTCCTTCGGCGGCTTGGGCGAGCACGGCGAGGACGTCGTAGGGCTTGGTGGCGAGGAGGATGGTGTCGCATTTTCCGCCGATCTCGGTGGCGTCCTTGGCGGGGGTGGCACCAGTGGCTTTGATGAAGGCGGCGAGGCCCGAGGCGCTGCGGTTGCAGGCGACGACATCGGCGGGGGCGAGCGCCCCGGCGTTGATCGCACCCTCGACGAGGGCCGAGGCCATTTTCCCGCAACCGATGACTCCGAGCTTCATGGAGTGGAATCTAATGGGGCTGCAGGGCGAGGTGCCAGCGTCATTTTGCTTGGAGCGGGTGGGAGTGGGAGGGCATCGTCAGCGCATGACTCGCTGGATTGTGACTTTGCTGGTGGTGCCGACGATGGCCATGGGCGCGACCGAGCCGGCACCTGCGAAGGGAAAGCCGGCGCCCGCGAAGACCGAGCCAGCCCCTTCCAAGGCTGTCCCGGCGGCGCCCAAAGCTGATCCGGCTCCTGCAAAGGCGGACGCGAATGCCAAGGCTGAACCCGCCCCGGAGAAGGACGAGTCTGCCGTCGAGACGAAGGTTCCGCCGGTTTCCGCGATGATTCCAGCGGCCGTGGCAGCGGTGCCGGAGCCGGCGATCCGCGACTTCCAGGGCGGGCTGACGATGGCGATCACGGCGTTCAATCCGGAGACCCAGGCGCACGTGGTGCTGGGCTTGAACTATCTCCATGGCGGCTGGGAATTTGAGGCGGCGCGGCATTTTGCGGCAGCGGCGAAACTCGAGCCCGACTGCCTGATGGCGCATTGGGGGATGGCCCTCGCGTTGTTTGCGCCAAACCCGGAGACCTCCGGCCAGCGGGATGCGGCCGTGGACCGGATGCTGGCACTGGTGGACGCAGGGAAAGGCAATGAGCTGGAGCGGGTCTATGCGTATGCGATGATCAAGTATTTCAAGGATGGCCCGGGTGCTGCGGCCGATGCCTTTCGCAAGCTGAACGAGCGGTATCCGAACGATATCCAGGCGGCGATGTTCAACGCCCTTTTCAGCCGGGGGGGCTACAATGAACTGGGAGCGGCCACGCCTGACCAGGAACGGTCGGAGAAGATCATCGAGGACCTGATCAAGCGTTTCCCGGACAGCACCTTGCTGATCCACACCTATCTCAAGATCCATGCGGAAGCTCCTGATCTGCAGAGCGCCCTGCCGTTAGCCCGGAAGCTTTGCCAGTTGGCACCGGGGTATGCGCCATATTTCCAGATGCTGGGGCATTACGAATGGCGGACCGGCAATCATGCCCAGGCGGTATCCGCATTCTCCCACGCCTGTTCGCTCTACGAAACCTGGATGAAGGCCTCACAGGTCTCGGTGATGGACTGCCCCGGCTGGGTGGCATCCGAGTGCTACCGCTGTGTGGCGCTTGCTTCGAAGGGAGATTATGAAACCGCCCTGGCGGCCGCCACGGCGCTGGCGGCCCGCAAGGTGCCGGTGGAGCGTTCGGCTTCTTCCGGGGGACGGTTGCTGCTGTGGGAGGCGAAAACGCTGCCGGCCCGCCTGCTGATGGCCCGTGGAGGCAAAGGGGATATTTCCAAGGCTCTGGCCTCCCTGCCGGCGGTGCAGGAAATTGCGAACTACGAGAAGACCTCCCTGGCGCGTTGGTACGTGGACGGGCTGCGGCTGGATCTCGACGGACTGCGGCTCATTGAGGAACAAAAATACGAGGAGGCCACGAATGTCTCCGAGGCTCTGAGCCACCACGGCGAGGGAATGGAGCGGGTGCAGCGGGCAGCTTCGGTCATCGGCGAACGCTCGCTGTTGTTCCGCAATTTCCGGGCTCTTGAAGTGTTGGCCAGCGAGCTTCGAGGCCGCCTGGCGATGGCGGGTCCAAAGGCCACGCAGATGGCGGCCGACACCTGGTTCCGCTCCGCTGCCGACCGGCAGCGGCGGGCAACCGACGAACTGCCCCCCGCCGTATTGACGCCGATGGCGGTTCGGCAGGCCGATTATCAGCTTCTGGTGAACAAGCCCGGGGAGGCGGTCGAGTCCTACCATGAGGCCCTGAAGGCGTTCCCGAATGATCTGGGTGCGCTCAAGGGTCTCGCCAAGGCGGCGGACAAGGCCGGCATGAAGGAAGACGCGGCCACGACCCGAAAGAAGATCGAAGAATTGACCGCTCAGTAGTGGAGCCTGTCGGGAGGTATTCGGCGTCGCAATTTGCATCCGGCGATTTCGTTGGTTTGCAAATTGCGTCTTCGAGATTCGCTTTGGGAGGTTTGGGAGTCGTTTGGCTAGCGGGATGCATGGGATTCCAAGCGCTGGCATGCAGCTTGCGATGACGGGGAGTGATGAATCTTTCTCCCAGCCATCTGAAGCGATACAAGGACGTCGCGCTCCTGTTCATGAAGCATGGCAATGCCAGCTTGATGGACCAGACGGTGTTTCCAGCCGCGGTCGACGAAGCGGGGCCGAAGGGTGAGCCGGAAAAGTTGGCCGAGGATCTGGAAAAGCTCGGGCCGACGTTTGTGAAGATCGGCCAGTTGCTGTCCACCCGTGGCGACCTGCTGCCGCCCGCCTATCTGGAGGCACTGAGCCGGCTGCAGGATCATGTGGCGCCGGTGGCTGTGGAGGAGTTGGAGGCGGTGCTGCAGGAGGAGCTGGGGGTGAGGCTGTCGAAGGCGTTTGAATCGTTCGAGCGGACACCGATTGCGGCGGCTTCATTGGGACAGGTTCATTTGGCGACGCTTCGCGGCGGGCGGCAGGTGGCGGTGAAAATCCAGCGTCCGGGGATCCGCCAGCAGATCGTGAAGGATCTCGACAGCTTTGCGGAGATCGCCGCGTTCCTGGATGAGCACACGGAGTTCGGGAGACGCTACGAAACCTCGCGGTTGATTGATCAGTTCCGGGCCAGCCTGCTGCGGGAGCTGGACTATCAGAAGGAGGCGCTTCATCTGGCGGAGTTGAAGAGGAACCTGGCGGACTTTCCGCGCCTGCTGGTGCCGGAGGTGGTCGAGGATTTCACCTCGTCCCGTGTACTAACGATGGAGTACCTCGGCGGCAGCAAGATCACGGCGCTATCGGGTGCGGTGATGGTGGAGGTGGATGGTGCCGGGTTGGCGGATGAGTTATTCCGGGCCTACATGAAGCAGATTCTGGTCGATGGTTTTTTCCACGCCGATCCGCATCCGGGCAATCTGCTGCTGACGGAGGAGCATCAGATCGCGATCCTGGATCTGGGAATGACCGGTCGCATCCACCAGCGGATGCGGGATCAGATCGTGCACCTGCTGGCGGGCATCGCCGAGGGGAATGGGATGCAGGCGGCCGAGGCCGCGATGAACATGGGCACGCCGAAGGACCGGGACATTGACCGGGTTGGGTTCACGAGCGCGGTGGAGGAGGTCGTGGGAGCGGCGAAGTCCCGGACCTCGAAGAAATTCGACATGGGGACGATCGTGCTCGAGGTGACGAAAGCGTGTGCGGATGCGGGGTTGCGAATTCCCTCCGAAATGGCGTTGCTGGGGAAGACGCTGATGAATCTCGACCGGGTGGGGTTCGCCCTGTGCCCGGATTTTGATCCGCATGAGGCGATCCGGCGGAACCTGACGGAAATCAGCCAGGCGCGGGTGAAGGACAATCTGACCTCCGCGAACATCATGGGCACGCTGATCGAGCTGAAGCAGTTCCTCGGTCAGTTCCCGACGCGGATGGGGCGGATCATGGAAATGCTGGCGGACAACAAGATGGCCATCCGGGTCGATTCCATTGATGAAAAGGCCCTGGTCTCGGGACTTCAGAAAGTCGCGAACCGGATCACGGTGGGGCTGATGCTGGCGGCGTTCATTGTCGGCTCCTCGCTGATGGCCCGGGTGGAAACGTCGTTCCGGCTGTTCGGCTATCCCGGCTTTGCGGCGATTTTCTTTTTGATCGCCGCGGCCGGGGCGCTGGTGCTGTTCGTGCAGATTTTGTTCAAGGATCGATAGGGCCGTGGCGTTTTGACGACGCGCTGGCCGCGAGCATCCGGATTTTATTGTCCCATTTTCAGATCGGGCGGCGAATAGTGGGCAACTGATCCTCGGAAGCCACGCATGAGCCCGGATGACACGACCCTGCTGGATACCTTCATCGCCTCGCGCGATGGGGCGGCGTTCCGGGCTCTGGTCAACCGGTATGCGGGGTTGGTGCATTCGGTCGCGCGGCGCGTCACGGGGAGCCACGATCTCGCCCGCGATGTGACGCAGGAGGCCTTCATCCGTCTTGCAGGAAGGGCGGCGTCGATTCCGCGAGGTCTGGAGCTGCCGGTGTGGCTGCACCGCACCACGCACTCGCTGGCGGCGGATCTGGTCCGGGGCGAGGTGCGGCGGAAGAACCGTGAACGCGCTGCCATGGATCTTCTGGCGGGCGCAGACGCTTCCCATTCCTCGTGGGCGGAGCTGGCACCGGTCATCGATGGGCTGGTGGATCGCCTGTCCGAGTCCGACCGGCATCTGATCGTCCTTCGATTCTATGGCGGCAGTTCCCACGCCGAACTCGCTTCAAGCCTGGGCCTGAACGAAGAAACCGTGCGCCGCCGTGTTTCCCGTGCGGTGGGAAAACTCCGTAACCTCCTGGCCAGGCGCGGCATCACGACCACCACCTCGGCCTTGGGCATGATGCTGCCGGCGCATGCCGTGGGAGCGGCCCCCGCCGGGTCGATCGGCGTGTTTTCGGGCATCGCCCTTGCTACGCCTGCCGCCCCGAATCCGGGGATTAACCTCATTCGTCTTTTCACCATGAAGTCCGCGACCTCGATCGCCGCCGCCATCATCCTCGTCCTGTTGATGGGGTCCGCCGCCTATCATTTCATGGGACCTGAGTCTTCACGGTCCCTTACGGCGGCGGATGGCCGACCAATGAGCAAACGAATCGATGGCGGTATTACTCCCGATTCGGACGAGACGGTGAAAGCGCCCACCGTGCGCCCCCAGCGACCGCCGCTGGAAAAGCGAGCGGCTCCGGTGATTTCCATGGATGAGGAGCTCCCGGGCGATGTGGTCGCGAAGGGGGATGACAATGTTCCGCCTGGAAGTTCCGTTTTGCTTCACGCGAGTGCGGGCGCGGATGGATCGAATGAGGCCGTGATGCTGACACCGAGCTTGAACCCAGCCGACGAAGGAACGCCAAACTCAATCACGATCAATTGCAAGATCATCAAGCTCAATGCCGGGGATGCTTCGAACGTGTCGACGCTCCAAGCCGGGCAGTCCACCCAGGAAAGCAACGCGGTGGCCCCCGCGCCGGACCTCGCTGCCGCCTTCGGTCTTGAGGACGCTTCCGACGTGATGACGGCACCAAGCGTGGTGGTCGGTTCGGATCAATTCGCCACGGTGGAAGTGGGACGCGAAGGACACATGATGAGGTTGCAGTTGAAGGCGTCCCTTCAAAGCAATGGAACGATCCAACTGGTGTCCGATTACAAGCGGCGGGAGTGAATCGGGAGCGAGGTTTTCTTTCAATGGGACCACCTGTGCGTGCGAACAAGACCGAGGGGCGATTGGTAGTTCGGGCGGTGAAGGCCGTTTCTGTGACCTAATTTGTCGCAATCGTTTGCCCGGTGTGGTCCGCCTTCCCGTCTTGACCTGCTGCCTGCCGGTGATGTGATGGAGTCAGGAATGGAAAGGCCTCGTCCACGGTGGTATCAGGGTTGGACTTATCTCGTTGCGCTGGCGATGGGCTGGGGAGGAGTGAGCGTGTGGGAGGGTCGCGGAAGAGGTGTTTCCGCCCCGCCGGTTTTCCATGGCAGCGGAAGACCGGCGGCGATCCCGCTTACGGCAAAAGAGAACCTGGCCACGCTGGAAGAACTGGCGAAAATGACTTTGGAGAAAAAGGCGGAGGAGGAAAAGAACACGCCCGATTTTTACGAGGGTAAACGGCGGCTGGCTGCCGAGGTTCTGCGATTGCGCGGGACTCTTCCCATGACTGACGACATGGCGGCAGTGGCGCGCGCAGCAATCGAGAAGACGAGGGGCGAAAGCGGTTGGCTTTCGGATGACGAGGGTGCCACCGCCACAGGTGCCGCGCGGTTCCTGCAATGGCTGGGGAGTGACGAAGAGGGTGCCCTGGATTATGCAGAAAAGGATCAGGGGGCGACCGGTCCGGCGTATCGATCGGATGCGGTCCGGATGGGATTGCAGGTCTGGATTGGCGGACTATCCCATGACCGGCGGCTGGCGGTGCTGAAGGCTGCACCGGAGTGGCTTCAGGCCAAGTTGTGGTCGGGCCTGTTGTCCACGATTGCTTCCAGCGGCGAGTTTGAGGAAGTGAAATGGATCGCCGGTGTGGACGCTTCCAAGGCGGTGCCGGAATCGTCGGTTTCTTCGTGGTCATTGACACTGGCCTACGAGTGGCCGTCCGGGCACCTGGGGGATCTGCTCAAACATGCAACGGAGATGGGCAGCGGGGAACTGGTGAGGGCCGCACTGGGCAGCATGAAGAGCGAGGAGTTATGCAGGAGCCTCACGCCACTGCTGGAGACAGAGCAGGGCCGTGTGCTTTTGAAAGGCAATCGCAATTACGAGCTGGTATGCAAAGTCTACGAGAATGAGGGAATGCCTTTGGCGGACCGTCTTTCGTTGATCAAAAGGATGGAGGATGGGTTCGCTGATGACACCCATGAGGTCGGGCAAAGAGTGGTGGAGGCGGATTGGAACGGCATCGAGTCCGATGGGAGACTGGATTCGATCATGGAATCGCTGGGTGCCGGACGCATCGATGCAGCCGAGGCGAAGCGGGAGATTCTGGCCGCGGTTCCGAATTCGGTGGAGGTGGATCCGAAGGAACTCGAAAGCCGGGTGGAGAAGGCGCTTTTCGCCGCTGATCCGGTGGGAGCGCTCGCCTTGTTGGGGGACTTGCCGCCGGATGAGCTTCGTCGCGAGGCGATGGAGCGCTTGAACGATTGTAACGCGGGAGCATCCCCGGCCACCTTCCTGGCGCTGCAGCAGGCGGTGCCTTTCGACCCGCATCTGGAGAAGATCGAAGAACGTCGGAAACAATGGGAAAACTTCGCGGTAGGCCGTGACAGCGACTGGTACCGGCAATGGGTGGTGGCCCTGCCGCCGGGCTTGAACCGGGACATGGCGCTCGAAGGGATCGCGGCCAGAATCGATGGAAGGGACCACCATGCGGCGGCGGCGTTGAGGGCTCGGATTTCCAACCCGGAGGCATTGAAATGAGCGCGCCCTATTGCACCCCGTTCCGGCTGGTGGCTCACCTTGTAGTGATGGCGGCCGGTGGTCTGTTGGCGGCGCGGATGGGCGATCCCGGAGAAAATACGAAAACCGTAGTACCAAATGCCGCCCGGTCACCGGCGGCTGTGGCTCCGCCGCGCACGGCCGTTGGAGGTGCCACGGCCCGGGCTGCGGTATGCCGGGAGAGCTGGGAAATGTTGAAATCGGAATCGATGCCATATGAGCAGAAACGCGAGATGCAGAAGCGGCTGCTCGCCCAATGGCTGGAGGTGGATTTTGATGCCGCGCTGGCTGCGGCGATGGAGGTGAAGGAGTCCTATTTTTACGGAAACGACTTACTGCTCGATGTTTTCCGGGACCGCCTGCGGGATGACCCTGGCCCTTTCCTCGCCGCGATGCATGACCTGCGGTTCGGAGAGAAAACCGATGCGTTGGTCGAATGGTGGGCGAAGTCCACGGTGCAGGAAAATCCCTCCGCGGGTGAAGGCGCGCGCCAGGTGGTTTCACATCTCGACGAGCTGGGGCCGGTGAGCCGGGTCAATGTGGTGGTGCTCACCGCCCATGACATGGCGGACAATAAAGCCGGGAAGGAGGCGCTGTTGGCCGCCCTGGCCGAACTGCCTGATACGCCGGAGAACCGGGTGCTGTGGAGGGAGGCCGGTGCGGCCCCGATGATGGCGACCTGTTCTCCCGGCGGGATGCAGGCCGACCCCGAACCGGACGTGGCCGGTCGGCTTCAAGCGGCGGACACTTTGGCCAAGCGCTTCATGCTGGTGGATGACATCGCCCGGGACTTGCGCGTACCTTCGGCGGAAGGGCTCTCTTTCATGCGGCGGTTCAGTGCGCTGCCGGATGACATCAAGCCGGAGGTGGCGAACTATTTCCTGTTGAACTCCGCCGATGTGGGGCCGTTGACGGACGAGCTTATCGCCCGCGGTGAATGGGAGATCCTGGCATCGAGACGACCACCCGATTGGTACACTCCGCCCATTCCAGAAGCAGATGCCGAAACCAAACTGGCCCACCGGGACTGGGCGGTCACCCTACCGGACCGGGATGAGGTGGCGGCGGTTTTCGACGATGCCGTGCGAGATTATATTGGAGAGGAGCCCGCCGCCGCCCAGGCGTGGGTGGGAGCACTTTCCTCCCCGTGGAAACGTGACCGGGCACTGGTGTTGCTGATCGCGTCTTCTTTGGAAAATGGTCCCGATTCCACAGTGGCCGAATGGGCGGTGCCGCGTATCACCGATGCAGGCATGCGTACGAAAGCGGCGCAGCAGGTGGCCGCCTGGAAGGATCAACATGGCGTGGAACCTGGCGATGAGCCGGCTGATCCCGTGGTGCCCACATCCACTAGTGATGATCCCTTTGCGCCTGCCTCCAAATGAAGACTCCGACTACGTCCCCGTCCCGTCCACGCTGGTCCCGCGGCGGGACTTATCTCATCGCCTTGGCGGTGGGCTGGGGGGGAGTGACCGCCTGGCATTCATATGAAGGCGGTGATTTGGCGAGGCCTGCCACTCACGGAACCGGACGACAGCAGACAGCGCCCCGCACGCCGGAGGAGATGTTGGCCGCGCTCGTTGCGGTGCAGGAGAAGGCGGACGACTTGGAAAAGTCTTCTCCTGTCTATGACGGCGACGAGCGCCAGCTCGCGGAGATTGTCCGCTTGGACAAGTCGCTTCCTCCGGTGGACGATCCCGCTGCGACCGCCATCGACGCGCTCGAAAGCCACAAGGGCGATTGGTTCCGCAATCCCGGTTATCTAACAGGAAACCGGAGTTCCGATGGTTTTCCCATTACCCCGGCCTCGAGCAATCTGACCGCTGGGGAGGATGATCCGGCCCTGTTCGGTCGCTGGACCACCACCGCGACACGCTTTTACCAATGGCTGAAACTCGACGAGACTGCGGCACTGGCCTACATGCGTCGATGGGAGGAGCCGCGTTACTATCCGCCGCCGATCGTGGACATCGCTCTGAAAGTCTGGCTCGGCAAGCTGTCTCGCGAACGGCAACTCGCTGTTCTGGAGTTGTTCTCGAACGGCGTTCGGAATTCGCTGGTTAGCATCGTCACGACCATGGTGGGCAAGGCTGGAGACGTGGAGACCGCGTCATGGTTCGTCGATCATCTCCGCGCCGACGCGCGACAGGCTCCATTTGCCGATGACTGGGCCGAGCGGGTCGCCAGGGAATGGCCGGTTGAGAGCATCGGAACGTTGTTCGAACATGCCGTAAAATCGGGGGACCGCGAGACGGTGAAAGATGCCCTTTCCCGGATGCGACCCGATGCCCTCTGCAAGGCCCTCGGGACTCTGGTGCAAACGGATGCAGGTAGGGCGTTGCTGAAAGAGAACCGCGGCTACAGTTTCATCGGAACGATCTTCAACAATCCCGCGATCTCAGCCGACGATCGGGTGGACCTCATGCGACGCGTCGAGGAAGCCATTGCTGATGGGAAGACCGAAACGTCGGAAGTCATCCGCAAAGCGGAGTCGGAGGATCCCGACAGGATGGCGAAGCAAAAATCCATCCTGGATCGCTTCGCCAGTGGTGAGCTGGACCTGAGCCAGGCGAGGGAAGCCCTGGTGGCGCTCAGTCCATGGACGGAGTCGGCCCATCCGGAACAGGCCATGAAAGAAGAGGCGGAGAAACTCCTGGCCAGCGCCGATCCGGTCCGGGCGCTGGCCTTGCTGGATGGGCTGCCACCGGACGAGCGGCATCTGCAAGCCGTGAGGAACGGCTGGGACGTGGCGCATGCTTTCTCACCCGAGCGGTTCCTCGCCTATCAGCAGGCGGTCCCGTTCGACCCCGCGACCGACCGCATTGAAGACCGCATCAAGCAGTGGGGTGAGATCGTGGTGCAGGCTGACAGTGATTGGTATCGCCAGTGGCTGGTAGCCCTGCCTCCCGGCCTGGACCGCGATCTGGCTGTTGCAGGGGCCGCTGAAAAAATCGCCCCTGGAGAACCTCATGCCGCCGCCGCGTTGCGGGCTCGAATCACCAACCCCGCTGCCTTGAAATGAAACTCACCCGTTACCTTCCCGGCCATCTGCTGGCACTGGGCGCCGGTGCCGCCATCGCCGCGTGGTCTGCCGACGGCCGCAAATCTACGGCGAATATCGTAGATTTGGGCGGCAAGGCGGCGGAAACACCCCATGGCCACCGCACCCCGGCCAACAAGCCGCCAGCCCGCGCCGCGCTCTGCCGCGCCACCTGGGAGCTGCTGCAATCCAAACCGGGATCCAACTCCGCCGAGCTCCAGGCCCGCCTCCTCTCGGATTGGTTCGAGGTCGATCCCGATGCCGCGCTCCAGGCCGCGATGGACACGGGCGATTCAAATTTGCTTTGCGCATTCGACGCGGCATTGAAAGCCCGCCCGGACTTCTTCTGGAACGCCATCCATGACGACCGCTTCGGAAGCGCCACCCCGCGCCTGATCGACTGGTGGGCGAATTCCACCATGGATCAGGAGTCTCCATCAGGACCTCCTTCGCTGGTTCTCCTTTCCCACCTCGAGGAGCTTGGACCGGTGGCCCGGATCGACGTGGCGAAAATCGCCAAAGAGCGGGCCGGAACCGACGCGGAACAGAATCTCTTTCTCGAACGCCTCGCCACGCTGCCCGACACACCCGAAAACCGGGTGATGTGGATGGTGGTTGGTGCGCCGCCAATGACGGGCTGCACCTTGTTCCGGTCGCCGGACATGCCCGATCCTGATCCCGGTCCCGATCTGGCGACACGCCTCAAGGCCGCCGATACCCCCGGCAAACGCTTCATGCTGGTCGAGGAGATTTGGCTCAGTCTCGACGAGTCTTCCGAAGACGCCCTTCCGTTCGCCGAAAGATTCAACGCCGTCCCCGACGACGTCAGACCCGAGGTCGCCCGGCATTTCCTGGCGACCTATCCTGAAGTGATCCTCGCCACCGGAGAACTCATCTCCCGTGGCGAATGGGATCTGCTCGCCGCAAGACAGGCGGATCCGATCAAAACCGAAGACACGGCAAGCCAACTCGCTCTGCGCGACTGGGCCACCACCTTGCCGGAACGCGATGAAACTGCCTCTCTGTTTCAGGACGCCATCCACGACTACATCCGCCAACAGCCCGCCGATGCCCAGGCCTGGATCGAGACGCTTCCGAGTGACTGGAAGAAAGACAAGGCGCTCATGCTTCTCGCCACACTAACTTTGGCCGGCAATTCCAACGATCCTGCTCCGGCCGATTGGGCGATCGCCCGCATCAGCGATCCTTCCCTTCACGCCAAGGCGGTGAAAGCACGCCAGCAATGGCAGGAGCTGCAGGATTCCCCTCCCGGGGATCCATTTGCACCTGCAGGAGCTGTCTCGAACCATGAAGGCGTGAGGGCTACCACCAAATTTCATGAGGTGACTCAGGACGAGGCTGATGAACTCTTCAGGGATTTCGCGAATCAAGGTGATTCTCCGGCCAGGCAGAAAGAGGAGAAGGAGAAGTGAAGGTGACAAGGCAATCCACTGGGTCCACTTCAGCGGGAAGAACCCGCACCGGGGACCGTCGCGGGAATTTTCCGAAAACGGAGCTTTCGGCTTGTATGTTCCTTTTGGCTGCCTGGTGCGCTACCCTGCCCATCAAGCATCCAACACGGACGACTGGCGTTAGCGCGCC
>Ga0265327_10004371_pt1 | contig 12559 bp, 26 predicted proteins | sample 41621metaG_FD_202089 | JGI IMG/M metagenome (GOLD analysis project Ga0265327, IMG submission 202089) | Rhizosphere microbial communities from Carex aquatilis grown in University of Washington, Seatle, WA, United States - 4-16-21 metaG | ecosystem: Host-associated > Plants > Roots > Rhizosphere...
TCTGGCTATTCTTACCTGAAGCATTCCGAGAAAGCTCTCCAAAGGAATATAAATAAACCCCCTATCCTTTAGGGGGTCTTGTGCGGATATATTCACGAATCATCGCGATTATCCAAATAATAAATACTATGGCGTAGAGATACATGATCATAGGCCTTTCTTTTTATCCTTTCTACGGATAATGAATCCGTTTGAGGAAGTTAAACAATACGAACAAACAAAATTGTAGTAGTACTTTCTTCCTGAGGAAGTGGTAAATTCAAGCGTTCCTTCACGGAAGGCCTTACAAGTCGGGCAATAAGATATCGTTTCCATAGTTATCGTTTTAAATCAATTGTTTCAATAGTAATACAGATACAAGTTCCGCATTTAATATGTCGTACAAAGGAAATCCCTTGCGTGTATTCATGTTTAAAAACAATACCTACTTCGATGCCAGAACACTTTTTGCACCAGAAATTTAAGGTGTAGTGAGTTTTAGTTTCCATTGTTCTTACGTTTTAGATAGGCTAACCACACGAGAAAGCCTATAATAATCCATATAGTTGCTGTCTCTATGTCCATAGTAAATGTTTTAGCGGAACGTGCTTCACCGAAGAAGCTAAACAGCATGAGGGAAGGTTTATACACCCCACCTGACGTTCCATGTTAAAGAACCCTCCTATATAATTGTATCACCAAAAGTTATCCACATGTTGTTATTTACCGGGATTCCCGGTAAAATATACATAGGGACGGACGACTGCTGTCGAGATAGATGTCGTGATTCATGAAAAAATTTTATGAATTAAACCATCCGTACTGAATGCTTCAGTCTGTCCGAGCACTCCCTCAACGATACCCACAATTTCTCAGCACTATTTTAATGCGAGATATCGGGTATTTTTGTTTAGTCTAAAAAACCCCACATGAGGCATGTGAGGATTTTTATTTTTATATTGGTTATAGAACTATTCGTACCCCCACCGCCTTCTGACCTTTGTCAGTTGGCTCCGTACCATCGAATACTACTTCATCTCCTTGTTTCAATTCATTAAACTGAACTCCTTTGAGATTCGAGGCATGAAAGAAAATTCCCTTTTCAATACCGTCTACTTTAATGAATCCAAAACCTTTGTCGGAGAGTTTCTCTATCCTTCCAAAGTTCTTAGACATAGATTACTTACTCTTAGACTTCTTCTCTACCTTTGGAGCTGTTTCTTCAAGAGCTTCGAGTGTTCGTTCAATCGTCTCAACTTCAAATGCTTCCAATTCAACTTGAGAATTATTGAGCATCTGTTTTACAACCGGAAGATCAGGCTCGAATGATGGAAGCACATCAATCAAAACCTCCTCATTCACCAATTTACTGTATTCTTCTCCAAACTTCTTCTGATTTTCAGGAGTAAATGTGTACTGGCCCTTATCCTGAATTGGATTTCCATCTTCACCCTTTTTACAAAGTTCCTTGAGCATTTCCTGACGGCTCTTTTCCATCAGTTCTGCCTTATCTGCGAGCAATTTTATAAAACGATTCTTAACGCGTCCTTGCTGAAACTTCATTGGATAATTAAGCGCTTTACCAATGATATTCAAATCCATGTTCTTCAATTTCAATGTCTTCATTTTTATTCATTCAATTAATCTTTTAATCAATCTTTCAACTCTATAGATATCGACCAGAGCGAAATGTCTATACATTATACCACTAATTTAAGTGACACAAAATACCTATTTCTTCTGCACGTTGGGGTGTTAAAGACCTTCGTTCTGAGTTTCTGGATTCGTTTTCAAACACATCCACATCTATCATATAAAAATTCTTCTCTCTAGGGGTCCAGAACATTATCACGAAATAGGCAGGTACACCCATAAGAATGAAGCAGTCAAATGGCTTCTGAAGCACACCAACGTCAGCGATCTTATGCACGAGCTTGCCGTGCTTGGCAAGTTTAAGGGCGAGCATCTGGTGGTCCTGCACGTTCGAAAAGGGCATTGATTTGCCCTTTTCTAGTTTGAGTTCAAACGCAGAGGTTTGAGTTATATTGTATTTAGCCCAGAGATTGAATTTCGTCTGGAAGTCAGCTTCGGTCATTCATTAATTATAACATGTCCGATCGTTTTATATTCCTATTCCATGTTTTTAAAACTGGAGTTCCTAAGACTTGCTCTATAGACCATCCATAATTTATCCTTGATTTTAAAACTTTATAATCAATTTTTAATTTTTCAGACCATTCGATTAATGTCATTGTCTTGTTTTTAAAAGTCAGAATGACATTTGAACGCATGTTCCTTAAGTTTGTTTTTCTATCTACCCATCTACAATTCGATTTACAATAGTTTTTATTATTGTCAATCCTATCTAATTCTGGTTTATTAATTGTCTGTAACGCTTTAATAAAACTCTTCTCCATATCTTTTTTAAAGTCGTTGAAAGTATTCCATTCACATTTTATTCCTCTTCCACCATAGTGTTTATAATCATCCTTGTTGGGATTATTACAACGTCCTTTTATTGATTTGAATCTATTCCGTGTTAGTTTTTGCATATATAGCGACATCAAAATCTCGCTTATCCATTATACAGTCATATATATCTTTGTCTATCCCATTCACTACCAAATGAATATATCTATTTTCTTTTAACTTATTAATTCTCAAAAACCTCCCTTGGCACTGAATATAGTCAAGATAAGACCATGAGAGGCTCGCGAATACGATTGTTCCAATTGAAGGAAGCTCATATCCTTCTGAACAGCTACTCTGGATAAGTACAATGGCTTCTTCTGCTTCTTCGATTTGTTTGACTGTTTCATGGCGATCTTTGGTGTTACCGTTGATAATGAATATAGGTTTATTAATGCCTAAATTTTCAAAAGTTTTTTTATAAAATTCAATTTGATCATTGTACCTACATACTATAGCAATTTTTTTGTTAGTTCCGACCAATTGAATTATTCTGAATGTCTTACTGCAAAAAAAAGTTTGATTCCCTACATATCCATCCCCGTTCAAGATTCCATTCTCGATACAGTGGGTGTGAGTGAACCTCGCTATAAACGATGAATCTTCTAATGCTGAAATACCATTCTTTTGATCATCCGTAAGCTCAAAATACTCCGTCTCAAACGTCTGCTCTGGCACATCCACTACGTCAGCCATAGCGACGACGTCGTTATCGGCAAGCTCACGCACCCAGTCCGCGATGTCCTTTTCAATATTCTTCTTAACCATTTGTATACGCTTGTGACCCATCTGTACCTCGTAAAAGAACTTTCTCATGAATTCCATATACGGCATAGGACGACCTAAAAATGTAGCTAGTCTTTGGATATTCCACGGCGTACTACGGTATGGTGTCGCTGTAAGGAGCCAGATGTACTTCGGGTTATGGACTTTGATATATTTTTCGAGGGCTTTCGTAAGATCACTCGACCGTCCCGAGAAGTGGTGACATTCATCGACGATGATTGCGTTGTAGCGGGCAAGTAGTTTAAAGTCACGCTTGAATTCTTCTTTGGTGACAACAAGATGTTTCTCTTTGTAGTTAAGACAGTTCTCTTGCCACATTTTCTTTTGAGCCTTTGGGCAAATAATGAGAGTTTGGACATTGTTTTTTTCTGCTAATTCTAAACTAGTAACTGTCTTGCCAACACCTGTACCATATGGTATTAAACATTTAGCTGTATTACGATCTATTTTTGCTTGCTGGTGAGGATATAACTTCATTGTGTTTTTCCATGTCTATCTACTTGGCTTTGGTGTTTAGAACAATATGCATATCCTTTTCTATTCTGGAAAAGACAACTTTTTTGTTTACATTTCGGTCCATATTTAGTGAAATGTAATGTAGCATGTTGTGATTGAGTCATTACTTCTAAATTCGATAATCTATTATCAAGCTTATTACCATTTTTATGATGAACTATTTCACCTTTTTTAAGTTTTCTACCTATTTTCTTTTCTGCTTGAACCCTATGTAAGTGACGAGAATTAAGTTTTATATATGCTTTATTTCCTTTACCACGCAATACATTACCACGATGAACAGCAGTAGATTTAGACACTCCACGATTAGAACATAATCGTGAACAATATTTCACCCCGAATCGGAACTTTTCTATTGTGAATTTTTTGCTGCAATCTTCGCATGTATATATTTTACTTTTGAACATATTTTAAGTATATCAGAATACCTGTTCCCTGTCCACTTCACTTTGCCGTGTTTCTTTCGATTTTCTTTTTTTGGTGTTCATAAAGCTGTCTCATCTTTGAAATACTCCTCTAAGTTAACTTTTTTCATAGGCTTCAAAACCATACGTCCGCCACAGTCAGGACAGACATATGGAATATGAGCCACTACGTCCAAGTCGTCAGTCAGTACCTCTTGATACCCGCAGGTACAATTTAGTGTGAAGTACTGCTTCATACTAGAATGGAGCTTTTTCGTCAGATGGTGAAACTCCACCATCTTCCTGCTCCACATGCTTTACATACACTTCTATACTCTTGGCTGGTGCAAAGCCCTTCGTGCTACTTGGAATCTCCTTTACAAAAGCGAATCCAAGAAGATCTCCGAACTTAGCTGTGTTAGCACGGCCGATGATGTAGTCCTTATTCAAAGGAATTCCTACGTTCATAAGGCTTCCATCATCCTGCTTGAGAACGAATACGCGCTGTGCAGGAAATACATCCTGAGCTGGCTTATCCTTAATCTCTACAAGCGTTCCTGCTACCTTATCTCCTACCGCACTGAACTTGAACCAATTACTCTCTGGGATATTCTCTTCATTAAACAAATCTTCGTGTGACATATATTATACTCTTATAAACTAATAATCTTATCCATGTGTCCCTTGACTTCCTCAAGGAAAGTATCAAGGACCGCATTCGCTTTATCAACTCGCTCCTGCACTTGTTCACGGGTAACTTCTATGATGTGAATAGGGTGTACCGGGATATCTGGATTGTAGATCACGAAGTATCGCTTCTTGAGCTTAGGATTCACAACGAATCCATGCACTATCTGCCATTCGTAATCCTCACTCCAGTCCTCAGTGAGCCACATTTTCACATAGTTCTTACCTTGTGGACACTTAATCTCAATGTCTTCTGTCTCATCACTATCTACGATAACTCCATCTGGAGAGTATCCTATAAACGGACTTCGATCGCTTTCAATGAATCCATATTGAGAAACTTGCTTACCTGTCTGAAATTCAAATACTGCACGAGCTTCAGGTTCTAGACGATTGCCTCGATCAATAGGGCTTTCATATACATCAGGATCAACTCCGACAGTAAGACGTTCAGCTATAATATCATAGAGTGCGTCCTGCTGTGTTTGCTTTCTTGACGACATTAGCTGTTTTAGGCTTGTCCCCGTGATCACCCCTTTCCTTTTCTGTTGCCACTCCGGACTCTTTTGTGCCATTTGATGGTATTTCATATTTTGTTCTCAATTCATTCTTAACTTTGACAATATCGACGTTTTGTCGTTCATCCTCACTCATCTCTAACCACACCTTTCTCAATTCTTCAAGTGAATTAGTAGCCTGGAGTTTTGTGATTGACGAAGCAGGATTGTATGCTAAGCCAATGTTTGCGATGTTTTCCATGTAGTCTGTCGTGTATTCTGATAGAAACCAATTTCTCCAGAACACTATCAATTCCTTGATTCGCTCCTTGTCAGTGACTGAAAGGTACTTAATCATCTCGATCGCACTATTGTTTGCGTTAAACCACGCGATTCCTCTACTCTTACGATACTGTGCTTCACGCATGACATCGTCATATTTCTTGTCTTTGTTTTCCTCGGCCATATATTGTAACTCGTTTAACTTAGTAACCCATCATCGTATGCATCATCGACCGTGTAATCATCGTCCACTACATCATCCAATCCTGCATCTTTCAAATCATCTTGATTAAATGGTGCCAATGTACTGTTTTCCCATTGTTCTGGTATGTTGCTTGTCATGTAATTACTCTACTTATTTATACGCTTAACAATTCTAGTAGGTTTTCCGTAAGAATTATCAATTATACTTATTAAGACTTCTGACTTTTTCAAACCACTAAATTTTGCACTTTTTGCTATCAATGCAATTTGATCTTTTGGAAGCCAGAATTGTGCTCGGTAAGTTCTATCTATTTTCTTTTTCATGTAGTATATATTGGTTAGTAAATCGACCGACACCTACAGTATATACTACCGACACCGCCTGTCAACCTACAAAGTGGATAACTCTGATACCAAATAAACCCTTACGCTATCAGCCTTAATATCAGGTACACAGACAAATGCAGCTTTTTCATTTGCGCCCCATACCTGTCCTTGTTCGCCGGTGGCAATGATTGTGACCCATTGGTTGTCTCGTAATATGTTAGCCATTTAATCTACTCTTAAAATCTAAATAACCACGTATGTATACATACTCCTTTGTTAGTACCAGATTCGACACATTTCTTATAATTTGGTGCTAGAAAAAATATATACAAAGGAATGGCTAAAATTAATAATATAATCGTTATTGTTTTCATTGATAATTCCTCAAATACTCCAGCGCTCCTTTGAAATCGACATTTTCAAGCTGGATAATTATATCGATTACGTCAGCGAACTTACCACACGCATAGCACTTCACGGTATTCGGAAGCTTAGATGCGGCGTTGTTATAGTGCATAGAAGGCGTGTGATCGTTATGAAAGATACACGGAGCAACGCCATTTTTGAAGTGAACGAAGCTTGCGATAGGGATTGTCTTTAAGAGTGCGATATCCATATCTTGTATCTTATCGTCACTCAGTGTTACTTTCCGTTTGTTCTCAAACTTTTTCTTCTGATACATCTCAGAAAGCTTGCTTCGCATGAGGTCGTTGAATTCTTTGTTTGAGCCGTCTTGGAGGTCGTTTTCGTCAAGAAGGGAAAGTGTATCGTTTATTGCCTTAAGTGAAGTTATATTAATATATGGAATTGTAAATATACCATGAACATGAAAATTACCATTTGAATTATTTACCATCTCACACACATCCTTATATTGATCTTTTACTTTATAGATTACTGAGTCTCGTATATTTTCCCATAATTTGGTGGAACCCTTTCTACCAGCAATATCATTGTCTAAAAGAATAGTAACTCGCTTATTTGCTATAAGTTCATTCCATTCTAAGTTCCACGAACCAGCACCTCCTGTACTTGAAACTACGGCTATATTTGTATACTGATACATAGCGTGTCTAGCATCATTAAAAAATGACTGTAATGCAATTGCATCAAATTCGCCTTCAACGATATAAATATCTGTAGTCAAATTAGTTATACTATCCGCATTAAACAACGCCATCTGACTACCCTTCTCATACAGGTACTTCATTGGCTTGTTGAATACTCGGTACTTTGAAAACAAATAGTTACCTTGCGGGTCCTTGATTGGTATCTCGATGATGTCATTCCCCACTTTCAGCCCGTATTTTTCAATGACGGTCGGCGTGAGCATGTGTTCTTTTAAGTATTGTTCCATATTTTTATCCCACTCTTACAGTTTTTAATTTACAATACCAACATATCTGTTTTGTTTCATATCTTTTGTTTACACCACTGTATCTAGGAGCTTCTAATAACGTAAACAAATGATCTGAATCTTGTCTACAAATTGGTCGAGGACATCCAATTCCTTCTTTGTGAAAAGGATTTCCATTACGCAATTTTGCACATATACATTCAGGCATGTTAGAACTCATCTTCTTCCATTATTAATTCACCTTGCACAACTGTAGCACTCTCGACTGGCTCATCAATCTGCTCGGGCGCAGGTGGGAAATACCGGATCACGCGCACTCGCTTTTCCATGACCTGTTTCTTTACCAATCCCATTCGACGGTAAATGCCGGCGATGATCATTTCCTCAAACCGTTTAATAGGGTGTGGAGGAAAGTTTTTATAGAGAGCGTCATTAAACGCTTGGTGCGTTGTCACGCCTTCCGCACGCTTGCCTCTATTGAGCATGTTCCAATACCAATCCTCAATTATTATCTGCTGAGGGTCGTTCTCCATACGGCTCATTTGTTCCGCCATAGTCTCGTCTTTAGGGAACTCATAGATTGTCTCCTTGAGTGTAATTACTCGATGATACGCTTCCGCAAGTAATTGATCGCGGTTTTCTTTAAGCCATTCGATGTCTGCTTCTTCCAAAACCGTCTTTATCGGCAACCAACGGCGATTTCCTGTCTCGTCTTTAAGGTACTGGCTCTCGTTCGTAGTCATAATGAATATGCAACGGCGAGGATAGTCGATTGAATTACGTCCATATGGAGGTCTATAGCGATCTGTGCCAGTTGAAATAACCGCCTTCATACGCTTTACCTCTGTTTTAGTAAGGATTTCACCCTCAGAGAGTTCAATGATAATCTTTCCTTGAAAGAGCATGAAGAAGTCCTTCGTATCTGTCCCCATAGACGTTTCTACATACCAATCTCCACCTAATACAGCGAGCGAGGAGGACTTCTTAGTGCCTTGTTCGCCCTCAAGTACCATTACTGAGTCAAACTTACATCCTGGGTGCATTATGCGCTTCACAAGACCTTTAAGGACGTTACTTCCTACTGCCCGATGATACACATTGTCTTCAACACCGTAGGTCTTACAGAGCCATGTATCAATACGACCTACTCCGTCCCATTTCAACGCTTTTAGGTAATCCTGTCCGCTATCATACTGATGATTCTTTGCTACTTCGGCCAAAGCGTCAGTAACCATCGAACGAGTTACCTTTTGAAAGAATGAAAACGCCGAAGCGATCTCATTTTGTATGCGTACAGTGTGGTGATCCTCCATTTCATGCCATGTATCACCAAAACGTACAAATGTTTTGTTGGTAAATGCGTCATGCTTGATACGATCTTTAAAATCTGCGTGAGTCTCCAAGAGACGGCGGATATTCTCCGTACAGAGCGTGTATATTTTGATTTTATCTTTACCTGAAAGGGTAAATAGCAAATCTAATTCTGGTTTTTTCATATAGTACTCATATTTTAGGTTCGACCATAGCTTGTAACGAAAAAGTTGCACATAACTGAGAACGGGTTTTCACTTCCGTTGCCATTGCTGGCATTATGTGCAACTTACTGGTTGCAAACTTATGTGAAAACTTTCTCATTTGTCTATTGTACTACTTGCTGGTTTTATCCACAACTTTGAACTCTTTAAGGATCTCCTCGTGCGTCTTGTCAAGCAATTTTGCCAAACGGACCATATTTTTCATGGTTGGGGAAGATTTGCCGGAGTACCATGACTGAACTGCTTGTGGGGTTATACCCAGTTCTTTTGCGATCTTATACTTTGTCATTTATTTTTGTGTTTATTGATAACCATAGGTTTGCGACTGCTTCTTCGGGGGTAGAGCCTTTTTCAAGAGGATGAGGGTAATCATCGTAATAGTTTTCACCACGCCCAGCAGTATCATCTTTACCCGCATAAATCATTCCATTTAATTCCCACATCACAAATCCTTTTATTCCTACTGCTTCAATAAGTTCAGAGAGAGTAGGACAGTAACAAGACATTGGTTCTTCTCCTTCAGGAGCACCACCGTCTTCAATAATTTCTCCTTTGAAGTCTCCCATAAATTGTGGAAATCCTGCCTCTTTAAGTTTTAGTACTAGTTCGTATGTCATATTACAATTCTAATGCTTTCGCCAATATGCTTACTTGTAATGCTTTTCTCTCTTTGATCGTGATCTCGAATTCGATTGCTTCTTTGATTTCCTTTATCTCACGCTTCTTGGTCTTTATCATCTTAAGGCATTCCGCATATTCCTGCATATCATCGAGCATACCTAAGAGCTTTTGCAGTCTATCGAGAACCATAAGGGCGTAATGGTACTGTTCCTGTAATGATAGCTCTGGCTTTTCTTTGATCATTATTTTCCTTTGTATGTCTTTTGGCAGGTCTTCTAATTCAATGCTCATATATTTAACTTCTTACGTTTTACTAATGCGTGTGAACATCGGCTTGAACACACTCTGCGTTGCGGGTGGAAGCCAAGAAGAGGTTTACGCCAGTCACGTAGTCTAGTTATTCTGATTTATCGGGGGATTCCATACTTACTCACTCAAAGTTAGGGAGTGTAAGAGTTCATCTTTTATTCTAACCATTTCTACATCAGAGTTGCCAAAAAACTTCTCTATTCCTTCTCTCATCGCTTTCTGTCCTGCGAGGAAGGCATCAGTGGCATATTTGTTTATCGCGGTCTGTATTTCCCATGTAGTGTAGTTAGGATTGGCCACCATTGCCATGATTTCGTCTAGTTCATCTGCTATGTAGTTCATATATATTCTCTTAATTCAATAATGTAGTAAAGGTAGAGGGGTTACTCAAAATCTGTTGTACATTCACAATGCGGACATTCATTGCTTTCTTTTCTTACAACACAACTTCCGCAATACTTTAATCCACAAACCGAACAAGTTGTAATATCGTGTTCATTCATATTTCCTCTTTGTAAGAGCTACTGTGCCTGTCAAACGCCGATATGCTTTCGGGTCACACTCTAGAATGTGTGGGGTTCAATTCCCCCTCCGTATGTATTAGGATTTCACCTCGGCTTTTGATAGACACACTAACTCTATTAACTAATAAATTATTTGAACTTAATCTCGTCAATAACTTCTTCAAGAATTGCACGAATAATATCTTGTTTGGTTACATTTTGAGCGATTGCCATTGCATCTACTTTTTCATACACACGAGTGGAACAACGCAATGCACCAATTATCTTATCTGTTGATTTTTGTAGTCTGATTTCTTTCATAAATTATTTCTTTTTTGGGCGGGAAATAGTGTTCTCCCATACGCCATAATACATTTCACATTCACGACAGTAACAGTACATAACCACTTTTGTCGGAGGGTGCGGACACTGTGCTTTCTTCGCCTTCACACGTTTTGTTGTTTTGTTTGGAGGGGTTTTCATAGATTATTCTTGCATATAAAATGCTAAAATTATTGAACCTACTACAAGTCCTAATACTCCAAAAATTCCAGTCATAGCAAACCACATACAAATACCGACGGGCGAGTCAGATGTGGAACAACTCACTGGATAATAAGTAATCCACTCAATAAGTTTTAGCGATAAGAACCATGCAATAGGAACTACTAGAAACCATAATATCTTTATTTTATTCATCTCCTTTTCACTCGATTATTTGTAATACTGCTATCAAGAGCGTGCTGATTGTCTTTGTATATTGGATATTCTTTCATATCTTTCTTCTCCATTAGTTAGTAAGCAGCTCAGGGTTCTCATAGATATTCCCGATTATTTCACAATCCATTTTATTAGTATCTTCTTCCCATTCTTGAATATCATATCCAAACTTCCAACCACCACTATTTTCACCTATTACTTTAAATTGTGCTGACCAATTAAGATATTCTACTTTCCCAGGTTTTCTTTCCCACGAAGGTGTGTAGGCTCCTAATCCACCTACAGTTCCAAATTTCACTATATCTCCTTCCCATATTTCTTTACCGTTGCGGTCAAGTAAACCAGTATCTTGTTGCCAATCATCTAAAGCACTAGGTTTTTCATCTTTTTCGGCATAAGTACATAAATCATTCATCGTCCAATAAGTGAACTTTTTATTTAATCCATCCCACGCTCGAAACTTTATAGTTCTCATATTCCTTTCTCATTACTTGTTAATTCCATCAACTCCTGCTGGGTAGGTTTAGATGACATGGGTTAACTCTCAATCCATTCAAACACTGGTGCTTGTGTTCGACTATAAGTCCTCACAGCAGGACAATGCCAACATTCTTCTTGTGGGTCATTATAAGAACAGTGACCATCTAAGTGGTATACATCACAACTCATACCAAAATCCCTTTCAACTTTTTTCCATGCATGTTCACCGTTAACTTTTATGCATTCTTCTTTTGTTTCGTATTTCTTCATAATTTCTACTCTATTACGCACGCACTCTAACTTATAATTTGTTCTGGACTTGTACCACTGTACCCCCGTTGCTGGATTTATCGGGGGCGTGGTATACTGTTTCTAGTAATGGCTATCTCTGGAGAGGTGGCTATTTTTGTTCTAAGAACTTTAAAGCTTTTTCACGTTTCGAGATTTTGATAATACATTCATCTCGTTTTGCTCGTGCTATATCTCGTACCTCAAACTCATCTTCTTTCGACATCGTAAGATACGGGTCACGATAATTTGGGTCGGGCATGGACTTCTCAATTCGTTTTATTGAAGCGAGAAGGCACTTTGTAATAGTCTCCTTTACATCTTGCGGTATGTTCATTTGTTAAAGAGTTTCCAGCGAACTCTTACACCCATTATAGCAAATGACACTTTTCAAACTCCGTCAATACCCTCCTTTCTAAAACTGAAACCCTTACAGTAGTGCGTAGATTTTCTTCAATCAAGATTACTTGACATTACCGCATATGACTCGTTTCCGAAAACTTGACACACTCGTTGTCTAATAACCTTTATTTAATCGACTGATTTGAGAAAATTACCCTGTGGATTACCCGCACGCACTCTGATAAAGGGGGGG
>Ga0265327_10004372_pt1 | contig 12555 bp, 10 predicted proteins | sample 41621metaG_FD_202089 | JGI IMG/M metagenome (GOLD analysis project Ga0265327, IMG submission 202089) | Rhizosphere microbial communities from Carex aquatilis grown in University of Washington, Seatle, WA, United States - 4-16-21 metaG | ecosystem: Host-associated > Plants > Roots > Rhizosphere...
CAGATTTCGCCAACGGGAATTTGCTGGATTTCGGGGGGTGAACCCGCCGAATCCGGCAATTCGCCATTACTTGCCAGCCCGCCGGAACCCAGGCGGACGGCGGCGCTCAGCCTATTTCACGGACGACCAATAAGTCGAACTCATTGCAGGGTGGTATTCGGCGGAAGATTATTCGGCGCGTGAAACGGCCTATCCCCGAAACTGCTTGAACAGGGGCAGGCACAGTTCCAGCACGTCGTCATCAAGGTAGGCCGGCTCGTTCACGCGGTGAATGCGGAACGGTCGGCTGGCGACGACCATCCGTCGCAACTCATGGCCCCACTCCAGCCAAGTGCGGAACACGTCGATGACCGAGCGCACCACGGTCATCGGCTTGGTCCCCTTTGCCTCACCTTTGGTCCGCTTGAGGAAATGGATGGGGACTTCGATTATCCGAGCCTTGCCGCAGAAGGCCCGGATGAGGGCCTCTGGATTGGCAAAAGCCGACTGCGACCGTAGCGTCAGATCCTTGATCAGCGCGCTTCGAGCGAAGAAAATATTCTGGAAGTCATGGAATGGCAATCCGTAAAGGATTCTAAGAATATAATAATTTGCCAACGAAACCACGGCCTTGTAAACTGTGTCTGATCGACATTTCACTCTATAAATTGACCGCAGCAAGGGTATGTGGCTGAGAATGCGCTCCGGGACCGGCCGCATGCCTTTGACAATGTCGTAATGACGTAGTAACTCAAGGAATGTCCTTGCATTTTTGAGGTCATATGACCAGTCAACGGTCTGAAAAAAGAAGTATTCCTTGGCCGGACTCCGAAACGCCGTTCGCACGGCGTGACCGACCTGCATGTTAGTTGGGTGGGTGACAATACGCAGGCGCGGCTCGTGGACGGCAAACGCAGCGGCGATCGACGGCGTCCGATCCGTGCTACCGTCGTCGACGAGCACCAGTTCCACATCGTCGGACAACGTGTCTAGAAGTGCGAAACTACGGACGAGAAAATCCTCTATCAACTCTTCTTCGTTATATGCCCATGCCAGCATTGAAACAGAGCCAGAAAACTTTTCTGTCAGCGCCATGATACACTCGTGAGGATTCGGTTATGACCCCGTCGAGATCAATAACCACGCCCCCCCAGGCAAGTCAACCGGCGGCTACCGGCATGATGCTTCCATCTCGTGAACAAACCTTGGCTGCCGTAAATGCCTTGCTGCCCCGCTACGAGGCATTGCTGGCGGAACTCATCCGTTTCGATTCGACCTATGGCAACGAGGGACCGATGCAGCGGCGGGTGGCCGCCGAGATGGAGCGGTTGGGGATTTCCGTGGAAATCGTCACCAGCCGCCCCGACGGTCACGCCCTCAACCTTGGTGGGCGTATCATCGGCAAGGATCCAGCGCGGCACCTGTCGCTGGTCCTCAACGCCCACGCCGACGTGGTACCCGTGGATGCCGCAGAGCGCTGGCCCCACGAGCCATTCGGCGGCACTATCAAGGACCGAACCATCTACGGGCGCGGAGCTCAAGACGACAAGGCGGGCGTGACGGTACTGCTGCTGGTCGTCGAAGCGCTCGGCCGATTGGGAGTGTCCCTACCCGGCGACCTTGTGGTGCAGGTCGTCATCGAGGAGGAGACCACCGGTAACGGCACTCGCGCCTTACTGGACCGCGGCTATCGTGGAGACGGTGTGGTGATCTGCGACGGCACTTGGCCGGAGCGACTTTACTACGCGCATCCTGGCCACATTTCCTTCCGCCTTCGAATCGCCGGCGACGCCATGGCCGCCTCGAACGAGCGACGCGCGATAAATCCGGTGCTGCTGGGCATGGAGATGATCACCCGGTTGCGGGCCGCCGCCACCGACCGCAATCTTGACGCCCCGGCCTTCGAAGGAATTCCCGCCCCCTATTTCGTCAATGTCGGCGCATTTCACGCCGGCGTGTGGTGCGGTTCGGTCCCCGCCGAAGCGACACTTGACGTGCAGATGGGCTTTCCTCCACCCGCGACGGCAGCGAGCATGATGGCCGAAGTGAAGGCGATGGCGGCTGGGATCTCGGAGCGTATCGTCGTGGAGCCATGGCTACTGACGAGGGAGCCGTTTATCGGCGACCCGGACGCGCCGCTGATCCGTCATCTGCGCGAGGTCGTTCAGCGCCACGCCCAAGGCGAGGTACAGGTGGTGCCGATCACCGGCTATACCGACATGGCGTTTTTCGGCACCCCCAACGTCACGCTTTACGGCCCCGGGGGGGGGCGCAACGGCCACGGCGTGGACGAGCATTACATGCTCGACCACATGGGCGGTGTTGCCGCCAACCTAGTGACGTTTGCAGTGGAATGGTGCTCGCGCCCGCGTCAAGCCTGAGGCAGGCCAGCGCACAACACCAGATACCAGGCATAATCCTCGAGTTCCTCGCCCAGTTGCCGCAGTCCCTCGATCATCCGGTCAACGTCGTAACGTTGCGACAAGTAGAGCATCTGCTCGGCATTCAGGATCTTGAAAACCACGCCTTTGATCGAGGTCACGTCGTACCCCTCTCCGGCGAACAACGCGCGCCAGGAATACCGGTCATAGAGGTGAACATTGAAAACCGCGCGATCCGACGCATTGTGGACGTCGGGGGCAAGTTCGAGGCCCATGTAGGTCCCAAGACGGCGATGAAAGGCGCGACTGTTCGGAGTAGAGGCGATGACGACTCCGCCCGGCTTCAGCCACCTCTTTGCCCGACGAACCAATCCGTGATCATCGGGCACATGCTTAACCACCCCTGACATCAGGATGGTATCGTAGGGTTCTTCGGGCTCGAACTCCTCGAACAAGCTTTCAAAAACCCTGACCCGGCCATCTCCGGCGAAATCGCGGCGAGCCAGTTCAGCATGGGCACTGGCCCCTTCGACGATGTCGATCGACTGGATGCCGCGATCGAGCAGCGCTCGCGTCCAAATGCCGTTGATGTAGCCGAGGTCGAGCACCCTGCCTGGCCGAAGATGCTTCAGCGCCTCCTCGATCAGAATATCCTTGAGCCGGTCCTCAAATTTTTGGACCTCGGAGTGATAATACGTTTGCGACGCGGTGTTGACCGCTTGGCGGATTTCTTCCGTCGAAATCTCACCGCCAAGGGCCTTTTCCAACAACCCCGCATGCTCGCGACCGCTTGTGCTCATGCCATTCCCTCTTCGCCAACGATTCTTGGCAGACGGAAAATAGCCGCCACCACAACCAGTGTCCAGCCGACCAACACGAGCCCGGGTCCAGGAATGGCCTGCCCCGAGAGGCCCAGCGGGATTCTGGAGGGGTTCAACATTTTTGGCCATGCTCTTCGGCAAATCAGCTATGGTGCTCGCGTCTTTTGCCTCGGCATGGAATGCCCAATGTGCCCTGAAATACCCGCCGTCAGCTACGAGCCCAAGGTAATCATCGAAACGCCGCCGTACCCGAAGATGGTGGTAATCACGATGGTCTACCCGTGCAACGCGAGCTGCCCGCACTGTCCCTACAACAACTCGGACATCCGCAGCGAATACAAAGACGCTCCGTTCATGCCCGACCACACCTTCCGGAAGATCGCCGAGGAAAGCGGAAAACACCAAGCCTTCATGCGCATTTCGGGCGCCGGCGAGCCGATGATGCACCCGCAGGCGACAAAATTACTGCGCTATGCCAAGGAGCAAGGCTGCCGCGTCGGCCTGATCACCAACGGCTCCCTCTTTACCGAAGAGAACACCCGGGCGCTGCTGGCCGCGAATGTGGACATGATCGAATTCTCGGTCGACGCCTGTGACCCTGAAACCTACGCCGTCGTTCGCAAGCGGCTAAAGTGGGACACACTGCTTGCCAATGTCCGCCGGTTTCTCACCTTGCGGGCTGAAATGGGCTCTAAGTCCAATATCGTGGCATCGGGCGTCAACCAAACGAGCGTCGACATCGATGCCGTTGAGGCGTTCTGGCGCAACGAAATCGGCGTCGACAACTTCATACGCCGCAAATTCCTCACCTGGGGGGACAACACGTCCTTGGACTATTCCAGGTCCGCCGACCCCTCGCCATATATGGATACCGAGCACGAGCCCTGTCCGTTCATTTTCGAGCGCGTGCTGATCGATACCCGCGGAACCGTCATGGGGTGTCCTTACGACATCGGCGGGGGGTTCGTCGTCGGTAACGTCAACGAGACGGCGCTCGCCGAAATCTGGAAATGCGATTCGTTCGAGGATTACCGGCGCAAGCATGCCGCCCTAAGGGGACAGGATATCGCCATGTGCAGCCGGTGCCCCGACTGGAAATATCGCTCGTGGACCCACAACTACTGGAAAGTAGTCCGCGATGCCGACCAAGTCCGCCTGGAAAAAGTCGGCGGCCCCACTCCGACGTCCAACAGCCTTCACGAAGGCGGCTGACCGAAGGGGGCCCGCCAGAATGGCTTTGGAGTATTGGTGACGGCCACTTTCAACCAGACGACGGGACGGCACGCAGGTCTAGCGATGGCGGGCTGGCTTCATTCCACTTCCTCGGAGAGGCTCGCTTGCGCTAACATAATAGCGAATCTGGCTGGGTGCCGGCCGAACGGAAGACTCGTTGACGTCAGCTTGACCCCGGGCGATGCCCGCAACAGCAGACTCTACGGCAACATTACCATGTTGGCTCGCCCCATCCTGTTGGAAGGCAGGAACGGCGTAGCGGCTCCGTGCGATGGTAACGGCAAGTGCTGGAGCGACACCGGAACTTGCGCAAACAGGGGCGATTCTTGATGATCCTCGGCGTTCACTATGGTTCTCACGACGCGAGTGCGGCAATTGTCAATAATGGCGAATTGCTGGCGATGATGGAACAAGAACGCTTCGATCACAAGAAACATAGCCTTTCGTTTCCCCATGATGCCATCCGTTATTGTCTCGATCATGCTGGGATCGATACGGCCGATTTGACTGCGGTCGCCTATTCCAACGATGTTGGAATGACAAACCAGTTCAAGAGGGCCTTTGTCGAACGTGGCTACCCCGGCGCGATGGTGCCAACGTTCAATACCCAGGAGGCGGTCGAGCAAGCGCTTCGCACTCAGCTTGGGGACGTTCGGCTATTCTGCGTGGACCACCATCTCGCACATGCGGCCTCGGTCTATTTGACATCCCAATTCGACCAGAGCGCCATCTTCACCGTTGACGGGATGGGCAATTGGGTAACGGCGACGATGGCTGTTGGCCGGGGTGACGACATCGAAACCTTGTTGCGCGTCCCCCATCCTCATTCCATCGGACTGTTCTATGGCGCGGTAACGCAGTTCCTCGGTTTTCAGGCTTCGTGCGACGAAGGCAAGACCATGGGTCTGGCGCCATACGGCAAGCCGCGCTTTGCCGATGCAATGCGAGAGATGTGCCGATTCCGCGACGGAACAATCGAACTGGACCTTCGGCAATTCACCTTTCACACCCAAAGCCTCATGGATCAGAACGGGGTGCCGCACCGCTGGTTTTCGGACACGTTCTGCCAGATTTTCGGCCCGCCCCGCACTGCTGAAGGTGAGTTGACCGAGCGTGACGCCGACATCGCGGCCAGCGCCCAATTGGTCCTTGAAGAACGCTGCTATGAGATGCTTGCCCATCTGCATGGATTGACCGGCCTCGATACCGTCTGCGTTGCCGGCGGTGTCGGCCTCAATTGCAGCATGAACGGCAAAATCCGCGCCAACACCCCGTTCCGCGAGGTCTTCGTGATGCCGGCGGCCAATGACGCGGGGCTCAGCGTCGGTGCCGCCCTGCTATGCAGCCGCCAGCTTGAGCCAGACTTTCGGCGCCATGCCCTGTCACATGCCTATCTTGGCAGCCAACACGGGAATGACGAGGTCGAAAGCGCCCTGAAATCGCTGCCTGCCGGGATTGACGTGGAGAAGCCCAAAGACTTGGGCGATGCAGTCGCGTCCCTGCTCGCGAATTACGCCATCGTCGGCTGGTATCAGGGGCGCATGGAATTCGGACCTCGTGCGCTTGGACACCGCTCGATCCTGGCCAATCCCACCAGGGCCGATACCAAGGACATCGTCAACGCCAAGGTGAAGTTCCGCGAGATGTTCAGGCCTTTCGCGCCGGTCATCCCCCTCGAGTCGGCGGCGGACTACTTTTCGCCGGCGCATGCCAGCCCCTACATGCTGCAGGTCGTTTCAGTACTACCGGAAAAGCGTGAAGTCATTCCTTCGGTCACCCATATCGACGGCTCTGCACGGGTGCAGACGGTCACCGCAGAGCAGAACCCCGAGCTCTATCGCCTGCTTAAGGCCATGGAACAAATAAACGGTGTGCCGGTGTTACTGAATACCAGCTTCAATATCCGGGGTGACACCATCGTCCGTACGCCAATGGACGCGATCAAGTGCTTCGTAGGTACCGACATGAACGCATTGGCAATTGGCCCCTATCTGCTGCGCAAGCGCGATGGGTCATCCTTCGCATGACGATGCGCGCCGACTATCACGTTCACCTCCACCACTCACCGTGCACTTCCGACGAGATGACGGCAGCGGCGATTCTGGAGATGGCGGAGAAATGCGTTCTGGAGGAAATCGGCCTCATCAACCATCTGCATCCGACGACAGACGTCAACATCTTCCGGTTGGCGAGACAAGAGGCCGACGCTTACCACGGCCGAAAGCCGGCCAAGGTGCTAATCGGGGCGGAAGTCGACCTGCTGGACCAGGAAGGCCGGACGTCCGTGCGCGAGGAAATCCGCGATTTTGTCGATTTCGTTACCTTGGCCCCAGGGCATCATCAACTGGACTGGGTGACGGCCGACTTTACGGTCGAGCCTGAAGAATTCCTGGAGCGGGAGGTCTGCTCCATCGTTGCCGCTTTAGGCCGATACCGCTTCGACATTCTCGTCCACCCGTTCATCTACGTCGCCTTTCCCAAGCTGGCGCCGCATTACGTTGGCGCGCTCAGGCCCGGCGGATTGGCCCCGGCTCTGGTCGATGATCTGGCCGCGGCGCTGATCGCTGGCAATACGGCATTTGAATTTCATTGCCGGGACCTGATAATACGACCCGAGTGGTTGGGGGGCGAGAGCTTCGTCGCCTCGTACATGGTAATGATGGGTGCTCTGCGGGCCCGCGGCGTTCGTTTCGTCGTCGGCTCCGATGCGCACCGACTCAACCAGATCCCCCGAAGCGACGCGGCACCCACCTGGGCGCGCAATACCCTTTGTACAATTAACGGCGATTGAACCCATGATCGTGAAGCCTGGCGCTACCGGCACATCCCTGGACACTCTGCCTCAAGTCGGGGAGTTCCCGGTTCCCACGCAAGAATACCTGCAACAGTACGCGTTGACCTACAACGCGACCGAGCTGAACTTTATCCGAAGCCAGGAACCGAAGACGGCCGAGGAGATCTATCAACGGCTACGATATTTCCCGAATCAAGTCCTGCTGGAGACGTCGTCCTTCTGCCAACTGCAATGCACGATGTGTGCGCGTCAATTCAAGCCCCGCAAATGGGGGAAGATGAATGATGCCTTGGCCAGGAAGATCATTGACGAGGTCCTGGCCAAGGCCCCTTGGGTGCGCATGTGGTTTTGCTATTTCGGCGAGCCGCTGGTGTCACGCAAGCTGGGTCTATACGAGCGGATTCGCTACGCCAAGGGCAAAGGATTGCGGCGGGCCGCGATCAATACGAATGGGAACCTTCTCGACGACCAGACCCTGGACGACCTGATCGAGGCCGGCCTTGACGAGGTCTATATCGGCATTGATGCGATCACCAAACAGACCTACGAGGAAAAAGTCCGTATCGGCGGGAACTATGACGTGCTGATGCGCAACATCCATCGTGCCATCGAACGGGCTCAAGGCCGGCTGCAGATTTCGGTGCAATTCGCGGTTTTGGACGTCAACGAACATGAAGTCGAGGAATTCAAGGCTTATTGGTCGAAATTCCCCGTCCAGATCTACGTTCGTCCGAAGATGACCTGGATCAACTATCTGTCGGACGAGATTAAGACCGATCCCGCCAAGCGCCATTCATGTTCCTGGATCTTCGATTCGATCAACGTCAACGAAGACGGGCGCGTTCCCTATTGCATCAACGACTGGGAAGGGAAGCACGTCCACGGCGATTTGAACAAGGAATCGATCTTCGACGTCTGGCAAAACAAGGTCTACCCGTTCTTGGTGGCGCATGCCGCCGGTCAATGGGACAAGCTGCCTGAATTTTGCCAGAAATGTCCCGACTGGCAGAGCAAAAGGCCGCATAATCTCGAAGCGCTCCGGCTTTTCGCGGCCAATGCCAGCGAGGATCTACTGAAATGACATCCGGCCCACGCCGGATTCTCGTTACAGGCGCCCGAGGGTTTCTTGGGAGGGCCTTGGTTGGTCGATTGCTCGAACGCTACCCCGCCGCCACAATCGTGGCGATCTCGCGTCGGCCGCCCGATCCAGGCGACCATCCAGGCCCCTCGCTTGACTTGAGCCTTTCGCAAGCCTGGGCCGACATCGAAGGGCCATTCGACTGGGTTTTCCACTTGGCGGCGAGAATTCCCTCGCGCAAAGGGGACGTGGCCGACGGGGGGATCTTCGACGACAACGTTTCTCCATGCCTTCGCCTACTGGAGGGGTGTCGACGCTGGCAATCAAGCCGCCTCATCCACACCTCATCAATTTCGGTTTACCCCATGGGGGCGGCCAAGACGCTGTGCGAAGACCTCGTTCCGAGACCCGACACGCTTTACGGCGCCGCCAAATTGGCTGGCGAACACATCTTGTCGCTCGCGTCATCGACCGGCACCGCTGTCGTCTCGCTTAGGCTCTCTTCCCTTTACGGACCGGGGCAGCACGGGGGGACCGTTCTGCCGACCTTCATCGACAACGCCCGCCATGGCAGGCCGATCCGGGTTGTCGCGGGCGGATGTCGGACACAGGATTTCCTCCATGTCGCCGATGCGGCATGCGGACTGATCGATGTGGCCACATCGACGGCGGCCGGAATATACAATCTCGGCTCCGGCACGGCGACGCCGATGATCGATTTGGCTCACGCAGTTACCGCGTTGCCGGGATGGAACGTCGACGTAATTGACAGCGGCGGCGTGGAAACAGCGCCCTCGGTCGCGGTGGACATCCGCAAAGCCCAGCGGGATTGGGGATTTATGCCGCAGGTCACGATTGGAAACGGCCTTAAGGGATATCATGACGCACTCCTGGAAGGGCGCTCCTGAGGGGCGCGCCCGCGTAGCGGTCACCGGCGTCGGCGGTAACGTCGGGCAGGGCGTGCTCAAGGCACTTGCCCATGCGCGCATCGCTTCCTGGGTGGTGGGCACCGATGCCCAGGCCTCGTCGGCCGGCCTCTACCTGGTCGACCGCGGCTACCGGATACCGCTTGCGTCATCGCCCGAGTTCAAGGACGCCTTTTGCCGCATTTTGGAAACCGAACGAATTGATATCGCCTTCGTCGCCGCCGATGCCGAGACCATCCACCTAGCCCACCTGCGCGATGACATTCAGCGCCGCACCGGCACGCGCGTTCTGGTTGCCGATGCCGACGTGGTCGAAAGGTGCCACGACAAGTGGCTGGCCGCCCAATGGTGCGCCGACGCTGGCGTACCACATCCGGCTACGGTCCGTGCCGACGATACGGAGGGCGTACGCCGGCTGTGTGACCTTTTCGGCGGGCATCTGGTTGTGAAGCCGCGCTGCGGCTTCGGTTCGCGCGGCGTGACGGTCGTCAAGACCGAGGCTGAGGCGCTCACCTTTGCCGGACGACTGGGCGAGGACGGCATCGTGCAACAACATGTCGGCACCGAAGACCAGGAATATACCAGCGCCGCCCTCTGCGACGGCGATGGGAAACCCCTGGCCGTGGCAGTCATGTGGCGTGAGTTGAACCTGGGAACCTCATACCGCGTCTATCCGGCATGCGACCCCGCCCTGCAGTCAACCGTCCACGACTGGGCGGCTCGTCTGAAGGCCGCCGGGCCGATCAATTTCCAATTCCGCATGACGAAAGACGGCCCGATCTGTTTCGAGATCAACCCGAGATTTTCCGGAACGACGGGCCTCCGTTTTCATTTCGGGTACAACGACGTCGAAATGGCGGTACGTCACTTCGTTTTCGGTGAGGAAGTCGCGCAGCCCGAGTTGTGCCAAGGCGTGGTGCTGCGCTATTGGGACGAAGTCTTCATCCCATCGACATCGTGGCCGGACATGCTCGACGCGGATCGAGTTGTCGATGGCATTCCGCTAGGTCCGCACTTGAGAGGATGATCGCCCGTCATGTGTGGGATCGTAGGTTTCTCGGGCCCGCCGCACCCCCGGCGGATGGCCGCCATGTGCGACCTGATCGTCCATCGCGGTCCAGATGACCAGGGGCAATACGCCAGTCCCAGCGGCCAGATGAATCTTGGGCACCGCCGACTGTCGATCATCGATCTGAATACCGGCCACCAGCCGATGACCAATGAAGACGGCAGTTTATGGATCGTCTTCAACGGTGAGATTTATAATTACAAGGAGATCGCCGAGGACCTCAGGGCACGCCACCAGTTTAAGACCCATTCCGATACGGAAGTTCTCCTTCATCTCTACGAAGAGATGGGAGCGGAGATGGTGACCCGCCTCAATGGCATGTTCGCCTTCGCTCTATGGGACGAACGCCGACGCCGGTTGCTGCTGGTACGGGATCGGCTTGGCGTCAAGCCGCTCTACTGGACGCTTGCCGGCGATCGCTTGGGATTCGCCTCGGAAATGAAAGCCCTGTTGGCCTGGCCCGAGGTCGATAGAATCATCGATCCAACGGCGCTATCTCATTACCTTTCGCTCCGCTACGTTCCCGAACCGAAGACCATATGGGCCGGCATCCAGTCCCTGCCAGCGGCACATCTGCTCGAGTGGGAGCCGGGCCGGGAGCCGGTAATCCGGCCATATTGGTCGCTCGACTTCACACCGCGCGAATGGCCGGACGAAGACGCGTTGTGCGACCGCATCGAAGAACTGCTGCTGGATGCCACCCGCCTGAGAATGCGCTCGGATGTTCCGGTCGGGGCCTATCTGTCCGGAGGAGTGGATTCGTCGCTGGTGGTGGCGATGGTGCGCCGCCATTTCGGCGGCGAACTCCACACCTTCACCCTCGGATACGCTGATCAGCCTTCCGACAAGCAGGATCTGTTCTATGCCCGCCGACTAGCTGCCGAATTCGGCACCGTTCACCACGAATACATCATGCACGCCGAAGAGTTAGCGGCAAACACGATGGATATCGTGCGGATGTTCGATCAGCCCTTTTCGGGCGTGCTATCAACATACTTCTTGACTGGCTTGGTGCGGCAGCACGTCAAGGTTGTCCTCAGCGGCGACGGTGCCGACGACCAATTCGCCAGTTACGGACACCACCGTCTGGTCTGGCCCCTGGAACGGCTTGCCGCCGCCCGAGCCGCCGATCCTTCGTCCAGCTTGGAGGGCATCGATTTGGCCCCCCTGGCCGCCCGTCCAGACCTGGTCGAACGTTTCGCCGGCATGTCGCCATGGGAACTGCGCGCCAATTTCGGCGCGTTCCCTCCGTCGCTGAAAGCTGAATTGCTCAACACACCTGCGGGAAGGACTGTCGCGGCCCACGATACGACCGCATTCCTTGAAGGCTGTTTCCGGCAAAGTCGCGCTGCGGACGGTCTCAACCGCCTTCTCGACGTCGATATCCGTACGTCGCTGCCGGGTGAGATCCTGGCATTCTGCGATCGGCTGTCGATGGCCCATTCCGTCGAGGCCCGCTCGCCGTATCTCGACTATCGTTTGGCTGAGTTGTCAGCGACAATTCCTGGGGCCCTAAAAATTAAGGGATCACACCTCAAGTATATTCTAAAGCGCACGGCGAGCCGTTACCTGTCCCAGGACATTCTGGAACGGCCAAAGGAGGGCTTCGTATTGCCTAATCATATTTGGCTACGCGGAGCGCTGGATGGCCTTCTTGACCGCCTGCTGTCCCCCGAAGCGTTGGCTCGTCATGGCCTGTTCAATGAGGGAGTGGTTCGGCGGCTGATTGCCGAACACAAGAGTGGCGCGCAAGAACACGCCTTCCGCATTTGGACGTTGGTGATGTTCCAGGCCTGGTACCAGACGTATATGGAAGCGCCGAACTGGCCAGCGGTCATAGACTGACCAGATGCGCGGAGCGGACGCCCGCCACCTCATACGAGGCGGCGGCTCGCACTGCCGATGCACTTTGCGACGCGATCGGCCGCCGTCGTCCGTGAAATAGGCTGAGCGCCGCCGTCCGCCTGGGTTCCGGCGGGCTGGCAAGTAATGGCGAATTGCCGGATTCGGCGGGTTCACCCCCCGAAATCCAGCAAATTCCCGTTGGCGAAATCTGCTCTTTTCCGCTCGCGCTGATCGTGATTCCATCCTCGTTGCGGGCAGCGTGGAGGGTGAGGATGAAGCCGCCGTTCAAGATTGGATCGAAGGTAACCATTCGGTGAAGACCGCGGCTATGCCTTGGCGCGCGGCTTTCTGCTCCAGCGGCGAGCGAGTTTGGTAAGTTCAGCCTCGATGGCGGGGATGTCGACGGTATCGAGGTGGAGATTGTCCGCC
>Ga0265327_10004373_pt1 | contig 12554 bp, 15 predicted proteins | sample 41621metaG_FD_202089 | JGI IMG/M metagenome (GOLD analysis project Ga0265327, IMG submission 202089) | Rhizosphere microbial communities from Carex aquatilis grown in University of Washington, Seatle, WA, United States - 4-16-21 metaG | ecosystem: Host-associated > Plants > Roots > Rhizosphere...
ACCCCCTGGTCGCGGCAGGGCGATGGCCGGCTGACCCTGAAGGGCGGGGTTCGCGAGGTGCTGGCCACCGCCATGCTGGAGGCCCTGGGGGTTCCCACCTCGAAGTCGTTCTCCCTGATTGAGACCGGCGAGGATCTGGTGCGGGGCGACGAGCCCAGCCCGACGCGATCCTCCGTGCTGGTGCGCCTGTCCCACAGCCACATCCGGTTCGGCACCTTCCAGCGCCAGGCCTTTCTGGGCCAGGACGCCGAGATCCGTCGGCTGATCGACTACAGCGTCGAGACCTACTACCCCGAGCTGGGAAACGCTGCAGATCGCGCCTCGGCCCTGCTGGAGGCCCTGGTCCCGCGCGCCGCGCGGCTGGCGGCCAGCTGGATGGCTGCGGGCTTCGTGCATGGGGTGCTCAACACCGACAACATGAACCTCACCGGGGAGAGCTTCGACTACGGCCCCTACCGGTTCCTGCCGCGCAACGATCCCAACTTCGTCGCCGCCTATTTCGACCAGTCCGGCCTCTACAGCTTCGGCCGCCAGCCGGAGGCGGTGTTCTGGAATCTGCAGCAGCTGGCCGGCGCCCTGTCCCTGGTGAGTGAATCCGATCCGCTGGTGACCGCCCTCAATGGCTTCGGGCCCTCCTATCGCCGGGCGCTGGCGGCCGCCATGCTGGCGCGGCTCGGACTGAAGTCGCGCGATGAAATGGCGGACGTGACCCTGGTCAATACGGCCTTCCGGGCGCTGGCCACCGGCGGCGAAGCGCTGCGCTGGGAGCCGTTCTTCTTCGACTGGTTCGCTGGCGACGAGGCTCGCGCCCTGGGAAGCCCGCGGGCGGAGATCTATGCTGGTGAGGGGTTCGCCGAGTTTCGCGCGCAACTCGCTCAGGCCGAGCCAGACCGCCCGGAGCGTCTCGCCGATCCCTATTTCGCGCGCGCCGAGCCGGAGGAGCTACTGATCGACGAGATCGAGCGGATCTGGGGGGCCATCGCCGAGACGGACGACTGGTCGCCCTTCTACGCCAAGCTCGCCGCCATCGAAGTCGCGCGGGTGGCCTATGCGCTCTAGGCTCCGCGGAACCGGGGCCGCGGGCGGGCATTGGCCCAACGCCCTGCGCCCCTGCTTCGAGGCCGACTGAATGCGTTCACCGTTCCGCCACCTGCGCCGCGCGGCGTTGTTCGAGCAGCTGGGCCCAGGGCTGGTCACCGGTGCGGCGGATGACGATCCCAGCGGCATCGCCACCTATTCCCAGGCCGGGGCCCAGTTCGGGTTCGCCATGCTGTGGACCATGCCGCTCACCTATCCGCTGATGAGCGCGGTGCAGCTACTCTGCGCCGAGGTGGGCCGGGTGACCGGGGCGGGCCTGGCCAAGAACATGGGCCAGATCCTGCCGCGCTGGCTGGTGCGCAGCCTGGTGACCCTGCTGTTCGTGGCCAACACCATCAATATCGGCGCCGATCTGGCGGCCATGGGGGAGTCCGCCACTCTGATGCTTGGCGGCGGCGACATGCGGCTGTTCACGGTGGGGTTCGTGGTGCTGTCCCTCACCCTGCAGCTGTTCGTGCCCTATCACCGCTATGTCCGGTTCCTGAAGTGGCTGACCATGGTGCTGCTTGCCTATGTGGCCGTGGTGTTCTCGGTGAAGCTCGACTGGGGCGAGGTGGGCCGCGCCATCGTGGCGCCGCATCTGAAGGTCGATGGCGCGGCCATCACCTTGGTGGTGGCGGTGTTCGGCACCACCATCAGCCCCTACCTGTTCTTCTGGCAGAGCGCCCAGGAGGTCGAGGACCTGGACGCCGACCCCAAGGCCCGGGCGCTGAAGGACGCGCCGGCCCAGGCGCCGCGCCAGATGCGGCGGATGCGCCTGGACACCTTCGTGGGCATGGCCGCCTCCAACCTGATCGCCATGGCCATCATGATCTCCACCGCCGCGACCCTGCACGCCGCCGGAAAGGTGGACATCGCCACCGCCGCCGACGCCGCCAAGGCGCTGGCGCCCGTGGCCGGTCACTTCGCCTTCGCCCTGTTCAGCCTTGGGATCATCGGCACCGGACTGCTGGCCGTGCCGGTGCTGGCCGGATCGGCGGCCTACGCCATCGGCGAGTCTCAGGGCTGGAAGGTGGGGCTGGAGAACAAGCCGTGGGAAGCTGTCGGCTTCTACGCCATCATCATTCTGTCGACGATCCTGGGCCTCGGCATCGTGGTGTCGCCGCTTGACCCGATGAAGGCCCTGTTCTGGAGCGCGGTGATCAATGGGGTGGCGGCGGTGCCGATCATGGTGGGGCTGATGCTTGTCGCCCAGAGCCGGGATCGGATGGGCCGGTTCCGGGCCCATGGCGCTCTGCGCTTCTTCGGCTGGCTGGCCACCGCGGTGATGGGTGCGGCGGCCGTCGCGATGCTATTCTTCCACTGAGGCGCGCCCTCAGAACCCCAGCTCCCGCCGCAACGCCTCCGGGGTCACCCCCTGCGCCCTCAGATCCGCAAGGGTCTCGGCGCGATCGCGCTTGGCGAAACGTTTTCCGTCCGGACCGGTGAGCAGCCGGTGGTGACGGTAGGTGGGGGCGGGCAGGTCCAGCAGGGTCTGCAGCACGCGTTGGACGAAGGTGGCCTCGAACAGGTCCTGGCCTCGGATCACCTGGTTCACCCCCTGCAGGGCGTCGTCGACCACCACGGCCAGGTGATAGGCCACCCCGACATCCTTGCGGGCCAGCACCACATCGCCCACGCGACGGGTGTCAACGATGATGGCCCCGCGCTGGTCGTCTGGGCCATGCCCTTCTTCAGTGAATTCCAGACCCGGAAGGCCGGCCGTCTCCGCCGCTGCCATGGAAAGCCGCCAGGCGAAAGGCTCGGCGGCCGCCAGGCGCTGCGCCTCCTCGGCCCCCGTCAGAGGCTTGCCACGCCAGGCGTCCGGTGGCCCGTGAGGCGCGCGGGTGATGTCCTCGGCGAGTTCGCGGCGGGTCCTGAAGCAGCGATAGATGAGACCTCGGGCGGCCAGCCCGTCGAGCGCGGTCTGGTAATCGGCCATGTGCTCTGACTGGCGGCGGACAGGTTGCTCCCACTGCAGGCCGAGCCAGCTCAGGTCCTCGAAGATCGACGCCTCGAACTCGGGCCGGCAACGGGTGGCGTCGATATCCTCGATGCGCAGCAGGAAGCGACCGCCGGCCTCACGGGCGGCGGCGGCGGCGGTGAGAGCCGAAAAGGCGTGGCCCCGGTGCAGGCGACCGGTGGGGGAGGGGGCGAAGCGGGTGACGAACGGGCCTTTCACGACCCCGACGTCTAGCGGCCCTCGTCGTCGGCGAAAATCTTCATGTGTTCGAAGACCCCGCGAAAGAAGGCCTCCTCGCTGCCGACGGCGATCTTCAGGTGATCGAACTGCTTGAATGAGGCCATCTCGGCGAGGCCATGAGCCGCGCACCAGGCGGCGGTGGTGGCCAGTTCGAGGGCGACCTCGTCACTGGGATCGGCGCCGGCCTCCACCAGGGTGTCGCGAACCTGGCAGTAGGCGCTGTCGTCCTGCATCTGCATGTGCTGCGGCAGGTCTTCCTTGTCGCGGGATCCGTCATACATGACGCGGTAGAGGCTGGGATTGTCCCGGGCGAAACAGACATAGGCCACGCCCAGGCCGGTCATTTTGTCGTGGACGCTATGGGCCTTGGCCCGGGCGGCGGTGAGCGCGGCATTGAGCATGTCCCAGCCCTCGCCCGCCACGGCGTCCAGCAACTCGCCCTTGTCCTTGAAGTGGTGGTAGGGCGCGGCGGGACTGACGCCGGCCTCCCGCGCCACCGCGCGGAGGGACAGCGCCGTGGGCCCCTCGGCCTCCAGCAGCCGGCGCGCGGCGTCGATCAGGGCGCGGCGTAGATCGCCGTGGTGATAGGGCCGGGACTCGGCGGCTTGAGCTTCTCTCATCGGCCTCACCGTAAAACTATATCTGGGCGCCGTAAAGATCATCTTGACGCCGTTTAGATAGCGCCTATCTTAGCATTGTTCAAATAAGAACGCGCCCCGCTCCCCCGGGGCTCAAACTGAAAGGTGTGTGTCATGTCTCTCGTCTCCCTTACCCAATTCGAACGCATGTTCGACCGCGTTGTCCCGGCCGTTCTGGTGGTCATCGGCCTGATGGTCGCCACCGCCATGGTGGGTCTCGCCTAGGCCCCGATCCGCCGGACGGATCGAGAGGGGGCCCTTCGGGGCCCCTTTTTATTGGTCGATCTCCGATATTTTTGGCTATGCAATTTCGCATAGCGTACATCGTAAAATGAATCTGTACATCGCTTAGATAAGCGCTATCTTATCACTGTCCAGATGGACATCGGGCCGAAACCTCCCGGCCGTACCCGAGAAAAGGAATTTAGAAATGACCATTCGCACCCTGCCCCGCGCCTTCGACAGCCTGGTCGCCGTCGCCTTCGTCGTCCTGAGCCTGGCCCTGGCCGGCGCCACCGCCGTCGTCGGCGCCTGATGTTCCGGCGCCTCGTCCCGCCTCGCAGGATCGGCTGAACGATCCCGCGGCGGGGCGACCAGGGTCGATGCAGAATCGATCCTTTGATGACATCCCTGGCGCGACGTCATGGAGATGTCCTAGAATCGCCCCTATATTTTCCAGGCGTCGGGAACAGGTCCCCGAATAGGGCGACCCGGTTCTGCGATAGCGCTATTGGAACGAGGGCTCTGTCTTCAGGTTTCAAGCGTCCCAGATAGGCGCGCCAGCGCGCACTCCTAGCCCCGGACAGGGGAGGCCCGACCATGCAGGTGCTTAGCCACCCGCCGTCCGGCTGGCCCGCCCTGGTGCTCAACGCCGATTTCCGGCCGCTCAGCTATTATCCCCTGTCGCTGTGGCCCTGGCAGGACGTGATCAAGGCGGTGTTCCTTGAGCGGGTGGACGTGGTCTCCACCTACGACCAGATGGTCCACTCCCCGTCCTTCGCGATGAAACTGCCCAGCGTGGTGTCGCTGAAGCACTTCGTGCCCCAGGACCGGCCGCCGGCCTTCACCCGTTTCAACCTGTTCCTGCGGGACAGCTTCCACTGCCAGTATTGCCGGGCCGGGGACGACCTGACATTCGACCACGTGGTGCCGCGCTCCCGTGGCGGGCGCACCACCTGGGAGAATATCGTCACCGCCTGCGCGCGCTGCAATCTGGTGAAGGGCGGCCGGACGCCGGCCGAGGCGCACATGTATCCGTTCCACAAGCCGCGCCGGCCCAGCGCCTTCGAGCTGCAGGACCGCGGCCGCCGCTTCCCCCCCAACCACCTGCATGAAAGCTGGCTGGACTATCTCTACTGGGACATCGAGCTGGAGGCTTAGAGCGCCTTCTGGCCGGGCTTGCCCACGAAGTCGAAGCGCACGGTCGAGCGGCCGAAGTCCAGGGCGACCGACGTGAACTGGGTCAGAAGGTCCATGCCCAGGATAATGGCCGGCGTCTTCTGCAGCTGCCACAGCGTGAAGATCTGGCTCTCGCAGAACACCACCGGGACATTGCCCAGGGTGAGGCCCCCCAGGCGCAGGAAGGGCAGGTAGAGCATGTCCCCTGAGAACGGCTCGCCGATCAGGGTGGCCAGCTGAACCCGTTCGGCCTTCGCCGTATCCCGCGCCGGCAGCAACTGGCGCAGGGCCATGTTGCCGATAGACAGCTGGGAGCCGGAATCGATCATGGCGCTGATTCGCCGCCCGCCCACATCGGCGTCCACCATGGTCAGCTGGCCCGAGCGCCGGCGAGCCGGGACGATCACCCGATTGTCGCCGGGCATTTCGGTCATCGGAGCGGTGATCTCCAGGCCGCGGCCGTTGAAGTCCAGCACCAGGCGGCGGTTCTTCAGCCAGTCGACCCCAAGCACCCCGTCGCCATCGGCCCCCTTCATCGGCAGGACGGGGGTGGTGACGTGGCGCTGGGTCTTGGCCCCAAGCTGCAGGCGGTCGACCACCACACTGGAACGCATCCGCGCGCCCACCACGGTGCGCACTGAGATCGGGTCCCCGGCGGCGATCTGCAGCTGGTTGGCGAGGTTCTGGGAAATGCAGGAGCGATTGGCGCCGGTGTCCACCAGGAAGTGGAAGGGACCCTGGCCGTTGAGGGTGACCGGGGCGACCATCCGCAGGGCGGTGTCGCGGCCGGTGGCCACGCGGCTGGGATCATCGCCGCCTTCGACCTGCGGCTCGGGGGCCTCCATGACGGGGCCGGGCGCAGGGGGCGTACTGAGCGGACGCATGGCGGGGGGCGGTGTCTGGGCAAAGGCGGGGCCCGCCGCGCCGAACACGGCGGCGGCGACAAAGCCTTGAGCGATCTGGCGACGATTTGCCGTCACGGTTCCATCCCTAGGGTCACGCTAGAGACACCCGGCTCCAGGATCAAATTAAGGCGACGTAACCCGGCGGAAATCCAGCCGCATCTGCTCACGGCCGGGTTCGACGCCTGGCTAGCGGGCCTCGCGCCACATGGCCCAGATCGGCGGGGCGCCGGGGCCGGGATTGTATTCGCGGATCACCTCAAAGCCGTAGCGCCGGTAGAGCGGCACATTGGCGATGTTGGAGGACTCCAGAAAGGCGTGCCGCCCCTCGGCGTCCACCTTGGCCAGGCCCGCCGCCAGGAGGCGCGACCCGACCCCCAGGCCCTGGACCTCGGGCCGCACGCCCAGGAACCACAGATAGGCGTGGGGACGGTCCATGGGATGGTATTTGTCCATGGCCTCGCGCATGGCCATGATCCGCGAGAAACGGGCCAGGCCCGTGGCGCGCAGAATGGCCGGCAGGGCTCGCAGCTCCTTCCACAGCGGATTGGGCCCGAGGGACTCTGAGGGCAGCCAGATGGAGACCGCGCCCCCGGCGGCCGGACGCGAGACCATGCCATCGGGCAGGGCGATCTCCCCCAGCAGCATCTTGAAGAAGGCCAGGCGCGCCGCCGGCTTCCTGGCATCGTCGCGGAGGAACCAGTTGAACTGCGGGTCGGACTGGAACGAGGCCGACAGGTCCTCGGCCACGGCGGCGATGTCCTCCGGCCGGGCGTCCACCGGGGCCTCGGCGCCCCGGCGCAGGGCTTCGATCTCGGCGTCGGTCATAGCTTCTCGCTGATCTTGATCGCCGCCCGACATCCGGCGCGGATCACCGAGGCCAGCAGGGGATAGGCCACGGCCTCCCGGGCGCCTTCGGCAACGTCCTGGTCACGGTGGGCGAGCTCTTCGTCGCGGAACCGGGACAGCTCGGCGGCCAGAGCGGGCTCCCGGTCGGACAGTTCGGCGATCTGGCCGGCATAGTGGGCCTCGATCACGCTCTCCACCGCCTCGGTGCAGGCATGCGCCGCCTTCTCCCCCAGGAGGGCCGTGCCGGCGCCCAGGGCGAATCCGGCCAGGCGCCAGAGGGGAACCATGGCCGTGGGGCGCACCCCGCGTTCGGCGAGGATCGCGTCGAACCGGGCGAGGTGGACCTGCTCATGGCCTTCCATCCCGGCCAACTGGGCGGCGATGCGCTCGCGCCCCCGCGCGGCGCCCAGCACGGCCTGCTGGCCCCGATAGATGTGCACCGCGCCAAGCTCTCCGGCGTGGTCGACCCGCAGGATCTCGGCCAGCCGGGCCTCCAGGGCGCCGCGGCCGGGACGGGGCGGGACGGCGGTCTCGGTGAACGGGGCCACGGTCACGCGGCGGCCCCGGCGCGCCGGTGGCTGAGGGCGGCCCAGGCGCTATAGACCAGCAGCTTCAACGAGATCAGCGCGTTCCAGCCGGCCATGGACAGGCCCAGGAACACCCAGGCCGCCTGGTCGCAGGCGGGCGGCTTGACCCTGACCGTCCCGTTGGCCACCGCGGCCAGGGACGAGAGGTCCACCTTGCCGCTGCCGGAACAGGTGGTGGGGCCGGGCCAGAACTTCCATTCGGCCCCCGCGTGATAGACCGCATAGAACAGGCCCACGGCTAAGATCACCGCCAGCAGGGCTTCGAACAGCCATTGCCAGCGGGCGAAGCCGGACAGCCGCACGGTGACGGCGCCCACCAGGGCCACGGCGCCGGCCACCCAATAGACCTCGCGCTGCTTGAGGCAGAGCGTGCAGGGGGCGAGGCCGCCGAAGGTCTCGAAGGCGTGGGCGATGGCCAGCATCAGGGCGGAAGAGAACAGCGCCCAGAGCAGCCACTGAGCGAGCACGGCGCGGAGAAGCTTCATCATGGGGCGGGATATGATCCCATTTTCTGGATCAACCAAAGAGCTTGATGGCGAGGATCACCAGGATGATCGCCACCGCGACGGCGCTGGCCACCAGGGCCAGGCGCTTTTCCACGAAAGCCTGGATGGGCGCGCCATAGAGTCGGATCAGGGTCGCCACCAGGGTGAAGCGCAGGCCGCGCACCAGGATCGAGACCCCCACGAACACCGCCAGGTTCATCTGCGCCATGCCCGAGGCGATGGCGGTGAGCTTGTAGGGAATGGGCAAGGCGATCATCAGCGGGCCCCACTGGCCGTACCAATGGGAGAACTGGGTCATGGCGTCCCCGTGGCCGGTGAGGGACAGCAGCCACTGACCCACCGGGTGCAGGAAATAGCCCACGGTGTAACCGGTGGCGCCCCCCAGGATCGAGCACACGGTGGTGAGCGCCGCATAGGCGAAGGCCCGATCCCGGCGGGCCAGGACGACAGGCGCCAGCAGCACGTCCGGGGGGATCGGAAAAAAGACCCCCTCGGCGAAGGCGACCATGCCGAGGAAGACAGGCGCGTGGCGCGAGCCGGCCAGGCTCATGACCCAGTCGTAGGTTTTGCGAAGCATGGCGATCCAGGTTGGGCGTTCACGCGTTTGCTACACGTCGCAGGGGGGCTTGTCTCCTAAGCTTCCATCAGGCATCTGGTTACAGATGATACTATCTCCCTCCCGACACGGAGACCTCCCCATGGACGCCCCGACCACCGCCCCCACCCGCGACCTGTTCGACAACCCGCTGGGCACCGACGGATTCGAATTCGTGGAGTTCACCTCCCCCGAGCCCGAGCGGCTGAAGGGCCTGTTCGAGAAGATGGGCTTCACGGCCACCGACCGGCACCGCTCGAAGAACGTGCTGCGCTTCCGCCAGGGCGACATCAATTTCATCCTCAACATGGAGCCCAATGGCCAGGCGGCGGACTTCCGCAACGTCCATGGCCCCTCGGCCAACGCCATGGCCTTCCGGGTGAAGGACGCGGCCAAGGCCCTGAAGCTGGCGGTCGAGCGGGGCGCCAAGGCGGTGCAGGGGCCGGTGGGGCCCATGGAGCTGAACATCCCGGCGATCGAGGGGATTGGCGGATCGAACCTCTATCTGGTGGACCGCTACGGCGCCCAGGAGATCTACGACGTCGACTTCACCCCCATTCCCGGCGCCGTCGAGCAGATGGCGAAAAACGCCATGGGGCTGAGCTATCTGGATCACCTGACCCACAATGTGTTCCGCGGCCAGATGGCCACCTGGGCGGACTTCTATGAGCGGATCTTCAATTTCCGCGAGATCCGCTATTTCGACATTGAGGGCGCCCAGACCGGCCTGATCTCCAAGGCCATGACCAGTCCCTGTGGCAAGATCCGCATCCCGCTCAACGAGAGCCAGGACGACCATTCGCAGATCGAGGAGTTCCTCAAGGACTACAAGGGCGAGGGCATCCAGCACGTGGCCCTGGGGTCCGCCGACATCTATGAGAGCGTCGAGGGCATGCGCGAGCGTGGGGTGGTGTTCCAGGACACCATCGATACCTATTTCGACGGCATTGACGCCCGGGTCCCGGGCCATGGCGAGCCCCTGAACCGCTTGCGCGCCGACCGCATCCTGGTGGACGGCGCCCCCACCGAGGGGCAGGGCCTGCTGCTGCAGATCTTCACCGAGAACATGATCGGCCCAATCTTCTTCGAGCTGATCCAGCGCAAGGGCAATGAGGGCTTCGGCGAGGGCAACTTCAAAGCCCTGTTCGAGTCGATCGAGTTGGACCAGATTCGCCGCGGAGTTCTTCCGGCGACGAAAGGCTGAGGCGCAATGGGGTTGGGCAAATGGGCGATCGCGGTCCATGGCGGGGCGGGCGCGATTGAACGCGGCCGTCTCAAACCCGAACAGGAGAGCGCCTATCGCGAGGCCTTGACCCATGTGGTGGAGGTCGGGTCGGCCGTGCTGGACCGGGGCGGCTCGGCCCTGGACGCCGTCGAGGCGGCGATCCAGTTGCTGGAGGACGACCCGTTGTTCAACGCCGGGCGCGGAGCGGCCTTCACCGCTCAGGGCCGTAACGAGCATGACGCCTCGATCATGGACGGCCGCGGCCTGCGGGCCGGCGCGGTGGCGGGGATCACCCGCACACGGCATCCGATCACGCTCGCCCGGACCGTGATGGAGCGTTCGCCCTTCGTCTTCCTGGTGGGTCGGGGCGCCCAGGCCTTTGGCGAGAGCCAGGGTGTGGACCAGGCCGAACCCGGCTTCTTCTTCACCGAGCGGCGCTGGCGTTCCCTGGAGAATTTCCTGCGGGCGGCGAACCTGCCGATCCCGGAACGGCCCCAGGGCGCCCTCGACGCCCAGCCCGCCAAGGCGGCGCTGGCCCATGACGAGGGCAAGCACGGCACGGTGGGGGTCGTGGCCCTGGACCAGCACGGGGACGTGGCGGCGGGCACCTCCACCGGCGGCACCACAGGCAAGCGCTATGGCCGGGTGGGCGACTCGCCGATCATCGGCGCGGGGACCTATGCCGCCAACACCGCCTGCGCCGTCTCCGCCACCGGGGCCGGGGAGTATTTCATCCGCCTGACCGTGGCGCGCGACATCGCCGCCCTGGTGGAGCTGAAGGGACTCAGCCTGCAGGCCGCCTGCGACGAGGTGGTGCAGCAGAGGCTGACCGCGCTGGGGGGCGATGGCGGGGTGATCGCGGTGGCGCCGGACGGCCAGATCGCCTGGAGCTTCAACACCACCGGCATGTATCGCGCCCGCGCCTTCGAGGGCGGGGCGGTGAGTATCGGCATCTACAAGGACGAACCCTGATGGCATCTTCCAAAACCTGGATCCCGGTCCGTGCGGCCCAGGGCACCCATTCCCGCCAGGCCCATGCGGACATGCCCGAGGGCACCTATGAGCGGGAGATGTCCAAGGAGGGCTTCTTCGGCCCGGCGGCGTTCCTGCACCACAGACGCCCCCCCACTGGCTGGGTGAAGTTCGAGGGCCCGCTGCGGCCCAGGGCCTTCGATCTGGCGCGGCTCAACGAAGCCCAGGCCTCGCCCTGGCGCGCGCCGGTGGTGCTGTCCAATGCGGCCACCGAAATGCGGTTCTGGAAGCTGGCCGCCCCGATGCCGGCCCTGGCCCGCAACGCCGACGGCGACCAGCTGTTGTTCGTCCATCAGGGGCAGGGCGACCTGTTCTGTGACTTTGGCCATATCGCCTATGCCGCGGGTGACTATCTCTACCTGCCCCGCGGAACCATGTGGCGGCTGAGCCCGACCGGCCCCACCGCCATCCTGATGATCCAGGCCACCAACACCCACTTCACCGCCCCGGACAAGGGCCTGCTGGGGGGGCACGCCCTCTATGATCCGGCCATGCTGGACACGCCCGCCATGGATGAGGCCTTCCGCGCCCACCAGGACGAGGCGGGCGAGTTCCCGGTGGAGATCAAGAAGCGCGGTCAGGTGTCCGTCGCCACCTACCCCTACAATCCCCTGGACGCGGTGGGCTGGCACGGCGACCTGTCGCCGGTGCGGCTCAATGTGAAGGACCTGCGGCCAGTGGCGAGCCACCGCTATCACCTGCCACCATCTGCCCACACCACCTTCGTCTCGGACCGATTCGTGGTCTGTACGTTCGCACCGCGCCCCTTCGAGACCGATCCCGGCGCGCTCAAGGTCCCGTTTTTCCACAACAATGACGACTATGACGAGGTGTTGTTCTATCACGCAGGAGATTTCTTCAGCCGCGACAACATCGATGCGGGCATGATGACCTTTCATCCGAGCGGGTTCACCCATGGCCCGCACCCCAAGGCGCTGAAGAACATGCTGGTCCAGCCCAAGGCCGCCACGGACGAATATGCGGTGATGATCGACACCCGCGATCCGCTCGAAGTCGGGGAGGCCGCCGCTACGGTGGAGAACACCGCCTATGTGGACAGTTGGAAGGCTCCCGCCTGAGATGCCGCAGGTCGATCGCCAGGCCGATCTGCGCGAGGCCGCCGAAGAGGAGCTGGAACGCGCCTGCGATCTGGGTTGGCGCGAGTTGGTGAAAGTGACGCCGTGGGGCGACACCTATGAAGGTTTCACCCCAGCGGGCCGCTCGGCCCAGTTCGAGCGCAACTATCTCTGGGTCGAGGAGCCCGGCTTCGACATCTGCGTTGAGGTGACGGTGTTTCAGCCCGAGGCCTATGAGCAGGGGGTCAAGCTCACCCGGATCCTCACCCGGAGCGGCCGATGATCTGCCGCATCTGGCGCGGCTGGACGACACTGCAGAATGCTCAGGCCTATGAGCAGGTGGTCCGCGGTCAGGTGATTCCCGGGATCGAGGCCCGGATCATTCCCGGCTTTCGCCATATCGACCTGATGCGCCGCGAGAAAGGCGACGAAGTCGAGTTCACGACCCTCATGTGGTTCGATAGCC
>Ga0265327_10004375_pt1 | contig 12551 bp, 6 predicted proteins | sample 41621metaG_FD_202089 | JGI IMG/M metagenome (GOLD analysis project Ga0265327, IMG submission 202089) | Rhizosphere microbial communities from Carex aquatilis grown in University of Washington, Seatle, WA, United States - 4-16-21 metaG | ecosystem: Host-associated > Plants > Roots > Rhizosphere >...
GCCTTATATCATCTCAAATATTCCGATGCTGTTTTTACGCTGCCATGTTCCAGCAATATTTTTTTTGCTTTTTCATAATCATCGATGCCAGCTTTACCCATCAACATTTTTACAGCGCGGTCTGTAATCTTATTATTTATCAGCATTACGTTCACCATTTGGTTGTCCTCAACTCTGCCAAGCTGGATCATTGCTGTGGTACTTATCATATCAAAAAGCATTTTTTGTGCAGTGCCACATTTCATTCTTGTGCTGCCCGTAATGAATTCGGGGCCAGTGATTACTTCCACCGGAAAATCAGCTAGACCTGCAATTGGTGAACCAGGATTGCTTACTATACATGCTGTGGTAATACTGTTTTTCCGGCAGGCTTCGAGCGCACCTAATACAAAAGGCGTGGTGCCGCTTGCGGAAATTCCTATCACGATATCTTTTACAGAAACATTTTCATTGGTAAGCCTCTCCCATCCCTCTAAAAAATTATCTTCCATTTCCTCTCTTGCTTCTATCAGGTGCTCAGCACCGCCTGCAAGAATACTTGTTACCATCCCCTTCCCTATCCCAAAAGTTGTTGGCAATTCTATTACATCCAATACAGATAAACGTCCTCCGCTTCCTGCACCAACATAAAACATTCTCCCTCCATTTTTGAGTTTGCCCACAACTGCATGAAGTAAATCATTAACCTGTGGCAAAGCTTTGTTAATGGCAAGAGCTACCGTGGCATCTTCGGAGTTGATTAAAGAAGTGATTTCCTCAATGGATTTGGTTTCTAAATGCCTGTGCAGAGAAGGTTGCTCCGTAATTTTTATCATGGAGTGGTTGTTTTGCGTTTTTTTTCTATTATTTTTTACGAAAGTATGCAAATTCATGCAAAAAACCCTTAATTTCATTTTTAATAAAAAACGATTGGCAATCCATGCTTAAAGAAGAGCGCCATAAAATTATTTTACGAGAAATCAACATTCACAATAAAGTACTTTCAACCGACTTAAGTGAACAGCTTGTCGTATCAGAAGATACTATTCGCCGTGACCTGAATGAACTTGCTGATCAGGGCTTGATTTTAAAAGTGCATGGTGGCGCCATGAGCAAGACTTTCCATTATCCCTTCAACGGCCAAAACCAGGTTTATGCACAAGAAGCTAAACAGATCATTGCCGATAAAGCCATCAGCCTCTTTAAAAAAGGTATGCTGATTTTGATAGAAGGCGGGACCACGATTATGGAAATTGCCAAAAAGATACCAGGCGATTTACAAGCTACTTTTCTAACAGTAAGCCCACAAGTTGCCCTTACCCTCGCAGAACATGAGAATATAGATGTGATAACTATCGGCGGAAGGCTTTCAAAAAATGCCAACATACATACAGGAGCAAGCGTGATAAATGAATTGGCGAATATAAAACCTGATTTGTGCATTATTGGAACTAACGGAATTTCAGTGAAGGACGGCCTTACAGATTCAGATTGGGAAATAGTGCAAGTAATAAAAGCGATGATACATGCTTCAAAAAAGGTAGCTGTTGTTTGTATCGCGGAGAAATTTAATACGGTTCAAAAAATTAAAATCAACGATATTACAGCTGTTGACTATCTAATAACTGAATTATCGCCTGATAGCCCAATCCTATCTTCTTATATTGAAAAAGACAAGCCTTTGCTATTATGAAATAAATCAGCATAGTGGAGGGGTATAAGATGGTAACTAGAAAAATGTGAAGAATAATAAAAGAATAAACCTGACATATCATCATCTATAAAAACTAAAAGGCTTTTGATTCACTAACTGCTAATTCAAAAAAAATGAGAAAGAAATTATCGCTTATCCCATTGTTGCAATGGTCCATGTTGTTGCTTGGCTTTATGCTGTTCTTTTCCAGCATTGTTATGGCGCAGAGCCAAACAATCAAAGGGAAAATAGTTGATGCCAGCGGTGCCCCTCTTGCAGGCGCAAACGTATCAGAAAAAGGCGGCAAAAAAGGAGTCATTTCCGACATCGCCGGAAATTTTACATTAGGTGTGTCCAGCTCAGATGCGGTATTGGTCATCTCCTATGTAGGTTATACCAGTATTGAGGTACCGGTAAAAGGACAGACTTTTATTAATGCAACGTTGCAGTCTGGCAGCGGCAACACACTTACGGGTGTTGTTGTAACTGCGCTCGGTATAACCAGGAATAAAAGATCCCTTGGTTATGATGTAGGGCAAATAAACGGAGAAGAATTAAACAAAGTAGCGCAAACAAATGTGCTTTCATCTATGGCCGGAAGAGTTCCTGGTGTTGCCATCAGCGCTACCAGCGCATCGCCAAATGCGTCTGTGAGTATGGTAATACGCGGAATACGCTCGCTGAACAGCGACAACCAACCGCTGTTTGTTATAGATGGTGTGCCAGTAAAAAATTCCATGAACAACATTGCGCAAAATAACGGAAGTGGTAATGATGTTGATTATGGAAACACCATTTCGGATTTGAACCCGAGTGATATCGAGAATGTTTCAATACTAAAGGGACCAAGCGCAGCAGCGCTTTATGGCTCAAGAGCTGGTAACGGCGTGGTTCTGATCACTACCAAGTCAGGGAAAAAATCAAAAGGGCTCGGCATCACTTTTACAACAATTGATGAAGCTGCCGTTCCTTATCATTATTTTCCACTCAATCTTGAATATACAGTAGGAACCACTCCTTACACCACACCTAATCCATTCAATAGTTTCAATGGAACGCTTGTGGATTTAGCAGGAACCGATACTTACCGTTTCGGCACACCGCTGAATCAAGGTCTTGATGCGATACAGTGGAATAGCCCGTTACAATCGGATGGCACTTATAAAGCATTGCCTATGGTGTCGCATAATAATCTAAAGGGTTTAACCCAAACGGGGATTACTTCAACCAATACTGTCGCAGTAGAAAATTCTACTGATAAAGACAATTATAGGTTTGCTTTTACGGATATGGTGAACAAAGGCATTACTCCTAATAGCGGCGTAACAAGGTATAATCTCGCTCTAAATTTGGAACATAAAGTGAGCAATGGTTTCAAACTATCAACATCTCTCAATTATACCCGTTCCAGCTCTGACAATATTGTTGGTGGTAATGGTGATGGCGCACTCGCTGCGGCAGCTTATTTGTCTCCAAGCGTTGATGTGAGACAATTGAAAAATTATTGGATTACGCCAGGCGTTCAGCAAAGAAAAGCACTTCCTCCTGTAGGAACTGATGATAGCCCTGGCGCACTGGATCCTGCTGATAACGGAGACAATAACCCATGGTTCGTTCTGAATCAGGTAAAGAATAGCTATTTGCGCAACCATATTTTTGGGAACGTAAAAGCAAGCTTTGATATTACCCCTCATTTAAGTGCTTTTGTACGCTACTCACAGGATCTGTTCTATGAAGATCGTGAAACCAAAATATCCAAGAGTTTAAATAATGAGATCAATGGTTATTATGGTCTGTCAAATGCCTACAATACAGAGAGCAATACAGACATGCTTGTTACTTATCACAACAGATTTCTGGAAAAATTTGATATATCGGCTTCAGTAGGTGGCAACTTATTGTACACTGAAGGAACATTTAATCAGAGTTATTCAAAGTCTGGTACAGGCATTATCGTTCCTGAACTTTTTAATTTGTCGAACATCGCAAATACAAACATCGGGTATAATTCTAGTCGCTATCAGAAAAGCGTTAATAGTGCTTACGCGACCGCTTCAATCGGATATAATGATATGGTCTATCTGGATCTGACTGGAAGAAATGATTGGTCAAGCACATTACCTCCCGGCAATAACTCCTATTTTTATCCTTCTGCTTCATTGAGTTTGATTGTAAGCAAAATGATTCATTTCCCATCTTATGTGAGCCTTGTGAAAGTGCGTGGTGGTTGGGCTAGTGTAGGTAAGGACACGGACCCATACAACTTGTATGGGTACGTGAGCACAGGCAACTTTGGTGGTATCCCTACTCAAACAGTGCCAGGGTCACTTAAGAATTCAAACCTGAAACCGGAAATAGCAAGCTCACCTGAAGCTGGTATTGATTTGTCTTTCTTGAAAAACCGTATTCGTTTTTCAGGAAGCATCTATCGTTCAGACAATAAAAACCAGATTTTAGGGATAAACATTCCTGGCTCAACTGGCGCAACAACCACGCAAATCAATGCAGGTTTGATCCGCAGTCAGGGTATAGAATTGCAATTGGGGGGTACCATCATTTCAAGCAAAGATTGGAACTGGGATCTTACCGTAAACTATACAAAGAACAATACATACATTATGTCATTGGCGAACGGGCAGACTTTCTTCCAATTCTGGGGTGACAATCGTTCCGGCTCATGGACTTATGCTAAAGGTCAGCCGCTACCAAATCAATTTGATGCAAACGGCAAACAGCTTATAAGCGATGGCAAGATTGGCACAATGTGGAGTCAAGTGGTCGCAACCGTTACAGATAAGTCTTCACCATACTATGGTTATCCTTTGCTTGATGGTGGCGGTGGTTTCCAGAAAGAAGGTGGCGGAAGTTTTCAATATTATAAACCTGTGGGCAATTTCAACCCAAAATTGATGATGGGTATTCAAACATCTATTACTTATAAGATGGTTACCTTGAGCGCAAGTATCGATATGCGCCTCGGCGGCATCTTCTATTCAAAGACTTATCGTTATATGCAATCAGATGCGGCATTGAAGAGACAGGAAAATGTGGGAATCCCAATACCAGCCGCAAATCAAAATAATATCCCGGGTTATCTAAAATCGAATCCCGATGCGTTCATCAAAATAAAGGGCTTTCAGCAATACCATCTCGTAGGTGGTCCTAATGCTGCATTGGGCGGTTTCCCTTATCAAACAAATGGAAATGTCACATTCAATGATGGTGCTTTTTATCCTGGTGTTTATGATGATGGAAATGGCGGATATGTTGAGAACCTTGGCGATCCAAGCATTACCAAATATGATAACTATGAAGATGCCGTTACCAATGGCGGATGGAGCTTTGCAACCATGGATATGTTCGATGCATCTTATATCAAGCTGAGAGACTTGACAATTTCCTTTGCTTTGCCAAAGAAATTCGCTGACAAGCTTAGCGTTCAAGGTATTTCTTTAGGGGTTTACACAAAGAATGTAATACTTTGGACCAAAGCCAAAGCAGGCTTAGATCCAGAGCAAGCCTTTAACTTCTCGCCAGGCCCTCAGGCCAATGGCTTGCAGTTCACGCAAGGTATCGAGTATTATAACATCACTCCGTGGTCAATTCCAATGGGTGTAAAACTCAGTGTTCGTTTCTAAGTTCAAAAATTTAGTTAATCCTAAAAAATAAAAATGATGAAAAGCGCAAAAAAGATTTTTACAGTTACATGCGTTTTCTTGGCAATAATGATAGCGGGCGATTCCTGTAAAAAGTTTTCAGATATCAATAGAAACCCCAATAACGTTACACCCGATCAGGCATCCCCGGATTACTTGATGGCGGGTGTTCTAACTTCCACTGCCCATTGGTATGACCGTTATGGATCTGGCCAGATTTCCGGTGCTATGCAGGAAACTTCACAGGATGCATTCGAATCTGGTTTCAGCAATTACGAATGGGACCAGCAGAGTTATGATTGGGCCGGTGTGTATGCAACACTTGCAAACAACAAACTTCTATTACAGAAAGCTGAAGCATCTAAATGGGATTTTCACCAAGGTGTTGCTTTGGTGATGAGGGCATTTAATTTTGGAAATATTGCCGATTGGTGGGGTGATGCACCTGATTCGCTTGCATTAAATGGAACTGTAGGGGGAACAAAGAATTTATTCCCTGCATTTGATTCGCAGCAGAGCATTTATGAAAGAGTGATTGCTGATTTGAAAGCGGCAATTACACATTTCAACGGTACTCAGCTTGACCATCCTGAAATAACAGGCACTACGATCGCATCAGATGTTTTTTACGGCGGGGACCCAGAAAAATGGCAAAAGCTCGCATATTCACTTTTGCTACGTTATTATCTGCGCCTTTCATCAAAAATGGATGTGCAGTCAAGTGTTGAAGGCATAGCAGCAAATGTTTTCCAAAGCAATGATGATGATTGTAAGATGCCATTCCCTGGCGTTGATCAGAACTCATCTTATCAGTTCTGCACAAAATTCAACCAGCCTTCAGGTTACCACAGAAACAAAATGTGTGGCACGATGACGATGAAAATGAGAGACCTGAAAGATCCGCGTATCGTTATCATGGCGCAACCAATAGTAACGCCTTCTGTTGTTGATGCTTCGAAATTCGCACCTGGGGATACTTCCAATATCACTGTTGTTATCGGCAACACTCGTTATATCAATCCGGCTGCCGCAGCTGCGCCATCTTCGCACTTCAAACAGTTTGATATGACAACATACTTTACTGATAGACCCTTTGGTGGGCAGAGAGCAAACATTTGGAACCTTTACGACACCTCATCGGTCTATGTTGGTCTGCCTATCAACTATGACTTCTATAACGAGTTCCAATATAATATCAACGGAACAGGTACCCAGTCAACTTCTCTTAGCAACTATGTTTCTTACCTCAGAACTGACATTTATGACAACCCAAGCGGGGATTTGCTCGCAATGAGAATTGCTTCTTATGCTGAAATCTGTTTTGACCTTGCTGAAGCTGCTCAAAAAGGCTGGAGTGTTGGCGGCGATGCTGCTACGTGGTATAATGCAGGCATCAAAGCATCTTTTGATAACTGGCAGGTTTTTGACACTTACCAATCTGATGTAAACAATTATTATGGTTGCGTGAAAGACTATGCAACGTATATCGCTCAACCTTCAGTTGCTTATGATGGCACGCTTGCAAGAATCATGGAGCAGAAATGGATCGCTGCATGGCAGGCTTGCAATGAAGCTTATATGGATTGGAGAAGAACTGGTTTACCGGCTTTGAAAATCGCTTATGCAGCTTATCGTGGTGCAATACCTGTTAGGTGGGGCTATAACAACTCAGAACTTCAAAACAACTCAGCGAATGCTCAGATTGCTATTGATAAGTTAATGCCATCAGCATACATTGCTACAGATGGCAATAATAGTTCATGGTCAAAATTTTGGTTAATACAGGGAACTAATGAGCCATGGTAATTCGAAACATTTAAAAGAATCATGTCCCATAAGTTCATATTAGTTTTTGCTTTTTTCGGATTGAATGTAACGTCCTTCGGACAAATAAATAATACTTACAACCTGATGCCCGTGCCAGCGAAATTGAGCACGAATAATAATCAGGTAGAAATAAATGCGGGGTTCAGTATTGCTATAAGAGGCAAAGCTGATCCCCGTATCTTTTTAGAAGCAAGTCGTTTTGTTAGAAGGCTGAGCAACAAAACAGGAATTTTTCTTGATAAGATTGGTTACGTTACGCAAAAAGACAGCAATCGATCAGCAACGTTATTAATACATATTCTTCGCCCTGGAAAATTGGTGCTTGGTGAAGATGAAAGTTATTCTATAGAAACAAAATCAGAACAGGTTCTTGTTTCTGCGAATACAGATCTCGGTGCCATTCACGCATTGGAAACATTATTGCAATTGATCAGCAATGATGAAAGGGGATATTATTTTCCCGGCGTTTCTATTCAGGACGAACCAAGGTTTGCGTGGCGTGGTTTGTTGTTAGATGTCGCATTGCATTTTATGCCAGTTGATGTTGTGAAAAGAACATTGGATGGAATGGCTGCAACGAAGATGAACGTGCTGCATCTTCATCTCTGCAATGATCAGGGGTTCAGGGTTGAATCAAAAATCTTTCCGCGATTGCAACAGGTTTCTTCCGATGGTATTTATTATTCACAAGAAGACATAAAAAATATTATTAAATACGCTGATCAGCGAGGCATCAGGATTGTTCCTGAATTTGTGGTGCCAGCTCACACTACAGCTATACTCAAAGCTTACCCTGAATTTGCAAGCGTTAAAAGAGATTATAAACTTCAAAGATATTTTGGTGTATTTGATCCCGTGATGGATCCCACCAATGAAAAGCTTTATCCTTTTCTGCAAAGATTATATACTGAAATGGCATCGCTCTTTCCTGATCAATACATGCATATTGGCGGCGATGAAAACACCGGGAAAGATTGGGAAAACACTCCACATATAAAAGCTTTTATGAAGGCGCATGGGATGAAGAAATACATGGATCTTCAAACCTATTTTAATCAACGCCTGCTCCCAATCATACAAAAAACAGGAAAGACGATGATGGGATGGGATGAGATTTTGCAGCCCGGGGTCCCCAAAGAAATCGTGATACAATCATGGCGAGGCAACGATGCCTATTATAGTTCCATCAAACAAGGCTATAGAGCGATTCTTTCTTACGGTTATTATATCGATCTGATTCAACCAGCTTCTTATCATTATCAAAATGATCCGATCCCTGATAGTGCTCATCTTACTGAGAAAGAAAAAAAATTGGTTCTCGGCGGGGAAGCAACGATGTGGAGCGAATTGATCACACCAACAACAGTAGATTCAAGAATATGGCCACGTACTGCTGCTATTGCAGAAAGATTATGGTCGCCAAAAGAAATAAAAGATACAGATGATATGTATCGTCGACTCGATATTGCAAGCCTACATCTGGAAGCGCTTGGGCTGCATCATATTTCATACAAATTGCCGATGATGCGGCAACTCACTAATGGCATGGATACAAAACCATTAGAGATTTTAGTGAGCGTGATCGAGCCATTAAAAATTTATGAACGCAATGAAGGAGATACGATGTACACTGTTTTTTCTCCTTATACAAAACTTGCTGATGTTGCTTCACCTGATCAAGCCGTTCCAAGAATATTCAAGAAGCAAGTGGATCAATTCTTAAATGATTCATCGAAAGAACTTGAAGAAGAAATCACAAAAAAACTTATTCTCTGGAAAGAAAATAATATTCCATTCCAACAGATTGTCCGAAATTCTCCAATACTTAATGAAGCATCTATATTATCAGAAAACCTTTCCTTATTAGCAACAGCAGGGCTTGATGCTTTGCAATATTTGCATGATCAAAAAAAACCTGATGCCGATTGGCTGAAAAAGCAAATGGAAATTATTGCACGCGCAAAACAACAAGGTGGAAGATGCGAGACACAAGTGGTGGATGCGGTTCAGAAACTGATTGAAAAAGCTGTAGCAAAATGAGTTTCTTTTTTAACATTCAGCCAAAGGCATCAGACGACTTTGGTCGCAGCTAAATTTAATGAGATTCTGCAGCCGTAAGACGCCTATCAAGAACCAGGATTTTGAAAGTGCATTTCACTTAATCGTTGAATGTTGAGTGTTGAATAATAAATGTTATGGCTTGATCTGTCTGCAATAAACTATTTCTATCCGTGAATTCGCTTTGCGCTGATCAAGAAACCTTGAAGTTTTATCACGCTCTCAAATAAAATTTTGTTCTCTGATAAACCTTCAAGGTTTTTTGGCGAGCTCTATTAAGGCATCACAACAAATAGCATCATGAGGAAAATCCCTTTCTTGTTTATTTTATTTTATTTGAATGTTGGGCACAGTCAGCGAACAGCTTCGAACAAGAGTGCTATATATAAATCAACAGATGAATTTTTTCAGGAATATCATGAAGCTTACCCCATAGGAAAAACATCCGAAGAAAACAATGTGCGAAGCATCACGGTTGATAAAAAAAATACAGTTTATATAGCAACAGCTCTTGGCGTATTTAGAAAATTGGATGGAGAAAACATTTGGTCGCAGATAAATTTTTCGGAAGCAGATAAAGGCCCTGCATATTCAGTTGTAGCTGATAGCAATGAAAATATTTGGATAGGAACATGGAATGGCGTTTTTCAATTTCATAATAATGAATTAAAAAAAATCGCTGGCACAAGCGAACCTGTTTCAATTATTTGTTTATCGAAAGAAGGCATTTACGCACTTGGTCCAAATGGAATTTGGCTTTGCACCAACAACACAAATTTTATTAAGAAAGATTATTCTGTTGCGCGTTCAATTCGCAGTGCTGTTTCTGATAACAAAGGAGGTTTGTGGATCGCGAGCGATGTTGGCCTTTATCATGCAAATAAAAATAGGACCCTTCATTTTTATAAAACAAATACATTAATAAGCGCAGGCTTGAAAGGCGTTTCTCTCAATGGAGAAAATCTTTGGGTTGCTGGGTTGGGCGGCATTACTATTATTAAAGATGGAAGAAAGCAACGAGCAATTACAACTGAACAAGGTTGCCCATCCATTCACACAACTTGTATAAAAAAATCTGCTGACGGAACGATGTGGGTTGGTACTAAAATCGGGGTAGTCAGGTTTTATGCGAATGGAAAACATTCTCTTCGTTTCAGCCGCCGCTGGTTGATTAATGATCATGTAAATGATATTGCTTTTGATAATAATGGAGATGCATGGATCGCAACTGAACAAGGCGTGAGCGCAATCAAGAAAAAATTGATGAGTCTCGAAAGCAAACAAAATTATTTTTATGATGTGCTCATGCGAAGACATATTCGTGAACCATGGATTGCGGGACAATGCCATCTTGCAATTGCAGGCGACACTACGAGCTGGCAACCTGAAGATGACGACAATGACGGCGAATACACGGGCAATTATTTAGCGATGGAAAGTTTTCGTTATGCTGTTACGAAAAGTGAAGATGCACGAGAGAAAGCAAAGAAGGCATTTCATTTCTTACAACAATTACGTGAGATTACTAACGGTGATGGATACTTCGCAAGAACAATAGTGCCGATTGAATGGGCAGACAGAGTGCATGATGGCAACAGAACATATACGGAAATAGAAAAAGCAGAAGAGCTAGTGAGCGAACCACGCTTTAAGCCAGTTGAAATTCGCTGGCACAAATCTGCTGATGGAAAATGGTTATGGAAAGGCGATGCAAGCAGCGATGAATGGTGTGGGCATTTTATGGGATATTATTTTTATTATCAACTGGCTGCCGACGAAGAAGAAAAAACATTAGTAAGAAAACATGTTGCAACGCTAGTCAATCACCTCATCGCGCATGATTTTAATATGATGGATGCAGATGGAACAGCAACGCGTTGGTCAGTATGGTCGCCCAATTCGCTTAACCATAATCCTGAATGGATGCAGGATAAAAGCCAAAACTCCATGGAACTATTGGCTTTTTTAAAGCTTGCATACTTTGTCACCAATGATGAAAAATATCAGCAGCATTATCTTCATCTGATCAACAAAGAACATTATCTCGAAAACATGGCTGCTATCGCTGATCAAAATCCTGCGTGGTTTATTTATTATGATGTTACGATGCAGGCTTATATCTATCCAATTTTATTGCGTTGCGAAAAAGATCCAAAACTGCTCGCTTTCTATCAACAGCACATTGATAAATGGATTGAACGAAGAAAAAACGATCAGAACCCGCTCATCAATTTTTTGTATTGCTATGCACGAAATAAAAAAATCAAAGGAAAAGCTTCAATTGATTTTTTGGTTGATACTCCTCTCGATCTAATTGATTGGAACATTGACCATACAAAAAGAGAAGATATAAAATTGGTGCACAGTCCTGTTTTGGATAATCTGGAAGTGAGCGAATTACCGCCACCAAGTATGCGAGCTACTGTGAGATGGGATAATAATCCATGGGCTGCTATCAATGGTTCGCCTAGTGTAGAAAAAGAACCAGTGTTCTGGCTTTATCCATATTGGATGGGGCGATATTTAAAAATGATTCAATAATATTTTCGACTGATAATTTTCATGATGATGTTTAAACCAAGATGTTGCTTTTTGCTTTTACTGAATTTGCTTTTGCTGAGCGGAAAAGTTTTTTCTGGATTGCCTGGTCAGCCATTGCATAAAGACACAACGTTCACACAACCTTATAGCATAAAATACGAAATTAATGCTTCGAAAAATATACTGCTTTCAAAAGTCCGCTGCGACCGAAACGGCGTTGTTCAGATTTTTTCTTCTGAAGGTTTATTGATAAAATCAGGCGGGCAGTTTTTATATCCCGGCGAATTGGTGCAGGACGTTTCTTACAAACCAATGCTCACTAAAAAAATAAAAGACATCTCTCTTTATCAAAATCAATTTGTGTATGCTGATGATAAAGCAGTATTGAGCAATGCATGGGCAGGAAAGTTATACAGTCAGCATACGATGCCTGATGTAGAAACATTTTGTGCTGGCGAAGATTTTTCATTTCTACTTAGCAATGGAATATCAATTCAATACCTGAAGGATTCAAAATTATTGTCAGAGATACATGCTGACGACAAAGTGATTGATATTCTATTTGATAAAAAAAGAAATTTCTTTTGGTTGCTCGGAGAACATGGTATTTCAACATTTGATGGAAATAAAAAATTATTGATTACAAAATTCAAATATGATGGACTGACATGTTTTGCGTTATCAAATAATAATAGCGAATTGATTGTTGGAACGCATAATGGTTATTTCAAAATAGATATAAATACTTCTCAACAAATCGGAACCATAAACGACAAATTGCCTTCTACAGACATTTC
>Ga0265327_10004376_pt1 | contig 12541 bp, 17 predicted proteins | sample 41621metaG_FD_202089 | JGI IMG/M metagenome (GOLD analysis project Ga0265327, IMG submission 202089) | Rhizosphere microbial communities from Carex aquatilis grown in University of Washington, Seatle, WA, United States - 4-16-21 metaG | ecosystem: Host-associated > Plants > Roots > Rhizosphere...
GTAAGGGTTTGGCGACACTTTAACTTCAGATTGAGTCAAAGTGAACGGCAGGTGTACTGTAGGTGACATAGAAGCGGCGCCTAACGTTTTTCGTTGTTAGTGGTTTCCCGGGGGCCGCACCTGAATATGCGGACCTACGGAGTCACCATGTATGCACTTACCAAGACCAGAAACGTTCTTTGTTGTACGGCGTTGTTAGCCCTCCCGCTGTTGGGGCTCGGGGCGCCGGGCGTCAGTGTTGTGCGCGAGCCGGCGGTGGGACAGACACTCGCGGGCCCTGCCGATCCGGTGACGCCAATACCCGGACCAGGTGTGGGCGATGGGTCACGCTGGTCGTTTACCAATCAGCAGCCCGGCAGGGATGGAAACACCGGCTGGGGAACCCTTCCGCACGGTCAGGGGCATGCGTGCCAAAACAGCTGGGTGTTCTGCGATGCCACCGGTAACCCGAATCGCTCAGATCTACCCCCGGGCCTCACCCAGGGCGGCGGATGGGTAAGCGCACCGGACCATACCGGTGTGACCTGCCAAAACACAGGGGTTGTCTGTAAGAACTTCTCCTAAGACGTCACGGTCCGCGAGGGCTAGCTCAGCCAGGTCAGGGCCGAGGCGGTGAGAATCGCCCAGCCAAGCATGGCAAGGCCGGTGTCGCGCAATGTCGGGATCAACTCCGGCCCTTGCGCTTTGGTGACGACTGGGCGGGCGGCCTTGACCATGAGGGGCAACATCACGAGCCCCAGCAGGTGCCACGGGTGGCCAATGCCCAGGCCGATGCTGACCAGAACCGGAACGGCGAGCAGTGCCGGGAACAGGATCCGGGTGCGCGCATCGCCCAATCGGACGGCCAGCGTGATCTTGCCGGATTCGCGATCGGTGGGGATATCGCGCAGATTGTTGGCCACCAATACGGCGCTGGAGAAGCTGCCGATTGCCACCGCCAGTGCCAGCCCGGTGCGGCTGATCGTCAAGGTCTGTACGTATTCGGTGCCCAGCACGGCCACCAGGCCGAAGAATATGAAGACGGCGATTTCGCCAAACCCGCTGTATCCGTAGGGCTTCGAACCCCCGGTGTAGAACCAGGCGCCGGCGACGCACGCTGCGCCGACCGCTACCAGCCACCAGGCGGTGGTGATGGAAAGCGCCAATCCCGCGGCGGCGCCCAGAGCCAGGAACGCGATGGCGACGGCCTTGACTGCCGACGGCGATGCCAGCCGGGAGCCGACCAGCCGTAGTGGTCCCACCCGGTCGTCATCGGTTCCGCGAATTCCGTCCGAGTAGTCATTGGCGAAGTTGACGCCGATGATCATGCTTACCGATACGGCCAGGGCCAGCAGCGCTTTCCACCAGACGGGGCTGCCGGCCGCCGCGGCGGCGCCTGTGCCCGCGATGACCGGTGCCAGCGCGTTGGGCCAGGTACGGGGACGGGAACCTTCGATCCACTGCGCGATGCTGGCCATGCGGCCGATCCTGCCATGGCCGCGCCCGATTACCGGCTACGGGAAGATGAGTCCTGCAGTCTTCGATAGTGCCGCCGAGAAACGAGCCTGGACGTCTGCCCAGTTCACCACGTTCCAGAAGGCCTTGATGTAGTCGGCCTTCACGTTCTTGTACTGCAGGTAGTAGGCATGCTCGAAGACGTCCAAGCCGAGAAGGGGAATCGTGCCGAACGGCACGTTGGCTTGTTGGTCGTACATCTGGAACGTCAGGAGTTTCTTGCCGAGGGTGTCGTATCCGAGCCATGCCCAGCCTGACCCCTGAACGCCATTGGCCGCTGCGGAGAACTGGTCGCGGAACTTGTCGAAGCTGCCGAACTGCTGATCGATGGCGGCTGCCAGGTCACCCTGTGGTTTGTCACCACCATTCGGAGAGAGGTTCTTCCACCAGATCGAGTGGTTCACGTGGCCGCCGAGATTGAAGGCGAGATTCTTTTCCAGCAGTACGATTGCGGCGTTGTCGGCCTTCTGGCGGGCTTCGGCAAGCTGCTCCACGGCGTCGTTGGCGCCCTTGACGTAGGCGGCGTGATGTTTGTCGTGGTGCAGTTGGTTGATTTCGCCGGAGATATGCGGCTCCAGGGCCGAATAATCCCAGTCGAGATTCGGCAATGTATACACGCTGGTCTTCTCCTCTTCCTGAGGCGCTTCTCCCCGGGGTTCATCGGCGCATGATGCGAGCGTGAGGGCTCCCGCGGCCGACGCGGTCATTATCAGGAATTGTCTTCGATGTAGTTGATGCCCAATCGAATTCACTCCTCTACGGTAGACGTGGTGGAGGATGCGTCAAGGTCGCCGGCGCGAGTCTGGCAGAACGGCATAATTCACCGAAAAACCTGAGTTTCTATCAGCAATTCTCATCTACGCCGTGTCACCGTCGGGAACGGTGACATTCTCTACATCATTGGGCGACAGCAACATTCAGCCTATTGCTTGGTGTCGTTCACAAAATTATTGCCCAGATTTGTCGGGAACTGTTGCAGGCATTTTGGCGACCAATTATTTGAGGGGTATGCCACGCACCCAATTGGCCGCTGGCCGGGGTGTTGCACGACAATGACGGCATGCTCGCGGTGATAGGTGGAAGCGGTTTCTATTCGTTCTTCGACAAACCGGTGCGGACCGTCACCCCGACGACGCCGTACGGTCAGCCCAGCGCGCCCATCACGGTAGGGCTGGTGGGAGAGCGTGAGGTGGCGTTTCTGCCACGGCACGGCAGTCGCCACGAGTTCTCGCCGCATACCGTGCCCTACCGCGCCAATATGTGGGCGCTGCGCTCTCTCGGTGTGCGCCGGGTTTTCGCGCCGTGCGCGGTGGGCAGTCTCACCCCTGATCTGGGCCCTGGCGCCATCGTGGTACCCGATCAGCTGGTCGATCGCACCAGCGGGCGCGAGCAGACATTCTTCGACAGCGGCGGTATCCACGTGGAATTCGCCGACCCGTACTGCCCGGGGTTGCGTGCGGTATCGCTGCAACCCGAGGCTGTGGACGGCGGCACGATGGTGGTGGTGCAGGGGCCGCGGTTCTCGACTCGAGCTGAAAGCCGCTGGTACGCCTCGCAAGGTTTCACCCTGGTCAACATGACGGGATACCCCGAGGCGGTGCTGGCTCGAGAACTCGAAATCTGCTATGCCGCAATCGCCTTGGTCACCGATCTGGACGCCGGAATTGAACACGGGCAAGGGGTGCGCGCGGTAGACGTGTTCGCCGAGTTCGAACGCAACATCGGCGGGTTTAAGGAGTTGGTGCGCGCTGCAGTCACCGCGACCGAATCCGTCGACACCTGTGGGCACTGCCGTGCGCATGACGGTGTCAAGCTGCCGATCGAGCTTCCCTAGCGGGCATAACGCGTTTGTCCGTGTGGGTTCTTGGTGAAGGACAGCACCTTAGACGGCGTCACCGTATATACGACCGCGAACTGGTCGCCCTCGCCGAAGCCGCCCTCGCTCGGCGTGAATTTCCAATCCTCGCCGTACTTTTCGAGATAGGCGTCCGCGAGACTCTGCAGTGCGGCGTCATCGGTGACGCGTTCGGCCGCCCCCTCGACCACGACGTCGTGCCCGTCATTCCACGTGTTGACACCGGTCGCGACGGCCACGGTGCGGTTCGCGTCGAGACTACGGGCCTTCTGTTCGGTGGGACCCGTGCAGAACACGAACGATTCGTCCCGCCACAGGCCCACGAGCGGAGTCATATGGGGGCTGCCGTCGGCGCGCACGGTGGTGATCCAGTACAGCTCGGCGGCGGCAAGCAGCGCCGATACGTTGCTCCACGCGGGTGCGGCCGCGCCGGGCTCGCTGAACCGCTGGTCGAAATGAGGGGTAAGGGTCATGCTCATACAGACCCGGCCCGGCACCCGGATTCATCGCGGGTACCGTAACGCCATGCGTGATTCGGTCACCGTGCACATGGCGGCTCCTGCGGACAAGATCTGGGGCCTGGTCAGCGACATTACTAACACCGGCAGGTTCAGTCCCGAGACATTTGAGGCCGAGTGGCTCGACGGAGCCAGTGCCCCTGCGGTCGGGGTGCGTTTCCGCGGCCATGTGAAGCGCAACCAGAAGGGACCCGTCTATTGGACGGTGTGCCGCATCGTCGAGTGTGACCGCGATCGTTCGTTTGGTTTCGCGGTGCTCTTGCCGAACGGTAAGACGGTGAACACCTGGCGGTATCAGTTCGAGTCGGCCGGTGACGGTACCGACGTCACCGAATCCTTCGAACTGACTCCCTCCTTGCCGGTGCGGATCTACTGGGCACTGTTGGGTTGGGCGCGGGGCCGCACGAATCGCAACGGCATGCGGGAGACCTTGAATCGGATCAAGGCGGTCGCCGAGGCCGCGTGACTAGGGGGCGTCCAGCGCCGACAGGCCGCGTCCCGCAGACCACACCGCGCTTTTCACAAAGTGGTTGTCGTAGGTCTGCTGTGATGCCCGCAGCTCGCTGATATCGGCCTGGCCGTGCACGATTCGGTCCAGCAGCCGGAAATAGTCGAAGCGCTGGACCCCGGGGGAGAGGACCGTGAAGATGCTGGCATCGCTGTCTGCGGTAGCGCCGAACGCGTGCGGCATCAGCTGCGGAACCAACAGCGTGTCACCCTGTTCCAGAACCTCGATGCGATCGCCCGCCAGGATTTCCAGCCGCCCCGACACCAGATAGAACAGCTCGGTGGAGCGGGTGTGGAAGTGCGGGGCCGCGCCGTCGGCGCCCTTGGGCAGGTAGATGTTCAGGACGCTGACGGCCCCACCGGTCGCGTCGGAATCCATCACCAATCCGGTCACGTTTCCGGGTGCGGTGCTCAGGATCTCGCGATCGCTGTGCCGAACCAGAGGCGCGGAGCCTGGCACAAACTCCTCACGTGTCATGGGACAACGCTATGAACTCAAGTGAGCTTGAGGTCAAGAGAAGCGTTTGACGAGGGCACGGCGGTCGAGTTTCCCGATCCCGCGCCGGGGCAGTTCGTCGAGGAGATGCAGCTCGCGCGGGGCGGCGGTGTCTTCGAGAGCCGCGGCGACATGCGCCCGTAGATCCTCCAGTGTCGGAGTGCCCGCCGGTGACGGCACGACCGCCACGGCGACGTGCTGGCCGAGCCGATCATCGGGTACACCGAACACCGCACATTCGGCGACCAGCGGATGAGTGGCCAGGGCTGCCTCCACCACCTGCGGAACTATGGTGAGCCCGCCGGTGCTGATGGCCTCATCCAGACGGCCCAGTACCCGCAGCCGGCCATCGTGGAGCTCGCCGAAGTCATCGGTGTGGAACCATCCGGGCTCCGCAAATGCCTTGTGGCTCGCGATATTTCGATAGCCCAACGCCACGGTGGCACCGCCGAGGCTGATCCGGCCCTCCGTCCCGATGCGCACCTGGACTCCGCGAAGGGCCACCCCGTCGTACACGCATCCGCCGCAGGTTTCGCTCATGCCGTAGGTCCGGATCACCGGGACACGTGCCTGCGCCGCCCGGATGGCGACGGGCGCGGGTAGCGGGCCACCGCCCAGCAGGACCGCGTCAAAGGATGCGAGCACCTCGGATGCGGCGGGGTCTTCCAATGCCTTGGCCAGCTGTATTGCCACCAGGGAGATGTATCGACGGGTTCCGGTCATCTCGGCGGCGGCGCGCACGAAGTCGGGTAGCGAAAAGCCCGTCGAGACGTCGAGGACCACGGGTTCGGTTCCGGCCTGGATGCTGCGCAGCAACACCTGCATTCCGGCGATGTGATGGGGTGGCAGCGCCAGTAGCCATTGGCCGGTCCCGCCCAGGCGGGCGTGTGTTGCGGCGCCACTGGCGGTCAGCGCGTCTCCGGTGAGCATGGCGCCCTTGGGTTTTCCGGTGGTGCCGGAGGTTGACACCACCACCGCCACATCCTCGGCGATCGGTTCGTCGGCGGCGAGTTCGGAGGCGAGGAAATGTGCCTGATCGGCGTCATCGGCAGGTACGGGCAGCACCGCGTCGCCGCGACCGTCCAGCAGTTCCGCCAGGCGGGGGAGCAGGCCGAGCATGGTCTGCCCGCTGGGTACGGGCAGGGCGCGCAGTAGCCGGGTCACGCCGGGTGGTCGGTGGCCTGACCGGAGCCCGGTTCGTCACGATGGTCCGCGGGCTCGCGCGGATCATCCAGGGGCCAGCCCTTTTTCGCCAGTCGCTCACGTACGCGCTCGATGTCGTCGCTGGTGGGCAGCTCATCGGTGACCTGGGTGATGAGCACGGCGATATCGATGTTGTCGAAGTCGCCGCGGGCCATCAGTTCGCGGGCCACGGTCTTGACCTCGTCATTACTCAACCTGCGGCCCAGCAGTGCCAACAGCGGGACATAGTCGGGTGGCGGGACACCTTCGGGGTATCCCGCCCGAAGCCAGGTGACGATCTTGCTCAGAAATGCGTTCACGGCCTCAAACTCCTGTAGGGACGGGCGGCCGTCCTATTCGTATCGACTTGGTACGGATCGTAGTGCTGTTGGTTGGTGTTGTCGCCAGGCAAAACTAGCCGCAATCAGCCAGGAAGCCCGCGCGCAGTTCGAACAGTCAGCACCCGGAAGGTTAACGGAATGTGAACTCCTTGCGGGAAATATCAAACTGGCCGGTCAGCGCCCGAACTTGGTCGTCCATCAGCTGGTCAAAGTCAAGGCCTTTACCCCAGAATTAGCGCCATGGACGCAACCATGATCATTCTGGTGCTGTTGATCGCAACGGCACTGGCCTTCGACTTCACCAACGGGTTTCATGACACCGGTAACGCCATGGCGACGTCCATCGCAACGGGCGCACTCAAGCCCAAGACCGCGGTTCTGCTTGCTGGCGTCCTGAACCTTGTCGGCGCCTTCCTCTCTGTCGAGGTCGCCGTCACGGTGACCACCTCGGTTATCAAGGTGCAAGACAGCAAGACAGGTCATCTGCTGCCCAATATCACCCCGTCCATGGGCCTGACGATCATCTTCGCGGGCCTCATCGGCGGCATCCTGTGGAACCTGCTGACCTGGCTCTTCGGTATTCCGTCCAGTTCGTCGCACGCACTCTTCGGCGGCCTTATCGGTGCCGCCCTCGCCGCCATCGGCCTCTCGGGCGTGAAGTGGGACGGCATCCTGCAGAAGGTCATCATCCCCGCGTTCGCCGCCCCCCTCATCGCGGGTCTGGTCGCGGCCGCCGGTACCTGGCTGGTCTACCGCATCACCCGCAACGTGGTGAAGAAGCGTCGTGAAGAGGGCTTCCGCTGGGGCCAGATCGCCACCGCCTCCCTGGTTGCGCTCTCGCACGGAACCAACGACGCACAGAAGACCATGGGTGTCATCGCCCTGGCGCTCATCACCACCGGCCACCTGAGCGGAAACGTGAAGGAGACCGGCCTGCCGTTCTGGATCATCGCCAGCTGCGCCATCGCGATCGGCCTCGGTACCTACCTCGGCGGATGGCGTGTCATCCGGACCCTGGGTAAGGGCCTCGTCGAGATCGAATCGCCTCAGGGTCTGGCAGCCGAAGCGTCCTCGGCCGCGATCATCCTGAGCTCCAGCGCCGCCGGTATGGCTCTGTCCACCACACACGTGGCCACCGGTTCCATCCTGGGTAGTGGTGTCGGCAAGCCCGGTGCCGAGGTGCGCTGGGCCGTAGCCGGCCGCATGGTGCTGGCCTGGCTGGTCACCTTGCCCGCCGCCGGTATCGTCGGCGCGCTGTCCTACTGGCTCTCCAAGGGCGTCGGCGATCTCACCACGCCGATGGTCGGCGACCTGATCATCTTCGCCCTGCTGGTCGGACTCTCCGGTTACATGTGGTGGCGCGCTCAGCAGGAGAAGGTCGACTCGAGCAACGTCAACGCCGATTGGGATGACTCCACCAACTCGGTGGTGCCCGCCGATGTCCGCGAGGCCAAGACCGAAGCGTCCGGCGAGAGCAAGGATGCCTCGAAGAAGGACTCCGCCAACGACACGGCCTCGGTCTAACCCAACCCCAGCGAAAAGAAGGAATCCTCCATGAACTACTTGGAAGCCATCGGCAAGGTGCTCGTTGTTGGGTTGGTCCTCGGTGCGGGTCTGCCCGCGTTGTTCGCGGCGGGCCTGGTCGCTTACTCCTCGGGTGCCGGCGGCGCCAATGACGACGGCACGGTCACCGCACCCAACCCGGCCGTGAAGTTCCTGGGGCTGGCTCTCTTCACTTTGGTGGGAGCGGTTGTCGTGCTCGCGCTGTTGTGGATCACCCGGACGACGATCATCCACCACACGGGCATCGACTTCTTCCCGTTCGTCAAGAAGTAGCGAGACCAACCAAAGACACCCGGCGGAACTACCGCCGGGTGTCTTTGCGTAGTGGGTGGTCCGGTGGGATCTGCACGAAGATCAGCGTGACGCCGTCAGGTGCCGCCACATGCATTTCATGCAACCCCCACGGCTCCTGCTGTGCGGCACGGCTTATCGAGGCACCGCGGCTCTCCAGGTCGGTCTGCGTCGCATACACGTCGCGTACCTGGAGCCAGAGGGCACCCGGAAATGCGGTGAGGGGGCCGTCGGCGCGGCCGTGCCCGGCGATCTCGATGAGGGACTGTCCGGCGAAAAACACCATGCCGGCTCCGTAGTCGCGTGCGATGGCGAGCCCCAGGGTGTCCCGGTAGAACGCCAGCGTCGCGTCATAGTCCTTAGGCCGCAACAAAATTCGGCTGGACAATATCTCCATACCCGTGTGTATCACGGGCGCCGGGATATTAAAGGGTTTCGCGCCCCGACATTGCCACCTTTGTCACCAGGCTGGGCGCCACTGCGTTGGTGGCGGCCGACATCACCGAAATTCGCGGGGCGATACGCACCGGCCGGGTACGGGCCGCCAGCACCATCCACTCGGCGGCTTCGGCGGAGGTCAGCGCCGCCGCATTGGTGTATGCCTCGGTCGGCGCGATCATCGGGGTACGCACCAAGGGGAAGTAGAGAGTGCTGGTGTGCACGTTGTACTTGCCGTACTCGGCATCCACGATGCGGCTCACCGTCGAGAGTGCGGCCTTGGAGGCGTTGTACACCGCGAACTGCGGCACCACGTCCGTGAGCACTCCCCAGGTCGCGACGTTGATGATGTGGCCGCTGCGACGTTCGACCATGCCGGGTGCGAACCCGCGGATCAGCCGCAGGGGCGAGAAGTAGTTGAGCTGCATGGTCCGCTCGGCGTCATGCCAGCGATCCAGAGACTCGTAGGTCTTGCGCCGGATGGAGCGACCGGCGTTGTTGACCAGGATGTCGATGCCGCCGTGGCGCTCGTTCACGGTCTGCACCAGCTTGTCGATGGCGTCCAGGTCGGACAGGTCGCATGCGATGGCATCCGCGGTACCGCCGGCGGCGGTGATGCGCGCGGCGACCTCGTTCAGCAGGTCTTCACGCCGTGCCACCACGATGACCTTGGCGCCGAGCTTGCCGAATTGGTATGCGGCCTCCTCGCCGATACCCGAGGACGCGCCGGTGATGAGGACGCGCTTGTCCTTGACCGAGACACCGTAGTTTGCGTCGAACTTCGCCCGAATGAGCGATGGGCTGGGGAAAGGCTGCATCAGGGCGCGCGCAAAGGCGGTGTTGAGTCGCTTGCTCACCGAGTTCTTACTCACGAGTATGAACCGTATAAGCGCACACGTCGTCGCGCTAGTTCGGGTCACGGTTTCCGCTCAAAAAAGCATCTGACCTGCAACAATGCTATCCCTGCGGGCAAGTAGCCATTATTTATTTCCCACATGGAAACCATACTCAGCGAGTTCACAGCACACTTGCGGCTACGCAACATGACCCCCAAAACCATCGAGCACCGACTCGGCCAAATAGACCGGATCAAGCGCTGGCTCGGCGATACCCCCCTCCTCGATGCAACCCCCGCTCAGCTCGAAACCTGGCAACGGTCGCTTCGAGTGTGCCCGTCCAGTATCCAGACCTACACCTCGCATGTCTGCGCGTTCTACCGATGGGCGCACCGCAGCGGGCTTATCGCGGAAGATCCAACCGTCGGCCTGGTGCAGCCCAAATTGAAACGTCGAATGCCGCGCCCCATCCCCGAGGACCATCTGCGGCTTGCCCTCTTGGCCGCGCCCGCTGGCTCCGATATGCATGCATGGCTACTGCTAGCCGGATACTGCGGTCTGCGCGCTGGGGAGATCGCGCAGATGTCTCGCACCGACTTTCGTCCCGACGATAGTGGTGGTGCGTTCCTGACCGTGCATGGCAAGGGCGGCAAGCAACGCATCGTCCGCGTCTCGCCGGAAGTGCTTGCGCGACTAGCCAATCAGTTCAGCCAGTCGGGTCCAATGTTCCGTCGTCCCCTTGGAGGCCGAGTGACTCCGAACTACGTGTCAGTGGTCGCCTCGGACTTCCTGGCGGGCCTCAAGCTGCCATACACCTTGCACACACTGCGCCACCGCTTTGCGACCGCCCTCAACGAGCTGGGTGTCGATATCCGTTATATCCAAGAAGCCCTTGGTCACCAAAGCGTCGCCACCACAATGGTTTATCTGGGCTACTCCACGCGACGCGGCGCAGTTGGTGTTGACGCGTTGGCGTCGCGTCTGTGTACCTCCCCGAAAGCCAGAAAAGCCGCCACTCCACCGAAACAGGGGGAACCCCATGGGCATTGAAGCCTCTACCCATCTACTCACCGGCCAACAGCGCATTGATCGTGCTGCGCGTGAGTACGGCTGGGTCTGCAACGGCGGCGATACTCACGACGTGGGCCTGTACAGCTATCGGCTGCCGGGCACCCCGTCGTGGGTGAACGTCGCCTACGCGAACGGCATCGTCATTTGGGCTGGGGGGCAGACCGCCGCTCGGGAGCGGCGCGAGTTCGTGGGGATTGGGAAGACCGACCGCCTGGTCTCATTCATCGCTGGTGGCTGATCACGTTTCGGACTCATTGGGTCGCTCACGGCTTACTGAAACTTCGTCTCGCTCTATGGTCAGCGGCATGTCTGCTCGCCGGTCACCATGGATGAATGAACGCGCACAGTATCTCGTCAAGTACCTAGCTGGGCAGCACGGTATCGGCGTTTCCGAGGACATCGCACGCGAGGACATCTCGACGCAGGTCGATCGGGTTGCTGAGCGGATGCGCATCGGTCGGCAAGCGGCGAAGTACTACGTCACCGAGGACTACCTGCGCAAGCTCGGCGATCACATCGCCAGGGTGATCCGCGAAGCCCAGGCCGCCGATCCGCGCCGGGGCCTTCGGGCGGTGCCTTCTGTGGATTGACCCGAGTTGCGTTCCTCGGCGTGCGGGTCGTCAGCAACATGGCGGTCTCGCTGCTGCGGGGGTAGCGGGGCATCGGGCAACGGACGTATATTGCCCCCAACAGCAACCACTGAGGGGACAGTATGTCGTACTCGTTTGAGCTTCACCCGGACCCGATGATGCGCCAGTCCAATCGGCTGCTCGATGCCGTCGAAGAATCCAAGTCCGAGCACAGCGCGCACCACAGCGAGCTTGGGTCCGCGGTCCCGCAGATGTGGGGGCAGACGCAAGGTGCGCTGGAGGCGGCGCACGCGGCGTTGGCCGATCAGACGCGGGTGCTGCACAAGCACCTCGCCGAGCATGGCGTAGGCATGCAGGAGTTCACCGGCCAGGTGGTCGCAATAGATAATCAGACGGGCGATGGCTTCCGTGGATATGGGCAGGGCTGATCGTGGCGAAGTGCTCCAATATCGAACACTGGAGTGTTGAAGGTCTCCAGAATGTCATCGGCACCATGGACGGCATCCACAAGTCGCATGTGAAGCTCGGCGACACCATGGACGGGGTGCAGGCCAACCTCTCCAGCTGGGGCGGCCTGACTGCCGAATCTTGGCACCGCTACCACAACAAGCTGCGGGTCGATCTCGATGACCAAGGGCGCCAGGCCAAGGCCGTCGCGGACAAGCTACGCCCCCTCTATGACGACGTATTGGGCATCAAAGCCAGGTACCGCTACCTCAAATCGACCATTGAAGGCAACGGCACCTACGACACAAACGGCAACATGCAGCACTGGAAGCTGAACGATGACGGGTCCATCGACGGCGCGAGCGGGGATCTACAGGGGGTTGCAGCCAAACAACAGCTTGAAGACGAGATGAAAGCGCTGCTACGCAAGGCCGATGTGGTTGACCAAGAGATCGCCGATGCACTCAAGGCCATCACCACCCCAGGCGGCGCCGTGGCAGATGGGCCACACGTCGGACAGCCCGCCCCCAAGCCCTCTGACCCCTCGATCCTGGCCTCCAGCCCAGTAGGTGGACCTGACGGGAATCCGCCGTACGCCAACGGGGCCACGGCAACCATGGCGGCCGGAAGCGTGGCCCCGAATGCTTCTGCGTCAACGCCTTTGACTGCGAACCCTCCCGGCTATGCGGACATCGGTCCAGGGGCGCAAAGGGATCAGAACTGGAAGGATTTCCTCAACGGCAAGAATGCTGACGGAACCGTGCGTGCGAACGGCATGATTCCAGCCGCGCTACCGAGACCCGAAGCGGTCAGTGACCCCACACTTCGCACGGTGGGAGCTGCAGGCCGTCAGCAAGGCGTCTCCTACGCCTGGGGAGGCAATAACAGCGTGGACGGCCCGTCCAGGGGAAC
>Ga0265327_10004378_pt1 | contig 12537 bp, 11 predicted proteins | sample 41621metaG_FD_202089 | JGI IMG/M metagenome (GOLD analysis project Ga0265327, IMG submission 202089) | Rhizosphere microbial communities from Carex aquatilis grown in University of Washington, Seatle, WA, United States - 4-16-21 metaG | ecosystem: Host-associated > Plants > Roots > Rhizosphere...
TGAACATGGGGCATGAACATCGGCGCAGCGGCGACCTCATGCGCTCCGGCACCATCGTGGTCGAGGCGCTGAGCTACATTCGCGGTCGGAGCATCGCCAATCAGTTCATGATCATTGACGAATCGCAGAACCTGACGCCGCTGGAGGCCAAGACCATCGTCACGCGGGTCGGCAGCGGCACGAAAATCATTTTTACCGGCGATCCCTACCAGATTGACAATCCGTATGTGGATTCATCGTCGAATGGATTTAACTACGTCATCAGCCGGTTTCGCGACCAGGCGATTGCCGCGCATATCGAGCTGCAAAAAGGCGAACGCTCCGAATTGGCGGAACTGGCGGCGAATATTCTTTAGTCTGCCGGCTTGGTTGTTGGCGGCTAAATTGCAGTCGTTGAATGATTTCGCCGCTATCTTCACCGGTTAGCTGCCAAATAGCATTTTTTGCGATTGACAACTGGCCGATTTAGACGAGTTTTTCCTATCGTGAAAAACATGATTGGAAAGATATGATATCCAATGAACGTCCATCGCCATACGGTCGCCGCCCTTATCAAGGGCAGGGTTATGGTGCTCCAAAATACAACCAGCAGCCGCGCCCGCCGGTCAACGAAGATACGCTTAAAAGCGCCGAGGTGCAGATTGAACGGAAAAACTTCGTTTTCACGTTGAAAGAAAATCCGCGCGGCCGTTTTCTTCGCATCACCGAAGACGTCGGCGGCCGGCGTGATACCATCATCATTCCCTCCACGGGACTGGCGGAATTCAAGCAGCTGGTGGATGAAATGGTGAAAGCCTCGGAGGCGATTCCCGAAAAGCAGCCCAATCCTGAAGCTTGAACTCTGAATGTGACCAATTCCGGTGGGATTAATTCCCCGCCGGAGTTTTTTTCTTGTGGGCTTTCGCTGGTTTCAGCGGTCTGGCGTCGCCCCAAAGCCCTTCGAGATCGTAGCGTGTTCGCGTCTCCGTGTGCATGACGTGGACAATCACATCAAAGTAATCCAAAACCACCCACGAACCGGAACCACCCCCATCCGTCCGCGTCGGGCGCAAATCATGGTCATCCCGCAGCTGGCTGTGGATTTCCTCCACGATGGCGCGCAGGTGCGGCTGGCTGGTGCCGGACGCGATGACGAAAAAGTCCGTCACGGATGAGAGCTTGCGCACATCCAGCACGAGAATGTTTTCAGCTTTTTTATTATCCGCCAGTTCTCGGCACAGCAGTGCCAGTTTTTTAGAATCCATATTTTGCGGGGAGAATTAAACCACAATTGGGCGCGGATGACACGGTTTTTTGCAGGATTGGGAATTATGTTTTGCCATCGCTGGTAATTCGCTAGGCTCCAGAAACTCGAAGCCATCATGAATATCAAGTTTGCTGGAACCTTGTTTGCAGTCGTTGCCTTGTCTATCAAGGCGGTCGCGTGGGATTACGAAGGCCATCGTGCGGTGAACGAACTGGCGCTGGCGTCGCTGCCGGAAAATTTCCCGGCGTTTGTGCTGGCCCCGGCGGCGCGCAACCGCATCGTGTTTCTCGCGGGCGAGGCCGACCGCTGGCGCAACGTCACCAGCACCAGACAAGGCACGGGGCTGGCGCTTGGCCATGCCAGCGGGACGGATCACTATCTCGACCTGGAGGACCTGGGACTTTACGGCCTGACGCCGGCCACCTTGCCGCCGTTGCGCTACGATTTTGTGGCCGCCATCGTGAAGGCCCGGGCGGCGAATCCGGGAAAATTTCCGGCGATTGATCCCGCGCACAACGCCGACCACACCCGTGAATTAAGCGGTTTTCTGCCGTGGGCGATCACCGAGGCTTTCGAAAAATTGCAATCCGGCTTCGCCTCGCTCAATGCCCTGGAAAAATTCGGCGGCACGGCGGAGGAAATCGCCAACGCCCGGCAAAACATCATTTACGTCATGGGCGTGATGGGGCATTTCGTCGGCGACGCTAGCCAGCCGCTGCACACGACGATGTATCATCACGGCTGGACGACGAACAACAACCCGAACCATTACACCACGTCGTTCGGGTTTCACGGGTGGATTGACGGCGGATTTTTCAGCAAGACCGGCGGCATCGACGTAAAAAAATTGTCTGCAAAAATCCAACCGGCGGAAAAAATTCCGGCGGCGGACGATCCCAACGGCATTTTTTCGACGACGGTGAATTTTATTGTGGCCGCCCACCAGCTGGTGGAACCGCTCTTCCAGCTGGATCGCGACGGGAAATTGTCCAACCAGGATAATCGTGGCGCGGAAGGCCGGGCGTTTCTGGAAGGCCAGCTCATCAAAAGCGGCCAGCTTCTCGGCCGACTCTGGTTGACCGCTTGGCAGACGGCACCAGAAGACACCTTTCTCGAACGCGAGCTGCGCCGCCGTGCGGCACCGGAAAAACCGGTGGAGTCAAAATGAACACCGCCGTCACCACGCGCATCGCCGCTCTGCTGGGGCTGATGGCCGTGGCGCTTGGTGCTTTCGGCGCGCATGGCTTGAAAGATTTGCTCGCGCAGAACGGCACGGCGGCAATTTGGGAAAAGGCCGTGTTCTATCACTTCATTCACGCCGTGATGCTGTTTGTGCTGGCGGAGCGAAAGCCGTTCGCGACCACAGCGTGGTGGAGTTTTTTTGCGGGCATCATCCTGTTTTCCGGCTCGCTGTATTTACTGGCGATAACCAATCTTCATTGGCTGGGAGCCGTTACGCCGGTCGGTGGCTTGAGTTTCCTCATCGGCTGGGGCGCATTGCTGCGATTTTCAGGGGCAAAAATCAATTGAAACTTTTAATCTGGTTGGACAGCCATTGTCCTACCGCCAATGGCAAAATCGCTTGAAATGATCAACCAGATTACAACCGGATTTAGCCCTAAACCAAAAACTGAACTGCTTTGACTATTTTGACGAACTTTACTAACGTCATTTCTCGACCAACCAAGAACTAAAATAATTTTATGGCTGCCAAATCCACCGAAAAATCCACCGAAAAAGCTGTTGTTGCCACCGTTGATTCCAAAGCGGCGGCGACCCGCGAACGCGAGCTGGATGCTGCAATTTCATCCATCACCAAAGCCTACGGCGACGGCGCGATCATGCGCCTGGGCGACGCCCGGGCGCAGCAAAAAATCGAAGTCATCCCGACCGGTGGGCTGGCCATTGACCTCGCGCTGGGCGTCGGCGGCCTGCCGCGCGGCCGTGTCATTGAAATCTACGGCCCGGAATCTTCCGGCAAAACCACGTTGATGCTCCACGTCATCGCCAATGCTCAAAAAGCGGGCGGTCTGGCGGCATTCATTGATGCGGAGCACGCGCTGGATCCCGGCTATGCCAAAAAATTGGGCGTGAACTTGGATGATTTGCTTGTCTCCCAGCCGGATTCCGGCGAAGAGGCGCTGACCATTTGCGAAACCCTCGCCCGCTCGAATGCGCTCGATGTGATCGTGATTGATTCCGTCGCCGCGCTGGTGCCGAAAGCGGAACTCGACGGCGAAATGGGCATGGCCACGATGGGCATGCAGGCGCGCTTGATGAGCCAGGCGCTGCGCAAGCTCACCGCGATTCTCGCCAAATCCAAGACGACGTGTATTTTCACCAACCAGCTCCGTGAAAAAGTCGGCGTCATGTTTGGCAGCCCTGAAACCACGCCCGGCGGCAAAGCGCTGAAGTTTTACGCCAGCGTGCGCATGGACATCCGGCGCAAAGATCAGCTTAAAGATGCGGCCGGCAACGTTTACGGCAACCACACGCGTGTCAAGATCGTGAAGAACAAGGTCGCGCCGCCGTTCGCGGAAGCGGAGTTTGACATCATCTACAACCACGGCATTGACAAGGAAGGCAGCATCCTCGACGTGGGCATCGATTGCGGCGTGGTGGATAAACGGGGCGCCTATTTGCAATTCGAAGGCGCGCTCATCGGTCAGGGCCGCGACGCTGCCAAAAAAGCGCTCGAAGAAAAACCGGAGCTCGCCAAGAAAATTATCGAGGCCATCATGGTCAAGCGCGCGGCGGCGGTTCCGGAAAAATGAAGGCAGGCGAGACGGAGAAACATCTTGATTCGGCAGGCCCTACGATCAATTACAGAGACGAAAGGTGCGGACTCCTCCCGTGAGGCTTCCGTCCGGCCCGCCGGGCGATTTGCCAGTCTCCCCTTTGTGTTTGCGGGGCTGTTTTTTGCGGTGCTGTTCGGGCTGGATTTTCCCAAGCCGCACATGGATGACTTGTTTTTTGTTGGGACTCCCATTCACCTGGCACAGGGCGGGGACTTTTCCAACCCGCTGCTGGCGCGGCAATTGTATCCCAGTCATTTTTCTTTTGTCCACCCGCCGGCCTTTTTTTTCATCCTGGCGGGCTGGCTCAAAATATTCGGCGTAAGCACGGCTGCCTTGCTTGGATTTCAATGGTTGATGTATGTGCTGATTTGCGGGTCGACCGCGATCATTTTGCGCCAGCATCAGTCCCCCGGTTGGCTTGAATGGCTGCTGCCATTGGCCGTGGCGGCGGCTTTTCTGCCGGAAGGGTTGCGGCCGGAATCACTGGCGGTGGCCTTGACCATGGGCGGCTGGGCGTTGCTTGAACTGGTCAACGCGCGGCGGGCTGGTGTGTTTGCGGGTTTTTGCCTGATGATCCTTGGCGCCTCGGTCGCTTCGCGAATAAGTTTTATCTGTGGCGCGCTGGTGGTGGCAGCCTTGGTTCAGCTGCGGCAGAAAATCACCCCGTTCAGCCGGGTGCTGGTGCTGGTGGGTGCGGCCCTGCTGCTGGTGCTGGTGGCATTGTCAGCTATGATTGGCTTCCGTTATTTGGAGTTCTGGCAGACATATCATTTCGCGGCGACGGGGAGGGTGGGAGGGAATAGGTTCGCCGCATTGTGGCATTTCTTTGAAAGTTTGAGCATCATTCAGCGGCCACTCGTCCTGCTTGGTCTGGTCACCGTGCCATTGATAGTGGTTTGGCGCGGCCACCGCCTGATGCGCATCAATTTTTATCTGATCGCCGCCGTGCTGGTGACGGCCGGCTTGGGTGCTTTGGGACATGGCGGTCTTTGGTTTTTTATTCTGATGCTGTTGTTTGCCTGCGCCACTGGAATGAAAATATTCCGGTCCCGCTTTGCGGTTTTGATCCCCCTGCTGCTGACCGGCGGATTGCTGCTGGCCAGCAGCCGGATAATGATTTATGCCACTGGGATCCTCTGCAACGTAATCAAGGCGGATAAGGGAGGCAATCCACACACGGTTCAGGCCCTCCGTTCCACCGCGGAGCATCCGGTGTTGATTGATTCCCAAACCGCGCGCTATCTCTTTGACTATCGAATTCCCGCCGGATTCCTGGACTGGAGTTTTGCCGCCCCTTTTCCCAAAGCCTTGGCAACCGATGAGGCATTGCGCCCCGGCGATGTCTATTTGATTGGTCCTGATTCGATGGAGGGGTTCAACGTCAAGTTCCACTTGAATCTTACCATCCCCAAATGGGATCCCTTCCGTTCCGCCAAGAAATTTCATGTGTATCCCCAACGGTATTATTATTTACGAGCTGAAGATGTTTCCGATTTGAACAGCCGGATAGATTCCCCTGTTCGCGAGGCTGTCATGGTCAGGCGCGCGGCGGTGCCGGGGGAGGGGAAATAACAGTCGAAGGCGGCGCTGAATCAATTGGGTTGGCGGTTAAACCATCCCTGGATTCTTTTGAATCAGTTTCTGGGCAAAGGCCAGCCGCCGGCCGGAGCGGTTTGTGACTTTTGGATAAAAACGGGAATTCAATCCAGCGATAGGTGGCCGCGCAAAACAAAGTGGTGGCCATCGCCGTGGCGATGAGGATGAACCAATGATCCCGCGGCGTTAAGCTGGTTAATCCATTCATTTTTAATATATGGAACACTAGGCGGAAGATGATGCCGTGAAGCAAATATAAGCTGAAGCTGATGGCCCCCAAACAGCGAATGGCTGGATGGGTCAGGAAATTAAAAAAAGGGTTGCCGGCGGCGGCGGCAAAAAACAAGGGGAAAACGGCGCCCGCAAGGGAGATCGAATGTTCACTGACAAACGAATCTCGGCCGGCCAAAACCCACAATAATAATGCGGTTGCTGACAATGCCAGACCCGCAGCGATCGGGCGGCGGAATCGGGAGCGCAATGAGGAATCCTCCAGCAACACTGGACAAAGCATGCCAAAAATAAAATACATGCCGGCTTGGAGATTGACCTGATGCCAGCGACCGACCCAGACCAGTATATACGCAATGATGGCCAATCCAAAAACCTTCCGACCGGGCGCCAGCCAGGCGATAAACGGAAGCAGCAGATAAAAGGCCCATTCATAATGGAGTGTCCAAGTCACCCCGGCATTAAAGACGGTAAAGTCGGTCTGGCCCGCGTTTTGCCAAATCAAGGCCCCCAGCGAGAGCAGCCGGAGCAAAGGTTTCCAGTTTTCCAGCGCCAGCCAGCGGGTATCGGTCTCGGCCGCCGCCACGAGCAGGATGAACAACAGGCTGAACAAATACAGAGGGGCGATGCGAAATAATCTTCCCCGCCATAATTTCACAATGTTCGTTTTCCCATTCGCGGCTCGGGCTTTGCCCCAAAAAAGATGCCCCGTGAGCATGAAAAAGATAATCACCCCCAGCGGTCCAAATAACTGTAAAATCGGGTTTCGGGCATCGCCCCATACTCCGGTCGCGAGCCAAGTGCTAGACAGCGCGGCGTGATAGACTGCCACCATCAATGCCGCCATGCCGCGTAAACCATCCAAGGCCAGTTCGCGGCTCCCGGACTCGGCCAGCTCCCGCCGGTAAAATTTGCTGTAACGAGCAATTCCCGCCGCCGTGGCAATGACGGCGCCCATCATCAACGCCCCGCCCATAAGAATTGCCAGCGAATTCATTTAAATTGACGGCGAAACTACTGTGAGGTTGCAGATCATCCAAGTAAATACCAATCGTTACTGGTCAGCGCGGCCAAGGTTTCCCGCTTACCCGCTTGCTTTCAGTGCTGCATCAATCCATGATATTCTGGAATAACAACCCCGCGTGTCGGGGCTTTTTTTACATGAGCAATATCGCAGACCTAGATCTGAATCTCGACAACCTGTTCCAACCCTCGTGGGCGCAAGGTAAGACCGAGGCTAACAAATTCGAAAAATTCACCGGCAATGAAGGGGTGAAGCCCGAACGTCAGTTCAGCGGCAAACCCGGCGAACGCCGGGGCCCGCGCCGCGAAGGTGGTGGTGGCTTTGGTGGCGGTGGTGAGCGCCGTGGCGGTCCGCCGCGCGGGGGCTCCAAATTTGGCGACCGCCAGGGCGGTTTCCGTGGCGGTGACCGGCGCGATGAACGCCGCGAGCGCCCTGAGCCGCCGGCGCCGTTGCCGGAGTTGAACGTCGCTTTCATCCCCGAGGAGCGCGGCGTCGAGCAGCTTTCGCGGCAGATCAAGATGACGGGTCGCGCGTATCCGCTGTTCCAGATCGCCCAGTTGATTTTGGCGAAGGCCGAACGCTATTCCGTCCACCTCACGGCCAAGAAAAAGGCCGACGGCACGCTGGAAAAACTCTTTGTCTGCGCGCTGGACGATTCGCCGTGGACAAGCGAGGACGAAGCGGTCGCGCACATCCTCAAGAATCATTTTGCCACGTTTTATCAGGCGGAACGCACGGCCACCGAGCCGCCCAAGGGCGTTTACACCTTCGTTGCGCAGTGCGGTTTGAGCGGAGAGATTCTTGGCCCGCCGAATCATCACGATTACCAGAACCAGTTGCGCAAGTTGCATGCGGAAAAATTTTCACGCATGCCGTTCGATTTGTTCAAGGCGCGCGTCAAGATCGTGAAGGATGAAGTCGTCGTGAAGAAATGGGTCGAAGATCAGAGTTTCAAGACGGAATACAACTGCCTCAACGTGGCCGAGCCGCTCAAGCTGGCGACGCTCGAGGAAGTGGAGAAACATTTCCGCGCTACGCACAAGGATTCCATCATCAAGCCGGTGGAAACGCTCACGGTGGCCGGTTTGCCGAGCCGCAGCCTGCGCTGCGCCGGTTTGCAGCGGCTCATCCGCCAGGAATGGGAGCAGCAGAAGTTTTTCCCGCTGCCCATCGCGACGAAATTGAGCCAGCAGTTCGCGCAATTTGGACTGCAGTTTTTCAAGGTCAATAAGACGGTTACGCATGTAAGCGTCGCCCGGCCGACCTTCCTCGACCTCGAAACCACGCCGGTCTCGGAAAACATCAAGCGCATCATTGATTTCATCAATGCGAACGCGAAATGCACGCGGAAGAAATTGATCGAAGCGCTCGCGCCGACGCCCAAGGTGGCGAAAGCTCCCGTCACGGAAATTCTCATCGCGCCCGCGCCAGTGGCCGGAGGCGAAGGCGCTTCCGCCCCGGCCCCGGCCCAACCGGCGAAACCCGCCGAACCTGCCGCGCCCGAAGCCACGCCGGAACAGACGGCAATCATCGTGGATCTGCATTGGCTGATTCATCAAGGCGCCGTGCTGGAATTCGCCGATGGCCGCATGGAAACGGCCAAGAAACCCGCGCCCAAGCCAGTGAAACAGGAAAAGAAAGTCGCGGCAGCTAAACCGGCGGCCGCAGGCGAAGCGGTTGTGGCTTCCGAAGCCGCGCCGCAAGCTGCCGTCGTCGCCGAGGCGGTCGCCGCCCCGGTTGCCGAGATTTCGGTCCCCGTTGAAGCGCCTGCCGCGATTGTCGAAACTCCGGTTCAGCCGGAAACTCCGCCCCAGACGGAAGAAAGTGCCGCATGAAATTCGCCGCGCTGGGATTGAGTGAAAAAGTGCTCGAAGGCGTTCGCGCCGTCGGCTACACGGAACCGACGCCGATTCAGCTCCGCGCCATTCCGCTGGTGTTGTCTGGCAAGGATGTCATCGGCAGTGCGCAGACGGGCACGGGTAAGACGGCGGCGTTCGCGCTGCCCATCCTATCCCGGCTCGGCCATCACCAGCCCGGCGGCCCGCGCGTGTTGATTCTTGAGCCGACCCGCGAACTGGCCGCGCAAGTCGAGACCGCCTTCCGCGATTACGCTCGGTTCATGGATTTGAAAATCACCGTCGTCTTCGGCGGTGTGGGTTATGGCAAACAAAATGACGAACTGAAAGCCGGCTGCGATATCATCGTCGCCACGCCCGGACGCTTGCTCGATCACCTTGAACAAGGCACGGTCAAGCTCGACAAGGTGGAATTTCTCGTCCTCGACGAAGCCGATCGCATGCTCGACATGGGCTTCCTGCCCGACGTGCGCCGGCTGGTGGAGAAATGCCCGCGCCAGCGCCACTCGGCGCTGTTTTCCGCCACCGTGCCGCCGCAGATTGAGACTCTCATCCAATGGGCCATGCACAGCCCGGAGACGATTGAAATCGGCGCCCGCCGCACGCCGGCGGAGACGGTGAAGCACGTCATCTATCCCGTTTCCGACACGCAGAAGATCGATCTGCTGCTCGAACTGCTCAAGCGCGTGAACTACGATTCCGTCATCGTTTTCTGCCGCACCAAGCATGGCGCGGACCGATGCGCCTCCCTGCTCAAGCGCGAAAATCACGCCGTGGCCGTGCTGCATTCCAACCGCACGCAGAAGGAGCGCGAACAGGCGCTGCAAGGGTTCCGCGACGGCAAATTTGAAGTTCTCGTCGCCACGGATATCGCGGCGCGCGGGCTGGACATCGCGGATGTCAGCCACGTGGTGAACTACGATGTGCCGCAGCATCCCGAGGATTACATCCACCGTATCGGCCGCACCGGCCGCGCCGAGAATACCGGCGACGCCTTCACCATCATGGTGGCCGAGGATGCGCCGCACGTTTTTGCCATCGAACGTTTCATCAGCCAGAAAATTCCGCGCGTGAAGCTGGAGAATTTTGACTACCGCTACACCGCGTTGTTTGAGGAGCCCAAGGCCGGTGCCGCCCCCGGGTTCCCCGGCAAAGTGCGCGGCGGCCGCGTCCACGGCGGCTACCACTTCGCGCCCGGCGGCCGGCGACGGTAATAGTTGGAGCTTAACCTTCAGGTTGTTCCCCGGCTCCCGGTAATTTTGACCGGACACGCTAAAGCGTGAACTCCAACGATTGAATCCGCGCAACGGAAGTTGAGGGCCGGTGTTGGTTTAATTGTATGACTGAACCGGCGAAAAAATCTTCCAAGATAGATTTTGTTATTGGGTCAGTCGCTGGGATTGTAATTGCGTTCTTGGTTGTGGCAATTGTGCTGCCTATTTTCTTCAAGTTTCGTTGCACGACTTCTGTCAATGCCTGCATTAACAATCTTCGTCAAATTGATGGCGCAGCAAATCAGTTTGCCTTGGAACATAAATTGACCAACGGTTCGCCCATCAATTTTCCCAACGACCTGACGCCTTACATCAAACTCATTAGCGCGGGAAGAATTCTAGGTTGTCCGCAAGGCGGCGTTTATAACCTCAGCAAAATCGGTGGGTGTCCAACCTGTTCTCTCGGCACAACCGTCATCCCGGCCCACGTTTTGCCATGAGCTCACCAGATAATAATTCCACTCAAACTGAATCAATAGCGTGGTTGATTGTTTGCCTATTGGCCGTATGCATTGTGGTCTTCGTCGTCCCCAATTTTATCAAAGCTCGTGCCACGACTGCCGCCAATTCCTGCGTCAACCAACTCCGACAAATTGACGCCGTCGCGAATCAGTTCGCTTTAGAAAATCGTTTAACAAACGGCGCCCTCATCCACTTCCCTGATGACCTGACGCCCTACATCAAGCTCAACCAAGCGGGTGAAATTCCGGGCTGTCCGCAAGGTGGGCGTTACTTTATTTGGCGGGTTGGGCAGACGCCGAAATGCACACACGGCTACACAAATACATCAGGTCACGTTTTACATTAAGTTGAGCGGCGAGGAACCCAAAACCTTTGTTGGCATCTGCCCGCGGTTTCTGCTAAAAGCGCAGTGTGTATTTGCAGTTTTACGGACTGAAGCTGTCGCCGTTCGACATCACGCCGAACCCGCGCTTCCTTTTTCACAGCAACAAGCATCGCGAGGCGTTCAATCACCTGTTCTACGGCATCCGCGAGCGTAAGGGCTTTGTGCAGCTCACCGGCGAGGTGGGCGCGGGCAAGACCACGCTGTGCCGGGCGCTGCTGGAGCATCTGGACGGACATTTTTCGACGGCGCTGATTTTGAATCCGGTCATGAGCGGCGATGAATTGATGAAGGCCATCGCCACGGAGTTCGGCCTGGATGTGAAAGGCAAGGATCGGCTGGAGACGATGGCGGCCATCAGTGATTTTTTGCTGAAGCAGACTTTGGCGGGCAAGGAATCGGTCTTGATCGTGGATGAGGCGCAGGATTTGACGGAAGAATTGTTGGAACAGGTGCGGCTGATCTCCAACTTTGAGACGGATGACCGCAAGCTGCTGCAGATTGTTTTGATGGGCCAGCCGGAGTTGCGCACCCGGTTGAATAGCCACAAGCTTCGGCAATTGCGCCAGCGCATCACAGTGCGGTATCATTTGAATCCGTTGACGCGGACGGAAGTCGGGCAGTATATTCAGCACCGGCTGGCACTGGCCGGGTCGGGCGGGGTTCCGACCTTCACGGGGCCGGCGGTCTGGCGGGTGTTCGGTTACAGCCAGGGCATTCCGCGGCTCATCAATGCGGTGTGCGACAAAGCATTGTTGGCCGGTTTTGTAGAACGCAGTTACCGGATTAATTACCGGATGGTGGGACGCGCCATCCGTGAACTGGAAGGAGACATTCACGCATGAGCCTAATCAACGACGCTTTGAAGCAGGCGCGCCAGGCGCCGCCGCGCAACACTCCCAACGTGCTGCCGCTCCGTCCAGCCGCCCATCAAGAACCTGGGGTGGTGGCGGTCTGGTTGCTGCCCGTTACCATTCTCATTCTGGTTATCGCGGCAATTTTCTTCGGGGGCTGGATGATGGCGCATCGCAATGTCCGCGAAATTATCACCGCCCCGGATACAAGCCCGACGCCTGAAATGGTGAAAGCCGCCGCGCCGGCGGAGCCGGTCAAGCCGGCGGCCTCCGAATTCCCAGTTTCCACCATCCCGGAGAATGCGCCAGTGTTACAGGGGATTTTCTATTCGCCCACCGCCCCGAGCGCCATCATTGATGGCAAAACGGTCCGGCCCGGCGACCGGGCAGGCCAATATTACCGGGTCAAGGAGATCACCCAATTTACGGTGACGCTCGTCGGCCCGGATAATAAACCCTTCAAGATTGGCTTGGAGCACTGACGCGTTGGCCGTGCGAAAACTTTTTTCCGCTTCTCCGGCGATGGCGCGCGTCGCGCCGTTCGCGGTTTTTCTCCTGCTCACCGCTGCGCAGGGACATTTTGGTCCGGCTTCGGCTTATTGGTTCTACCTTGCCAAAACGCTGGTCGGCGGTTGGCTGATTTTTGTCATGCGCCCGCTGGTTCCGGAGCTGCGCTGGGCGTTTAGTTGGGAGGCGGTCGCGGTCGGTGTCGCAGTGTTTGCGGCGTGGGTGGGCATCAGTGGCGAATGGGCGATGCAAAACTCGCTCTGGGTGAAGCTCGGCCTCGCGCACACGTCCCAAACCGCTCCGGCGG
>Ga0265327_10004381_pt1 | contig 12530 bp, 7 predicted proteins | sample 41621metaG_FD_202089 | JGI IMG/M metagenome (GOLD analysis project Ga0265327, IMG submission 202089) | Rhizosphere microbial communities from Carex aquatilis grown in University of Washington, Seatle, WA, United States - 4-16-21 metaG | ecosystem: Host-associated > Plants > Roots > Rhizosphere >...
CCGGTGGTGATCGGACAGCTGTTTTCCTATTTGAACGGCAAGGGGGGCCGCGTCTATTGCCACGCCATGCACAGCCTGGCAAGGCAGAACGAGAAGCTGACTGGAACGCGTGACGGCAATGTCTTCTGGACGCCGGATTCGCCCGGGGTGGAATTGTTCGAAGTTCCCGACGCGCCAGCGCCAGCAGCGACTCGACCGCTGCGATTGATTCAAATGCGTGAATTGGCGCGGCGATTTACCGCGTACACAGAAGAAGCCAGTCGCGGCAAACGCGTGCTTCGCCTGCTGCCAACGCCATTGGATCGCTATCCGGAATCCGCGGAGAATTGGGACGGAGGTCTTTTTTCGCTGGTTGTTGGGAACGATCCCGAGGTGATCCTGATTCTGGAGAAGTCGGCGGGTGCGGAAAGCCCGAAATGGAAATACGGTTTGGCGCTCTCCACCCGCAGCACGTCGGTCGCGCTGCTCGACGATCGCGAGGTCTGGCGCTACGATTCGACCGGAAAGAATCCGTCGAATCCGCGGGGTGGATACCTGTCGGTCCATGGAATTGCCACTCTTCCGTTGCAGGCTCCCACGCGTCCTGCTGCCGAATAGCCCGTCAGGAGACTGCCGACGGTCGCAGGCGGGTTCTGTTCCGGTTAGATTCTCACTTCAGGGGATGAGCGTCCTGGGCGCGCATCCCTTCGTGAGCGACCAGGGGGAGCGGCAGTTGCTGTTTCCGAGCGGTCGCTGAGATAGGGCTGAGGGGATTCCCCTCATTTGGATGCCCGCTGAACGGAATCCCGGGCCGAACAAGGAAAATACCTGTGCCGAACAACCCAGTCTCAGTGGGGCCATGGCGTTGTGGTCGCGACGAGCCCCTGCTGTTTATGGCGGGACCCTGCGTTATCGAAAGTGAAGAACTGGTCCTGGACGTCGCCAGGCGGTTGAAGGACCTGTCTGACACGAAGAATGTTCAGATCGTCTTCAAATCGAGTTTTGACAAAGCCAACCGAACGAGTGTCGACAGTTTCCGGGGGCCCGGACTACAGCGGGGCCTCGAAATTCTGGCCAAAGTTCGGGAGGTCACCGGGCTTCCCCTGCTGACCGATGTCCACGAGCCAAGTCAGGCGGAACCGACAGCAGCGGTCTGCCAGGTCGTGCAGATCCCTGCGTTTCTGGCGCGACAAACGGATCTGGTGGAAGCGGTTGCGGCCGCCACCGCCAGGCATGGCGGAGTCATCAACGTCAAGAAGCCCCAGTTTGTCGCCCCCGAAGACATGGTCCACGTCGTGAAAAAGTGTGAGGCGTTTGGGAATCCGAACGTCCTGCTGACGGAACGGGGAACCATGTTCGGATACGGTCGCCTGGTGAACGATTTCCGCTGCATTCCGGTCATGCAGGGGTTTGGCGGGCCGGTCATTTTTGATGCGACCCACAGCGTGCAGTTGCCAGGAGGAGCGACAACCGGTGGCAGGCGGGATCTGGTCCCGTTTCTGGCGCGTGCCGCCGTCTCCTGCGGCTGTGATGGCGTCTTTTTCGAAACCCATCCCAATCCCGACGCGGCTCTCAGCGACGGACCTAACATGGTGCCGCTGGCGGAATTGCCGAAATTGATCGATCAACTGGTGCAGCTGCGAAACCTCGCGATCGAATTCCGTCGCTGATGTCCGGAAGGATTCCCCGAATTTGTTCAACATCTCTCGAGGAATCGACGTAGGTCATTCTACGCTCGATCGTTTCGACTTGAGCAACCGGTGCGCCCGGGGCTGGATTCCGATCCTGACCCGGGCCTGCGACAACTAATAAATGCCGTGACCCAACGAATCTGCTACCAACGTCCTTCTCCGCTGCCGAGCCCTACGATATGAGATTTTCGCAGACCTATACGCTGATCGCCTGCCTGGTTCTTGTGGGGTTTACAGCAGGCTGCCCCCGCAGCGGTAAAGTGAGCACCGGTAAGTCGCCCGGCGATTCGGGAGAAGCGTTGCCCGAAGATCTTTTGAAGAGTGCGATTCACCAGTTGCGGCCGGAAAACTATACGATTGCGGCCGAGACAGATAAGCCGGTCAATCTGCTGAATTCCTGGCGATCAAAGGTGCAGGCCTCGACGCCGACGGCAGCCGATCTGTCCCAGATTCCCCCCGGATGGATTACCGAGACTCAGGCGACGCGCATCCAGGAGGCGACGTACGATATCGGCGACGCGTTTCACATTCGCGACGCGATGCTGACTCACGCCATCGCGACGTTTCTGGCATCGCGCGCCCCGGACGATGTCGGTCAGGTTCAGGCCATTTTTGATTATGTTGTCCGAAACATCGCCTTGCGCGATGAATCGGATCTGCCCTTGGATCCGTACAGTCTGCTGTTACTCGGAACAGGGAGTCCCGAGGATCGGGCGTGGATCTGCGCATCGCTGCTGTCGCAACTTCGCATGGATTCCGTGATCGTGCGTCCGCAGGGTGATCCCGATCCCGAGACATGGCTGCTCGGCGTGCTGCTCAACGGAAAGATCTACCTGTTTGATCCGCGGATGGGGATCGCGGTTCCTTCCACAGACGATCTCGCCGCAACCTCGAGAGCACCAGCGACACTGGAAGCGATCGTGGCACATCCGGAATGGCTGAAGTCATTGTCGGTACGACCCGACGAGCCCTATCCGATCGACGCGAAAATGCTGGAGCAACCGGAAATTGCCCCGATTATCAATTCCGTGTCCTGGAGCCAGCGCATGAAGCAACTGGAGGCCGTGCTGCCTGCCGAGGATGTTTGTGTGCTGTACGATCCTGTGTCGGATGAGGGGGGGCAGGCGGGATTGCTGTCGCGGCTGAAAAAGGGGATTCCGGGTTGGAAGCCCGAGCAAAAGCCCTGGGGGTATCCGTCTCAGCGACCTGAGTTGATGAAGAAGATGAGCCCGTCGGCACAGAACGAGATTCAATTGAACCAGCAGATCTTGAAACTGCCGATTCCCGTCAACGTGGATCCCGTCGAAAAGAAAATTACGATCGGGAATCCGGAATTCAAGATGCTGCGGATTCGGACGGATCAGATGCTCGGCAAGTTTGACGACGCGAACAAGCGATATCTGTCCATCCGTCATCTGGAACTGGATCCGCTGCCGGCCCCGGTGCCACAGATTGAAGCGATGAATCGAATCGCCGCCGACTTTGCGACCTACTGGACGGCCGTCTGCAAGTTTGAAGCGGGTGAGTACGCCTCGGCGGTCGAGCAGTTGAACAACTACTTGAAGCGGTACGAGCGCGGTGGACGCTGGGGATTTGCTGCGCGCGCCTTGCTGGCCGAGTCCTATGCCCGCCTGGGGGATTACAAGCAGGCGGTGGCCACGCTCGACCGCTTGCGGTCGGATGATCCGTACCGCGCCTCCAATGCCATCCGCGTGAAGAGATGGAATGCCCAGGCGGCGAAGTAGCCGCCCGGGAAGCTTACAGTGTCGCCGTCATCAGCAGGTCGGGAGATTCCATCGAGGTCTCTGCGGCGGGTGACACGGGTTCTGTCTGCAGTTCGAACATGCCGTTGCTGTTCTGGTGAAAGAATCGCTGGAACCAGAGCATCCGCTGGACATTCGGCTGCGGCGGCGTCAAAGCGAATTGCACCCCGCGCTTTTCCTGCCAGTCGAACAGCATGCCAAAGAAGCCGCTGGGGATATACTTCACAAACTGCATGTCGATCGCAATCGACCGAACCTGATCCTGCTCGATCAGTTTGAACAGACCTTCACGCAGGAGCGCCAGGTCGGCGCCGTCCCAGATATCCATTTCACCCACGTGCAACAGGTGCAGTTCGTCGTGAACATCGATCAGCATTCGTTTGAAACGTTTTTGGAGCGTCATGCTTGAAGTGTCCCGGCTCAGGTGAATCAATCGGGTCGCAGGCAACATTCCCATTGGCTGCCGAGATTGAAAGCAAAGAGCGGGCCATTCAGTTTTCTTGACGCAGCGATTGTCGCAACCAATAGTCGCAGAACTACTTGGGTGTATCGCTGCAGTTGGCGTCACGCCGTCATTGCAATGACGGTGTTGTATAAACGCCACAGGTGACGAGGCGGGATGATGACATTCGGCAACGTCGTTGACTGGACGCGACACGTCCCTCAACGGCCACGGACGCCGCGAGACGACCGTCCATATCAACCAATTGGAAGGGGATGTCACGCGATCAGCTGTGATCAACCGGCTCGGCGTTCTTCGACCGCGTCAATGACCTGGGATGGATGGCGGGCCGGCAGCCAGATCGGTTCGACTCCGCGCTGCTGGAACAGCTGCGCGTAGTGCAGGTGGCTGGTAAAGACCAGCAACTGCTGTCCCTCCTGGGTGAAGTCGAGCAATGTACTGGCCGCGGCATCGGAACGCTGCTGGTCAAAGTTGACGGTGACGTCGTCCAGGACCATCGGAAGTTCGACGCCATTGTTCGAGAAGGCCTTGACCATCGCCAGTCGGATGGCCAGGAACAACTGCTCGCGCGTGCCGCCGCTCAGCCGTTCCGCGGGGCGTGAATCTCCGGCATCATCGTCCACGTAAAGGTGCTTGCGTCCCAGGGGGGTCCAGAGGTGGTGGTATTTCCCCAGGGTCAGTTTCTGCAGGAAGGGGATCGCGGCCGCAAGCATTTCCGGCTGATTGGCCTGCTCAAATTGCGTGGCGACATCATCCACCGCATCACTTGCCAGCGAGGCGGCAAACCAGCCGAGCCAGGCATCTTTCAGTTGCGATTCCACCCGCGACAATTCCGCGCGGATTCGCGTGCTGCTGCGGTCCGATTCCAGCGTCTTCAATTCCTGCTTGATGGTTCCGAGCTGCTCGAAGCCCTGCTGCAGCTGTCCTTCAATTTCTTCCAGTTCCCGGCTGTACTGACGCGCCATCCCCGTGACATCATTCGGGTTGAACCGGAGCAATTCGTCTTCGACGATCGCCACATCCGGCTCGGACTTGATGATGTGTTCCAGATCGCGCGTGGATTGATCCAGAAGCGCCTCGACATGCTTGCGGCGTTCCATCAATTCCAGCCGCTTATCCAGCTGGGATCGGTGCGAGACACCCGCCAGCGCCAGCAACGCATTCTGATTCTCTTCAAGCGCGTCGAGCTTTCGCTGCCAGTCCGCCGCTTCACGGCGGTATTGAATCAGTTGCTGTTTGAGCCGCTTTCGTTGCTGGCTGGCTTCGCGCGCGGCCCTTAGTTCCTTGTCCCACGCGTCGACGGTTTCGAAGGGGTTCGCGGAATTGACCTTGGGCCGCTGCATCCGGCGTCCCAGGTCCTCGACCTGCTTTCGAAATCGTTCGTACGAGAGCCGAATATCCTGTGACTGTTCACGAGTTGCGAGGTGCTTCCGGCGGCGATCCCGTGCGGCCGAGACCTTGTTCCAGTGTTCGACCGCGGCACGTGGATCGGCCATTTCATCAAGCCCGAGGTAGGCCAGAGTCTGGCACCAGCTTTTCCTTGCGTTCGCCAGGTCTCGCTGCTGCAACTGCAGCCGTCCACGGAACAGGCTGAGCCGCTTGCGGACATCCAGGATGCGGGTGTAATCGCCTTGAGCCTTCTGCAGGCCGGTGGTTCGACGGGTTGCCGTTGCCAGCAGCGAGCCGCTTTGCAGATCATCCAGGGTAAAATCGTTGGCGAACCACTCGCGCAGGCCGCTCGTGTCAATGTAATTCGTAATCTGGTCCACCAACTGATGTCGTTGAACTTCATTCTGGTGCCGCAGGGCACGCAGTTCGCCGACCTGCTGCTGAATATCCTGTTCGTGGTGCGTCCGAAACGCGACGGCAGTTCCTGCAGAGAAGACTGACAGGACGATGAAGATCAGTCCCACAATCCAGCCCGTTGTCACGGCGGCATACAGTCCCGCCACCAGCAAGGCGGCTCCGGCCAGGGTGAACCACGACAGGATTCCATAGATCCAATCGGGCAGACCGGGGCGATCATGCAGTCGCTGCAGTTGCTGGTCCAGCGTTTCGGTCCGGTGCTGCAATTCGGCCGCTTCGGTGTGCCATCGCGCCAGGTCGGCCAGCTGATTCAGTCGCAGTTCGGCGATCTCGAGGGAAGAATCGAGATCTTCCGCCGCGATGCCGTGTGACATCAGTTCGGTTCGGAGCGCGAGTTCGCGGTCACGACAGATGGAATTCGCCCGCTTGTATCGCTTCTGGGCTCGTCGCGTTCGGCTGTGGATTTCGCGATACTCTCCCTGCGCGGCGACGAATTTGGCGCGACCTTCGGGAGTGTCTTGAACCGCATCCAGTCGCTGCAGAGACCAGTTGCGTCCCAGACCGGCCAGGTGGTCGACCAGTTCCTTTTCCTGAGCGGCGGCGCGACGTTCCAGATCGGCAATTTGCGATTCATAGTCCTTGGTCAGCGCCCGCTGCTCGGTAAGCATCTGGACCGCACCGGAAAACCGTCGGATTTCCGGGTTGATGCGGATTCCCGACAGGGCCGTGTTCGTTCGACTGATGTCATCCAATAGCGCTTCGCGGGCCTTCGTCCCTGCGGCGATGTCATGGTCGAGTCGCTCAACACGCTGGACGCCATCGGCGGGAAACGCGCTGAAGTCCGGGAGCGAACTCAATTCGTGACGGCATTCGCGACACCGATGCCAGGGAGGGTGAACCCGCTCCATGAAGCTCAATCCGCGCAGATTTGACTGCAATTGAGCCTGTCGTTCGCGACGTCGGGCAATCCGATCGTCCAGTTCCAGTTTCTTCCGGTGCAGTTCGCGGTATCGATCGCGTTGACGCACTGTCCCCGAGAGTTGTCGCGAGAGTTCTTCCTGCCGTTTCAACAGCGATGGCAGGGCGGCCTTCGGTTCTTCCGACTTCACCAAACGCTGGAATTCCCGCTCGATCCGACCGGGCAATTCCATCAGGAGTCGACCCTGCGGACCCAGGGTCATGCCGTACAAGTGGTCTGAGACCTGGTCGGCGGTGAGTGTCGCGAACTGTTGCAGTTCTGGCAGCCCGACTGCAAAAACGGATTCAAACAGCTTTTCGTCGGTTGAAGAGAGCAGGTCGTCCATGAACGCGGCGGTCGATTCACCCGCTGCGATTCCCTCGACAGAAAGCAGCCCGGCGTCATCCCCATACGCGGTGCGGCGGATTTCGTAGGGGCGTCCACGATGTTCGACGCGCAGCAGTCCCGATTGCGGCTCGCGCAGATTCCGTTTTTTCGGGTTTGGCACATCGTCGGTGGGAAACCCATAGAGGACCCCGCGGATGAACCGCAGCAACGTTGTCTTTCCGGCTTCGTTGGGGCCGTAGAAGACCGTCAGTCCCGAGCGATGCAAGGGCTGCTTGAAATCCTGCCAGACGCCAAACCGCTCAATTTCGATCCCGGTGATCCGCATCGGGAAACCCCACTGTTGAAATCTTCAAATCAAACCCATTCGAGGCTGGACCATTCGTCGATTAACGCTTTCCAATCGTGGCGAACCACTGCCAGCCAAGCTGCTGTGCTCGTTCGGCAACGGTTTCCGGATCGACCGAGTCGGCCCACATCTCCCAGCGATTCGTCTTCAGCACTTCGTTCAATCGCGCATCCGACAACCATTTTTCCATGGCGGCATGTTCGACCGGCGACCGACGATCCAGGGCCAGCAGATACTCCGTCAGCAATTCCCGATGTGCCGGTTCAATCAGTGACAGATCCGGTTCCAGCGGTTGAATCTGGTGGATGTAACGCAGGCCATTCGACTGATCTGTCAGTTCGGTCAGGGCGGCGGCCAGTTCCTGGATCGCCGATTCCATTTCCCATCCCCGGGTCTCACCTGTTGTCCGATCCAGTTTCCAATGAATGATTCGCATCAGCTCACCGGGGGGGGTTGAAAGCCGCTCCACGGCGGAAAGCATTCGCTCCAGCAGGTCGTCTCGGCTGGAAACTCGATCGAGCGATTGCGTGATCTGTTCCCACCGGATCGGGCTCAGGGGGATCAGCGACTGTTTGACGCGTCGCTGAGAATCCACTTCCAACAAGGTCGCGCCACGTGGACCCGCTTCATTGATCGACAGGCCTTGCGGACCATCCTGCGGATTCACGGTTCCATCCGTCAGCGGCAGATGGGCCGCGAAGTTATCGCCCGAGGCACAGGCCAGCCAGTCGAGCGCTGAATACCGCGCGGCAGCGTTCGCGCGCAGTGGTTCATTCATTGGCAGAGCCATGCCGATGACGAACGACCGATCCGTCCCCTGGCCAGAGCGTGATGCCAGGATATTGTCGAGTTCGTGGGGATCGACCGTGGAGTCTGCCGTGACTGGAACGATCGTCGCAATCACGCGGCCCCGGTCCGTCAGGTCGATGGGAGGTTCATCGGGATTCGCCAGAATGGTGACATTTTCTGGAAGCGAGGGAAGGTCGTTCCAGGCTGCAATCGGGTCCAGCGGGCCGGGGGTGACGAAGACGGGGATGTCGCGTTCATTCAGCCGTTCGAATCCGGACCTCAATGCGACTTCCGCAGCCAGGCTGGCGACGAACGAATCGAACGTGTTCCCGGTGATCAGCAGCGCATCGACATCTCGTTCGATGGCCAGGCTGATGAGCCGATCGAAGGCCAAAAGCGTGGCCGACTCCATCAGGTCGCGGATCTCGTCAGTCCACGTGCCAAACTGTTGCAGTGGGCAGTCCAGCCGCAGATTTGCAGCGTGCAGCAACCGAAGTGGCTTCATGGCCATGATGGCATCCCTTCCGATTCACAGATCCAATCCCCGAGGCGCCCATCCGGGCACACGCTGCGCAGAGACGTGATATTCTTGCCGACCTCGCCGCCGCACGGTCCCTGCGCGGAGCAATAAAAGTGTACAGCGTCGACAGTTTCGAGAAAACCCCGAAGCCACCTAAACTTCCTCATTCAGGTTTGTCGGCGGGAATCCGGCGGCAGTCCGCCCCCCCCCACGCCGTTTCTTTCAGTCCCCTTCGGCGGTAAAAAGTGACTGTCGATCGATTGGCTTAAAGCCTGTTTCCGTCCATCCACAAAAGGCCGCGCACCGATGACTTCATCGCTTCCAGGCTGGCAACCACACTCCCGCCGGGCGTTTCTGAGCCAATACGCTGGTGGGATCGGAGCCTTGGCGCTGGCCCATTTGCTGGGAGAACGGTCACAGGCAGAAACGAACCCGGCCGGTTGGCCAGCGGTCACAGAACGTGGTCGCGCCAAGTCTGTCATTTGCCTGTTTCAACATGGCGGGCCAAGCCAGATGGATCTCTTCGATCCCAAGCCCGAACTGCAGCGATGGCATGGGAAGCCCTATCCAGGTGCTGAGCTTGAGGTTCACTTCGACAAACAAAAAGGGAATGTGCTCGGCAGCCCCTATAAGTTCGTTCGACACGGCGACAGCGGATTGGAACTGTGCGAACTGCTTCCACATACGGGCCGGATCGCCGACGAGATCTGCCTCGTGAAATCGATGAACACGGAATCCGTCGACCATGAATCGGCACTGCGACTGATTCACAGCGGCAAGTTCCTGGCCGGGATGCCCGCGTGGGGTTCCTGGCTGCTGTATGCGCTTGGTTCGATGAATGAGAACCTGCCCGCGTATGTCGTCCTGGGAGATCCGGGGGGACTCCCTGTGGATGGAGAACGGAATTGGACCTCGGGATTTCTGCCAGCCGTTTATCAGGGAACCCCCTTTCGATCGGGGGCTTCGCCCGTCCTGAACCTGAAGTCGCCAGCGGGAGTCAGCCCGCAAGGGCGTCGAAATCAGCTGGAGTTCCTGGAGCAGTTGAATCGGCGTCACCTGTCGCGGTACCCCGAAAGCAGTGAACTGGCCGCCCGTCTGGCGAACTTTGAAACGGCGGCAAGGATGCAGTCTGCCGTTCCGGATGTGCTGGATCTGTCTGGTGAAACCGCGGCGACCCGCGCCATGTACGGCCTCGACAATCCTGCATCGAAGGAATATGGAACTCGTTGCCTGCTGGCCCGACGCCTGATTGAACGGGGTGTCCGGTTCGTGCAGATCTTTCTGAGTGGTCAGCCCTGGGATACGCACAGCAAGAACGCAGAAAGCTTGAAAGGTCTTTGCGAGCGAACTGACCAGCCGAGCGCCGCGCTGGTCCAAGACCTGAAACAACGCGGTCTGCTTGATGACACGATTGTTCTCTGGACGGGTGAATTCGGGCGATTGCCGGTTTCACAAGGAACCGATGGTCGCGACCATAATCGACGCGGATTTTCACTCTGGCTGGCGGGTGGTGGCTTCAAGGCGGGATATTCCCACGGCGCCACGGACGAATGGGGCTACGCGGCAGTGCAGGACGTCGTGACCGTCCATGATCTTCATGCGACGTTGCTGCACGCGCTCGGAATTGATCACCGTCGACTTTCGCATTTGCATGAGGGACGTGATGCCAGTTTGACAGATGCGGAAGTGACCCATGCGCGCGTCGTAAACGAGCTGCTCGCGTAACGACGGCAATCTGACGAGTCGGAATCAAGCCTCCTGGTCTGCCACTGGGCCAGCCGAGATCCCTGCAGTGAAGTGGTCATCACGGATTGGACCATGCGATCGATTGCCCTCGTTTCAATTTGTGGCGGGGTGTGGGGCCATCCGGTAATCGGATCAGTCGATAGGTCAGGCCACCCAGAAGTTCTCCGCGTCGGACATCGTGACAACTTTGACATCGCTCGGTTGCGCGTAACGCTCCCACAACTTGAATCTCCTCACGTTCTTCCTGAACGATCACGTCGGCGTCGAGTTTTGACAGCAATTGCTGAATCGCACTCCGTTCGAACTCATTTGATGCAACGGCCAGGCCCCTGTTCAGCCTGTTTCCTTTCGCCATTTGAGGTGCCGCGACCGAGACCGGGATGCCATGATCGCGAAGGCCGATTAACTCGAGTCGGACCAGTTTCCAGGACGATTTCGCTGCTGGCTCACTGATGGCGGTCATGACATCATCAAACAGTCCCAGCGGGGGCTCTCCAAACATCCGCTCTGGATTGCCACCGAGAGAGCTTGGTGACTGCAGTTCTCCGATCGCCGGGAACTGCGCCGGTTGGATCACCGTCTGAGGAACAGCCAGTGCATCGACTGTGATGTCTCCGTCCGCATCAAGGAATTGCTGTCCCCTGCGGATCTGGACTCCGAGAGGCGATTCAAAAATGTTCCAGATCGAATTGTCGGTCGCCGCATGATTGATGCGGTTCACGTCGGGCATTTGAGGCATCCTGGCCAGACCGAATTCCCCCTCAATTCGGGCGAACTGGTTGCGAAATTCATCGTGGAAGTCCTTAAATGCGGCTTGCCGCGCCTCGGGGCCAGGATTTCCTTCGCGATCCTCGTCGCGAGATGAACTTGGCTGGATGCGGGCAATCCCGAGGGGAGACTCATCGGACTGGTCATTGGAGTTGAATGAGTCGGTCACCACGTTGAACAGTGAATCTGGCAAGACGATCTCTCTGGTGTCGCCGATGGGTGGTTCACCTGCGTCAATCCAGACAACGAGTGCGGCCAGCGATGCTGTCGTCAAAATTCCCCACGCGATGACGTGATTCATGATCGCCCCCCAGTTCACGTTTCCGTCGAATGGTGCAGGGGCGCCAACCTCACTCGAGTGCACCGCGCTGTGGACGGGTTATGACTTCAATGAGAAATCTGAGCAAGAGAATTTTGCCGCTCGGGTCGGATGTTGAAGATTACCCGACTGGAAGAACCTCGGTCAGCGATTCAATTACCGCCCGGCTGAGTTGTTGAACAAGCGGCGCTGGCATGGCAGGGGCGGGCATCAGGACAATGGTGTCTCCGATGTTTCTGAGGATCACGCCGCGTCGACGACAGGCGAGAGTGACCTGGTGTCCGATGCGGCGCGAAGCTGCGAATGGCGTGTTCGTGGTTCGATCTTCGACCAATTGCACGCCCACCATTGCCCCCTGCTGTCGGACCGCTGCCAGGTATCGTCGGATGGGATCGATCTCCGTGGCGGCCGAATCCGTCAACACCTTCAATTCACTTCGAAGTGTTGCCTCCACCAACTGAACATTGCTGAGGACATCATTCTCATCGAACAGCCGTAGCGAAGCCCGGGCGGCAGCACAGGCGAGTGGGTTTCCAGTGTAGGTGTGGCCATGCTGAAACGTGCGACCGGCCCCGGGATCGCCCAGGAAGGCGTCATAGATTTCGTCCGTGACAAGCGTTGCTGCCAACGGCAGGTAACCCCCTGTCAGCCCTTTTGAAAGAATCAGAATGTCGGGAATGACGTCTTCCTGTTCGCACGCGAACAAGGTTCCCGTCCGACCGAATCCGACGGCGATCTCGTCGGCGATCAGCGGGATCCCGTACCGGCGAGTCAATTCGCGGACTCGTTTCAAATAGCCGCGAGGATGGACCAGGATTCCCGCCGCGGCTTGAACGAGTGGCTCAATGACAAATCCGGCCAACTGATCTGCGTGCTCGGCCAGCAGGCCTTCGAGTGCCGCATCGTCGAATTCGGAAGCGATTGCGGGGGAGGGAATTCGCAAGGCGGGGAACATCAGCGACCCGAACAGGCTGTGGAAGCGGTCGATGCCTCCCAGGCTGATCGTTCCGACGGTGTCGCCGTGATAGGCCTGT
>Ga0265327_10004382_pt1 | contig 12529 bp, 8 predicted proteins | sample 41621metaG_FD_202089 | JGI IMG/M metagenome (GOLD analysis project Ga0265327, IMG submission 202089) | Rhizosphere microbial communities from Carex aquatilis grown in University of Washington, Seatle, WA, United States - 4-16-21 metaG | ecosystem: Host-associated > Plants > Roots > Rhizosphere >...
GTTTCCCCGGTTGCATGGCCGCCGCCGGCGCCAATGCCACATTTCCACCCGCACGCTCGTCCACCAACTGATACGAAACCTTAATGGGAAGCTGAGTTGTCTTGTTCGGTTCGGTTTCGACGAGGGTCGCCGAGTAATCGAGTGAGCGTGGAATTCCCGCGCGCAAATCAAACGTGAACAATCCCGTTCCCGTCATCTTGATCCGCGGATCCTTCGCTGCCGGATCACCTGCTTCCAGCTTGAACTCCTTCTTGATCTTCACCAATTCTTCACCAACATCCTGCAGCGAATACTGAATTCGAACCTTTCCCGGAAGACGAGTGGTCTTGGCGGCCCCCCCGGGTTGCGGGAACCCCGGGAATCCCGGCGGACGAAATCGAGGTCGAAACCGGGAGGGTGGTCCGATGGCATCACCGTTCCCTTCGCTGATGACGACGGTTATCGGAAACGAATGGGTCCAGGAAGCACGGCGCAGCGAAGGGAATTGCTCCAGGACCAACATTGAGACTGGCCCCAGATACCCCGGCAGTGGGTTGCGATCGCCCGTCACATCATGCACATGGCCCAGGGGGTCTGTTTCGATGATGTCAGGATGTGAGAATGCGATGCTGGAGACATGACGCAGATTATGCGCCGCTAGAATCGCGGCATCGACTGGTTTGCCGGACTTGGAACGCAACGAGGAATTCAGCGAACCCTGGCAATGCAGCTCATAGTGGTGAAGTCCCGCGGCCGGGCCTCCCCCCGTGTTGACCGTGATCAGCGCCGTTGCGGCCGAGATTCGTTTCACCAGATCAGGGCCTTCCAGCTTGGGTCCATTCCCCTTGGAGACCGAGAACGCAATCCCCTCATTTTTCAGCAACAGCGTCGCGTCATTGATGGGTACCGCGAAGCCGACGTTGGTGGCGACTTCATCCCGCAGCTTGGCAAAATTGACGCCGATCACATCCCCTCGATCGTTGACCAGCGGTCCGCCGCTATTGCCGGGATTGATTCCGGCATCGACCTGAAACACCTTGCGATCATCTTCCTGGTTGATGCCCGAAATCGTCCCCCGGGTCGCCTTCACGTTGGCGCCAAGGATGCTGGAGAACGGAAACCCGATCGCGCGGACTTCTTCTCCCAGTTGGACCTGGTCCGAGTCGGCCAGCGGCAGCGTCGGCAGTCCATTGGCTTCAATCTTGATGATCGCCAGATCATGCTCGACGTCAGCAATTACCACTCGGGCAGGATAGTTCTTGCCACCAATCGCAACTTCGATTTCGGACGCGTCATCAACGACATGCTGACATGTCACCAGATATCCCCCGGCATGCACGACGAATCCCGTTCCGGTCCCTTTGCCCCCGTCAGGAACATCGTTCTTTTTGGCAACCGGCTGACCCCGCGAATACGTCACATTTCCCGACAGCGACAACACCACATCGGGATCAGGTTCCATTTCAACCTTGACCGAATAACCGTACTGCTTTCCCTGAGCCCATTGGTATCGAAGCGGAACCAGGTTCTTTTCCTCGGGACGTCCCTTGGGGACATCGGGCGGCATATTCGCTGCCGCGATCCCGTCACCCGGTGTCGCATTCGGCGTCTCGGGATTCGTCGCCACCGGCGTGACGGGGGCTTCGCCCCCCTTTGATGCTTGATCCTGGCCAGGCAGAAGATTCATGCCGGTCCAGATGACCCAACCGAACAGCCCGATCAGTGACATGCAGACCGAGCCGCCAATCAGCGCCACCCAGAACATGGCGCTGGCGTTCGCGCGTTCCAGCGCGGCTTCTCCTTTGACAGCTCGCGTTCCCGTCACCGTTCGAGGCCCCGAGTTCTTGCGTGACATTCGAGAACCACGGCCTGCGCTGCCCGATTCTTGATCGTCATCGGAATCAAACAATTCGACATCATCCGCATCCTCGGTGCGGCCCCGACGGGATGGCGTTGAGGGCCGCGAACTGAGTGGAATTGGGCGGGAACTGGATCGATTGGAAGGCCGCTTTGACTCGGTGTCGGAATCGTCGTCGAACAGATCCTGACTTTCCACCGCGGCCGTCGACAGGGCCTTCACGAACTGCATGCAATTGGGAAATCGGTCGGTCCGCGATTTCGACATTCCACGTGCAATCACCTTGTTGACCGATGCCGGTTGGCCCGACAGCTTTGGAATCTCATCGTTAAGAACACACATCCTCAATACGGTGGGATCCGCGGCTTCGAACGGCAGATGCCCCGCAAGAAGTTCAAACGCGACGACCGCCAGAGCATATTGATCGGTTCGCGCGTCCTGGGTTTCACCGCGCCACTGCTCCGGAGCCATGTAAGGATACGTGCCGCAGGTTTCCATCGGCGCCTGGCTCACCCGCATCACGCTCGTCCGCACTTCCGCGGCCAGGCCAAAATCGACCAGCTGAACGTCCTGGCCATCGGCGTCGAGCATGATATTCTGCGGCTTGATGTCGCGATGGATGATCTGGCGACCGTGCGCATAGTCCAATGCCTGGGCGACGGGAGTCAGAACCCGGACCACTTCTTTCCAGGGAAATGACTTGTGATCCTGTGTGTAGGCCTTGCGATAGGCTGAAAGCGTATCCCCTTCCAGGTACTTCATGACGATGAAGTAGCCGAACCGGGAATCCTGCCCCAGCAGATACACCGGACAGATATGCTGGTGCTGCAGATTGTGGACCCGGTTAAAGGTCTGCTTCACCCGGGCCATTTCATCGGGACTGCGCTGCAACTCCGGCGGCAGAACCTTGATCACGACGGTTCGTTCCCCTGTCGCATCGTATGCCAGCCAGACTTCCCCCATCCCACCGCGACGCAAACGGCGTTTCAGCTGAAAGCCCCCCAGATCCATTCCGGCTTCCAGCAGCGCCACGGGCGATGCGTAGGCGGAACGCTCTGCCGAAGTTCGCGATTCGGTCACCACGAATGATGGAGACGACGCGGTTCCCGAGGGAGGGTCCGACGGAGTCGCAGAATCGACGGAGCTGGCTTCGAGTTGATCGAGATGAGCGAGCAGGCTGTCGTACGCAGCCTTGTCGATCTCACCCGCCAGGAACTTGTCCAGCAACTGTTGCTTGCGACGCGCAAAACCAGGATCGCTCATGACGTTACCCTGGGGCCCAAAATAGGATGTGAATGTTCCGGCATGCCTCATCCGGGGAATTGGATGGCTGCCATCGTTTCAATCGTTCTGCAGGACTGTCACCGGCGAAAGACACAATTCAGGGGAAGGGTGCCGCAGTCAAGGCATAGTGTCTCGTTTTGACGGGGCGTCTGCAATTCAACAGGGCCCCGGCCCGCTGGAGAACCTGTAATCTGAAGTCGTCCTGGTGATCGCCCATGGCCAAACTTCATTGCCCGCTATCCCTGTCGCAGGGCGGTGGCGGCTTCGACGGCAAAATAGGTCAACACACCATCCGCTCCGGCGCGTTTGAAGCACAGCAGACTTTCCAGCATGACCTTCTTTCGATCCAGCCAGCCATTCTGTGCCGCCGCGGTCAGCATCGCGTACTCGCCACTCACCTGGTACGCAAAAGTCGGAACGCCAAATGACGATTTGACTCGCTGGACGATATCCAGGTACGGCATTCCCGGCTTGACCATCACCAGATCAGCCCCTTCGGCGAGGTCCAGGGCGACTTCACGAAGCGCCTCGTCACCGTTGGCGGGATCCATCTGATAGGTTCGCTTGTCCCCCTGTCCCAGATTTCCCGCCGAACCGACCGCATCTCGAAATGGGCCGTAGAAAGCCGAAGCATACTTGGCCGCGTAGGCCAGCAGTTGCACATGGTCAAATCCCGCCTTGTCCAACGCCCGGCGGACGGCGCCAATTCGACCATCCATCATGTCGGACGGAGCGATCACATCACACCCCGCCTGGGCCTGGACGATCGCCTGCTCACACAAAACGTGCAGCGTTTCGTCGTTGACGACATAGCCTTCGCGAACCAACCCGTCCTGCCCGTGAGATGTATACGGGTCCAGCGCCACGTCGCAGATGATTCCAATGGGAAGCTTGGCGGATTTGACAGCGCGCACGGCGCGACAGACCAGGTTTTCCGGGTTGATCGCTTCGGTGGCGGCTTCGTTCTTCAGGACAGGATCGGTCGCGGGAAACAGGGCGACGGCGGGAATCCCCAGTTCCGCGGCCCGAGCGACCGCGTCAACCATCAGGTCGATCGACAACCGCTCGACCCCGGGCATGGAAGAGATCGGCGTTCGCTGATTCTGCCTGTCCTGAATGAAAACAGGCCAGATGAGATCATTGACGCTCAGATGATTTTCCCGGACAAGTCGCCGTGACCAGTCCTCGCGGCGCGGTCGCCTCATTCGAGTCTGGGGGAATTCGCCGGGAACCGTGATGAAGGAATTGTGCGGCATGCGATACTCGATTGCGATTTTTTAGCGTTTGTGCGAAGTCCGAGTCACCCGTTCACGGGCCGAGGACTGACTCGTTTTCACGGCAGAAACAACCGACTGACGTGGGGGCGACGCGCCATCAAATTCGCGTTAGCCCGGGAAAATGGGTCTGCCCCCTTCGTTTGCCTGTCAACGGTGACAAGTCCGAGTCCGATCTTCTACTCGCCGGGGCAAAGAAATGACAAGCTTCGCAGCCCTTGCCCGGTCCGAGTCTTCACGGATATCCTTCCTATTGTCGTCCGACTGAAAGGTGACAGGAGAAACGTCATGCCGACTTATGATTATCATTGCGAGCAGAATTCTCGAACGGTGTCGATCCAGCACAGCATGAAGGAATCGATCCGAAACTGGGGCGAGCTATGCCAGCGCGCGGGAGTGGATCCGGGCAAAACGCCGCCAGAATCACCGGTGGAACGAATCATTTCCGGCGGAATCGCCCTGCCAATTGCCAGCCCCTCGGCCACGCTTCCGATGGCAGGCTGCTGCGGCCACCCTTCCAGTTGCGGGCACAATCACTGACGGAAGTATCGATGCAACCGCCAACGGCATAGCCATTTGTGTCAGGAGAGAATGCGTGGCTGATTCTACTGTCCCGCTCACCAAGCTGATCTGGTCCTGGATTACATCGCGCGTCGATGCCGCCGCACGCGGTTGGATTGACGACCGTTCCAAGGCCATTGCTGGCGGCAACCAGAAGGCGCTTTTCCTGGCTTTCGGACTTGTACCTCGAAAAGTCGGGAAATCAGACCTGACATTTTCGGAAACGGATCTGAACGCAGCCGAAGCGGTACGCCCCGGATGGATGCCCGGAACCTGGACCCTGGATCAGCTCGTTCGAACCTACTTTGTTCTGTCGTATCCTGTTGGTGATTCATCCGCTTACGTCAAGACGCTGGATTTGATGTATTCCACGGGTGAAGTCGGAGAACTGGTGGCGCTCTACCAGGCGCTGCCGCTGCTGCCCGAACCGTCCCTGCATGTCTTGCGTGCGGCGGAAGGGATCCGAAATAACATCAAGGCAGTCTTTTGCGCCGTAGCGCATCACAACCCCTATCCCTCCGAGCAGTTCAGCGACGATCAGTGGAATCAACTGGTGCTGAAGTGTCTGTTCATCGGGGTCTCGCTGCGACCGGTGATTGGGGTGGATGAACGAGCGAATGAGAAGTTGATGGCGATGCTGGTCGATTTTGCGCACGAACGGCGTGCCGCACATCGGCCGATCCCCGCCGAACTGTGGCGCTGTGTCGGCCCCTTCGCCGACGACCGCGCGATTACCGATCTGCGACTTGCGTTGACCACCGGATCCCCTGCCGAACGTCAGGCCGCGGCGCTCGCCTTAAGCACCAGCCGACATCCCGCCGCCAAATCGGTGCTCGCCGAAGCCCCCGACCTGGCGTCGTCCATCGCCGCGGGCGAATTCTCATGGCGAACCGTGGCAGCGGCAGAAGCATCGGCCTGAACTCACGACTGGAGAGACACAGCATGCTGTACATCGACCCCCACATTCACATGGTTTCGCGGACGACGGACGACTATGAGGCCCTGGCGGCGTCCGGCGTCAAAGCGATCATTGAGCCCGCTTTCTGGCAGGGGCAACCGCGGACGCAGATCGGGTCCTACCAGGACTATTTCGCATCGTTGGTCGGCTGGGAGCGATTTCGCGCGGCGCAGTTTGGCATTCGTCACTACTGCACAATGGGATTGAATTCCAAGGAAGCAAACAACGAAGCCCTGGCCGAGCAGGTCATGGAACTGCTGCCGTTGTTCCTGACCAAGGAAGGGGTCGTTGCCGTCGGGGAAATCGGCTACGACGATCAGACCCCGGTTGAAGACAAGTTTTTCCGTCAGCAACTGGAACTCGCCAAGGAAGTCGACCTGCCGGTTCTGATCCATACGCCGCACCGGAACAAGAAGCAGGGGACGTACCGCAGTATGGACGTCATCGAGGAGCACGGCATCCCCCCGCATATGGTCGTGATTGATCACAACAACGAAGAGACCTACCGCGAAGTGCTCGACCGCGGGTACTGGTGCGCCTTCACCATCTACCCCGGGACGAAGATGGGAAATGAGCGAATGGTCGATATTCTGAAAGTGGCCGGGCCCGAACGCGTGATCGTCGACAGTTCTGCCGACTGGGGAAAATCGGATGTGCTCGCCGTCCCCAAAACGGCCAAGCTCGCGGCCGAACGGGGAATTCCCCGTGAGCAGATCGAACTGGTTTGCTACAAGAACGCCTTGAAAGCCTATTCCCAGAGTGGTCAGTTCACGGAAGAGGATTGGCTGAATCCTCCGGCAATAGACCAGCGGAATCTGTTCGAAGGGAATAGCGTTCTGCGTGGCGGGCAGTCACCGCGAATCGAAACGGCAAACGAAGCCAATATCATTCGTTGATGCCAACGTTGGTTCCAAAACTTCCTGACCATGCATCGCATTCGACGAACACGCCGACGTCAGACATCGCGGCCGGGCGAAATGGGGCGGTCTCGGTTAGAATCGGACTGCCTCTGATCTGTTGAATGTGTTTCCGTACCCGTTTGCCGGTGATTGACATGCCCGATCCGCTTCCCACGCTCTCGTCGGCCCAGGTTCATGAGTGGTTTTCCAAACTTCCCACGCAGGATTTTGCCGGCAAGAAGGTCTTGGTCATCATCCCCGATGCGACAAGGACCGCGCCGCTCCCCCTCCTTTTTGATGCGCTGCATACTCATCTTCGCCCCGCAGTCGCGCACCTGGATATCCTCGTTGCTCTTGGCACTCATCCCCCGATGTCCGACACCCAGATCTGCAGGCTGCTGGGAATCGACGAAAGGGAACGAGGTCGCTTGTTCTATCAGCTGGGGCTGTTCAATCATGAATGGGATCGCCCCGAACGGCTGATGACCATCGGAACACTGTCGAAACAGGAGACCTCCGAAATCTCGGGGGGATTGTTGTCACTGGAAGTTCCGGTCCAGATCAATTCCCGCATCGCCGATTACGATGTTCTGCTGGTTCTGGGGCCTGTGTTTCCACACGAAGTGGTGGGATTCTCGGGTGGAAACAAGTATTTCTTTCCCGGGATCGGCGGCCCCGAGATTCTGAACTTTTTTCACTGGCTGGGAGCGCTCATTACCAATGTCGGGATCATTGGTGTGAAGGATACCCCGGTGCGGCGCGTCGTCGACCGCGCGGCCGCCATGATTCCCCGCGAGCGTCGCGCCATCACGTTTGTGGTTGCGTCTGACGGCAACCTGCACGGCCTGTTCTATGGAACGCCGGAATCAGCCTGGAACCAGGCGGCGGACCTGTCCAATCAGGTTCATATCAAGCGCTGCCCGAAACCGTTCCGACAGGTCCTGTCATGTGCTCCACCGATGTACGACGAACTGTGGGTCGCCGGCAAGTGCATGTATAAAATGGAACCGGTTGTCGCGGACGGCGGCGAACTGATCATCTATGCTCCGCACATGCACGAGATTTCGGTCACGCATGGCAAGCTGATTGAACAGGTCGGCTACCACGTGCGCGATTACTTCACGAAGCAGTGGGATCGTTTCAAGGATTTTCCCTGGGGAGTCCTTGCCCATTCCACGCATGTGCGGGGGAGCGGGACGTACGAAAACGGAGTTGAGACACCACGCGTCCAGGTCACTTTGGCGAGTGGCATCCCACGTGATGTCTGCGAGAGAATCAATCTTGGCTACCGCGATCCCGCCACGATCGATGTGGAATCGTTCGCGAATCGAGAGGACGAAGGGGTGCTGCTGGTTCGCAAGGCGGGTGAGTATCTGTATCGTCTGAACGAATGATTTCGCACTGCCGCTGGATGATGACCTGGCCGCGTTGTTATCGAACGACGCCATGGCCCCGATTCTGACGGATGGAAGCCGTCTTACCGCGTTTGTTTCAGTTTTACGATTGGATCTGGATTCATGCCTGCAACGACGACCGAACTGCAATCCCGCCTGGATTTCGCCCTGAAAGTGGCTCGCGAAGCGAGCACGTTGATTCTGCAGTATTACTGCAACCCGAGCCTGGAAGTGGAAAGCAAAGGAGACACCAGCCCTGTCACCATCGCGGACAAGGGGGCCGAACTCCTCATTCGCGAAGGGCTGGCCCAATCGTTCCCTGACGATGCGATCCTGGGAGAGGAATTTCCCGACAAGCCCGGAACCAGCGGCTTCCGCTGGATCCTCGATCCGATCGATGGGACCAAGTCCTTCATTCATGGTGTCCCGCTGTATGGGACTCTGATCGGCGTGGAGTACGAATCCACCTGCGTCATCGGCGTTGTTCGATTTCCCGCTTTGGCCGAAGTCGTCTATGCGGCCTCGGGTCTGGGGGCTTGGTGGCAGATGGGCGACTCAGCGCCGCGTCGAGCCCAGGTCTCCAAGGTCACATCTCTCAGCGATGCAACCTTCTGCCTGACCAGTCCCACGCGGTGGATGAAGCAGGATACGAAGGACGCCATGGAAGCGATGATGAAGTCCGTCAAGCTCGCCCGTGGCTGGGGGGACTGTTATGGCCATATGCTTGTGGCGACGGGCCGGGCGGATGTCATGATCGACCCCGTGATGAATCCGTGGGACGCAGCGGCGCTACTGCCGATTGTCCAGGAAGCGGGTGGCCATTTCGTCGATCGGAACGGAAAGCCGACGATCTACAGTGGCAACGGACTGTCGGTTGTGCCAGGGTTGAAAGACGAAGTTCTGCGTCGGTTAGGCAGTCGTTAATTCATGGGCTGCTGCAGGATTTGGTCAGGCGATCTGCAAGGAGATCGCCTGCGTTCCGAACACGATGCCGCGGTTTCGACTTCACTTGAAACAACTGAATTGATGCTGCGGAGGATCGATTCCCCCGCAGCGGGCTACTCGATCCCGATCGTCACCCAGCCAGCATCCGACTTGACCGATGAGACCTTGGGTGGGGCTCCGGCGCCGGTCCAGAGCGATGCGGGGAGGGCACGGTCGAATTCCAGCGGAATCAAGTCGGCTTCGATGACCTTCTGAATCGCAGTTTCCATGATCGTGGGCGGGTCAGATGGGTCGACGCGATCTTGAGCGACGACCTGAGGGGTGCCTGCCACCCAGCGGAGTTTGTCGCCGGCCAGTTCCACATGATAGGGAATCGTGACCGTCATGGGAGGGACGACGGCCTGTCCGGCCGGTTTGAACACCGCCTTGATCTTGACCAGCATCCGGTCCCGTTCCATTCGGATGACCAGCGGTTCGACCTCGTCGAATTCGATGTCCGTGACGATGTTTTCCATGCCAGGCAATTTGGAGGCATCCCCCTTCGAATCATCCGTTTCGGAACGGCTTCCTCCAGCGATCTGGAGCAAGGTCTTTTCGAGGTCCCGCAGGTACTTGTCGGTGGTTTTCATCCCCTTCAATCCCATCCGGTCGATCAGGGTGTTGAGCAGGCTCTCGTGAATGGAGATCCGCAGGCCCTGATCTCCTTCCAGTGTCTCATTGAACGGATCGATGGTGGCGGCCTTTGTCTCGCCAACCAGGTATTCCTGAATCAATTGCGAATCGGTCGTCCAGACGGACTGAGTGGAGGGGAGCAGCTTCGCGGTTTCGAGCCATTTGCGAACCGGCTCCAGCTGGCGATTGGCCTGAGCGAGTTTGGTATCGACCTCACCGTCAAACGTGGGGAACAGTTTCTCGGCCAGGCGATCCCGCGCGACTGCTTCACCGGCCGCCTTTTGACGCTCGGCCGCCCGGTACGCAATACGGTCAGCCAGCCCGCCGAACAGGGTTCCCGACAACGGAGTCGTGGCGCCAATCGTTTGGTTTCGGGCACGGATGTAGACAACGGCGTGCCGCGTCGAGAACTGAACACCATCAAAATAGACTTCTTTAACCGCGTAGAACTGCTGCTGTCCTGCTGTTCCAATCATCGCCTGCGGAGTCACCCCGGTGGTCAGACTCTGCACATCGCCGTTCAGAACCAAGGCGATTCGCGCCTTGTCGGTTGCCGGCATCAAATCGGCACTCAACCGGGACACGGTGGTCTGACGGCCAGTCACCTGTGCCCCCAGGATCACATCGCGGATCGGTCCGGGATCGACACGTTCCTGGGCAATCACCCGGTTCAAGAACGCTTCACTGACTGAGACGCGAAAATTCGCCGGACCGGCGGGACGACGAACTTCCGTCGTCAAAGGTGAAGGACCGAAATCCGAATTGGTGGCCGAGGCGACCTCTTCTCCGATGGGGATCGGTTGCGGTGCGGGAGGAAGGACGCGCGACGAGACCATGGGAGCCGCATAGATCGGTGGCGGCGGCGGACCAAACACAGCAACCGGCGCAGGACCATAAAATTGCGGACCGACATACACCGGGCGACCGTCAAACGCATAGACGGGTGGTGGTGGATAGAAGACAGGTTGCGAATAGAGACCCGGAGCCGGTCCGATGGACAACGGAGGGATCGGTGTGGCCGGTGGTGCGATCTGTGCTCGGGCTTCCGTCATGGTGCCCAGCAGGACACCGAACAGGACCATCCCTGCGTTCAGGCAGCGTTGAATGGAGAACGGCGGACGACAGGCGAGATTCATGTTTGCATCTCCACTGGATATTTGAGCGATCCAATGCTCGACAATCCTACAAACCTTGGGCAATGAACTGGTAGAGTTTTCAAAATCGGCGGCGGAATTGACCGAAAAAACCGGAAACTCGCGGGAATCCGCAAACTTGGTGTCACCCTTCTCGAATGGGAAGGCCAGCCACAACCCGCGCAAGCCTACGTCAAAATTGTCGCTCAGCACCATCACCGACGTGAACAGGACCCATCAGATTTGCTGACAATTCTCCATGCGAGCGCATTTTGAGACTCATCGGTGCGCTGAGCCCTGGGGAACTCGATCCGATCCGTTGCCGCGGCTTCGTGCGATGGTTGTTTTTAAGCGAATTCCGTGCCCTCTGCCGTGGATTGAACTCGGCTTCTTCTCCTGCCGGTTGTAGTGATTGTGGCGAGGACGTGCTGCAGGCGATATGAATACGGTCCGACGAGAGACGACTCTCAGCGCGATCGGCACAGGCGGCGATGCGGACACCTTTGACTCAGAAAGCACAACGATGACGACACCTCTGTTTGACCTGACGGGAAAAGTGGCGCTGGTGACCGGCGGCAGTAAGGGACTGGGCAAGGCGATGGCCCGGGGATTTGCGGAAGCGGGCGCGGACATTGTCATTTCGAGCCGACACGCCGAAGAACTGGAACCAGCGCTGGCCGAGATCCTGGCGGGGACAAATTCGCGAGGGAAATGGCTTGTCGCGGACATGACCGATCGTGATGCCGTCGATGGGCTGGCGCGCGAGGCGCTCGCTGCCATGGGGAAAATTGACATCCTCGTCAACAACGCTGGGTCAAACGTTCCTCAGGCGGTCGATGCGATCGAAGACGACAAGTGGGATCAGATCATTGAGTTAAACCTGACCTCATGTATGCGCCTGACGCGGGCCCTGGTGCCGCAGATGAAGAGCCGAAATTGGGGACGAATCATTCACATTTCGTCCGTCATGGGTCTGACATCCAAGCCCGGGCGCAGTTCGTACTCGGCAACAAAAGCTGCGTTGATCGGGATGACACGAGCGATGGCACTCGACGTGGGGGAATTCGGGATCACTGTCAACAGCATCGCTCCAGGACCGTTTCTGACGGATCTTCCCGCCAGTGTGTTGAGCGATGCCGAACAAGCCAGTTTTGCGGCCCGGACGGCCGTGGGACGCTGGGCTGATCCACGCGAACTCGCCGGACCCGCGCTGCTGCTGGCCAGCAATGCCGGCAGCTATATTACGGGAACGACCCTGCTGGTGGATGGTGGGCTGCTCGCCAAGGGGTTTTGACAACGTTCCGGAATTGGAACCGAGACTACCGGGATCAGAACAGTGCGTGGATGACATCACCCCGGCTGATCGGTATCGGCCGGCCATCCGTGTCATGCATGGTCGTTTCCGGTTCATAACCCATCGAATGAAAAATCGTGGCCATCAGGTCACGGGGTTCCACGCGGCCTTCGACCGGGTAGGCCGCGTCACGGTCAGAGGATCCGTGAACGACTCCGCCGCGGATCCCCGCTCCGGCCAGGGCAATCGAGAAGACGTGTCCCCAGTGATCGCGGCCG
>Ga0265327_10004383_pt1 | contig 12527 bp, 13 predicted proteins | sample 41621metaG_FD_202089 | JGI IMG/M metagenome (GOLD analysis project Ga0265327, IMG submission 202089) | Rhizosphere microbial communities from Carex aquatilis grown in University of Washington, Seatle, WA, United States - 4-16-21 metaG | ecosystem: Host-associated > Plants > Roots > Rhizosphere...
TACTTCTTTCCTCGTTTTTTGGCTCATATCGTTGTGCATCTCGGGTAACACTGACTTTTGGCACAACGACCTGTTCACATAAACCAGTCAACCAGCCTCGGGTAACATTCTTTTTGGCGCAGATCGCGTGGGACAAACTCATTTACCGTTCTTGAACTTTGGCCGTGGACGCATATAGAATAACCGTTTTATGCATCAATTCCGTTACGTTGGAAACAAACTGTTTTGCGAAGGTGTGTCCGTGGATTCATTGGCCAAGAGATACGGCACGCCGCTCTACGTGTATTCGCAGCAGACGCTGGAAGACCATTTTCAAAAGCTCGACCATGCTCTTTCGCCGTTGAATCACCTGATTTGTTTCGCGATGAAGGCGAACTCGAATCTTTCGGTGATGCGCACGCTCGCGAACCTCGGCAGCGGTTTTGATGTGGTTAGCGCGGGCGAATTGCAACGCGTTATCGCCGCCGGCGGCGACCCGAAGAAATGCGTGTTTGCCGGCGTGGCCAAGACGGAAGAGGAAATTGCCTTTGCCCTGCGCAAGGGGATTTACTCGTTCAACTGCGAGAGCGAGCCGGAAATTCACCGGATCAACAAAGTGGCGGCCCGCCTCAAGAAGGTGGCGCCAATCGCCGTGCGCGTGAATCCGAACGTGGAAGCGCATACGCACGCCAAAATCACCACCGGCACCTACGAGAACAAATTTGGCATCGCCTTTGAAAACATCGAGGGCGTGTACGCGCGCGCGAGCAAGCTGAAGAACCTCCGCTTGCGCGGCTTGCAGATGCATATCGGCTCGCAACTGACCCAGGTGAAGCCGTATGAACTGGCGGTGACGAAAGTGCTGCCCCTGGTCAAGAAACTGGCCGCGAAATATAACCTGGAATTTTTCAGCCCCGGCGGTGGCTTGGGCATTGTGTACAACCCGGCGCTGGTCAGCGGCGCTTCGGGTTGGTGGCAAACCGCAGCGGCCAAAGGCATCCTGACGCCGGCGACGTATGCGGCCAAATTGCTGCCGTTGTTGCAGCCGCTGAACTTGAAAATCCTCGTCGAGCCGGGCCGTTTCATTGTGGGCAATGCCGGCATCCTGGTGACCCGCGTGGAATATGTGAAGCGCACGGGCAAAAAGAATTTCGTGATTGTGGATGCGGCCATGAACGACCTGATTCGCCCGGCTTTCTACGATTCCTACCATGAAATCGTGCCGCTGGTGAAGCAAGGCGGCGCGACCGTCCCCTCTGACGTGGTCGGTGGCATTTGTGAGTCCGGCGATTATTTCTGCAAGGACCGTCCGCTGGCAAAGGTGGGCGAAGGCGACCGGCTCGCGCTGTTGAGCGCGGGTGCCTACGGCTTTGTGATGGCCAGCAATTACAACACGCGACCGTTCGCGGCGGAAATTTTGGTGAACGGCAAAAAAGTGGCCGTTGCCCGCAAGCGCCAGGCAGTCGAAGACACCTGGGCCGGCGAAAACGTGGCGGCGTGGCTTAAATAGAAACCGGCTCGCGGGCGGGGACAGTTAATTTCCCGTTACGCGAGGGAAGGTCCGGGCCATTGATATCATGATGTCCGGATGGCCCGTGAAAATCGGGTTCATCCGCAATCGTAACCGTGGTGCTGCTGCCAATCAGCTTCACCAGTTCGGCAACGGTCAGCTTCAGGTTATCGGTCTGCACCTTGAGTTCAGCGGCGGCAGAGGCGCTTTCCTCCGCATTGGCGGCGTTGGATTGCGTTACCTTGTCCAACTGGGCAACGCCGACGTTGATGTGCGAAATGCCCTCGGCCTGTTGCTTGGAAATTCCGGCCACCGTCTGGTCAATCTTATCAACCTCCCGGGCGTGGTTGAGAATTTCATCAAAATTATTCTTGAGCCGTTTGCTCAATTCCGCGCCTTTGGACGCCTTGGAAATGGTGGCTTCAATGCGCCCGGCCGTTTCCTTGGCGGCTTGGGCGCTGCGCTGGGCAAGGTTCCGCACTTCATCGGCCACCACGGCAAAACCCATGCCCGCTTCGCCCGCGCGCGCGGCTTCCACGGCGGCGTTCAACGCGAGGATGTTTGTTTGGAAGGCAATCTCATCAATGGTGCGGACAATCTTGGCAATGTCACCGCTGGCCGCGTTGATGTCCTGCACAGCCGTATCGAGCTCGACCATGCTTTTGACGCCGTTGGCAGCGGTTTCATGCGTTTGCTGGGCGATGTCCGTGGCCAGCTTGGCCTGATCGGCGTTGTTTTTGGAAATGGCAATCATCTGCTCGAGCGAGGCGCTCACCTCCTGGATGGAGGATGCCTGATGGCTCGCGTTATCCGCCACGGCCTGGCTGCTGCCGGCCACTTGCGCGCCGGCAACGCTCATGCGTTCAGTCGTGCCATTGAGGGCCACGGCAACGCGATTCAGGATTTTAATGGTGCTGAAAATGATGGCCAGGGAGATGGCTCCGGCCGCGAGCAACAGGCCAATGACGCCGGTCCATAAGCCTCTTTGGGCGGTGCTCACGGCGGCTTGAATGCGCATGCCGGCGGCTTCACCGCGGGCCCGGTTAAAGCCCTCGAGCTTGTGTACGCTGGTCATGAGATTATCAAGGGCGGGTTCCAGTTGGGATTCCTTGAGTTCCATGGCCTCCTGCGATTTGCCGGCGCTGCATAATTCAATGCCGTGACGAAATACCTGTTCATACCCGGCCAGCGAAGATTGGAAACTGGAGAACAAACTTTTTTCTTCAGCATCCTGGACATGGGTGACGTAATCCTTGGCCAGTTTGTCAACCGAGGCTAAATTAGTCTGGATTTGCGTGGCCAGCTCCGCCCGCAAATCGTCACTGGGCGACATGATTTCCTTGATGAAGAGCACGCTGCTTTTATCGCCCAATGATTGAAATTGCTCGGCCAGGTTGCCGGCCCGATCCATGGCGGGCAGCGTCTCCAGCATGATATGACCCGTGTCCGTCTTGATCCAGCCAAGCTGAACAATGGCGAACAAGCCGAACGCCAGCGCGATCAGCGTAATCGCGGCAAAGCCGGCGTTGATGCGCCGGCGGATGGACCAATTATTCCAGTTCATTTGATTTTGAGCGGGTAGCTGGGGTCTCCCGGCGAATGGCCGTCTATCTGGATAACCTTGACCGAATCATCCGCATCGCTCGCCCGCACATAGCCAATGCCGCCGGGAGTGGCGGAAACAAACTGGCGCATGGCAGCGACGCTGGAAATTTGCCGAGGCGCCGACTGGACCAGGCCGACAAAGGTGGCCTGTAAGAAATATTTGCCGTAATCGGCTTCGGCCATTTGATAGATGCCGGCCAGGGCCGCCGTCCGTTCAGGCGACCCGGTTTCGCGCATGGAGATCACAAATTTGACCCCGTCTGGACCTTTGGATTTTTCCGCGCGAAAGATTTTGGCCAGTTCCGCGGAAGTCACGCTGGTGACCGTGCTGGCCTTGTTGACGATGATGGCCAGGTCACCTGAATTATCCCCGGCAAACGCGGTGCCAACCAGCAATCCGGTGGTCAGTGTGATGGCGATGAATTTTTTCCACATAACAGTGCAGGTATGCGTTTAGAAAGTGAAGGCCGCTTGCAAGGTCAACTCGTTCGCCGCCTTGTAACCGGACTGAATCAAGTAATCATACTGGGCTTTGAGCGCCACGTAGGAGGAGAAGTCGTAGCGCAAACCGACACTGGGACCGAAGTTCAAACCACCTTGATTGAGAATGGTGGTGTAAATGGGGTCGTTGCGCGAGGCGTTGTAGTAAGTGAAACGTGCGTAAGGCGTGTATTTGCCAAACTTGTGTCCGGCCTGCACATAAAACATGGGCGTATAAGTCGCGTCGCCGCCGGAGGGGGCGTGGCGCAACAGAAAGCCTTCCGCCATCAATTCCCAGACCGAACCGTGATAGGCCACGTGCGTATTCCAAATCCATTCATCCGTGCGGGCCAGCCCTACCGGGGTAACCGTGTCGTGGTAGGCACCTACGCCGAATTGTCCGCCGGGGAACCAGTCAGGCTTGGCGATGAAGGCCAGATTAACGGCTTTGTAATTATTGTTGTCGTTCACGTTTTGCACCGGATTACCGCTGGTGGTGTAGTTCATGCCGTTACCGGCTTCCAAGTAATACATCAGGTTCAAGCTTCCGGAGGGGATGGCACCGTGAAAGGAAATGCCGACGGTATGAACCGGAACCAGACCGCCGCTGTCTTCGTATTCCAAAAAGCTCGGCCGGCCAACGGCGGTTTGAAACCAGGTCCCATGATGGTAGGCAGTGTTGTAATAGCCCATCTGGGTATGGAAGCGGCCAACATCGACGTTGAAATAATCACTGGGATGCCATTGCAGTTCCACGCGTTCAATGTCCAGGCCCCATTCATTGTCCCCGGCACCGGCACCAATGACGGTTTCTGACAATGCTGAAATATCTTCGGCGAGTTGCGATTCGGCAAACAGGTCAAATTCGCCAATGAAAAATGAATTGCCCGTGTGATTGGCCGGCGGATTGAAAACCACGCCCGAGGCATTGTTGATGCCCGCGCGGCTGCTCGCCTGATAATCAATATCGGCAAACCCATGAAACTGGAGGTTGGGATACGTCGGTGCCGGCGGCATGGTGGCATCCGGCGTGGAACCATCCTTGAGGGCGATTTGATTTTTGAGATTTTTGATTTCGGCATCCTGCTGGTCCACGCGTTGAACCAGTTGTTTCAGGAAATCAGGGTCAGTTGTCGGGGGAAGATTCGTTTGGGTTTGCCCATACAAACGGCAGTGCAGGGCAAAAATGCACAAAATCGCGATTCCCCATTCCTTAAAGCCATTAAGCTTATGACCGTAATTCATAATATTGAGGGATATATCGCTATTTTTTGACATTCCTTTAGCAAAAAATGTCCAGCCGTAATGATTACAGGCTGCAATCCGAGCTTTTTGAGGCAGCCACTACCGCCTGAACGGCTTGGGCAAACACAATATTCCCGGCACCGTCCAATACATTAATCTCGCTTGAATGCTTGAAACGACCGGAAGTATCCCGTCCGTAACCGATGCCTAACAAAGTCGCCAGCGCGGCGGTATCGGCTGGGGAGCCACGCAACAAACGCCAGCGCGTAGTCGAAAGGCCGTGTTCCACCCGATACTGATGTAACACGGTGGGGGTATCATGGTCGGGGTCCAGCGTAACCAACACAAAAACAGCCGCTTCGCGCACCGCCGACGGCAGCGAGGCCTCAACGGCTTGCATATCATTTTTGGTGATCAGGCACACGCCCTCGCAACTGGAAAAAAACATGGAAATGACCAACGGATGTCCGTGAAAATCGGCCAGTTTGCAGGTCGTGCCATCATCGCTTTGCCAGCCGGTTTTCACTTCCAACACGGATTTCCCCACCTGACTGGGAGCGCCGCCGGTATCGCGCTGGCAGCAGCATCTTTTAGGCGACTGACAGCCTGCCAGCAGGCCTGTCAGCAGGCAAAAAATGGTTATACGCAAACAAAACACGCATATCATCGGAAGAACGCTAGTTGAACTTGAAAAATATTTTTTGAAGCAAAAGCCGGTTCCCGCTTTGCAATTTCATGATACCGCATTAAATTTGTGCTGTTGAACGACGAATTTTCCATATCAGCCTATTGGTCCGATGGCATGGACGAAGATGGTTTAGCCGATTGGGCACGGCGGTTGCGCGCGCGCTTGCCGGCACCGGAGGTGTCATTGGGTCTGGTTTTCATGTCGCCCAAATTTTTCCCGCATGCCCGGCAGGTGCTTGAAATTCTCCGGGTGAACGGGCGCATCCCATTACTGGTTGGGTGTTCCAGCAACAGCCTGGTGGCCAATGCGGAGGAAATCGAATCGGCGGGCGGCTTGGTGCTGGCGCTGTATTCACTGCCCGGCGCAACGCTCAAGGCCGTGCGCTTTACCCAGGAAAACGTGGAGCAGGCGGAGGACGAGCACTACTGGCACGTTGAGACCGGCTTGGGCTTGAAGAACGTCAATGGCTGGCTCTCTTTCATTGACCCCTACCATCTTGACGCGGAGACGTGGCTGCGTTCCTGGAACAAGAGTTATTCGTCAGTCCCGGTTTTTGGCGGGCTGGCCAGCGGCAATTTTCCGGAACAACTGACCCAAATTTACCTCGACGGCGAGGTGTATGAAGACGGCGGCGTGGCGGTGGGCATCAGCGGGGATGTGACCCTGGCCGGCGTCATTTCACAAGGTTGCACGCCCATCGGCGAAGCCTGGACCCTGACGCGCGTCGAACAAAATTTGATCCGGCACATTGGCAACCGGCCGGCGTATACCGTGCTTTCAGAGACGGTTTCCCAGCTCTCGCCGGAAGACCAGCGCAAAGTGCAGGGCAACCTGTTTATCGGCCTGGTGGTAAATGAATACCTGGATGAATTTCACCGGGGCGATTTCCTGGTGCGCAACCTGTTGGGCGGCGACCCGAATTCCGGCGTGCTGGCCGTGGGTGCCCTGCCGCGCATGGGCCAGACCATCCAGTTTCAACGCCGGGACGCCGTGGCGGCCGACGAAGACATGAATGCACTGCTGGAGCGGACCAAAAAAGAACTGGGCGACAAACCCGTATACGGCGGCTGCCTGTTTTGCTGCAACGGCCGGGGCAAATCCCTGTTTGGCCGGCCCAGCCACGATGCGGCGCTGGTGCAATCTCATTTTGACCTGGCGGGGCTGTCCGGTTTCTTTTGCAACGGTGAAATCGGCCCGGTGGGGGACAAAAATTTCCTGCACAGTCATACCGCCGTCGTGGCGTTGTTTGTGAAAAAGTAAACGTAATTCGCCATTGCATTTACGAGCGGAGCGGTCATCCTCATGAACAAATTGTGCCTGACGAACATTCCAATTTGAATTTGCCAGCCGCCGCGCGCCGTCCTGCCGTGCGCCGTCGCGGGCGCCGTGGTGGTCGTGGCCGTGGTCGTGGACCGCGCCCCGCAACCGATAAACCTTTGGCGGCAGGTGAAGAAACCCCGGTCGTTCCCGAATCCGCCGATGAAGCGGCCATGCATGAAGCCGTGGCAGATCCCGAACGGGATACTTCCGGCGATTTTCGCGAGCCGCACCCGGAAGAAGCCAGCGAAGCCATGCCAGCGGAAGAACTTTCCCATTCGCATGCGGAAACGCAGGCGGAATCCGCCCCCGAAATTCCTGCTGAACCCGTTGCCGAAGTTCAGCCCGCGCTGAATCCGGAACCCGAGCGTGAACGCGAACGCGAACGCCGTCAGGAACGTCCCCGCCACCAGGAGCAACGGCGTCCCGAGCCCAAGCCGTGGGTCAAGCCCGCAGATTTTCGCCCGGCAGAAACCTCGGCGGTCAATCAAGCCGTGGCCCATGCCACGGAGATTGCCGAGTCGCTCAAGCAGATGATCGACCAGTTGGATGAAATTTTGGAACTGGTGGAAGTGGCCGAACGCCAAAAATTGGCAGATGAGCGGGAAATTGAAGAACTTCGCCGCGCGCTCCGTCGCATTCAACCGCCCCGGAACCAGCCGCCGCAGCAACAGCGCGGTCCGCGCCATGACGATTCCCATCGCGGTCACCGTGAACATGGCCACCGGCATGATGAAGGCCGCCATGCGCCACATCAGGCCCGTCAAGAGCCGCAAGAGCCTGTCCAACGGCACGAAGAACCGCCGCAATCGCACGAAGCCGACGAGCCGCCTCCGCGCATAGATTGAATTCGTTTCCGCGCCATGACACTCGCGGAAAAACAACTTCAACTGACGGCTGAACTTACCGCCCTGAAAAGCGGCCAGGACCGCCTGGCGTATTTAGTCGAAAAAGCCAGGCAACAACCTCCGCTGTCCCCTGAATTGCGGGCGGCTGATCACTTGATTCCGGGCTGCCTCGCCAAGTTATGGCTGATTTCCCGCTTCCAAGACGGCAAATGTGATTTCCAGTGCGACTCGGATTCGCTCGTGGTCAAGGCCATCGCCGGATTGCTATGTGAATTTTACAGCGGCCAGCCGCCGGCCGAGATTCTCGCGCATGACCCCCAATTTCTAGCGCCGCTGGGCATCACGCAACATCTCACGCCGAATCGTCGTAACGCGCTTTCCAAGGTCTGGGATAGAATCCGGCAATTCGCCGAGGCCCACGGGCAATGAAATTCTACGACGCACACAATCATTTGCAGGACGACCGTTTTGGTGGCCGTCAAACTGACTTGCTGGCCACCTGTGAAACTGTTGGCGTGGCCCGCATGGTGGTGAATGGCGCGTGTGAAAGCGACTGGCCGCAGGTGCTTGCGCTGGCGCGGGAATCCAAAATCGTGCTGCCGAGTTTTGGTTATCATCCGTGGTATTTACCCGAGCGCACGCCGGACTGGCTCAAGCAATTGGAGAATTTTCTCGATGCCGTGCCCAGTGCCGTGGGCGAAATCGGGTTGGACCGGTGGAAACCGGATTTGCCTTACGAGCCGCAAGAGGAAGTTTTTCTGGCACAACTGCAACTCGCCACGACGCGCAATTTGCCAGTGAGCATTCATTGCCTGCAAACCTGGGGCCGGCTGCATGAGTTGTTGCGGGATCATTCGCGGCCCCTGCGTGGATTGGTATTACACAGTTTCGGCGGGCCGGCTGAAATGATTCCGGCCTTCACAAAGCTGGGGGCTTATTTCAGTTTTCCCGGATATTTTTTGAACGAGCGCAAACTGCGGCAGCGAGAGACATTCAAACAAGTTCCGCCGGACCGTCTCTTGATCGAAACCGATGCGCCGGACCAACACCTGCCACCGGATAAAAATCGTTTTCCTCTTTTGGGCACCGATGGAAAACCGTTGAACCACCCGGCGAACCTGGCCGCCGTTTATCAAGGGCTGGCGGAATTCCTGGGTGAAACTTCGGAATCACTCACAGCACGCGTGGAGGAAAATTTCCAACGCGTGTTTGGCGGGCTCTAGTGGCTGCGATGTTTTATCGTTCCGCAATTTTGCGCACCACAATTCCCGCTGCGGCAAAGCCAAATGCGCCGGTCACAAACGTGGCGGAACCCAGGCCGCCGTTGCAATTGAGACGCGTACCATCCTCGGCTGCCGCCCGGTTTTCGCAAACGGAGCCGTCCGGTTGCGCAAACACGGGAGTCTCGGCTGAGAAGACGCAGTCAATACCCATCGGCGAGCCGTTCGCCGGGAATTGAAATTCCTTGCGCAGTTTTTTCCGGACTTCAGCCAGCAAACGGTCGTGCGACACTTTCGCCAGATCAGCCGTGCGCACCTGGGTGCCGTCGCGCCGTCCGCCAGCGCCGCCGCACGCCACCACCGGCAGATTTTTTTGACGGCATCCGGCCAGCAATAAAACTTTGTTTGAAACGCTGTCAATCGCATCCAGCACGTAGTCGAATTTCGGAGCCAGCAAAGCCGGGGCGGTTTGTTCGGTGAAAAATTGTTGTTCCGCCGTCACCTGACAATCGGGATTAATGGCGCGGATGCGTTCGGCCATGACTTCCACCTTGGCGCGGCCAACGGTTTCGGTCAGCGCATGAAGCTGGCGGTTGATGTTACTGGCGCAGACTTCATCCAAATCCACCAGCGTGAGCGCGCCGATGCCGGAACGGGCGAGCGCCTCTGCCGACCACGTGCCCACGCCGCCGATGCCGATCACGCATACATGCGCCGCGCGCAATTTTTCCAAGCCGCTTTTGCCGTAAAGCCGCGCAATGCCGCCAAACCGGGTTTCAAAATCACTCATGCCAGTGAGCCAATTTAACCGTCTGTGGCCAAAAATTCACGAAAACAAATGGAAACCCGGTTATATTGTCACCAGCTTAAAATGGGGGCGCGCCTTGAACTGGGTGGTGCCAATGAGCTACTTTAAAGGTGATGAAGGCGAATCCGGCAACTCGTTATAGCGGCGAGGTGGTATACATCTACGCCTTCGACGTGGCATACGACACCGCGCGCAAGCCGATTCGCGAACTGCTGGGCCAGCCGGTGGCGCAGTTTGCCGTGGACACCAGCAAGCGCAGCCCGCGCCAGTTATTTTTCTACAAGCCGCAGATGGTTCGCTTGCCGCCCATGGAACGTATCGGGCCGATGGGGCCGGTGCGCGTGGAACGCATCATCAAACTCCTGCCGGTTGGGGCCATCAGCATCAGCGTGCGCGTGCCCTTTGCCGTGGAACACTTTGAAGAACTGGTGGCGTTTCACGATTTGCAATTCAGCAATGGCTCCTTGTACGACGAAGTGCGCCAGCTCGCCCAGGAAGTGATGGCGGAATTAAAGGGGCACCTGGTGCGGCCCAAGCCTCAATTGCCGGAAGAGGAAGCTTACACGGTATTTTGCATCACCTCGCCGGTGCTGGATGCAAACAACCAGCCGATGAATGCCGAGCAATGGTTCCAATCGCACCGGCGGCAGGTCGCGGCGTTGCTCACGCAGGAGGAGCAGGTGGAACGGCTTTCCAAACAAGAGGCTGAAGAATCCACGGGGCGTTACCTGAGTTACTACGACAACGACCTGGTGGTGATCGACTGGGATGCGGCATTGCTCGTGGATGAACCACGGGATTTTGATGAGACGCTATACATCCTGGAACTGGCCAATCTGCAACTGGCCGAACTGGAGGCGTACGACCGGCTGCTGGACGACGCCTTGGATCGTTCCTATCGCGACCTCGGCGAACGGCCGATGCGTTCCCGGGGCGACATTTTGCGCGAACTGCGCGAAATTCGCATCGACATGGCGCGCTTCAATGATGAGTTGTCCAACACCACCAAGTTTTTCGGTGACTGGCATCTCGCGCGCATCTACGAGAAAATTTCCTCGCGGTTTCACCTGGCGGACTGGCACCGCACGATTGATGGCAAGCTCAAGACGCTCGACGACCTTTACCAGATTCTCAAGCACGACCAAAACAACCGCGTCATGCTGTGGCTCGAAATTGCGATTGTACTTTTGTTCGTGCTCGACCTCGTGATTTTGATGTTCGGCTGGAAATGGTAGTTCCGCGTCCGTTAGGGTTGGACGTTTTCGGCTGGAACATTTACCTCAGGCTGCGGCTTCACGGTAATGAGCACAATCACAGCGGCGGCCACGCAAATTACCGCATTTGTGACCCAATAGATCACCGGGTTGCAGGCGAATAATTTCATGCCCAAGCCCGGCGCAATAATCAACGCCACCGACCACGTCAACGCAGACACGCCCAGATAGCGTCCCCGCATGTGGGCCGGTGCGAGGTTGGCAATATAGGCCGAAGTCATTGGCATGGTAATCATTTCGCCCAGCGTAAAGATGGTCATGCAGACAGCGAGGGCCGTGATCGTGTGCGCAAAATAATTAAGGGCGTAACCAATGCCGATAACCACATAGCCAACCGCCATGACGCGCCGGGCCGGAAACCGCCGGGTAATGGTCGTCAGCGGCAATTCAACCAGCACGACCAGCGCGCCGTTGAGCGAAACAATCACGCCATAAGTCGCCGCGGAAAATCCCATCTGGGTCACATACAGGCCAAAGGTCGACGCGATTTGAAAGAAGACGAGGCCGATGGCGAAATTGGCGGCCAGCATTTGGTGGAGTTTGCGGTCGTGGCGCAACACTTTGAGGGCTTCACTCCAACTGGCGCTGGCTTGTGGATTATAGGTGCCACCCGGCAGGGCGAACAAGGCCACGGCTCCGTACATGACGGAGGTGGCGGCATCGCCTGCAAACAGCCAGAAATATCCGTAGACCGCCAGGAAACCTGCCATGGCCGGACCAAAAGCGAACCCAGCATTGAAGGCCATGCGCAACGTGGCAAACGCCGTAACGCGCTGGCCCGGTGGCACGAGGTCGGTCAACAAGGCGCTGCTGGCAGGACGATAAAATTCACTCGCCAAGCCGGCGAGCATGGTTAGCGTGACAATGAAAATAAAATGGTGCGCCTGCGAGAGCAACATCATGGCGGCAGCACCCGAGAACATGGACAACGCAATGGTTTGCTTGCGACCCAATTGATCCGCCAGTTGTCCGCCCAGCAACGAGGCAAACAAACCGCCCACGCCATAAGCGCCCACGGCCACGCCGGCCTGGGCGTACGTGTATCCTTCCTTGGTGAGATATAACGTCAGAAAAGGAACCACGAACGCGCCAAATTTATTCAGGAACGTGCCAAAGAATAGAATCCACGCCGGACGCGGCAGCGCCCGGAGGCTGGCTAATAAACTTGGCTGGTTATTCATGGGAACAAAAAACCCTGCCCACCTTCCGGCAAGCAGGGTTAAAAATCTTGGTAGTGAATCAGGTCTTGTTTCCTTGCGAACCGGTTAAATAGGGCGCTGGATTGCGCGGCCATGAAGGGCGACGGCCCTGCGGCTTGGCAAAAGCAGCCGGGGCAGAACAATAAGATGTCAGAACCAAATTCATGGACGCTTTGACAATGCTCCCGCGTACAAATTTAATCAAGTAAGAAATGGCCGGCGGCAATAATTTACAATCAATGCGAATTGACTCAAAAAGAATGTTACCGCAGGCGGGGTGGGATGGAATGAAGAAGCCATACGTTGACTCAAAAGGGATGTTACCGAGCCATGGACACCAAAATGAGTCAAAGA
>Ga0265327_10004384_pt1 | contig 12526 bp, 13 predicted proteins | sample 41621metaG_FD_202089 | JGI IMG/M metagenome (GOLD analysis project Ga0265327, IMG submission 202089) | Rhizosphere microbial communities from Carex aquatilis grown in University of Washington, Seatle, WA, United States - 4-16-21 metaG | ecosystem: Host-associated > Plants > Roots > Rhizosphere...
TGAGAGAAGGACTCGATTTCCTCGTGGCCAGGAAGCGAGACATCGAGAATTATTTGCCTTGCGCTTTCCTAAACGCCCAAGTTCCCGGAGCGATGTTGACTTACGGTGATTTCGACGATGTAAAAGAACTTTGCAAACGCAATCCTCTGAATGCGAGGCTGGGCGGTGGCAAAGTAGCAAATCGAATGTTTCCAAGAATGGCACTTGCTGACATCGAAGCGGGATTCAAGATGCCCGATGGATCGGATGAGTTCCTGATTCTGTACGAAGCAGTCAAAGCTAAGCTTGAGACGAATGTTCCCTAACGGTTCCCGTCGTCTTCATCCGCAAAGGGAACGCCGCTCGTTATCACAGTCTTCTTGCGGCATTCCGATCCCGGTGCCACATGCGGGGCAACTCTCATTCATCGTTCACCTCCATGCGAATCGCCTCCATTCCCATTCGCTTGATTGTGTGCGGTGGTGGCCAGACTCGTCCCGTTGGGCCGACTTTTGCCAGCATCCCGTTGCCATTTCCTAGGTGCCAGGTGTCATACCACAGATCCGAAAAGCGGCTGTTGGGCGTCGGAACACAAGCCGATATCTGGCCTCGCCTGAGGGATTCCGATTCGGCCCACTCTGTGTAACGCCGACAAGCTTCTTCGTAAGACAATGGCTCATCGGGTGATTTCGTTTTCAAGATGTCGAGTCCTTTTGCAGCCCGGTCTCTAACACTCTCAGCGTCCTGAAGAATTGTCTTCAGACCATCCAAAAGCTGCGGATCGCATTCCATGTCTTCGGGGATGTTTTCGGATTGCTCCACCCACTGCCAGTCAGTTCCCCTCGGAATATAGGGTGCAGTCTTTATCCACTCCCACCGTATTGCTTGTATATGATCAAGCAATGACTCCCGGATGCGAGTGGCCTCTTCAACAATTCCCATGCGTTCCAAATCATCAGCGATTGACGAAATCTCCCTCTTGACCATTGCCAACAGGTCCCAAATCTTCCATGCGAACTCGGGGCAGTATTCCAATTGAACCACGATCTCAGAAGGAACTGGTTCACGGTTCATCGCAGGTCGACACAACATGTCGAGCGACTCACGCAGATGGGGGCGCATTTCATCGTCGTCATGTAGGATCATCACACGGGAGTTGTCCATCAATCGATACGGGGAATGCCCAAAAGTATCATGCACCTCACGTGTTGTTGGCTCGAACACAAAACCGAGTGCTCCACATTTGACACACAGCACTTCAAGCCACCGGAGTTCGAATGTGGTGCCGACCCAAACGTGCTTGTCAGGATGACAAGGCTTCGTTTTCGTTGGCATCTGCAATCCGTTCGTACTCACTTCGCTCAAAGTTCTGTTGGCTGGACTGCAACATTCGTTTTCCAATTGGTCAGCAACTGGTCCAAAACGTTCAACAATCGCATAGCTGTTGCCGTGACGGCCAATAGCAATGACGCCAGCCTGTCCGGGTTCAATTATCCGTTTGAGGCCCCGTAGCGACTCCAATGCGGTCGGTGACGTAATGGGCATTAAGCGTTCGGCTGCGCCCCACGTCCAAACCATCAACATCACTGGAAATCTTCCTTCGCCATCGTAGAAGGTGATTGCATCATCATTCTTCTTTTCGGCTGCGGAATCCGACATCCCATTACTGAGGTTCCACGCCGAATACATCCGTCGCCCGTAACTACCTTTGATGTCGAGAATCATGCCGAGTGGATCAACGATCCCGCTCTTCTTCATCAAAGCGACGATCTCGTCACGATGTTCATCAATGGCGGCGTGTCGCAGCTTTGACTCCGCTTTTGCAAAATATTCCTTCTCACGTTGATCCATGATCTTGTTTTCTCCTTGCCAATTGTGATCTGTTTCAGCATGGCGACTCCGACCCACACAGCCATCTCTAAAGTTGTGGCTTCCCAAGAGTCACACGCTATCTGAAGGCCAGTCGTGCTTCTGCAATGTTGGCGCAAAGTCCCTCAGTGCTTCTTCGAGAGTCTGCAGATATGCTTCGCCGTAGTTGTGCAGTTCGTCCTCGGGGTGGCTCAATACAGAGGCTGCAACACGAACGACGGCATCCTTAATCACTGGGAGCGACCAGAATCCAGGCTCAAATGCCTGCTTGAAAACCTGCCAGTCGTCGCCTCGCCGACGTGTTTGGCATTCGTCGAATGATTTGAGGATCTCTCTTCGCTTCTCCTCACCAAGATATTTCACAACGGCTTCAAAGCGTTCGAAGCAGAAGTGTGAATTCCCGCTCCAGCCTGTCGTGAACTCGTGCATTGCAAGCGAACTGAATTCGTCAAGATATGCCCATGCCAACATTTCCATGTCCCATTGATCGGGAACGTATTCGGGGTACTTGCGGTGCTCTGTCGATTCTGATTCATTTGCCATTTGATCACCTTCTTGAAGCGGACAATCTGATGTTGTTGTTTGTTATTTGAGGACCCGCATTGATGTTCGAGGAAAGCACCCTCAAACTTGAATGGGTTCTGAGTTTTCTCGACGATGACTTAGAGGTATCGGCTCAAACCCTTCGGCCAATGGTTTCTGCGCACACGCACTACTCAGGTTCCTCCAATGGAAGAGCGCCAGGAAGTCCTGAATCCGCCGAAGGCGTGGACTGACACTCCAAAGAAGCCAAAACTTCCATTTTGGGAATCTCGGTGAATACGCCATCGCAGATCTTGAAGTAGCCGCTTTGCCCGCCATGCTTCCGGTAGCTGTACCCGCTTTGGTTTCTCGCTGCGATCTTCCGATATTCGTAGATCTCACCCTCCTTCAATGGTCCAAAAGTCTGCGTACCATCGTTTGTTGATCTAGATTGATTCTTGTCTCGCTGAACGAATTCACGTTGGAATGTGAATCGTGCATCAGTTCCAATGATTCGTGCGACCCATGAGCCATCACTGACTGCCGAGTTAGACCGCATCAGATACGTGTCGAGGACGTAAAGCCCCGTGTCGAGTTTCCGCAATTCCATAAGTTCATTCCTCAAATGCAATGTTGTGATAAGCCGTGTCAGCAGACGCTTCCAAATCACTTGAGCAGTCCAAAGGTCGACGGTGATGTGGGACCGAATTGTTCGAGTAGATCCAATCAAGTGGTTTCGAAGTTTGAAGTGGCCAGCGCTAGGCGTTCGCTACACTGCCTGATGATTTGTTCGGCAATCTGGTTTACACCCAGGCCGCCCGGAAGCCGCACGAGTGGCTTGCCGTATTTGTCACAGTCTTCTTGGACATCGCCGTGACCGTGGCTGGCCCAACGGATGGCAAGTAAGACGACTACCACATCAGGGCGAGCAACAGATTTCTCGAATCTGCTCACTGACATCCCAGGTGAAGTCTCGATCCAGACAAGTTCTGAAAGTCGAAACGATTGTTCGATGGCCTTTTTGCGCTCAGGGCGGCAGTCGCCTCCGATGAGCACGACGGTTCGACCTTCGAGCCATTCTGAGACCGACTCAATCTCTACCGATTGGTCCGCTTGATCTTGAGGGTCAACAGAAGTCGTTATCGCCTGTTGAACCTTGCTGATCTCACGCAGGGCCAAACGAAAGCCCCTCGGCCATTCGTCGGACTTTGAAACTTCAGAAATATGTGGTCCCACCTGATCCCGAATCCTGCGGTCGCTCGGCGGTATGCCCAGGCCAACAAGTTCGTCAACAGTCTTGGCCACAACGGGCCAATCGATGGAAGTCGCCTTTTTGAGGTAATCGAGTTTTCCAAACAGCCTTTTCTGTTTGGACGCCCGCACCTTCCGTTCATCGACAAGTCGCTGAGCATCCAGAATGCGACTTCGAAGATCATCAATGTCAGGAAAGAGGAGAGGTTCGTCGGCTCGCAGATAACACGACAGGAAAAGACGCTGCTTTGAGCAGATTTCACGAACCCACAAATATGCGGCGAATTGATCAGAGTCGGCCTTGGGGCCAACGTCATGAACTGCCACCCGCAGGCCGAACTGAGCCTCAGCAATCAATGGAAGAAGATCTGCAACCTCAATGATCGGAGCTTCATTGGCCATGCCCGCTTTCATCACAATGTCGATTGCGTCTGCAGCGACCTCAAACCAGTCAGCCAGAATCGTCAACAGATCAAGTGAATCGGGCAAAACGAACGAAGCTCGATTCATCCACAGGTCACAGCCATCGTTCATCAGCCGAGCTTTTTCAACGATTGCTCGATCTCTCGGAGCAATTTCCGTTCGATGTTCTGCTCCATGTTCACTGAGTATCACTCTCTCCTTTGCCCAGCGAGTTCCCTCCGCTTTCAGTCTGAGACGGTCAGCAAGATCCCGCAGGTCATCGACGGTTCTTGGCCGGGCAATCCAAGGTGGATGCGTATGATCGGAGGCATTCGTTGGTAATTCCACGGACCTCGAAATGAGTTCGCTACTATGAATCAGGTCGCATGTTGTCGTTCCCTGACCCTCCTCTTGCATGGACGCTTCTGTGCTGTCAGGTTTCGGATCGACATCCTGTGGTTTCTCACTGAGCAGCAGACGAAGTGCGGCCTGGACGTCAGGATCGGTGTAAACAAACTCTGAAAGTCGGCGAAAGATGATCATCGTAGGACGGAGCCGGTTCACGATTGTGTTCTCGATTCGAAGATCCCATATCCACAAGAGGAATGGTGAGGGTGAAGTCAGCATCAAAGGGACGCTTCTGCTACCGCAAACTATGCGGTTGCTGGCGAGATGAACGCATATTGCAGTTGGTAGAGACCTGGTACTTCACAGTTCCAATTCAGGAACCCAGCGATCCATTGTCGCAGTGCCTCTTCACGAGACAGTTTCTCTCGATTCAAATACCGGCGACCGTGCCCGTCCATCAGAACTGCCATTTCAAACTCGCCTTCAAACTTCGAAAACGTCATGTAGGCTTCGTCGCCCCAGTAGAGGACGAGTTGCAACGGCCACGACTTGTCATTCTGAGTCATCCACCCCATAGCGATAGCAATGAGTTCAACGTTGCCTCTGTTCACTTCGTCATGCAGCTTATGACTCACATATTTCAGAGCATCTTCAAGCGGCAGGTCGTTCTCCAATGGCATGTACAGCGGCACGGTCAAGTGCCTTGAGTCAGCATTGGCCTCTCCCGTGGCGATTTTCATGGCCTCGTCCATCGAATCGATAGATACGACCTTCACACCCACTTGGGTTTGAGCGAGTCCTTCTGCGGCCACGTTCCCGCAATCCTTCGGTTGTTGAAAATCAGGCATCTAATCATTCCTTTCATGAGTACCAAACTTCTCAACGCATCCTCTGCGGACGTACCGGTAGCCCGGCTGTGGCATCTGCCACAAAGCAAAGGGGTACGAAGCTCATGGGTTTACTTACGCAAACCTCAGCAGCCTCGTCGTGAACCATTCGCTAGCTGAGCGAAGGTCCGTGATTTAGAGGAGTGAGCAGGGTCCCGTGGATTGTCCGGGACTCGTGCTTCATCCTCCCATGCTTTGACCTTCTTCAATTGAAGGCCATCAGCACATTGAGATCCTCGATTTCTCGATTCACCGTCTGTCGAAGTCATTTCAATCCGCACTGGCAGACCCAGTGAACACTCACAAGAGGCGTCTCTCGTGTTGGGTTAATTAATAGGCTTGAGGCTTCAAAAAAACAAACTGTTTTGTCAACTGCTCGAAGTGCGACGTTCAGCACGATGCTCCAGGTACACGTCCACATCCGTTAGTACCCAGAGCGTGGATTTGCGTCGTGGGCTGTACCCATCCCTGATAACGAGTCCTGCCTTCACCAGCAGATTGATAACGGCAGTACGGTCGAGTCCCCTTGAGTTGAAGCCCATCTTCTTCAGCAGTTCCCGCCCGCAGCGCCGTTGCCCCGGTTTTCGACCCGAAAGTAGATAGTTGAAGAAGCGGGTGATGGCGCTGATAACCGGGAACTCACCATTCCTTTTGCGAATCTGCCTTCCAGCCCGCTGGAATTCAGTGCGAATTTTTTCGACCACAAAATCGGGAAGCGGTGTGTTGTCCTCAATGTATGTCCAGCCGGACTCAAGTTCTCCATTTTGTACATCAGTGATGTCTGAAGTTGTATGGATTTCTGAGACGTTTGGGTCCTGAGAACTTCGCAATATTTCAGCCGCAAAGTTCCATGTGTGGGCATATCTTCCGGTGGCCCGCTTCCGGCGAATATCCTCGAAGAATGATGCGCCTTTTTCGCTTGAGTCTGAAACAGACTTCACGATGCGGGCAATCTGTTCAATCACATCATGATCCCCAGTGCTCAACCGGCTGACCTTACCGTTGTGCCGAGTGAGGACGAAAGTTGTCAGGAGTGCTATGGTTTGGTCTTCACCACAACCATAGAACTCGACAAACAAGAACCATTTGGCCAGCGTGGATATGATGTCAAAGAACTTGTCTTCAACCGGAAATCCGTTTTCGACCACAAACTTCACGAACGAAAGCCATTGTCCCGATTCAATGATTTGTGGCAGGTCTGCATTCCAGAAGGAATCAGGAAAGAGACCATTACCAAGAACTGATCCTTTCTCTTCTACTTCTTCTTCTCCTTCCACAGCCTCTACTACCGTACTATTTAGTATGTGGGTGCATAACGAGGACGTTTCCTTCGTATCCTGACCTTCAGGCCAGACAATCGAAGGATCAATGGGACATCCCTCCTTCAGCCATTTCTTGACATCTTCCACAACCTGCCAGCATTCTTGGACAAGTTGAACTTTGTCATGACGAGCGATCCGGTTGTGGTCTACGGATTCTCCAAGAGACAGAAACGCTCGGTACGACCTCATCAGCGCATTGACGTGTTCGAAGACGATTCGGTCAAAGGAAGGCGTTCCTTGGGGCTGCATGAACCAGCGAATCTGTTCAATCGGATCTGTGATGACGCCTGATGGCGTTATTATGCCTGAGTCGGCTCCACATGGACGCCGATGGCATTTTCCAAGCTTGGCCGACGATTTGACGGGCAGAGGGTAGTGTTCAAGCCAGGGCAATCCAACTTTCATGAGTCGGGCTGCGACCTTACGGTGAACAACGTGAGTGAGATCTGGCTTCGAGAAGAGCTTCCAAACAGCAAAGCCGAGCGAGCCGCTGCTGAAAGCCCAGATGCGGTTGGGGAATGAATCATGAACAATTTTGGCGATCTGGTAGAACCGGGGATTTGGACGGACGACAGGGATGTCTCGGTAGCTATAAGGACCATCCACGCTCTCTGTCCTTGATGAATGCCAGCGAGTCGGAATCGAATACCAGCCGATCTGATCATGGAGATCAATGTCGATGGTGTGGGTTGGAGTTCGTGTCCCCGCCATCGTCCCAACCCAGAACGCCGACTCCCACATCTCTGGGGCAAGTCGGTCTTTGTCGCCACGAGATCGACAGAAGTTCTCGAAGTCCAGGTGCTTCTCTGCTAAAGAATTGACAAGTGCATCGTAGAGACGTTGATAGTTGCCCTTGGTCGTCAACGGCATCCACTTCGGAATGATCAATCCGTTGATGTTGGCGGTTTCGTAGAAGCGCCGGGTGTAGCATCCTTTGGTCGAACCACCCCAAAGGAAAACGTCCTTGAAGAATTTCAGTTCAACTGGATACCTATCTGTAAGCCGTTGCACTTCGGCAACGAACGTGTCTGTGGGTTCGGTCATGATCATGTCGTCTTAGTTGTGGTTGGATCGATCACATTGGCTTTGTCACGGCCCTTCTGGGAAAAGCAGGGCCGTGACTCTCCAGTCGTGGTTGTGGGGTCTAGGCCGACGTTGACACCGAAGAAGGGATGAGCTTCTGAAGCGTCCCGTGGCGATGTGCGGCATTCAGCAGCATCACAACGACCGCTGCGTGTGACTCGACACCTGCCCTCATGACGAACTGGCCTTCTGAATTGATAATGTTTCTCATGTCGGTTGGTTCAACTTGGAACGGGCCGACCATGTGGGGTGACTCAACAAGTTGCGACGGTGGCTCTGCTAATAGCGGATGTCCCGCTTCAACGAGTCGCTGAACCGTCTTTGTCGCATCCCAAGCCCAGCAATAGCCAACTTGGCCGCTCGGCGCAGTGTCGCAGAATTTTTCATTGTGCGCCGTCGCCGTCGGCCTCTTGGTTTTAGCGTCTCTCAGTCCACATTGGACAAGCCATTTTCCGACTTGGTGGCTCGTTGCCCCAAATAGCAGTCCAAGCTGTGTTTGTGAAAATAGGCGATACTTGAATTTCATTCTTCCCCCTTCTCCTCGCCATCGACCTCATCGACTGAGTCTGCGACACCAAAGTGGATCGCAAGGCGTTGAACATCTTCATGTGTGAAAACTCTTCGTCCTGCAAACCGCATTGATGCGTCTGGGACGAGTCCCGTGGTGATTGAATACGTGATCCTGAACGGGGCCACGCCGATTGTTTGAGCGACTTCGCCCAGTGAATACATTGGTTGTTGCATTGAGCACCTCCACGCATATTTAGGGTGCTCGAATCGCTTTTCTCGTCGTGATGAGCAGATTTCTGAAGAATCTTCAAAACCTGTGATCGTGATCAAATGCGACTCCGACCACATCCCATCAACTTGTCATGCGCCCCTCGTGCGCCGTGCGTTTTGACGCTGGATTTCTCAGGGTGGTGATGCGTTCCAGTGCTGGGACTTGTGAGGAGATCAGATGCTCTCGGAAACAGTCCCGACGCTGATGCAAAAGTCGAGTATCAATCCGAACCGTGGATTCGCACATGTCAGCCGTTCGCTTCTGCTGCAACCCAGCGATATGCAACCGTACGCCTACGGATGCAGGTTCTGTGGCCCGCACCCAGGTTGTTTGCGATCAACCTTCGATTTCTGTCAAGTAATCCAAGATGTCTTGGAATCGCTTGCACAACTCCACGTCCTTCAAGAACTCGTCAAACGTATCCACTATCCATGCGTGCACGGTTTGCATCCATTCGTCGTCGTCGTCTGGTCGCTCACCTGCGTTTGAAAACATCACCTCGGATACGTGTTCTCCAAATTCGTCGAGACTCGTATCGTAGGTCAATCCCATACCAGAGCAGTACGTGGCTCGGCTCATTCCACTACGGGTGAATTGGAGACATGACTCCAGGGTCATTTCAGGATTTGCAAAATCTGCGAATGCGGCATCGACTAAGCGCCCCGAGTGATCTCCACGATCCTCACCTCGTTCATGGATCATGACGGACGAGTGTTCAAGTTTGTCCAGATACTCGGAGAGCCAGTCCCGCACTTGCTTATCAATCTCTGCTTGGTGGGATTCCAATATCTCTTGCACTATCATTGATTTGGCCCTCCTGTGAGTGAGTTCAGAACTGTCTGTTGCCCACCCGCCATATGACGACCGAGCATAGAAGCGGTACGACCGAAGAAACGGTCGATAAAGCAGTGATTCAAAAGGAACTTGTGGATTTGCAGGAACAAGCTCCCGAATGACGTAACCAGCCTGACATCGCTAAACGGCTTTGTCAGTCCTGACTTCGTCGTGACTTTGGACAATGCGGACGTACCCGTCACGACGTTTTCCAAGCAGTCCAAACTTCACCAATGAGGAGAGCGAAGCCTTCGTGTGGCCGTCGTACTGATGCCCAGCTTTGGTGGCGAGAGCCTCACCCCGTAGCGGAATCTGCGGATCAGCAGCGTAAAGCAGTTCCTGCTGAGAGAGAGTGATGCGGTCCTGTGCGGCTCGCTCAGCAGATTCAGTTGAATTGATCGAGATCTCCTGAAGTCGAGCCTCAATGCGCCGCAGGGCCTCAGTATGACTTGTCAACGACGTGCCTTCAGTTTCCTCGCAGGCATAGGGATCAAGAAAGTCCCGATTTCGAATTCCAAAAAGAAGGAGTGCTGAAGAGAAGCGACAATCATCAACTGCTGTGTAGAGATCGGTGTCGGTCTCGATTAACGCACGAAACAGTGTGTCGAACTTTGGATTATTCATCAGCTTTCCCGCTGATGCGACGACGACCCACGACACATTCTCTTCTTCAACGTGCCGAATGAATGCGTCGATGTCGGTGAATTGAGTCGCCGTGTGATGATGTTGTTGAAGCCAAGATGTCACCGATTCGGCATCTCGGTCATCAACCAGCAGTGAGGCACCTGGACGCCGTGGTTTCTGATGGTCATTACCGCTGATACTGGCAACGTCGTGTTCGCTCGATGTGTCTGGGCATTCCGACTCGGCCTCAGTGTCGATGGAGTCTGGAGGACGCACGTCATCGCAATTCATCATTTTTCAAGTTCCTGAGTGCAGGTGTTGGGATGTGCGTACCCCCGTCGATCCCTCTGCACGTCGGGAAACGGGTAGGCACGTTCACAAATTGATTGGGAAAATGCCTACTCGTCTCACGACGAGTAGGCTCAGTTGAAGTTCATGCGGCTGTCCTCTTCTTGTTGATCACGATTCTGCGAGGTAGTTACGTTCGCATCTTTGTGTCCTTCGAAAACTTGGAGAGCCGCTGTTTTGCGATATCACAGAAATGATCATCCATTTCGATTCCAGTGACATGATCCCAGCCTGCCATCAGCCCACCGAGCATTTCAGAGCCGCTGCCAGAAAATGGGACGATCAATTGCCTAGGCGTCTCACGTTTTGGTGGGAGGATCAGTCGAGCGAGATGCTCACAGATCGCAAGCGGCTTCACGGTTGGGTGATTGTTGTTCAACTTTTCCTTGCGACTGGGCTTCGAAACAAAGAAGAACCGAGAGGGGCCTGATCTTTCATGTTGATCAAGTTGGACTGCGGATTTCTCATCCAATATCACATTCGTTGGCCAGCGACCCTGATCGAGCTTTTCAACAGAATGGCCTGTCCGCCAGGGATTGCTCCTATCCTCCGAACCATCAGGATTTCTTGGATAAAGTGCTTGGTGGCTCCGTTTCGTTCCTCCTGTATCGCCAATCCTGGAGCCGTTGATGTTGAGACCACCACACCCATAATGTTGAACGTTCTTGGCAAAGCTGCCTTCAATCGGTTTCATTGCCCAAACCACTTCCTCTGCGGCGGGCTTCAGGGCTGTCCCGTAGCCTTCCCAGCCTCGACTTTCGTGTCCACGCTTTTCCAACGCCTTTCCAATGTCATGGGACTTGGGAAACCCTTGGCCGTGGAGCCAGTAAACCTTGTCACGTATTTGCCAGCCTGCATCCTCGATGTTGCAAGCAAGCCTGTGAATGGTTCTCGGTCCACCGAATGCCAACAGCGAAGCACCGGGTTTACATGCACGCCACAGTTCAGCCCACACTTCAGTGGATGGGACAGATTTGTCCCAACTTTTTCCCATGAAGCCGAAGCCATAGGGCGGATCGCAGAAAGCGCCGTCGAAGTTGTCGTCGTCGTAACAAGGGATGTGTTTTTGAACATCGCCTCTCTGAAGCGTCCATCGCTTCATCAAAATCCGTGAAGGGGACTTCGTTACCATATTAGAGTTTCCTTTGTGCAGCAAAGAAGGATTGTTGACCTGATCGTTCCCCGTCGCACATGGGCTGGGAGATCACTCAGTCATCAAAACGACGACTGAGCAAAGGGACGGTACGACCGAAAAAATGGTCAGTAAAACGGCCTGTCGAAACAAAAGTGCGGATTTCAAGAAATAGGTTTGTGGACTCAAAGTGCGGCCCGAAAGAAACCTGTCTCAACGGATTCCTGGGCTGTTTTCAGTTCATCTGACCTGAAGCCGCTTGAGGTGGCTCTTGAGCAGGTGGGATTCACTGAGCGGCAAAGCCTGCAACCAATCAAATGCCCCTCGGATCGACCTCGACCGGTCTACTCTTGATCGGGCAATGATTCCGAGGCGACAGGTTCTGGCTCGAATTTGCCTCGCATCTACTTGACCGGGGGCACGTTTGAGTCCCAGCCATGATTAATGAAGCCGACGCCGTAAGGAGGATCAACAATTGCGGCGTCAAAAAGATTTGGTGAAAGCGTTGGAAGGCGCTTTGAACATCGCCTTGGCGGGCCGACCAGCGATTGTTGCGATCATGGTAAGTACGAGTAGCCATTGTGAAGTCCTTCTGTGCAGCGGTCATACGCTTGTCGGCCCGGCTGCACGTCGGGAGACGAGTTGGCATCAACGAATGATTTGGAAATGCCGCCTCGTCTAACGACGAGGTGGCTCACTGGTATTTCATGGTTATTCTTCTTGGTGTAACGGTGAAGTGCTTTGATTTATGCACTCATGGGTGTGGTGGTGGTCTTCGAGGTTTTCCTCCTTTCTGATTTCGTCACGTATCTGTCCGAGTAATGGATTCTACGAATGGAAAAATCGTCGCTAGAGCAATTTTCAAGAGATTTTGGATGATCGCTGCATCGTGAAAACAATGGCGTGAGAGATCTGTTCAGTCACTAAATCGGTGATACGAACAATTGTCAGGCTGGCTTTCGTCGCTTGGGGGACTTTGAAGCTGCATTACGAAGCCGACCGACGACGAGTTCTGTACCGAACGTCTCGATGAGTTCATCCAAGTCCTGCAACATTTCCTCAAGATTTGGGAGACGGTAAGAGAACGTACAATCGGGATCATCGTTATCCCACAGTTCAAGTTCGTAAACCAACGGTTCGGGAA
>Ga0265327_10004385_pt1 | contig 12524 bp, 5 predicted proteins | sample 41621metaG_FD_202089 | JGI IMG/M metagenome (GOLD analysis project Ga0265327, IMG submission 202089) | Rhizosphere microbial communities from Carex aquatilis grown in University of Washington, Seatle, WA, United States - 4-16-21 metaG | ecosystem: Host-associated > Plants > Roots > Rhizosphere >...
CGTACAGGCAGCCGGCCACATCACGGGCAAGATCGGCCGGAACGCCCAGCTCCATCAGGTCTTCGGCCTGCTTGGTGACGATCTCCAGGTCGTGACCACGTAGCCATGTGGTGAGCATTGGGGTCAGCTCGGCGATACCCTGCGCGAACCGGTTGATCTCGGCGCCGACAGCCAGAGGCTGCGGCCGGTAGCTGATGAGCCACCGCGATGCACGGTCCAGCAGGCGCCGCATGTCCAGCGTCAGCCGATCCGAAACCGCCACTGGCACATCGGCATGCCGGATGCGGTCCCACAATGAGCGCAGTCCGAAGATGGCCTCCACTGCCACATACGTCTTGAGCCCGTCCACCGAACCCGTTCCGGCATCCTCGAAGAGCCGGTACACGTAGGTGATTCCGCCGCAGTCGACCACCGAATTGACCAGCATGGTGGCGTAGATCTCTTTGCGCAGCGGATGCTGGCGGATCTCCGCGTCGAACCGTTCACGCAGCACGTTCGGGAAGTAGTGCACCATGCGGCGCAGCGTGACCTCTTGATCCGGGGCGTCGCTGGCCAGCAGATCGTCCTTGAGCCCGAGCTTGACGTGTGCCATGAGGGTTGCCAATTCCGGTGAGGTCAAACCGATCCCGAGTGCCGCGCGGCGCTCGATCTCCTTCTCGGACGGCAACGCCTCCAGTTCACGATCGAGTCCACGTTCGGCAACCAGGTAGGCGATCTGGCGCGCATGTACGCTCAGCAGTGAGGCCGCGTTGGCCCGGCTGGTGCCCATGAGGTTGTTCTGGGATTCGTTGTCGGCCAACACAAGGGCGGCAACATCGTCGGTCATCGACTCCAGCAATGCCGTCCGTTCGGAGGCTTCGACCTTGCCGGCGCTGACCAGCGAATCGATCAGGATCTTGATGTTGACCTCGTGGTCCGAGCAGTCCACTCCGGCGGAGTTGTCCAGTGCGTCGGTGTTGACCCGACCGCCGTTGAGCTCGAACTCGATACGGCCCCGCGATGTCAGGCCAAGGTTGCCACCTTCGCCGATCACTCGCGCGCGCACCTGGTTTCCGTTGACGCGCACGGCATCGTTGGCCTTGTCCCCCACGTCGGCGTGCGATTCGCTCTCGGCCTTGACGTAGGTGCCGATGCCGCCGTTGAAGAACAGATCGACCGGGGCCAGCAGGATCGCGCGGACGAGCTGCGGAGGTGTCATTTCTTTGACGTCGCTGTCGATTCCGAGCGCGTCACGAACCTCGGGGCTGATCGGTATGGATTTTTGTGCCTTACTGAAGACACCGCCTCCCGGGCTGATGAGCGCCGAGTTGTAGTCGGCCCAGCTGGAGCGCTCCAGCGCGAACATCCTCTTACGTTCAGCCCAGGACGATGCCGGATCAGGGTTCGGGTCTAAGAAGATGTCCCGGTGGTCGAAGGCAGCCACCAGCTTGATGTGCTGGGACAGCAGCATGCCGTTGCCGAAGACGTCTCCGCTCATGTCGCCGACGCCCGCGACAGTGAAATCCTGTGTCTGGGTATCGATCCCCATTTCCAGGAAGTGGCGTTTCACGCTCTCCCAGGCCCCGCGGGCGGTGATGCCCATGGCCTTGTGGTCGTAGCCGACGGAGCCGCCCGAGGCGAACGCGTCGCCGAGCCAGAACCCGTACGACAGGGCGACATCGTTGGCGATATCGGAGAAGGTGGCGGTGCCCTTGTCGGCGGCGACAACGAGGTAGGGGTCGTCGCCGTCACGGCGCCGCACTCCCTCGGGGGACACGACCGCGTTGGTGGCGCGGTCGCGGTTGTCGGTGATATCGAGCAGACCGCTGATGAAGCGCCGGTAGCACTCGACGCCCTCGGCGCGGAACGCGTCGCGGTCGACGGCGGCGTCGCCGGTGCTGGCCGGCGGATTCTTGACGACGAATCCGCCCTTGGCGCCGACCGGAACGATGACCGCGTTCTTCACGGCCTGCGCCTTGACCAGACCCAGGATCTCGGTGCGGAAGTCCTCGCGGCGGTCCGACCAGCGCAGCCCGCCGCGGGCGACCGGGCCGAAGCGCAGGTGCACTCCCTCCACCCGCGGGGAGCACACGAAGATCTCGAAGCGGGGCCGTGGCTCGGGCAGCTCAGTGATCTCGCGCGGGTTGAGCTTGAAGGACAGCACACCGTTGGCACGCGCCGAATCCGGCTTGGTCACAAAGTAGTTGGTACGCAAGGTGGCCTGGATCAGACCGAAGAACGCGCGCAGCACCCGGTCGGTGTCCAGACTGACCACTTTGTCAATCTCGGCGAGCACTTGGGCGGCCTTGGCATCGGCTAGCGTGTCGTCGGTGACGGCGGGGTCGAACCGGGCCTCGAACAGTTCGACGAAATCGCGTGCGGTCTGGGAGTTATCGGCCAGGACCGTCTCGATATGCGCCTGGCTGTAGGGGAAGCCGGCCTGCCGGAGGTACTTGGCATAACCGCGCAGGATGGTGATCTGTCCGGCCGTGAGCCCGGCGCGCAGCACCAACTCGTTGAATCTGTCGATTTCGACACGGCCGTGCCACACATCGTCGATGGCGTTGGTGAGCAGTTCGGCGCGGCGCGCGGTGCCCTCGGCATCGAAGGTGCGGGTGATCGCCGGGTGCACCACGATGCGGAATGCGTACAGCGAGACCGCCAGACCGTCCGGCCGGGTGAAGTGATACGGGCGTTCTTCGAGCACATCGACACCCATGCTGTGCAACACCGGCAGCACCTGGCTCAGGGAGGCCGAGCGACCACCGAGGTACATGCTGAGCACGCCGGTGCCCAGCTCGTCGGCGTCATAGGCCAGGTCGATGGAGTTCTCTTGCAGCCCTTCGATTCTTGCGATGTCGGCAATGGCCTCTGCGGGCGGCACATTCGTCTTGAAGACCTCAGGCAGGATGACCGAGTACCGCTCCGCGCAGGCGCGGTCGATCGGTGAATCGGGGCGCACCGCGCGGACCAGACGATCACTCCAGGTCCGGGTGGTCTGGGTGAGCAACGCCTGGATGCGTACCCGGTTGGCTTCCGAGGTGTCGACGCTGCCGTGCAGGCTGTTCTCCGGCATGCGGACAGTGAAATGAACCAATGCCCAGGGTGATTCGCTGACACGGGCGGTGTAGTCGATACCGGTGCCGCCGAGTTCACGCACCAGGATGTCTTGCATGGCCAGCCGCACCGTGGTGGTGTAGCGGTCGCGAGGCAGGTACACCAGCGCCGTGACGAAGTTCCCCAACTCGTCGGCGCGCAGGAACAGTAGCGAACCCGGATGCGCGCCAATGTTTCTCACGGCGGTCACCACGTCGTAGAGCCGATCGACACTCGATGCGAATAGCTCGGCACGAGGCAGGTTCTGCATGAACTCGATCAGCATGTGACCCGCCAACGAGTCCTGGCTGGCATCTGAGCGGCCGAGCACCTGATGCACGCGGTCGGAGATCACCGGGATGGCCAGCACATCGGCGTTGGTCGCGGCGACGGTGAAGACACCGACAAGGCGATGCTCGACGGCCGGACCGTTGCCGTCTTCTTGTCTGATCACCACGATGTTCGGATAGATGGCGTATCGCAGATAGGTGGGTGTGGTGGCCTGCGCGAGGACCAGTAGCTGGTCGTTATGGGTGAGCTGCGGCAGTACCTCTTCGCGGCGTTTGAGCAGGCCAAGCCGACTCGACTCGTCAGCGGTTGCGCGACCGTTCTCGACGGTGCAGCGCTGGTAGCCCAATATGGTGAAGTTTCCGTCGACGAGCCAGCGCAGCAGGTTGGCGACCTCAGTCAGCTCGGCGGACGAGAACCTGGCGCTACCGGCCGAGGCGTCCAGGGCGCCGGCCAGCGCGACGACCGCATCGCGCATGGCATCGGTATCCGCGGCGACGTGGCTGCCGTCCTCCAGGGTGTGCGGTAGCTGCGTTTCGATGAATCCCAGACGCTCGGCGTCAATGGAGGGCGGCAGCTGCAGGTGGATCCAGCACTCGGTATCGGGCGCGATATCGCTTTGCAGGTTTTCCACCGGGACCGCCGACAGCAGCGTGCCGTCGGCGGCACGTTTCACGGTGAAGACCGGGTCCATCAGGTCGACGATCGCCACACCTTGACGGCGCAGCAGCACCGTGATGGATTCGGTCAGCAACGGCGTGTAATCGGTGACCAGTTGTAGAGCGGTTCCCAGCCCCGCGTCGTCACCGTTGCGGTAGGTGGCCATCGTTATCTCGTGCGGCGCTCGCCGTGCGGCCAGCCGCAGCAGCGCGCGCATGAGGGCCTCGCGCACCGGCGGCGCCGGTGTCGCGGAGTGCCCATCTGCGTCGACCACCTCGTCCCAATCCATCTCCCCCGCATACCGGGCGTGGCTGAACGCAGCGCTCAGCGCCTCGATGGTGGGCACGCCAGATCCATTGGCAGATGGCGTGTTTTCGGAAGTTGTGGTCCCTGTGTTAACAGTCACGCAGAACGCTCCTGGCCGAGTTTGCGTACCGGGTTTCGGCACGCAATCTCACCCTAGTCGCGTGTCAGGCGGCGGTGGGTAACTCTATGAGGTCTGGCTGCATCGATACCCAAACGTTCCACTTTGTTCTCTTCGTAGGCCTGGAAGTTGCCTTCAAACCAGAACCAGGAAGCAGGGTTATCGTCGCTTCCCTCCCACGCCAGGATGTGCGTACAGGTGCGGTCCAGGAACCACCGGTCGTGCGAGATGACGACCGCGCAGCCCGGGAACTGCTCAAGTGCGTTTTCCAGTGAGCTCAGGGTTTCGACGTCCAGGTCGTTGGTGGGCTCGTCGAGCAGGATCAGGTTGCCGCCCTGCTTGAGGGTCAACGCCAGGTTCAGACGGTTGCGCTCACCGCCGGAGAGCACGCCCGCAGGCTTCTGCTGATCCGGCCCCTTGAATCCGAATGCGGAAACATAAGCCCGCGAAGGCATTTCATTCTGACCGACCACAATGTGGTCGAGCCCGTCGGAAACAACCTCCCAGACGTTCTTCTTGGGATCGATACCGGCACGACTCTGGTCGACGTAGCTCAGCTTGACGGTCTCGCCCACCTTGACCTCGCCGCCATCGGGATTCTCCAACCCGACGATGGTCTTGAACAGGGTGGTCTTACCGACACCGTTGGGGCCGATCACGCCGACGATGCCGTTACGGGGCAGCGTGAACGAGAGATCTTTGATGAGGGCGCGTTCCTCGAATCCCTTGTCGAGATGACTCACCTCGACCACCACATTGCCCAGGCGCGGGCCGGTGGGAATCTGGATTTCCTCGAAGTCGAGCTTCCGCGTCTTCTCCGCCTCGGCGGCCATCTCCTCGTAGCGCCCGAGCCGTGCCTTGTTCTTGGCTTGACGGGCCTTGGCGCCTGAACGCACCCATGCGAGCTCTTCCTGCAGACGCTTGTGCAGCTTGGCGTCCTTGCGCCCCTGTACGGCGATGCGCTCGGCCTTCTTCTCCAGGTAGGTGGAGTAGTTGCCCTCATAGGGGTACGCGCGGCCGCGGTCCAGCTCGAGGATCCACTCGGCCACGTTGTCCAGGAAGTACCGGTCGTGGGTGACGGCCAGGATGGCACCCGGGTAGCTGGCCAGGTGCTGTTCAAGCCACAGCACGCTTTCGGCGTCCAAGTGGTTGGTGGGCTCGTCGAGCAGCAGCAGATCAGGCTTGGACAGCAGCAGCTTGCACAGCGCGACCCGGCGGCGCTCGCCCCCGGACAGATGTGTCACGGGCTCGTCCGGTGGCGGGCAGCGCAGCGCGTCCATGGCCTGCTCCAGCTGCGAGTCAATGTCCCAGGCATCGGCGGCGTCCAGCTCTTCCTGGAGCTTGCCCATCTCTTCCATGAGTTCATCGGAGTAGTCAGTGGCCATCAATTCGGCGACCTCGTTGTACCGATTCAGCTTGCCCTTGAGCGCGACGCCGGCCTCGACGTTCTCGCGCACCGTCTTCGTTTCGTCCAGCTCCGGCTCCTGCATCAGGATTCCGACGCTGGCCCCGTTGGCCAGGAATGCTTCGCCGTTGTTCGGCTTGTCCAGCCCGGCCATGATCTTCAGGACGCTGGATTTACCGGCACCGTTAGGACCGACCACACCAATCTTGGCGCCGGGCAGGAAGTTCAGGGTGACATCGTCGAGGATGACCTTGTCGCCATGCGCCTTGCGGACTTTCATCATCGTGTAGATGTACTCAGCCATTGCCGCGCTGTCGCCTCTCCTCTAAGTTCTTTAGCCGCAGCTCACGACCATTCTGGTGGGCTGCCCGAACCATCCTAGGTGAGAGGCGACCGCGCGGTCGCCGGTGTCAGCTCGCAGATCACGCGCTAAGGCGCAGGTTCACCGACTCCTCGCTGCTCTCGTCGGTTTCCGAGAGCTCCGGGGTGGCGTCTTCGGTGCCGGTATCGGGTTGCTCCACCGCCTCGGTGTCCTCCTGCTTGCCGGTGTAGCCGACCTTCTCGATCCGCGCGATGGTCCGGGACAGATCCGGCCCGACGGCGATCGCCTTCATCTCGGTGACCTGACGGCGGTTGCCGTCCTTGTCCTCGAACTCGCTGGTGTGCAGATGACCGTGCACGATCACCGGTGCTCCCTTCCCCAGCGCAGCACCCACCCCGGTGACCAGACGTCCCCAGCAGGTGACATTGATGAAGAGAGAGTTCGAATTCACCCAACTGCCGTCGTCACGCCGTCGGCGTGCATTACTGGCGACGCGGAACTTGATCATTTCGTCGGAGCCGACCTGACGCCGCTTGAGGTCTCCGACGATGGAGCCGATCACAGTCACTGGAGTTTCAAACATGGTTCGTGCCTTTCCTCAATCTCTATATCTCTTCTCGGCACCGCCGAACGGGTGCCCTTGGCCACTCCAGTAACCCGCCACGCACCGACACCGCGGACCGACATGTGGGCACGTTCCGGTGACAGCTGTGGATGGATGCGAGATTGGGGACAACTGGCCGATGAGTCCGGCCCCCCGTACCTTGCTTGACATGACGGTTTGGATCATGCAGCGCCCCGAGGACGACATCGCCGCCGAATTGCAGGCCTCATCAGGGACGTTGGCCGGTATTCGGCTCGCGGTGAAGGACAACGTAGACGTCGGTGGCGTGCCGACCACGGCCGCCTGTCCGGAGTACACCTACATTCCCGAGCACGATGCACCGGTGGTCGCGGCCTTGCGCGCGGCCGGTGCCGTTGTCGTCGGCAAGACCAACCTGGACCAGTTCGCGACTGGCCTCGTCGGTACGCGCTCCCCGTACGGCCCGGTGCCGGATTCACGCCGTCCCGAATACATCAGCGGTGGCTCCAGTTCGGGTTCCGCCGTAGCCGTGGCCACCGGCGAGGTCGATATCGCGATCGGTACCGACACCGCCGGCTCGGGGCGCGTCCCTGCGGGGCTGCAGGGCATTGTCGGGATCAAACCGACCGTCGGCGTCATCTCCACCCAAGGCGTGGTCCCGGCCTGTGAATCCTATGACTGTGTAACTATTTTCGCCGCGTCACTGGCTACCGCCAATCGGGCGATGGCCGCCATGAGTGCCGCGTCAGGGCCCCGGCTCTGGCCCGCCAACACCCGTCTCGCGGCGCCTCCTCAGCCCACCGTCGCCGTCCCGCGTGAGCTGCCCGCACTCGACGAGGTGTGGGGCAACGCTTTTCACGCGGCCATAGAGCGTCTACGCGCGACGGGCGCGACGATCGTCGAAATCGACCTGGCCCCGTTCCTTGCCGCCGCGAAATTGCTGTACGAGGGCGCTCTGGTCAGTGAGCGTTACGCGGCCGTCGGCGAGTTCATCGACGCCAATCCCGGGGCGGCACTCGATCCCACTGTTGCGCAGATTGTTTCCGGTGCACGTGACATCCCCGCACACCGCTTGGTGCGCGATCGCGCCGAGGTGCAGCGCCTGCGCGACGAGGCCATGGCCACCCTGGCCGGCGCGGATGCGCTGTTGGTACCCACGGCGCCGCTGCATCCGACGATCGAACAGGTGCAGGCCGACCCGATCGGTGTCAACGCGACGATGGGCACCTACACCAACTTCTGCAACCTGTTCGACCTGTGCGCGGTCGCGGTGCCCGCCGGTACCGCCGGTGACGCCCAGTTCGGGGTGACGGTCCTGGCACGCGCCTTCGATGATGCGGTGGCCTTGGACATCGCCGCTCTGATCACCGGAGATGCTGCAGAACAAGATGTTTGGCCGACCGCGATCACCTCGTCCTACGAGCTTGCGGTGTTCGGCGCGCATCTCAAGGGCGGTCCCTTGGAGTTTCAGCTCACCGATCTGGGTGCACGCTGGATGGGTCCGGTCCGAACCGCTTCGAAGTACCGGATGGCGGCGCTGCGCACCACTCCCCCTAAGCCTGGCCTGACCCGCTCGGAAGAGGACGGGGTGAGCATCGGCGGAGAAATCTGGCGCCTATCCCCTGCCGCACTGGGCACTTTCCTCGCGCAGCTGCCCGAGCCCATGCTGCTGGGCAAGGTGGAGTGCGAAGACGGCGTGTGGCGCACCGGCTTTGGGTGTGACGGTGCCGCCGCGCAGGCAGGTATCGACATCAGCGAACATGGCAGCTGGCCGGCGGCCATCGCTGCGGGCGCGGTGAACTAACGCGAGTTTTCGTCCAGCTGAGCCATTTTGGCAAGCATGGCGTTGTAGGCGGCCAGGTCTGCGTCGTCGTCACGGTCGGCGGCGCGGTCCTGGCGGCGGGCCAGCCGCTCGTCCGAACGTGACCACTGGATGACCAGCGCGATCATCACCACCAGCAGCGGCAGCTCTCCCGTCGCCCAGGTGATGGCGCCGCCCATGTGTTGATCGGCGGCCAAATCGATTCGCCACGGCAGGGCCAGATTGCTGTAGAACTTTTCGCCGAGAATCGATTTCGTGCCCATAAGGATGACACCGAAGAAGGCATGCAGCGGCAGCGACACCAGCACGATGCCCAGCTTGGCCACTGGCGGCAGGCGCCGCGGCGACGGGTCGATGCCGATGACCACCCAATAGAACAGGTATCCACTGAGCAGGAAGTGCAGATTCATCGCCAGGTGCGCAGCATGCACGTCGACGGCGGCGTCGTAGAGCCCGCTGAGATATAGGCCGTAGAACCCGCCGATGAACAGCGATGTCGCCACCAGTGGATGGGTCAGAAAGCGAGAGAAGCTGCTGTGCAACAGCAGCTGCACCCATTCCCGCAGACCCGGCGGATCCCCCTTGCCTGCAGCGGGTAACACGCGAAGTAGCAGCGTGATGGGGCCACCGAGGACCAGCAGCACGGGCACCAGCATCGAGAGCATCATGTGCGCCACCATGTGCATGCTGAACATCGCGGGCATGTACCGGCCGACACCCGAGGATGTGGCGATGAGCAGGAAGGCACAGCCGGACAGCCAGGCGATGGTGCGCCCCACGGGCCACGCGTCGCCACGGGCCTTGAGGCGGCGGACGCCCACCAAGTAGGTGACCGCGAAAACGATGGCGGCCGTTCCGAAGATGAGATCGAAGCGCCAGTCGAACATCAATCGCTGCGGGGTCGGCGGGCCGTCGAGCGTATAGCCGATAGCGACCTCGACCGGTGAAGGGTTGAGATTGACCGGCGGTGGCGGTGGGGTGCGACCCAGGCCGACGGCGATACCGAACGTGACCGCGAAGATGACGGCCTCCATCCCGGCGAGCCGGATCAGCGGCCGACGGTTCTGCGGTTCCTCGCTCAGTGCCGTGATCGCCGAACGCCGTTGCAGATACCCCAGGATGCCGAGGACCAGCAGCGCGGTGGCCTTGCCCACCAGCAGCCAGCCGTAGCGGGTGGTGAACAGGTCCGAAAGCTGCACCCGGATAAGTGCGTTGATGATTCCGCTGAGCCCGATCGCGACATAGCACCACAGGGCCAGCGTGGAGAAGCGGCGTGCGGCGACGTCGAGATAGCCGCCACCGCGCAACGCATGGATGAGCAGCGCGACCAGTCCACCTGCCCACAGCGCCGCGGACACCAGATGGATGATGAGGCTGTTGGTGCCCAGGTCATGTGCGCCGCCGGTGGCCGAATGCCCGACCAGCGCCAGCGGCATCAATGTTGCGATGGATCCCAGGACTAGCAGCGGGGTCCACGACCAGCGCAGCACCACCCGGCTGGCGATCGCGACGCCAGCGGCGATGAAGGCCATCCAGCGCCATGCGTTCACGGTCTCAATGTCGCCGGCGAGCGTCCACAGCTCCCCTGGCCCGAAATCACCGATCGGCTGACCGGCCACATCGGAGATCGACAGCGGCACCATGGCCGCCGAGAGCACCGCGAGCGCGGTCGATGCCGCGGTGCCGACGCGCAGCGAGCGGTAGCCATCCACGTCGAGCACGCCGGTGGACTGCGGTGGGACGAAGAAGGCCGTGAGCAGGAACGCGCCGACGGCAACCACGGCGACGATTTCGGCGGCCGCGCGCACGAACGGCAGACCGTACGAGGTGACAGGGCCAGGGTTGGGCAGACCCGTCGCGAGCAGGGCCTCTGCTAGTGACAGCGCGCCGATAGCAGCCGCGACCAGGCCCGCCAGTGCCGCAAGGCCGACGACGATCGTCCAGATCGGCGAATCGGTCTTGCTGGCGGTGGAGGTGGTGGTCACCAGTCAAGGGTATGGCGAGATGCGATCCGCACGGTCACCGGTTCGATAGACTGCGGTCCGGCTAGCGCCGCATGCCTCCGTAGCTCAGTTGGATAGAGCAAGGGCCTTCTAATCCCTAGGTCGCAGGTTCGATTCCTGCCGGGGGCGCTGATAGATATGTATGACGTCGGGTGATGCTTGACGTTTCTATGTCGGTTGATGCCTGACGGTGTTTCGGCTGATGCTTTACGGCTGTTTCGGTTGATCCTTGACACTCCCTGGATGAGGGAGTTGAGCGTGGTCGAGCAGAGGTATCAGGCCGTGTTGGCTGTGATTAGTGACGGGTTATCGATTTCGCAGGTGGCCTCCAAGGTGGGGGTGTCGCGGCAGACGCTGCATGCGTGGTTGGCCCGCTATGAGGCGCAGGGGTTGGAGGGGTTGGCGGATCGGTCGCATCGGCCGGCGTCGTGTCCGCATCAGATGCCGGCCCAGGTGGAGGCGGCGGTGTTGGAGTTGCGGCGCTCGCGTCCGTATTGGGGTCCGCGCCGGTTGGTGTTCGAACTCGCTAAACGCAATGTGCGTCCGGTGCCGTCGGAGTCGGCGGTGTATCGGGCGTTGCTGCGGGCGGGGTTGGTTGACCCGGCGTTGCGGGATCGGCGTTCGCGTAAATGGAAACGCTGGGAGCGCGGGGCGCCGATGGAATTGTGGCAGATGGATGTGGTGGGCGGGTTCCCGTTGGCCGATGGCAGCTGCGCTAAGGCGTTGACGGGGGTTGATGATCATTCGCGGATGTGTGTTTGTGCTCGGTTGATGGCCCGGGAACGCACTAGGGCGGTCTGTGACGGCTTGCGCGAGGCGATCGCTTCTTTTGGTGTGCCGCAGCAGATTCTGACCGATAACGGGAAGGTGTTCACGGGCCGGTTCAATCATCCGCCGGTCGAGGTGCTCTTTGATGCGATCTGCCGCGAGCACGGCATCGAGCACTTACTGACTCAACCCCGCTCGCCGACCACGACCGGCAAGATCGAGCGGTTCCACCGCAGTCTGCGGGTCGAGTTCCTTTCCCAGGTCAAACCTTTCGCCAACCTCAACGCTGCCCAGCATGCTTTGGACGAATGGGTGCTCGATTACAACACCAATCGCCCACATCAGTCCTTGAAGATGGATACCCCGGCCCAGCGTTTCACCGCGCGATCCCCGGTGCCGCCGTCCTTGGCACCGGCGGCAATGGCCAGTGCCACCGAGCGCGGTGGCCAGGATTGGGTAGCGCGGACAGTGACCACGAACGGGGTGGTGTGCGTGTCCTGGCAGCAGGTCTCGGTGGGTCGCCACCATGCCGGGTCTCGCTGCGATGTGCACGTCGATGGCGACCTGCTGCGGTTCTGGATCGGTGACAACCTCGTGAAAACCGCCGCTCGCGCCAGTACCGGTGCGGTAAGAAACAAGAAGGCCTGCCGCAACCGCGACCAGGCCTAACCACAACAAGAGTGTCAAGGATCAACCGACACACATCCATCAACCATCAACCGAAGACAAACAGCCCCACAAGCGAATAGTCGCAGGTTATGAGCTATTTCTGCCATCCGGCAAGGCGCGCGAGAACTGCCCGTTTCGGGCCTCCTGACAGCAAGACGGCATGCGCCCGGAGACGGACACGTTGCCGTGCCCATTTCGAAAGTTGTCGTACAGACGTGGACGCAGTGTGGACGCCACCCGGTAATCAGCCCTGGCGCGTGCCCGCCTACGAAGAGCCAAACAACATCGTGCGACCGGCACCAAGCCTGATCACTTGCGGTAGAACCGTTTCTCCTTGGCTGTTCGTGTACACGAACTGAGCGAAGTGGAGTACACGCGGTGCCAGGCGGAATAGTGGCGGCATCAACTTGCGACGGGTGAAGCCGGGGCCGGTTTGCATGGCATAGGTACCGCTGCGGCGCTCAAATCGCCCAATCAACTCTCGTACCGTCACGGCATCATTGGC
>Ga0265327_10004387_pt1 | contig 12522 bp, 8 predicted proteins | sample 41621metaG_FD_202089 | JGI IMG/M metagenome (GOLD analysis project Ga0265327, IMG submission 202089) | Rhizosphere microbial communities from Carex aquatilis grown in University of Washington, Seatle, WA, United States - 4-16-21 metaG | ecosystem: Host-associated > Plants > Roots > Rhizosphere >...
AGGCATGTTGCACAAAAATTAAATGTGATAGATGGCAAGCAGCCGGAGTTTCTTCAATTCAATCATCTGATGCCGCCAGCCAGGCAGGAGAAAAACCATGTTTCAAGCCCCGACCCGCGAAAATAAACACTCCGGCGATGCGATGCGCACGCGGCCTGAGCCGGAACCAGGCCGTAAAGCCCTTTCCCATTCGGGTGCCGTTCCTGCGAGGGCGGCCACTTTGCAACGCAGCCTCGGCAATCAGGCGGTGTTGCGGATGCTCGACCAGCAGCGCCAAAACCCTCCCGCCGCTCTGCAAGCGAAGCTCGTCGTCGGGCCGAGTAACGATCCGCTGGAGCAAGAGGCGGATCGCGTCGCCGCGCAGGTGATGCGGATGCCCGATACAGAACCTGCTGTCACCGCCGCCCAGCCGCAGCTCAGCCGCAAATGTGCCGCATGCGAAGAGGAAGATGCGGAGAAGCTGCAAACCAAGCCGGCGGGAACCTCCGAAGCCGCCGCCCAAGCAGCGCCCACCATCGTGCATGAGGTGCTGCGCTCACCGGGCCAGCCGCTTGCCGCGCCCGCGCGGGATTTTTTCGAGCCGCGCTTCGGGCGGGATTTTAGCGACGTGCGGGTGCATGCGGACACCCAGGCGGCTGAGTCGGCGCGGGCGGTGAACGCTCTGGCTTATACGGTGGGGCGGGATATTGTCTTTGGGCAGGCAGCCTACGACCCCCGTGGCTTGGCGGGAAAAAGCTTATTGGCGCACGAATTGGCCCATGTGGCGCAGCAGGGCGGGTCGCAAGAACCCGCGTTGCGGCGGCAAACGGAGGGCGAGGAAACCGTGGCGGACAGTGCGGACAACGGACAAACGTCCGAAGAAGAAGTTGGCAACGATGCCGAGACCTTGGATGTGCCCGCCAAAGGCGCTTGCGGCGGCTCAAAAACGCTGAATTTTCAGATAAAGAATTTCCGGGATCTTGACTTTACAGTGCCCAAAGGCTGCAAGGCGACGGTGGATTGTGAAGCCTTATGGGTTCCGTCTGGCGAAGGCGGCGTTGACTGTTGCACCGGCAAAGACACTTACGACATCACGCTAAACAGCGTTAGCCACAGCCTGCAAGCCGGCCCGAATGTTTGTGGCGATGAGGCCGCCCATCAGCCGGTCAAAGGCAGCTTCGAGGTTAAAGGCGGCAGGCAGCGCGGTAAAATCACTGTCAGCCGATCCGGCTGCGAAGGCGTGGCCTTGAGTTTGAAAATAACCGTGCGTATCCACAAATAGCCGCGCAAGCACCGGCGCGGAACCGGACGCGGCATCCGTGCTTAAACTAAACCGCTTTGCGGAACAGCTTTTCCATGGCTTCATGCCGGTGGTCTTTGTCGCCGTGCAGATAGACCGAGGTCGTGGCCAGACTGGCATGGCCTAAGTTTTCCTTCACCAGCAGCAAGGCCGCGCCTTGCCCCAGCGCATGGGTGGCGTGGGTGTGGCGCAGCCAGTGGGTGGTCATTTGTGCCAGCGCTAAGGCGTCGCGGGCGTCCTGCTCCGTGCCGCCGCCCGCCGCCTTTCGGGCCGCCGCCGCTTCCTTGAAAAACCCCCGCAACACGATGTGCAAGCCCGAGACGCTGAACGGCGTCTCCACGCACGGCTCGCCGAAGCCGGGCGCGGCCTGCTTGCGGAATTTACCGATGACCGGCTCCGGCGAATCCGGCACCCCCCAGGCCACGCCGCGCGTCTTGGCGTAATTCCGCAGCGCCTCCGCCAAAGCGCCCGGCAGCGGAACCTCGCGCTGCTTGCCGCCTTTGCCCAGCACGCGCAGCCAGTATTGTCCGCCGCCGCGATTTTTATAGGCGATGTCGCCAAAGCGCGCGGCGGCCAGCTCGGCCAGCCGCAGCCCGGTGCAATAAGCCAATTGCAATGCAATCCACAGCCTAAGGTATTGGCGGCGGTCGCGGCCTGCGGGCGGATTTGCCAAGCTTTCGGCGCAGTAACTCAGCAGCCATTGCCATTGCCGCTCGTCCAGCGCGTGCTCAACCTGAATCCCGCCTTGCGCCGGGCCGGGCAAAGCCGGCAGCCCGTCAAACGGATTGGCATCCAAATAGCGCTGCTTGGCCAGCCATTCGCATAGCGACGACAGGATGCCTTCGGCCAGGCGCACATTGCGCAGTTGCAGCGGCCCTTTGAACGGACGCCAATCCAGGCTCCAGCGCGGCTTGAAGTCGGGGTTCAGCCAGCGCGGCGGCGGGTCGAACAGAAAATCGCGATACGCCTTGCAGTCGCTGGTGTCCAGCGAAGACAGCGGCTTCGCGCGCTCGGACACGGCCCATAGCAAAAAGCGCTCGGCCTCCTTGCGATAGCCTCGGTAGGTATGGCTGGCCGGGTCGCGCAAATTCAACCAGACTTGGATGGCCTCGAAATCATCGTCGGCCTGGATGCGGCAACGTTCATGGGGGCCACGGTTGGAACCCTGGGCGCCGCTCAACTCGGGCCGGGCCGCAAACAAACTCGCCAAGGCCGGGTTGCCCGTTTCGGCGCTCGGCGCGGCGGCCGCCAAGGCGCTGCCAAAGCTGCCCAAGGCGCGGCCATGGACGCGCAGAAAATCCTCGACCTGGCGCACCGACCTAGGGCCAAAACCCGGCAAGCCCTTCCACCACGACCGGCCTTTTTCACGGCACAGCGCGGCCAACTCGGCCAAGCGGGTTATCCCGGCGGCGTGGAGTTTGCCAACCGGCTTGTCGCCTAGCCAAAGCGCGACCGGATCATCCAAGGCGGGAGCGCGGTCAGGGCTGTCCAGCAGGACGCGCAGGCCCTCCATCGCCTGCCCTAGCCAAGATTCCCCCGCCTTGCGCTCGGCCAGCCAGAAGGTTTCCCATTCAGGCCAGCCGGCTTGCCGAGCTTTGCGGGCCAAGCGGCGGCGCAAACCTAAGATGGTCTCGCGGGTAACGGCAATATCCGCGCCGTCCAGATAAAGCTGGCCTAATAAAGGCCAGCCCAGATGATTCATCCAGCCGCGCAGCAGCGCCTGTTCTTGCAGGTTTAGTAATGAGGCCATAGTTTTCCTTAATGATAATTACTTCTATTCTGAGTTATTAAAAACCAGCATTTTTTATATTTTTCGACTATAATCGCTGACAGGTTAAATCCGGGGCTATCGCGTGTTGGCAGCGGCATTTAAAAAACCCGCTCCGCTCCGCAAACACAACCTGACTCAAGAAAGTTTTCCTTTTAATCACTCGTTCATAGTGTAAAGGAGATTGAGTATGTCCGTTCAATATCCCCTATCCGGCGGCGGCATCACCGTTGACCTCGAGGCGCATTCTCCGCCGCCCGCCGTGTCCGGCACCGTCGGACTCTTCCCCATCCCCAACGATAAGCGCCAGACCGTCAAAACGCTAGCCGATCTGGCCTTAAGCACGATCCATTTGGAACAGTTTCCGGTGGTCAAGGACAGGCGGGAACGGCTATTCCAGCCGGAAGGCACGCCGGAAATTTGCGACGAATTGCCGCGTTTGCTGACCGAATTCCTGCGCTGTCCAGAATCCCGGCAACTGCCACCCTACACCCGGCGTGCCCAGGCGATCAAACATATTTTCTCGCATAAGACGCCTTTGGTTAATGCCGATGATTTGCTGCCGGGCCACACCACGACCAGCTTCGTCGGTCCTGTGGTTTATATGGATACCATCGGCTATTGCATCTGGCCGGAATTGAAAACAGTGGCCAGCCGTCAACAAAACCCCTTCAAAATCCGCCCCGAAGTCGCCGACCGCCTAAACCGCGATATCTTCCCGTTCTGGCTGGAACAAAAGCCGGCGCAGGAAGTCGCCCGTTATAGCGATTATGACAGCGCCGACTATGAGAACCGTGACTGCGTAGGCGGGGCGAAATATTCGCCGTCCATCGACCCGCCGCTGAAGAAAAAAGCCGGCGAGACGCCGAAAGCCCAGGAATTGATGGAGCGGGTCGCCTTTTTCCTGTCCGACAAGGCGACTTGCGTGTCGCACACAGTGCCCGATTTCGGGCGGGTATTGCAATACGGGCTGGACGGACTGGTCCGGCAGGCGCAGCAAGACCTTGCCGCAGGCCAGGCCGGCACGCCACAACAAGTGGAATTCCTGCGCGGCGTCATCGACGTGTTCGAAGGTGCAAAAGCGTATGCCGGGCATCTGGCCGAGGCGGCGGAGCAAGCCGGCAATGCCGAGTTGGCGGCGATTTGCCGCAAAGTGCCGGCCAAGCCTGCCGAGACGCTGCACGAGGCGCTGGCCTGCGTGTGGATTTGCTACCATCTGCTGCTCCAGGAAAACACCAATTTCGGCTTTTCCATCGGCCGCCTCGATCAATTGCTGAACCCGTTTTATCTGCGCGACTGGTCGGCGCTGGACACCCCGGCGGCGCAAGAAGCCTGCACCCGCCGCGCCGTGGAGTTAATCTGCCATTTCTTCCTAAACTGTTCCGACCATGTGCCCTTGTCCACCTCGGGCTCGGAAGTGTTGTTCGCCGGCAGCGGCTCCAACCAGGCCCTGACCGTGGGCGGCTGCCGCTATGAAAACGGTCAAGCCGTCGATGCGGTCAACGACATGACCTACATCATCCTCAAAGCCACGGAAATCCTGTCGATCCGCGACCCCAATGTCCACGCCCGCTACCACCGCGACGTGCATCGCCGCGACGCGCAAGGGCAGCCGCTGCCGCAGGCGGTCATGGACGCCTATCTGAAGCGCATCTGCCAGGTCAACATCCTGACCCGCGCCACGCCCGCGCTGCACGGCGACGCGGCGGTCGTCCCCGCGATGGCGAGTTATTATGCCGCCCACGCGGGCGTCAGCGAGGAAGAGGCTTTGGCCGACGCCTACGATTACGCCTCCATCGGCTGCATCGAAGAAAACGCCGCGCACAAGCATTACGGCAACACCGGCTCCACGCTGATGGTGCTGCCCGCCGTGCTGGAGCTTGCGCTGTATGGCGGCAAGCATCGCAGCGACGGCGTAGGCCCGCAAGCGCCGAACCTGTTCCAAGGCGCGGCGGCGTATACCACGCCGCCGCTGACCCAGGCCAAGTCCATGGCGGAGTTCGTCAAATCCTTCCGGTTTCAATTGGACGAGATGGTGCGCCACATCGTGCAATGCAACAACTATCTAGGCCGCTTCTATGAAACCGAGCGTGCCTCGCCGTTTCTGTCCGGGCTGTTCACCGGCCCGACCAACACCCCCGGCGGCGGCGATGCGGTGTTCCGCGATGTCGCCTCCGGCGGGGCTAAATACAACTCGGCTGGCATCGCCGTGATCGGCCTGGCCGATGTGATCGACTCGTTTTGCGCGATCGACACCCTGGTGTTCGGCGGCAAAGTATCGGCGGGCGAACTGCTGGCCGCGCTGGAGGCGGATTTCGACGCGAAAAACCTGGCTGAAAAATCGGCCTGGCAAGCGTTTTTAGACAAGCTGAAGCGCTGGTTGAGCCCGGCGAGTGCGCCATTCACACTGCCCACGCTGAATAAAGAGCGCTTGGACGCGATCCAGGCGTCCATCCGGCTGGCACCGAAATATGGCGCCGGCGTGGAGCAGACGCCCGGCAGCCTCTACGACAACTCGGTGGCGGTCAAGTACACGCATCTGCTGACCGAAATGCTGCAAGCGGTGTTCGCCCAATACCGCACCCACCGCGGCGGCCGCTACCTGCCGGGCTATTGGAGCATGACCAACCACGCCGGCTTCGGCATGCTGACCAAGGCCACGCCGAACGGGCGGCGCAGCGGCGAACCCTTCGCCAGCGGCATCACCCCCTGCGCCGGCGTCGTCAAGCGCAACGGCGACCCGGTCACGCTGCTCGACCATATGCGCTCGGTCACGTCGGTGGACGCGGGCACGGTGCAAAACGGCTACACCTACAACCTGAGCCTGACAACCCGCGACCGTTCCCATTTCCAGGACGACACTGAACTGTTCTCCCGCTACATGAAGACCTTCACCGACGAGAACGGCGTGCTGGTGCAGATGTGCGTCTCCTCCATCGCCGACTTGTCGGCGGCGGACCGCGCCGCCACGGCGGCGGGCCAAGCGGGCGCGGGCGAGGCGGAACAGAAGGCTCTGGAGCCGTTCAAGGATCTGATGATACGGGTGGCCGGCTACTCGGCCTACTTCGTCACCTTGAGCCCGCAGATGCGCACTGAAATCATACGCCGGGCCAACTTCGGCTTGGACACCGGGAAAGAACAGCACACCCTTGCCGCCCTGTGACGGAGGAGAGCGACCATGCACGCCGGATTTTCTTGTTTGCTGCCGGGTCTGCAACAGACCCTGAAATTGGGTGCTAACACCGCCGTGGCGGCGGGGGAGTTGCCCGCCTTCCTGGACCGGGCCGGGGGCCGGCTGCTGGCCAATGGCATGGCCGTGCTGCTGCGCCTGGGCTTCGGCTATCTGCTGAGCGGCAGCCTGGTGGACGAGGCGCACTCGAAGAAGGCCCAGGCTTTTTTCGAGGAGAATTTCGTCATCGCCGACCCGAACGCGCCAGGCGGCCTGCGTTACTATCAAGGCAAGTTCCTGATCCGCACCAACAAGCGCGGAGACGACATGAACGTGCTGCTGAGGTTCTGCCCCGACCCCGGCCAGCTTTATGTGGACACCCCCTTTGGCCGGGCGCTGAACCGGCTGGCCGTCGTGGACACCCGGGTCATGGCTGAAAGCGAGGCCGACCGGATCGAACAAGATCCGGCCCAAGTCGACCTGGTCATCCGTTTCCGCGACGTGGAGTCCATCCTGGGCTTGTTGCGGCGCCCGGACGCCGACATCGTCGGCCTGCTGCTGGAAAACCTGGTGCAGTTGACCGGCCATGTCGGGCATCTGTTCAAGCTGGGGGCCATCGGCACCGACATCCAGCTTTCACTGGATCTGCCCAAGGCAGCCTAAAACCGGCGGACAGGGATGGAAACCCAGGCGTTCATCTTTGACATCAAGCGCGACGCCAGCGAAGACGGGCCGGGCATCCGCACCACGGTGTTTTTCAAGGGCTGCCCCTTGTCTTGCCCGTGGTGCCAAAACCCCGAAGGGCTGGGCCGGGAGGCCAGCCTGTCCTTCCGCGCCGAGCGTTGCGACGCGCCCGGCTGCGGCATGCCTTGCGTGCGGGTGTGCCCGTCCGGCGCGCTGAACCGCGCGGACGGCCTCCTGCATATCGACCGCGCCGCGTGTACGCAATGCGGCGCTTGCGCCGACGTCTGCGCGGCGCGGGCCTTGGAGCGGGTCGGGCAATGGCTGACGGTAGACGAGCTGTATGCCCGCGTCGCCATCGACCAGCCCTTTTTCCGCTCGACCGGCGGCGGCGTGACCGCCTCCGGCGGCGAATGCACGATGCAGATGGACTTCCTCCACGCGTTTTTCCAAAAACTCAAGCAGGAGGGTATTTCAACCGCCATCGAAACCAATGGCGTGTTCAATTTCGAGCGCTTCGAGCGCCTGCTGCTGCCCTGGCTGGATCTGGTTTATTACGACCTCAAGCTGATCGACGACGAGGCCAGCCGCCGCCACCTGGGGGCTTCCAACCGGCCCATCCTGGACAATCTCCAGCGCTTGCACCGGACCGCCAAGATTCCGGTCGTGATCCGGATTCCCCTGGTGCCCGGCATCACCGACACCCCGCAAAACCTCAAAGGCCTCGCCCGGTTCCTGCGCGCGCAGGGCATCAAAAGCGCGCAGTTGCTGCCCTACAACCCGCTTTGGCAAGACAAGCTAGAACGCTTTGGCATGGCGTCGAAATACCTTGACAACCAATTCATGAGCCCCGCCGAGATCCAGCAAGCCGTCCATCATTTCCACTCACCGTGACCCCAAGCAAAGGAGCATCGCCATGCAAGTCGATTTTCACCATGCTGTCACCTACGTCACCGCGCGAATCGCGGGATTCTCCCACCCGGAAGCCGACATTGTCGCCTATTCTGCCCAATATGTGGACGACGCCACCAGCAAGGGCGTCCTCTGCTTCGACAACCACGCGCTGTACGACCGGATCAACTCGGCGCACAAGACCATCACGCCTAAAAACCTGTCCGACGCGGAGAACCATTTGGTATGGGTGCCGTTCCACTTCCTGCCCGGCAATGACGGCAAACCGGCCGGGCAAGGCAACGATGTCCGCTTTATCAAAAAACTCGTCTGCCTGCCCGACAGCCCGCCGTCCCAGGAAATGGTCCAGGCCGCCATTGACGACAAAGACAAACCCTACGGCCTCCACCGCCTGGGCGTCACGCTGCATGTCTATGCCGACACCTGGGCGCACCAAGGCTTCGCCGGCGTCATGCACGAGCTGAACGAGGTGGAACACGCCCAGGAAACCGGCAATTCCGGCACTTACTCGGGCACTTTGCAGAACGTCCTGTCCCATCTGCTCGAAGACGCCGTGCCGCCCTTGGGCCATGGCCGGGCGCGGGAGTTTCCCGACATGCCATTCCTGTCCTGGCAGTATTTCAACGGCCTGGGCGAGTTGGTGCGGCGCGACAACACCAAACTGTTCTGCGACGCGGCGGACGCGCTGTGCAAGGCGATGCAACGCTACCGCGGCGTGCCGGCCATCGGCATCGGGGCTGAAGACATGCAAAAAATCGCCGGGCAGTTCCTCCGCTTCAACGACAAAGACGGGAACAAACGCCATCAGCAATGGCTGGACAGCATCAAAAACGGCGTGTTCAGCTTCGGCGGCGCCGAGGTTTTCTACGCCGAAAGCGGGTCAAAATCCTGGAAGGCGCAGGCCTTGGGCAGCAGCCTGGATTTACCGGTGTATACCTACAAAGACGAGTTTCTCGGCAGCCACTGGAAACTCTTCCATGACGCGCTGCAAGTGCACCGCTTGACGGTATTGCATGACATCCTGCCCAAATATGGCATCTGCTCGGGATGAACCCGGTGCCAGGCTGACTATGACCCACACAGGCGGAGTGCCAAACCATGGACACAATGACCAGGCCGGCGCAACCCGGCCGTTGCCAGACGAAACACCCGATCATCTTGCTGCATGGCATCGGTTATCGGGACGACATGTTCTTGCTCGCCTCCTGGGGGCGGATACCGGACGCGCTGCGCGCGGAGGGCGCCGAGGTTTATCTCGGCGGGCTTGACGCGTGGAACAGCCACGAAAACAGCGCGGCCAAATTAAAACCCAAAGTCGAGGCGGTTCTCCAGGAAACCGGGGCCGGCAAAGTCAACTTGATCGCCCATTCCAAAGGCGGCCTGGAAGCCCGCTACTTGATTGCCAAGCTCGGCATGGGTGCCCAGGTCGCCAGCCTCACGACCGTCTGCACGCCGCACCAGGGCAGCTTGGTCGCGGATGTGGTGACCGGCCTGATTCCCGACCGCTCAGGGCTTCTGCGATTCAACCTGTTGCGCTGGCTGGGCCAAAAGCTAGGCTTCAAGGCGCTGGACTTTCTTGCCCGCCTGACCGGCGACCACAGCCCGCAGGCCCGGCTTGCGCTCGACGGGCTGACCCGCCCGTCTATGGAGCGCTTCAACCGGGAGGTCGTCGACGACCCGGGGGTCTACTACCAAAGCTACGGCACGTTGATGCGAGGGCCGGCCGACGACCCGGTGTTCGCGGCGACTTACTCGCTGCTGCTGCTGGAACAGCAGGGCGACAACGACGGCGTGGTGCCGGTGGCGTCTTGCCAATGGGGCAATTTCCGCGGGCTAATCGCCCAATCCGATCCCGGCACCGGGCTTTCCCATGCCGACCTGGTGGACTACCGGGGAAGCCTGGTCCAAGGGATAGACATACCCCAGGTTTATGTCGGCATGGTCGACGATCTGAGGCAACGGGGTTTCTAGTTCCCGTTGCCGTGCCCGCCTCATCAAACACTCGAAACGGACTCTCAAGGGGACGCGTTATGAACACTTATCTCGATGTCAATCATTTTCCTGGCGCGGACGCCGAGGAAAAGCAGGCGCTGGCCCGCTCGCTGGACGCCCTGCTCGCCGCCGACTACCACGGGGACATTTTCGCGCTATTGGGCGGCTACCAGCGGATTCTCGGCGACAACCAGCGCCGCGAGGAATGGGAAGGCGTCCACGAAAAACTCAAAACCCTGTTCATGTTTGGCAAGAACGCGCCCGTGGACGGCCCGATGATCGGCGTGTCCCTGTCGATCCGCGACAGCGACTATTTCCGCAGGACGGCCCAAGCCTTCGGCCATGACCGCTCGATGCTGGCCCATATCGAGTGGATGGCGACCCTGTGGAACGTCACCTTCGCCAGCACCGGGCTGTGGATGGGCAAAACCTTCGAGCCGGTCACTGCGGAGACCTTCGCCGCCAAATGCGCACAGCATCCGGACATGATGGCCCGCTACGACGCCGCCGTCGCCCGCATAGGCCGCAACTTCTTCCGCGAGCCCGCCGACCCCGGCCTGCTGCAAAGCGTCAGCGTGCCCGTGCTGACCCGGTTCTGGAACCTCAAGGACCGCCCGCTGGAGGTCTCCGCGCCCGGCTTCGACGGCCAGTTGCTCAAGCAGAACCTGGACAAGGAAAAAGCCATCCCCTATTTCAAGACCGGCGGCATCTTCCTGGCCCTGCCGGGCGCATCCGTCGTCGATGACATGAAAGGCAAGCCGGTGTTCCAGTTGAACTACCGCTGGCCAGGACTCGATCCCGCCTACCCGATGACCCGCCTGGTCGACGAGCTGGTGCAAATCGCCGACGGTGTCTACCTGGGGCAATTGGTCATGGCCACCCGCCACTACAGCCTGGGCACGCTGCATGTGCCGCTGTTTGGCGACGTGTCGCCGCACTGGGAGTTGGGCGAGGCCTATGTCGGCGCGGACGGCCTCGACTACGGCTACCAGAACAACGGCTTTTTCCTGATGGTCGACACCGCCTACGCCCAGCAAGCCTATGCCGACGGCGCGTTTCCTTACTTAAGGCCGCGCCAAGGCGAACAAGGCTATGTCGAACTGGGCTACGCCAGGCAGGCCGGCGAAGAACCGGCCGCCCCCGCGGCGGCGAAATCCGGTGGCGACGACCGGGTTTCAGCGTGGACGCGGGACGAGGCCCTGCGCGGCAAATTCACCACCTTCTGCCTGGAGCCTTCGCCCAAAGGGGACGAGGGCGATGTCGCGGCGCTGCTGCGCCCCGGCGAATCCGTCTTGCAAATGCTGCAACGCTTCCAGGGCGAAATCGCCTCGGCCAGCAGCTTCGACGACCATCTGCGCCATTTTGAAAAGCTCAACCGCCTGTTCCGCCGCGGCGTCGCCCCCACGGTCGTCGATGGCGTGTTCCAAGGCCAAGGCAAAGGCTACAATGTCCGCTTCGACGCGCCCGAGACGCTGTCCTGGTACGGCCAGGCGGAGCCCTGCACCGGCTTCGACTATTACCACGGCGCGACCTTAAACCTGCACTGGGGCTTCGGCGACAGCTTCGTGTCGAATGTCGCCAGGAAACTCAACGAGCATGGCGTCATCCCTTCGGCCCTCGCGCACCTTCTGCAAGACGATCCGCGCGGCCCCAATGTGCTGGACGCCGTCTGGGCCAACATCGGCCGGTTCGTCTTCCCGTGGGCGGGCAAGTCGTTTGAACGGGTCAGCGGGCGCAAACTCAGCATGCTGCTGGATGAAAGCGACGATTTGGAGCGGCGCTATCCCGAACGGGCCGCCGAGCTGAAATCGCACCCGGCCAGCCTGCCGCATTACGACCTGGTGGTGAAAAACCGCGAGCATTATTGGGCGGAGCCAGGCGCTTACGCGGCCCATCTGCAAAAAGCCTGGGATCAAGGCATGTCGAAGGCCGACCAGGACTACTGGACACAGGAGGCCGCCACGCACTGGGTGTTCGGCAACAACATCCAAGACGCCCGCATCCTGGCCACCGACGAACTGTTGCGCGTCCTCGACATGAACTACCACCCGCCGATCCCGTCGATCCAGCGCCTGGCCGACGCCGGGCCGTCGCCGTTTGTCCGCCAAGGCTACATCTTCCTCGGCACCAGCGACCGCGAATCCATCCTGCCGATGAACAACGGCGAGGCGCGAAAGAAAAAGGTGTTCCAATTCCACTACCGCTACCCGATGGTCGGCGGGCCGGCCCCCATCGGCACCTGCCTGGACGAGGTCGTCGAAATCGCGCAAGGGCTGTACCTCGGCCAGCTCATCTACTCCACCGTGCCGTTCAAACCCTACCACTCCTCGACCGGCCCGGCGGAATACCAATACCAGTTGTTCGGCTATTTCCTGCTGCTCGACAACGACTGGGAGGCGCACCGGCAGGCGATAGGGTTTGACATCAACACTTGAAGTTTAGTAAGTTTGGGTTGCCAAAAAAACGGCAACCCACTCTACACAGCGGGATCAGTCGATCCATGGAGCGTTTTGTGATAAATTTTAAGCATACACTACCAGAACGCTGGATAGAGAAAGTGAGTTTTTTGAATGAGTTTGCCAATGGGGGGATGCAAGTGTCTATTAAGGTTACAGCGTTTTTATAATTGATTAGTTACCCATCATTATAGATACATAAGCAGTGATTGCATAAATTTGCTATACTGTAAATCATAAAATTAAAATCTTTTTTGTCCCAATG